>JABAOH010001912.1_pt5 | contig 22515 bp, 19 predicted proteins | sample 7062181 | NCBI WGS metagenome assembly JABAOH01 (sample SAMN14538630, study PRJNA623070) | marine sediment metagenome | biome: marine biome [ENVO:00000428]; feature: marine pelagic biome [ENVO:01000023]; material: deep marine sediment [ENVO:00002113]; isolation source: pool of 5 deep marine... | reverse complement strand
TAGATGAAGTGATTGAATAAGTGGTCCCCCATCGCCTCCCGAACCAAGCTGCTTTGTCTCATACAATCAAGCGCTTGCCCGAGGTTCTCCGGCAAGACGCCTATACCCAAGGCCTCCCGTTCCTCGGTGCTCATGCGGAAGATATCTTTCTCGACTGGCTCGGGGGGCTCAATTTTGTCCTCGATTCCCTTAAATCCGGCGACTAGCATCACCGTGAACTGCAGATATGGATTGCCAGCAGGATCGGGGTTACGAAGCTCGATGCGCGTTCGTGCTCCTCTACCAGCGGGTACACGAATGAAGGCGCTTCGATTTCGGTTGGCCCATGATATGTAAACAGGTGCTTCATACCCTGGAACCAAACGTTTATAGGAGTTGACCGATGAGGCGAGAACCGCGCACGTCTCCCTCGCGTACTTCAACATGCCTCCGATGAAGTGGAACGCGAGCTTGCTCAGCTTATACGCTCCCTTGGGGTCGTAAAAAACGCTTTTGCGTTGTGCCATCAGCGACTGGTGGACATGCATTCCGGAGCCGTTGATTCCGAAGATCGGCTTAGGCATAAAGGTGGCGTAAAGTCCGTGCTTGTTGGCGATAGTTTTCGTAACGTACTTCATCATGGCAACACGATCGGCCGACGTTATAGCGTCGGCGTACGCCAAGTCAATCTCGTGCTGTCCCGGTGCAACTTCATGATGGGACGCCTCAACGTCAAAACCCATTGCGTTGAGATAGGTGACTATTTCCTTTCGAACGTTATCGCCGCGGTCGCGCATCAAGTCAAAGTAGCCCCCGTAATCGGAGGGTTTCGTCGTCGGATCCCCCCGCTCGTCCGGCATGAAGAGGAAGAACTCGTATTCCGGAGCGGTGTTAAAAAGCCAGCCCTTCTTCTGGACGCGGTTCATCAGCCTTTGAAGGGCCGCCCTTGGATCTCCATCGAACCGGTTGTCCTCATAGTCGTAAACATCGCACACGATGCGGGCTGTTTTCATGTTGTCTTGGAGCCAAGGAAGCACGACAAAAGTGTTCGGGTCTGGCTTAAGGCGCATATCGGACTCCTCAATAGTAGTGTACCCCAATACCGAGGATCCATCAAAGAACACGCCCTCATCAAGAGCTTTTTCGAGCTTAGTGGTCGGGATTGTGACGTTTTTGACTGTACCCAAAATATCCATGAATTGCATCTGAACGAACTTTATTCCTTCTTTCTTCGTGAGCTGCATGATTTCGGATTTGGAAGCCATTTCACCACCACCACCCACCTAATTACGCGTCGCATTTAAACTTGGTGCCGGATATATAGTGAGGTGTATAAATCAGGTTTGGTTTAGGAATAATATCGAGCCATTTTTCGTTTAGAGGATTAATCCCGGAAAAGCTTCAACTTCCGCACGGAGATTTCGAACATCCCGCACTTACTGCAGTGTAGATCCGCTTGCTCTCCCTTTGTCGCCATCACCCACGCTGGTTTACCACAGTGGGGGCAACGCACGGACCCGTGAATCAATTTTGAAATTTTCCGAGAGTCCATCCCAATCTCCTAATTTTCTCCCTCTGCGCCTGCTGGTGCAGTCGGATGGATAACCTCATCCAAAAGCGCGTGCTTTCAAGAAACCACACCAGCAGATTGCGCGGGAGATATATTCAAAGCCTCCTCGCCAAGCAACTGCCAAGCTCGCCTTCGCTGGCGCAGGTCAAGACGCAAATGCTTGTGGCTTCATCCTCCCAAATCCAGTTCACCAATTCACCCCTAATATATCGGATTTTTCTGTTATAAACCATTTGTTCGTAAATCATTTGTATAGCATATATCAAACCCAAATTGGGGATTACCAACGGGAATCTTGGGTTCTACAAAGAGGAGAGTTTTGAGCGAGATTAAAAAGAAACCTATTCATGGGTATGGGTTGGCAAATAGGTTGGGGATTTCCCTTTCATCTGCTTATGAGCATCTTAGTGACCTTAGACAAAGCGGGTTTGTGGATTTTAAAGATGAGGGCAGAAGGAGGGTCTATTTCCTAACCGATAAAGGAAAATACCTTTTGAAAGCGCTTGGATAGTAGAAGCTTAAGATTCTCGTTAGGCGGTAGAACTTCTTCGACGCTAACTACGTCCCCTTAATTAAACCGAAACCCAAGTACGCGACAGTGAAGACTATTGTGGTGAACAAGACGGTTTTACCCATCGTCGCCCAAAACTCGACCCTATCGTTGCCCGCGCTTATCACTGCTATGTAGCGCGCCATCACCGCCGCGAGAGCTATCGCCGTTAGGCCCATCACGAGCTTCAGGAGAACGAGTTCGCTGGCCTCCATCGCGCCCAGCAGGAAAGGCAGGTTCGTCAATCCGGCACCCGCAGCCTCCCCCGCCACTGTGAACGAGACACCCGACATGAACTCCATCACCCAGACCGACATCGCGCAGACGATCGGTAACAGGACCACGGTGATCAACCAGAGATTCCCCATCGCCTCATCTATCCGCTCGCGGAAGCGGTGTTCAACCCGGTGCAGCGTCGAGAGGAAATCTGCTGCCATCATGCACGCCTGTCCCGCCGCCGCTTCCGAGCTCCGCCGAATGCGCGTAATCACGTTTAGGAAGCTTTGGATGAGGGGGTTACGGGTTCGCTTGACCAACCCTCGCTCAAATAGCGCGCGGTGCACATCTATTGCGTACTTCTCGGTGCTCTCGACAATTTCATGGAGCTGATCCGCAACAGGCGACCCCGGCATCAACTCAGCAGTTTCGACCATCGCCTGACTCATCGGCTTTCCGTCTATCACGCGTGAGCCTATGGTGTTGAGAGCTGTTCCCCAGTCGATCGCCTTTGTTCGCTCTTCTTCCCGAAGCTTCCTTCGCTGCCCAGCGTAGAGATATGCGTAGACAGCAACTGCCGCAGCCGCAGCCCAGATAAACCAAAACGCGTTCACCCCTTGGGCGATCGCTCCCAACGCACCTGTCTGAATGCCTAAGAAGTAGAGGAAACCTGGCCAAGCAAGGGCGAGGAAAACCAAGAGCGGTGGCAGCCAAGAGGGAACCTCGCGCGCGAAGATTCTTACATTCCCTCGTGAGGGTAGACGGGGGTCATCCTCAGGTACCTCGGAAGGAGGTAGGGTCGTGGGCCTGAGCCTTCCCATATAGGTAGTGAAAGTGAAAAAGGAGGCCACGAGCAGGAGGGCTGCGAGCACGAAGAAGTGCAGTTGGACAAAATTTGTCCCTATTGCACCGAACAATGGAGAGAGGCCGATCATCCCGACGATCGCAAGCGAGCCGAATACCATGAACGCCATTGTAGGCATCACGAGCGCGTTCAAACGCTTGCTCAGCTGAACTTCGCTGCTCTCAAGCACACGTTGTGGCGCCCGGCCAACATCGGAGGTGCGAGAAGCTTCCTCCAGCGCACCTGTAGAGCGGAGGATATCGAAAAGCGCCTGCCTCGTGCCCTCATCAATCTCGCCCCACCGATGAGCGATTATCGTGAGCATATGGCGGACACTCTCATAGCGGTGGCGAGTATCGAGTTCGAGTAGCCCGCGCTGGAAGTCACCCGCGAGTTCGCCTTTGCTTTCGTTGGCAGCTAAAATCGTAGCCCCGCGCAGGTCAGGTTTGTGGTAGAGAGCGAAGCTTAACAACATGATTGTGTGGATTGCCTCCCCTTGGGCTTCGCTTCGCCTTATCCCGGCGAGGCTTGGGGGATAGAGGTAGAATACCATCCCCAAGGCGCATCCCAGCACCAAGCCAAGCACGGGGAGCCACCACATCGCGAGCGTGTCCGAGCCTGTCAGACTGATTAACAGCCATCCGAGAACGCTCATGAGAGTGGGGATGATTAACATGAGGAAGAAACCAGCCCAGTACTCTCTCGCTGAAATCCTGAGCTTTGCTTGCTCAAGCTCACGCTGGGTGTGTTCGGTTACTTTCATGTTGTGTGTGAGTTTACCAAAAATTCGATAAGCGATCCTGCACAGGCGTTCATAAAAGGACGGTGGACGTTTCTCAGCCTGTTTGAAACGCTCAAGGATTTCTCGCACATCCTCGCTTACGGGTAGCCATTCCTCTACTTTTAAAGGGCCTTCAACCAACTTTGCCACCTTGTTAGAACGCGCTCGTACTCTGGAGCATTTTCTTTAACGAAAGAGAAGTAAGCGTCGTAGGCACGACTCACGAATGGTAGCTCAAGGTAGCTCATATCGCCAGTGCCTCTGGCCAAACAAAGCAAGTCAGACTTCATTTTAGCCTCTGCGAGAATGCCTGTTAGGAAGTCTCGCTCATCTATCGCGAACCGCTTGCACATCGTGGGCAAGAGCTGGCTTCCGTCTCTTTCTGGTGGTAAGAAGTCCAGCCGTTTTGCAGCATCTAGAATGTTGAGTTTTGAGAGATCAAAAGAGTTCAAGCGCTCAAGGAGGCGCCTATCACCGCGAAGGAAATTTCTTGGAACGAGTAAATCGCGCTTGCGGTCTTCGGTGAAAATCTCGGCATACTTCGGTTTGTTCTCCCAATCTTTGAGTACCTCAGCTACCTCTATCACCCGCCTGATGGTACCGGTTGGAGTAGAAAAACGGGCGGTGCTAACAACAAGATCGACGTACTTGTAGGCTGCGTCATGCAATCCCATGATGCGGCACACCAGATCAAACATCTCGCGCTTCGAGCGGGCGTGAAAGCTGCTCACGATTGGTTGACTTCCCTGACGCGCTGCCGCCCCCAAAGCCGCTCTAACCGCCTCCATCGCCCGTACCTCCGTGATAAGCCAGTATGCCGCGCCGCCTCTAAGGAAGGCATCAATTTGCCGATGGAGATGCTCGGCATCAGCAATTCGTACATTTTCGATTGAGTAACCGTGTGCAACGAACTCCTCAAGGTGGAGTTCCTCCGTATCTTGAAATGCTATGATGCGTTGGTGGGGGCCTATCTCGGGCACTAGCGTTTCCACCTCGCTGGTTTTTGCGCTCCCCATTTCACCTATGATAAAAGCTGAAGCGCCCCGCCGGACGAGGTTACTCACAAACGAGCTGGCGAGAGGTGTAAGCGTACCCCGCTCGAGGAAGAGTGGCTGGGTCCAAGCTCGGCGGCGGCGCTTCCTGACTGATATCGCGATGCTCCTCGGCCATATAGCCGGGTACCTACTCAAAAACAATCGCATTCCAAGCTCGGGAATTTCAATGTCCAACTGCGGGCGAACTTCATCGAAAGATGTCGCGAGGCGGGAAGCGAGAGTTTCCCCGAATCCTAACAGAGCCGGCGTTGTCCAATGGATGCCAGTCTCGCACATATCCCAACGTTCGTGGACGACTCGAATTGGCTGAAGCTCGGGCGGTGCGGGGATGTAAATGTCGGTGAGTTTGTCATCGTAGCTTAGGGGCTCAAGCCACCGGTAGGTAAGCCAGCCAGACATCTGCTTGGCAAGTTCCCTAAGCTCACTTGAGGGGATATTGACATCCGAGCGCTCCCGAAGGAGGTGTAGCAAAACATTGTACCAATCGTCGAGGAACCCCGAGATCCGCGTTGGGAAAGCAAAACGGGCGTGTCCCGGCTTGGCCTTCGTCTCAAATTTATATGCTTCGTCCAGCAACTGGAGGTGCTCCGCGGGCATCTTGAGCTCTGGAAGATCAAGCTGGTAAAACGGTAGCGGACGATCAAGCTGTTCGTAAATCCGCACAGTGCCTCGCCGCTCGGCTAACTCATAAGTCTCCAGCAGTTTTAACCTGTGCCTTGGCGAATAACAAATCCCCTCGACGAAAAAAGGCATTACCCGCGCCGCAAAAACCTCGTCGTAATCCGTTTTGTCAGCTTTTTGGATGGCTGCAATACCCGCCAGCCTTGTTCTTGCGTTCGTGAGGAGTTTTAGGAAATAACGTTCGGTGCATTTCGCGCATTCGCCTTTGAGTCTACTGTATTTTTTCAATAATTCCTCAATCGGTGAAAAATCGTGCGGTGCCTCTAGAATTTTTCCCCATCGTTCGGTCAATTCTTTGCATCGTTTATCTACGCAACCTTTGCACTTATCTTTCTCACTTACCGCATAGGATGCACGGTCGAAAATGAGCTGTTTGATTACAGCTAGGGTTTTGGCGAGTTTTGAAAGTTCACTCGAACAGTACACCCGTTTATAGGCCCGGCGAAGGGTAACTTGGTCCACCAAGTTTTGCGCACCGAGTTGCTCGAACACACAGGCGCGACAACGTTTATCTTCTAGTGAACTTAGTCCTTCGCACCCATAACATTCGATTTCTGCAACCTGGAGTGGGCCGGAACGATAGGTCCGAAGCGCCATAATTATCATCTGCTGTGGCGCTTTGTCTTAACAATCTTGCTGGCACAATTGGGTGGCTGGACCTTTCCGAGTGATAGCTCAAGCGATACAACTCGGCGCTCGAGCTCGTCGAGTCTATGCCTGAATTCAGCGATCAAATCAGCTACCATGTTCTCGATTTTTCCTGTCACGAAATCACGCTCCTTAACGTAATCAAACGCTCGGTTAATAAAGTTCAACTTCTACGACAGTACCCTTTCCAAAACCTTCCATATCCCCAGGAACGAGAATGAACCCATCAGCTCGCGTCATCGAACTCAGGATGCCTGAGCCAGTAATTCGGATCGGTTCAGCCAAGAGTTCATCCGCTTCACTCCAAACCCGCACTCGAACCACATCCGCGCGCCCCAAGCTTGAGGCAACCTTACGCGTCAGCTTCGCCCGAACCCTTAGGCATCCCCAATCCGGAGGCAGTCCTTGCATTACCCAAATAGCAGGCCTGACCAACATGTCGAAAGCAACCAGCGAAGCAACCGGAAAACCAGCAAGGCAGAACACTGGCTTACCTCGAACCACGCCAAATGCGGTTGGACCACCCGGACGTAAGGCGACACCGTGGAAAAGCAGCTCCCCGAGCTCAGCAACCATATCGGGGGCGATATCATGCTCTCCCACTGAACTTCCACCCGAAATAAGGACCACATCATTTTTCAGGGCTTTTTGTAGTGTGCGGCGCATCGCTTGTGGTTTGTCAGGGGTAATGTCGAACGGGTTCGCTATGCCACCGCAGCTCTTAACTCCCGCGGATAAAGAGTATCTGTTAATGTCCGTAATTTGACCTGGTTTTAGTCGCGTGCCTGGGCTCCTGAGTTCGGACCCTGTCACGATAATTGCAACTTTTGGTCTACGAAAAACCAGCACCTTGAGATGACTGATTGACGAAAGCATGCCGATATCTTGAGGCCTGAGCTGTTGCCCGCGTCTCAGCACCACCTCGCCCGCGCGAACATCTTCCCCCTGAGCTGAAACATTCTTGCCGAGTGTGAGCGGAACTAGCACGGCGATACGTTTTTTCTCAATTTTAGTGTGTTCGACCATTACGACTGCATCCGCACCTCGGGGCATCGGTGTCCCCGTCATCAGTTTGATTGCCTCGCCTTTTCGGACACAAGATTTGGTTGCAACCCCTATTTTCGCGAACCCGACTACACGGAGTTTTTTAGGCTTTGTTTCACTTGCCTCAAATGTATCGGTTGCGCGAACCGCGTAACCATCGACGGCCGAGCGATTGAAGGGGGGGACATTTGTTTTTGAAATGACATCCTCGGACAGCACGCGCCCCAACGCTTGATCGAACGACACTATTTCAGAACTCAAAGGTTTCACTCGCGAGAGTACGAGCTTCAGAGCATCTCCGAGCTTGGTATAGCGAGCAAAGCCCCGCATTCGAACTCGCATTTCACTCACGTGCGTGCTTGATGAGGTGCCCCAACTCGGGAAGGATTAGTTTCATCGCGATCTCTGCTGCGTTTGGGGCCCCGGGTAAGCAAAAAACCAGCTTCCGCTCGATGAGGCCCGCGGTAGCTAGGGTCAGAAGCGCCGCCGTGCCGACCTTTTCATAACCGATGCGCCGCAGAATTTCACCGAACCCCGGCAACTCCTTCTCGAAAAGCGGGCTCAATGTTTCAATTGTGACATCACGCTTTGTTATGCCAGTGCCCCCTGTAGTTATCACGACATCGATTTTTTTGTCAGCTATGAACCCTTGTACAGCTTTTTTTATCTCATTCGCTTTGTCTGGGACTATTGACCTAGTCGTTTCGTGCCCCGCTTCGCGCGCCTTTTGCTCGATGATTTTTCCAGTAACGTCTTCATCGCGTCCCTCACGCATCGCTGCCGCCCGGGTGTCACTCACGACGAGTACCGCTATCCTCAGGTGGTCTGGTGCCCCCTTGCGATGCTCGATTCCACTCAACCTTTCACCTTCTTTAACACACGAATATCCTCGATTGAAGTCGTGGGATACTGCCCGGCCTCGTCCTTCTCCAAGCTTTTCACCATGTCCCAGATTGTGAGTAGTGCATTCGTCACACCAACCAAGGCTTCTATCTCGACGCCAGTCTGCCCCGTGCTCTTGACCTCGATTTCAGCGCGAATCCCCTCCTTATCAAAATTAAAAATTATATCAGTGCCTGTAATTGTGATTTGGTGAGTTAAGGGGATGAGTTCCGAGGTGCGTTTGACCGCCAAAATCGCAGCGGTCTGGGCGACTACCAGCACATCACCCTTGGGCACCTCGCCTGCCTTGATTTTTTGGAGCGTTTCGGGTTTCAAGCGGATAAAACCGCTTGCCTTCGCCACTCGGGATACTGATGGTTTTGATTCAATGTTGACCATTCTGACCATCTGACCACGCTAAAAGCATCGCCCGACGAGCAATAAAAGTTTAGGTTCTTTTCATGAGGCGCTTTCACCAAAGTCGCAGCTTAATCGACCCAAAAGTCGCTTGATCGCACAAGGATTGAAAGGGTGAAAAAAGTCGCTCTGTGGTACAGGTTCGCCTAGTAGTGCATGGGAGTTAGATGCGGCTCCTCAATCGAAGACCAAACATAGTTCTTGCCCAGCTTCACGCGCTTCGCGCGACCGGAGTTCTCAAGCTGGCGAAGCACGCGATTAATCTCCCGGACTTTCCAATCCAAGATATGCGCTAGGTCCGGGGCACGGAGTGCACCGTGGCGGCGGAGAATGTACTCGATTATCTCCAACCTTATCGTCTCCGGCCAGCTTTCTTCTTCCTCTTCTTCTTCGATAAACTCTGGAAATTCATGCATACATACACCAATTTGTAGTTTGGTGGCCGTATTCAAAAGACTTGTGCTGGGGGCCCACAAATAGTTTTTAACTTGCGGACCTTAGGTGAGTGGAGAAAAAAATGCTCGACATTAGAAAGAAAAGGATTGCCGCAAAAAAGCCGCAAATGAAATTGCTAAGGAAAAGGTAATGAAAGCGGTGAAAAAAGGAATGCTATGAAGATTGTAATCTTCTTTGTGCTTCTTCAAACATTCTCTCAAAGTCACTCTCTTTGGGGACATCCCCAAGACCGATACCCGGGCACTCCTCCGAAACCTCGAACTTATAGCCGTTGCTGCCCCTTTTGAGCGAGAACGGGTAAAAGCGGCAGATGAGTGGCCTGATGTTGTAAATCCTACAAGCTTTTCCATCGAGGAAGACGCACTTCCCCCCTCGTTTTTTCATTCGGTAGCGGTAGGGCTGAATGCTTAACGAGCGAGAGGTGAATGAGAGAGGTCTTAACCCTGTTGCTTTAGATATCTGTCTGACTTCGGATTTTAGCAACAAGATATTTCGTCCACGATGTGAACCATCACCGCAGCACTTGGCGCATCGCTGGCACTCAAAATGCACATTTTTGGGGCAACGTAGGTTCATTCATTCGCCCTAAATTACTTAGCGCGGCTAGTTTAATTTCCTTTTCCTTGATTTATCTTTGGCACATCCGCAGGAAATACTCGTGCAATCGTGTGTCGGGTGTGAGCTCCGGGTGAAAAGCCACGGCGAGCAAGTTGCCTTGCTGCACCGCGACGATTTTTTCTTGAAACTTGGCTAAGACTTGAGCATCTCCCCAAACCTCCTCAACCGCCGGCGCGCGGATGAAGACTGCGCTATAGGGCCTCTCACCCAAAATTGGAATCTCCAAGTTTACCTCAAACGACTCGCGCTGCCTGCCGAAAGCATTCCGAATTACAGAGATATTCATCAGTTCCAGCAACGGCTGCCCGGTCCGCATGACCTGCTCGTCCCCGCGCTTGGCCAATACGATGAGGCCGGCGCAGGTGCCTAAGATTGGGGTACCACCGGCTGCAAGCTGCTTGACCCGCTCGAAAAAGCCCGCCGTGAGCATGAGCTTGCTGATCGTCGTCGATTCTCCACCTGGGATGATGATGCCGTCCACGCGCTCGAAATGCTCAGGCTTGTTGGCCCAGACCGTCTCGCCCTCGATGCCGAGCTTTTGCATCGCCCGCTTAGTCGCCTCGAGGTGCTCGCTCACAGCGCCTTGGAGACCGATGATGCATATCTTCACGATTGCCACATATCCAAACTAATCTATAAAAAGTGGGTGTTCTTAGACGCCCCTTGCCTGCAATTTCTCCGATTCCTTAAGCGTTTTGATGTCTATTCCACGCATGGCTTCTGGTAACCCTTTGCTCACCTCTAACAAAACTTGAGGATCATCATAGTGCCTCGTTGCCTCTACAATCGCTTTCGCCATACGTGACGGATTGCTTGATTTAAAGATACCTGATCCAACGAAGACTCCGTCTACGCCTAATTGCAGAACCATCGCACTATCCGAAGGCGTCGCGATACCCCCAGCCGCGAACCAGACCACAGGTAAACGTTGCAGTCTTGCTGTTTCTTCAACCAACTCAACTGGCACTCGGTACTCCCGCGCTTTTTCCTCTAATCTCTCTCGCGATAATCCAGCCAGCTCAGCTATCTGCCTCTTCGTCAGCTTTATGTGGCGAATTGCTTCAACAACGTTGCCGGTACCGGCTTCACCTTTTGTTCGAATCATCGCAGCCCCTTCGTCTATCCTTCGCAGTGCTTGGCCCAAATCGTAGGCGCCGCAAACAAATGGGACTTTGAATTTGCGTTTGTCCACATGTGCTTCTTCGTCTGCAACTGTGAGAACTTCACTTTCATCTATCATATCCACTCCCAAGGCTTCAAGCACCTGCGCCTCAGCAAAATGTCCTATCCTGCACTTAGCCATAACTGGAATGGTGACGGCATTCATGATCGCTTCAACAATAGCTGGGTCAGCCATGCGAGCGACGCCACCGGCAGCCCGAATGTCGGCAGGGACCGCTTGCAAAGCCATTACCGCTACCGCTCCGGCCTCCTCAGCTATGATCGCCTGCTCGGGGTTCGTCACGTCCATGATCACGCCACCCTTCTGCATCTTGGCGAATCCGCGCTTCAGGCGTTCGGTGCCTAATGTGATGATTTTTTCCTCAGTTTTCTTCTGCATGTTCCCACTAATTCATCTTTAATCACTCCAACCTAAAAAGGAAAATGGTGGCGTCGTGTTTTTGCGGCACGCTAGGGGCTGGCGATCGAAGTGTGATGTTTGTGGCAGGGAAGCTGAGGATATCTCGGCCACGCTAAAGGTCTGTGCCCGATGCGTGCGCGAAAGGTTCGAGGATTCTAAGCCCTACATCGAGGCAGCGCATGCCAGCATTAGGAGGCGCTACGGTTTGCCAGCTCAAGCACCTAAAAATCCCAAAGGCGCGCGATGCGGTGCTTGTGGGAACGATTGCCGTATCCCAAAGGGCGAAAAAGGGTTCTGCGGCGTGGTCGAGAACATCGGCGGCAAGCTCGTTCGAAAGTTCGGCACGCCCGATCGCGGCTTGCTGACTTGTTACTATGACCCCCTTCCTACAAATTGTGTTCCCGCTGAATTCTGCGCGGGGTCAAGCGGCGCCGGGTATCCAAAGTGGTGCCGGACCCCTCGGGGCGACATCGGGTACTACAACCTGTCAATTTTTCTGGGGAGCTGCACTTACAGCTGCCTATTCTGCCAGAACTTCAGCTTCCGCGAGCTCACTGTTGAGGGAAAGCCCACCATGACCGCCGCCGAGCTTGCCGAAAAAGCAAACAAGAGCGTGGGGTGTGCCTGCTACTTTGGGGGGGATCCGGCCAGCCAGATGCCGTTTGTGATAGAATCGGCGCGATTGATGTGCGAGGCCGCAAAACTAGAAAATCGCATCTTTCGCGTCTGTCTCGAGACAAACCTGAGCATGGAGCTACAGAGCTTGAAGCAGTTCGGTGAGCTCTCGATGAGTAGCGGGGGCGGAATCAAAGCCGATTTGAAGTGCTGGTCCTCTGAGATTTTGTACGCATTATCCGGCATAGAACACCGCGCGGCATATGATAATTTTAAATGGCTGGGCAGGCGCCATCACGAGCGTCCTGAAGCTCCATTCGCCAGAGTGAGCACGCTGTTGGTGCCGGGCTATGTGGACGAGGAGGAAATTCGGGCGCTCGCGTCATTCATTGCCGACTTGGACACGACCACCCCTTACTCCCTTCTCGCCTTCCACCCGCTCTATTACATGGATGACATGCCTTACACTAAGCGCAAGGATGCCGAGCGGTTTGCTAGGATATGCAAGGAGGAAGGGCTTCAAAAGGTTAGGATAGGCAATCCTTGGCTCCTCTGTTAAAGCTTTATGAAGTTTAAATCAACTCTTAGTCAGGTGCAAACGTGGCGATTCATATAGCTGAATGTGTTTTAGGCGTGTTCGCGTTCGATGACAAGGGGCGAATGCTAGCATCGAAGCAGTTCCCCCGGGACGCCATCGAGGTGGCCGGGCGGCTGGCGAGCGTTCAGATTGGCACTCCTACGGAAGAGCACCGCGAGCTCATCGCTGAACTAGTCAAGAAAGGTTCCCTTGAATTCACCCTAGAGTCTGAATTTCTTGTTTCACAATTGCGCAAGGAATTTCGACGCACCAAATTCGAAGTGCAGCTACCGAATCTGGCAGGCGAGCTCCTACGCACCAAGCTTAAGAAGATAGCTAAAGAGGTGGGATTCAAGGAGTCAGACAAGCTCGTCCGGGAGGTAAACTTCATCCTCACGCGGCAAAAGCTTCGAGCGGAGGCCGCCGAGCGGGACAAGCTCGTCATCCAATCTATAGGTATGCTCGATGAGTTTGACAAGTTCATAAACATCCTCTCTGGCTTGATCCGCGAGTGGTACTCTAACCACTTCCCCGAGCTAGACAGACTTGCCCCCGAGCACCAAAAATACTTGAAACTTGTCCTAGAATTGGGTCCGCGTGAGCGATTTACTCAAGCCGCGGTGAAAGGTGCGGCCGAATTATCAGATGAAGATGTCGCGCACATAACTGAGGCTGCAATGAATTCCTTAGGTGCCCCATTCGACGAACTCGATATCAAAATACTGCAGGGTTGTGCACGAGAGGTGTTCGCCCTCTACGAGTTTCGAGAGCGAGTAGCCGAGTATATAGATGGGTTGATGGCTCAGGTGGCGCCAAATCTGCGAGCGGTCGTCGGTGGCTCGATTGGTGCACGGCTTATTTCACTAGCGGGCGGTTTGAAGAAACTTTCTCGTTCTCCCGCGAGCACACTTCAAGTACTTGGGGCGGAAAAAGCTCTTTTCAGAGCGCTCCGTGCTCGAGCGAGGCCCCCCAAGCACGGCGTAATCTACCAGTACCCTGAGGTTCGGGGGGCGCCTAAGTGGCAGCGGGGGAAGATAGCTCGTGCCCTCGCAGGAAAATTGTCCATAGCCGCGCGCGTAGACGCGATGTCGGGTGAGTTCGTGGGGGACAAGCTTACCGCGGACTTAAAGGCGCGTATAGCCGATATCAAGGCGAAATACAAGGAGCCGAGGAAATGAGATGAAAGTAACTGAACACAAACGCTTTGCTGGGGTCTACTGGGTCGAACTCGAGGACGGGACGCGCAAGCTTGCCACTGTAAACCTAGTCCCGGGCACCCAAGTCTACGGCGAGCGGCTCCTCCAAATTCAAGGGATCGAGTACCGCCTCTGGGACCCCTATCGGAGCAAGCTCGCGGCTGCCATCTTGAAGGATATCAAGAAGGTCCCGATTGACCAAGGTAAATGTGTGCTCTACCTAGGGGCCGCCAGCGGAACAACTGCCTCACATGTCTCCGACCTAATCGGCTCAAGTGGCTCTGTCCACTGCGTTGAAATTTCATCGCGCCCGCTCCGAGATTTGCTCATAGTCTGTAACCGGAGATACAACATGGTGCCTCTCTTGGCCGATGCTCGGCAACCGGGAAGTTATTGCGCACTCATCGAGAAAGTAGATGTGGTCTACCAAGATGTCGCCCAGCCTGACCAGACGGAAATTTTGTCAGCGAACGTGAAGGCATTTCTACGGGAAGGGGGTTACGCGGTGCTGGCGCTCAAGGCTCGGAGCATCGACATCACCAAGGAGCCGCGCGAGATCTTCAGGGATGAGTTAGAAAAACTTGAAGAGGAGCTGGAGGTCGTCGACGCGAAGATACTCGATCCCTACGAGAAGGATCATGCGATGCTCGTGCTACGCAAATGAAATCATATTTTTAACACCATCAAATATAACCCGAACCGGGAACAATTCAACTTTCTAGTGCTTCAATTGTTTGACGTACTAGGGGGATGTTTTTGTTCCCAAGACCTGCGTTACCACGTCTATCGAATGAAGTATGTATCGCTGAGCTTCTTCCGCGCCATAGTAAGCTCTGTTGTGGCCCGGTAATATCGCCTTGATTTGCTTATCAAGCGCGCGCTCTAACAACCCATTGAGAGAACCAAGTTGTGCATTTAGACTGTCGTTATCTGAGAAAAGCATTGTATAATATTCCATCTCAAATGTCATGTCTTCAAAGCCCGTGTCATCCTCTTGGTACGATACCGTTGTATCTCCGATAAACAGTACCCTAGTTATTTCGTTGTAAAAGCTGATGCTTCCCGGCGTATGCCCAGGTGTCGAAAGCACTCTTAATCCAAATATGGTCTCCCCGCCATATAGAAATCCCGTAGGTTGGTAGCCAGTGTAGGTAAACGGTTCTGGTACTCCAGGGAAATTGTTGCCCATCGCAATTATGTACGCGTCCCCGATAGGAGCATAAACTGGTATATTATCCTCCAGAAAATAGTGGCCAGCACCTGCGTGATCAGCATGACCGTGTGTTAGTAAAACCGCGACTACTGGCATTTTGGGGAACTTTTTGCTAATTTCTGCCATTAGCAGATCATAGAAGTCCTCAGCACCACAATCAATCAATATCAATCCATTTGGCGTACCAACTGCGTAGACATTAGCTTTATAGAATGAGCCGGGGAATAAATCGGATAAATCGATAAATTCCTCGAACCGATATATATACCCGCGCCGTTCTACATGAACTGCTATCTGGGATATTTGAGTCGGTGATGCTTGGGCTAATGGAGATGCTATAGCCACCAAGAACAATGCAATGATTAAACCAATAGTAATTACACTTGTATAACCCAGTACCGCGTGATTACTCTCCGCGGAATAGGGCCTACGCGTTATAATCACCAGTAGGGGTTTTGTATAAGCATATAAAAGTCTTTTGCAAAATGGTAATTATTCCTCAAGGCGGTGGCCAAAGACGCAATACCACCCATCATCAAAATATTTCTAGATGAGAAGATACGTAATTCTCTTTCTTACCTTTCAGATATTGCGCCAGCTTTATCGGCTTTTCTCTCTTTAAACTTGACTAATCGCAGCCTTAGCGCGTTATCGGGTAGTCACCTCAAATCCGTCCTCGGTCACGATTACCGTATGCTCAGCTTGTGCCACCTTACCCCCCGCCCGCTCGGCCAGTACGTAATATGGCCACAGTGCCCCAATACCCACCAGCTCTCGCAGTGTCAACTCGAGCCTAAGCTTTGACATTTTTTTGGCAAACCATCGCTCCGCGAACGGAAGGCCATCGTAGGCTCGCTTAACCTCGTTGAGCAGTTGTTTTGCCATTCGAAGTCTTACTGGGCGGTCGTGTAAATAGCGAAAGATGTAAACCGCCTTTTGATTTTCGACGTACCCAGCGCCGTCAGTCACAAAGGGTTCGAGGGCCAAAACATCTCCGGCCTTCAACTTCTGCCCCGTCTCTTCTTTGACGTTTGGCACCGTTAGGCCCGCGTGCAGGTTCCACCGCGTTAGGCTGTGGCCTGTGAGGTTGCGAATGGGTTTGAAGCCGGCCGTAGTTGCGATTTCTTCGACAATTTTTCCTATTTCGCCTAAATCGATTCCTGGCTTAATCGCACCAATTGAGGCCTCAAGAGCCCGTTCGACCGTCTGTACAAGTTCCTGTTTTTCGCCTGTCGCGACTGTGAACGCGGTGTCCGCGATGTACCCATCGAGGTGGGCACCTATGTCGACTTTGACTGTGTCTCCCTCCTTGATGCTTGTGTCATCGTTTGCGGGCGGGCTGTAGTGGGCTGCGACCTCGTTGACCGAAACGTTGCAAGGAAAAGCTGGTTTACCCCCCTTCTGCGCGATCGACTCCTCAACCATCTCAGCTATATCGAGCAGCGTGACTCCGGGTTTCACGAGGGTGCGTGCCTGCTCTCGCACCTCGGCCACGAGCTTTCCAGCCGTTCGGTATGCCTTGAGTTCCTCTTCAGTTAACATTCAAATGCCATCCGAGCAAAAGTTGTTTAATCCTGCATCCAAATTAAACTTGATGTCATGAGTAAGGGCACCTTCCTAACCGAGGCGCAGGCGCGAGTTCTCGAGCTTCGCGTGAAAGGATTGACCCAAACTGAGATAGCTCGAATGCTGCGGACCTCCCGCGCTAATGTTTGCATTCTTGAACGCAGGGCGAGGGATAACATCGCGCGGGCAGAGCGCACGCTCAAGCTGGCTGCAAAGTTCCGTGCTCCAGTTGTGCTTAAGGTCAAGCGGGATGACGATATTTTGAAAGTGCCCAAGAGATTGTTTAAAGCGGCAGATGCTGCGAAGATTCGAGTCAAGCTCAGCACACTTGATGTAATATCCAAAATCCGTGAAGGGGCGGGGGATAAACTATACGGTCGGTCGGTAACTCAAAGTTTTGATATAGTTGTGACTTCAGAGGGCGAATTGCTCATTACGTGAACTTCGCTAGCTTTACCTGCTTTTGCCGCTCGAAGCGCAAATCCTCCTCCTTGTATCCCAAAACCTCCATAATCCGCATTACAGCGGGTAGAACCTGGTGCCCCACATAGTACTCAGGGTCATACTCTCTACCCTTGAAATCCTCCACAGGAATGGCGCGCTCGCTTATGCTCCCCGCACCCTTGGCTTCGATGTAGGCTATCACCATCCCGGGTTCTACCTCTCGCCCCAGCTCACGGAGCCTTTTCGCCGCTACCACATGGGGGCCTATTGAGCGGTAGCTCTCAATGGGCATCTTGAGCCGGGTGTAGATCACGAGGTCGTCCAAACTGGCACGACCCTCAAGCACGTCGCGGGTAGTTTTTCGTATGAGTTCAGCTGCTTTTTTCGGCAAGCCATCTTTGAGGATAGCCCTGAGCACCTCTTCTTGGGTTTTCTTTGCAAGCGCTGCCCAATCACGACGGACGAACTCTAGACCTTTAACTACCATTCTTCCCTCCTCGTCAATCATCGCGTAACGCTTCTTGGTGACGAACACGCCGCGGGGGTAAAAGCCCTCGAAATCAAGCTCGATGATGCCTGGAAGGCTCTCGTTTACCTGCTTTAGAAATCGCATCGCATCCTCGCGGCTTTTGGCGTTGAGTTTGCAGAAAAGCGAATCCGTATCTCCGTAGATCACCTCAAGACCGAAATCCTTCGCCATTTCAATCGTCTGGCGGATGTAGTGTCTTCCAAAACTCGTAACGCTTTCGGCGCATTGTTTGAAGTACCAACGTGCCCGCGGATATCCTAACATACCGTAGAAACTGTTCGCTATGATTTTGAGCGCCATTTGCTGCGCATCGAGCGAGCGATATTCCCTGCTCCCCCGCTTTTGTTTTTTCAGCTCCCGCTTCAACCGCACGCGCTCTTGAATGAGTCGTTCGAGCGTTACTGGTATGAATGCCTTCCGCTTGGTACAAAAGTAATAATCAAGCTCTGGAGCTTGTGTGGTCTCGCTGGGCGCGCAGCACTTGCAGTTGAGCGTTGAGGGGTCAATGTTGTGCGATACTATTATACTTGGGTACAGGCTCCTAAAATCGAACACTACGATACCCTCGTGTAGACCTTTCTCAGGTTCCATGACGTACGCGCCAATGTAGGTTTCCTCGAGTCGTTCCTCGTACTCCTCACCCACAGGTCTAACAGGTACGAGTTCGTTTCGTTTGTGAGCTTCACGGATTAGCAACCATTCAACGAGCTGTCCCGGCGTCATCCTGCTGACATCGAAGGGCGTTTGTCCGACCGTCCGCGTCAACTCGAAAAATAGCGGGAGCAACTCGAGTCCCAGCTCGAGCGTCGCCTCAGCATCCGACATCGAGTACTCGAGCAATTTTCTCGCGGGTTCTCCTCCATGTTCCCAAGCCTTGACCATCTCAGTGAATTCGAAATCAGGTTTCTCCTTACCCAGCATATGTCGATAAACGTCCTCGAGGGTGTAGTGGATGAGCCTTATCGTCCCTATCGTCGCGAGAAAGTTCACCATCGTGTAAACGTCGATGTGCACCCGTCCTCGAACCCGGGTCGCCGTCGCGAAACGCCGCTTGCGAGTTATCACTTCTGAGCCATCTCGTCCAAGTTTCAGCTTGATTTTTAGCTGCTTTGCCCGTTCGCGCAAGTAGGGAAAGTCGAAGAGATCGGTGTTGTATCCGAGCAGGATATCAACGTCACGCTTCTCGACTAACTCGACGAAGCGTCTGAGCATTTCTCTCTCGCTCTCCACGACCTCAACGTAATCGAGTTTCACCTTGAGATCCTTCCATGTGATGACTTTTTTGAAACCTCGGTTGTCGGCCAGGCTTACCATGAGAACTGGGTCCTTGTCAGGTCGGGGGGTTCCCGCGGGGTTGTAAACTTCGATGTCGAAGCTCATCACGTTCAACTTTTGCTCAGGTACATCGGCTGGTTTAGGTGGGCTCTCAAGCATCAGTATTTTGATATCTTTTCCCTCCTCCACCTTGCCGCTTACGCTGACGCCCGACATAGGGGTAAGTTCTCTGTCGACTAGGTAGCGCCTCGCGGAGGGGATGTCAAACTCGTAGATATCTTTTACCCCCGGTAGCTCGCGTATCTCATGTCTGAGCCGGGACATGTCTTTTGAGTGGTGGAAAGTCACCTTTATGGTTTCGACTTCACTTCCGAGGAAATTCCGCTTAAAAAAATTGACTGATTTCGGCTTTAGGGTGCGCCCGTGCTCGCTGAGTTCGAGTTTGGAGATGAGCTTCGCCGTTTTTTTGGCGTCACTGGCCACAACATAGAGATATTGTTCGAATGTCGGGTCGATGGCGACAATCATCTCTGCCCCACTCTTCAGGAATAGCCTTATGCAGGGTTGCGCTTCTTCTTCAGCGTAGTCGACATCAAGCAGTAAACCTTTCATGTGCATCGTAAAAACAATCGTCCGCTTTTCAGATAAAAGTTGGCCCAGGGCGCCGTGAACGACAAGGTTTCATCCAGCTTTTTTTTTGGTTGGTGTAATTGGCTTTCCACAAGCTATATAAACCCCTCTGAACACAAAGGCTAACTTACAATTGGAAAGATGAAGGTGGAAAAATGGAAGAGAGGTATTTGTTCGCATTGGACTTCGACAAGACTTTGAGCGTTCAGGATACCGGGTTTCTCTTGAGTCAAAAACTGGGGATCTCACGGGAGGATTTCGATAAAAAAATCGAAAAATTAAGGCGGAAGAGCATCGCCAAGTTAGGTGGTGAGCTATCTTATCTTATAATTCACGATTTTAACTACAAGGGAAAAGTTACTCGAAAGCTTCTCCGAGAGGTTGGAAGAGAGGTAAAGCTTAAGATGAATATTCCTGAACTCATTGGCTTGCTACGGAAAGGCTTTCGTGGGAAACGCTTTGTCCCTTATGTAATTTCTGCTTCTCCCCAAAAAATAGTTGAAGAAGCGTTGAAAGGCATAATTCCTAAAAATCATATTTACGGTACCTTGTACACCTACGACGAAAAAGGGGTAGTTAAAGGTGTTGAATGGGTTAGGGCAGGATCGGCTAAGGTACAAGCCCTTAATTTGGCCAGAAGTAAGGAGAGAATCCCTCCAGAAAGAACCGTCTATGTAGGAGATGGTCATTCCGATATGTACGTGATGTTACACGTAAAAACTTACAATGGTTACCCGATAGCCGTCTCGCCCTCACCTTTCCTTGGGCACATCTCTAAAAGAACAGTACTTTCGTCGAACGCGTTGTGTATTTTAATACCGGTTCTAGAGGATATCGTCAAACTAAATGAGGAAGAGGTCAGAGAATTCTTAGAAAAAATTGGGCACCCGATTCAAGAGTGGGATAGGGCAAAAATTGAATGGGTCGATTTAGCTAACTGAGTGTCTCCTCCACGACTATGAAAGGGGCTCCTCGCGCTAAAGTAAAAACAAAATGGCGGGGACTTTGACCCTTCCGTTACTATCTCGTCAAGCTTCGGAGTCTCGACCACTTCCGTTGCTCAACGTTTTTTCACATCAGGACCTTTATCCCACAGTCGTTGCCTCACACCATGCTTCCTAGTGCTTATCCGCGACCGTCCGTGGTTTTTCGTCCACGTTTTTTCGCGGCTCCCTGTCGTCCGTAGACTTCAGTTCGGCCTCCTCTGTAGGCTTCTATCCCCGCCATTTATTTGTTAAATTTAACTTCTATAAATAATTTGTTTTTTAAAATGGAGATATTTCCGATTTAGAAATATTATTTAAACGCAGTTTAGATTCGGTTTTTCCGTTTATTATGAGAACTTTTCGCAAATGATGGTGCTTAGGGGTTGATTTTTTTGCTGGAATTTCATCGCCGATAACTTCAATGGGGGTGTTGATTAACTGATCTGAACCATAAATTCTTTACAACAATTCCTTACGGGGCAGCTTTGACACTTTCGGGACTTGCAATACTTTAGATTCAACCTAACCAACTGGGATGCGAAGGATTTTATCTCACTCTCCTTCTCCAGCCCTAGTTTACTCGCGACATCGGCGGCGAGGCGTGAGACCTTTGGGTCGGCCTTTCTCCACACAAACCTCAGCTCCCTCAAGAATATATTGACCGTTGTAGGCCCCACGCCCCTGAATTCCAGCAATCTTTTCTCTAGGTCCCCGCTGTCCTTGGCGCTCGCGTGCAGATTTTCAAGTGATCTATATTTCTCCTTCAGCGATTTAGACACCTCAAGCAATTTTGTGGCGGTGGAAAAATCGTAACGTACGTACCCACCGGAGTCCAAAATTTCGACGAGCTTGTCCCATCCCGCGTCCAAAATTTTCTCGGGCGTGTTTATTCCAGCCCTTTCAAACTCCATGTAAGTCCTCTTCGCTATTTCAGCTGAGATACGTTTGGCGAACAACATTGATGCTAGGAACCACTTGAATCGGTCTTTTGGCTTTCCCAGATTCAAGCCGAGTTCTCTCGGGTAGCTAGGTAACTCCTTGAGTTTCCTTTTGACTTCCATCTTAACAGATAATATATGCTAATCTTAACAAAATAAGGTCTCCAAAGCTTGATTCCCTGAGACGGCTCCTTTCGTGAATTTTATTAATCCGCGCGCCCGATTCCTATGGTGGCTGGGATCCAATGAAATCAGAATTTTACAAGACTAAGCTAGACAACGGCTTGACAGTGTTACTTGAGCGCAGAAAGTCTCCAGTTGTGACTTCCCTTTTAGCCTACAGGTTGGGTGCCGCTCACGAGCCAGCCGAATTCAAAGGAGTTGCGCACTATCTAGAGCACTGTATTTTTCAGGGGACGAAGACCAAGTCTTCCAAGGAAATTTCGGCCACCGTGGAGAAGCGTGGGGGGATACTTAACGGATTCACCGACGAAGAGGTAACAGCGTTTTGGACAAAATTGCCATCTCAATATTTGGATTTGGGAGTGGATTTGCTTTCTGATATGCTGACAAATCCCGCTTTTGATGAACAAAAAATAGAGAAAGAGAAGAAAGTTGTTTTAGAAGAAGTAAAGATGCATCACGATACACCTGCGATGTACGTTTTCGAAAGGGCAAAATCTTTTTTGTACGAGAAACCCTTTGGAATGAAAATCGTGGGGACGGAAAAGACAATCAAACCAATCTCTAGGGAAATTCTTTTGAGATTTTTCAACCTTTACAATAATCCCGTCCTTTGCGTTGTCGGTGAAGCCGATTTCGACGAGGTAATTGAGGTTGCTGAACGGAAAATAACTGTTAAGCGGGCGCCTCCATCAAAATTGAAGATAAATAAAATAAACAAACAGGCGGTGGAGAGGAGAAAAGAGCTTAAACAAGCGCACCTCGTGCTCGCTTTTCACACGGCGACTTTGAGGGATAGAATGAGGTATGCGCTTGAATCGTTCAATGTCATTCTTTCGGGCGGGGGATCTTCTAGATTATTCCAAGAGATAAGGGACAAAAGAGGACTTGCCTATCATGTCGGCTCGTATCCTCAAATTGGAGTTGATTACGGGCATAATTTAATTTACGTCGGTACAGATGCGGGACACTTCAAGCAGGTAAAGAAACTCATTTTAAAGGAAATCAAAAAAATGCGGGAGCTAGATAAAAAAGAGTTT
>JABAOH010008656.1_pt1 | contig 22518 bp, 20 predicted proteins | sample 7062181 | NCBI WGS metagenome assembly JABAOH01 (sample SAMN14538630, study PRJNA623070) | marine sediment metagenome | biome: marine biome [ENVO:00000428]; feature: marine pelagic biome [ENVO:01000023]; material: deep marine sediment [ENVO:00002113]; isolation source: pool of 5 deep marine... | reverse complement strand
GTCGCTTGATAGTACTTAATGGCCTTTCCCCCGCGTTTCTCAGTCACATCGCCAATGTTTGTTTTTAAATAGCCTCTTTTTTCTAACCGGCTTAAAGGGATGTAAACCGAACTGATCGACCAATCCTTACCTGTGAAACGATTAAGATGGTCTTGGATAGAGATAAGATAAGCGTTTTCCTTCAAACGGAAGATCGAAAGGAGAACGAGTTCTTCCTGTCGTGTGAGATATTTCATAGCATTCTCTCCATTTCCTTCAATTATTGAAAGTTATCAATGCTAATATACGGCTATTTCCTTCAAAAGTCAAAGGAAATTTAAATTTTTTTTTAAAAAAAATCTCCTATTTATCTAATAACCGAGAATTTTCTCGGATTCTTTAAAAGCGGCTTCAATAGTTTTCAACTCAATATTGTTTGGCTGAGTGACGTAATTCAACCAGTATTGAGGACAACAAGCGAAAGAAGCCAGTTTTGGTCTGTTTCGGCATTCTTTAGCCTATTGTTCGCTAAGATTGACCGGTTCATTTTCAGTGTGATAGGGTTATTTGTCGTCGAAGCTTATGTGTGAGAAATTCATCAACCCCTCAGATTCTAAAGGGAATTGTAGATAAATTCATTGATAGCAAAAGGATATAGAATGAAAAAAATCGAAGAAAAATTCCTTGAAATCAGGAGATTTTGCGGAAAAAACGCAAACCCGGAAATCGTAAAAAAGTATTCCCGCTATTTTACTGAAGGGTATGATGCCTATGGCCTTGACCAGAAAACTTTTGAATCCCAGCGGGATAAGTGGCTGGAACTGTGGAAAAAAGATTTCACGCTGAACGATTTTTTGCTTTTGGGGGATAAGTTGATCTCTACTGGAAAATATGAGGAAGCTAGTTTTGCAATCAGTTTTATGTATTCCAATACGAAAGAGCTTACGGCCGAAACATTCGATAAGCTGGGCAGCTGGCTGGAGAAGGGGATTATAAATTGGGCGCACACCGATGTTCTTTCTGGTAAAGTTTTGTCCTATTTTTTCATTCATCAAATCATTGAATTAGAATCCTTAAAAGAATGGAATGAATCAGAGTCGAAATGGAAGAGACGGGCTGTTCCGGTCATGTTGATTGATGTTTTAGACATGGATGTCCCGCTTAAAAGACTATTCCATATCATTGAGCCTCTGATGTCAGATACAGAAAAATTTGTGCAAAAAGGCTTGGGATGGTTTTTGAGAGAAGCATGGAAAGTCTATCCTGAGGAGACAGAAGATTTTCTGCTGAAATGGAAAGACACATGCGGCCGGATAATCATTCAATACGCCACTGAAAAGATGGACAAGGAGAATAGAGAGAGGTTTAGAAGAGTCAAGAAAAAATGATGCCCCTTTATCATCTTTTAATCCGCTCTATTTTTTGGATTTAAAATCCTTTTAGGTTAGCTTTTATGCCGGTTTGAATCTAGCCCCCGCACTTTTCCTGTATATAATGCCTAAGAATTGAGTTAAATACTACTACCAAGCCAATCTTGGCCGAAATAAGTGTAAACAGAAGACAAGGTTATTATTTCATGCTTTGGGCACTATTTGGTCGCTGAGCTATTCGATTCTATATAAGTCGTTTCAGGATTAATGAGACCTTTGTCTGTTTTGATTCTTTTTGCAGGGTAATTTTTATTTTTTTGTTTTCTTTCCTGAAGAGGTCGTAAATATCCATATAGTCATATTCCTGCAGATTTTTTCCGTTTATGGCAATAATCACATCTCCCTTTTTTATGCCCTTTTCTGAAGCGGGAGAATCAGTGATAACGTCTCGGACATAAAGGGATCCATCCATCCGCTGTTCATAGGATATTCCCAGCATGTTGAATTCAAATGGCTTGTCGTTTGTTTCATTCGGGATCAAAAACATGCGTTGGTGAGGATAATCGAGCACGACTTTAAACCTTTTGAGAACACCAAAGCCAAGGTTGCCGTCAAAAACGAAACCGGATGGTTGAATCCCTGTATTTGATTCTTCAGGGGCGAAGTTGGTGATAACTTGATGGAATACGAATCCGCCGATTTGCAATTTCGGCAGACGTCCGGTTTTGCCTGAGAGTTCGCCCTGAACGCCTCTTCCGATGATGGATGTGATGGTCTTTTTTGGGAATAAGATCTTTTTTTGAGGAATGACATTGAACATAAGAGTATGCCGGGCTCCAAGATCAACAATAAGTTTAACGGGAATTTCTTTTTCTTCTTCTGTATCGATAACTGCCTCAATCATCGGAAGACCTCTGTCAAGCGTGATAGGAATAGCTTGCTCTGGATGATCGACTGAAAAATTGGAGGCTTCATGAATGATGAGCATTGATCTGAGATAATCGATCTCCACAACATATGAATCGAAAATTGATTTTCCGATGAGGCCGTCAAAAGCCCATCGGGATGCTTCCCTTTTCTCGTCGAACACTACGACCGTCTGGTTGGAAAAGATTAAGCCTGAGATTTCGACCTTCGCTCCTGGAGTCATGTGAGCCTTTTTGGTTTCTCCCTCTCCCGCTCCCGCGATTGCGACTTCTTGGGCATATTCAAGCCCGAGCTCGTCACCCAGCTCCGAGTGAAAGAGAACAGTGACACCTGCCGACATTCCGGTATCCAGGACCATATTGAGTTCTCGCGAATCATTGACTTTGACCGGGATTATAACCAGGCTGCCAATGTTTTTGAAAGGGATCCGGATTCCGGGCGGCAATTTTTCCTGGAGAAAAAGATCTTCCGCACCTAGTAATGTGGAAGATGATATCTTTTCAGCGGAAAATAATAGAACAGCGAAGGTCAAAAGAAAAAAAATAACTATAACGATTAAAACGATAATCAGGACTTTATTTGTCATTTTTTACATCCTTCCCAAATATTCTGCTTGCTTTTTTATGGAGGTTGTCCTTGGCATTTTTAAGCTTTTGCAAAGCATCCTTTAAACCCTCGAGTTCTGAAGATCGTATTTTTAGGCCTTCGCGGATGAACAATGCCGCTGCTTCTGATCGACTCTTGAAATAGCCGGTTTCCACCCAGGAATCAAGAGTTTCCTTGGTTTCTTCATCGATTCGGACCATAACGGTTTCACCTCTTGTTGTTAGACCCATCTCCTCGACACTGTCTCCCATATCCGAAGAGATGCAGATGACTTTGACTTTGGAGCCTTCCTTTGCATCTGGAACCAAGTCCTGTAGGTCAATCCCCTTTTTTTTCAGTTTTTCGAAGACAGAGGCACAAATGTCTGTGGTGTCAGGTTTGATTTTTTTGGAATTTTCTGTCATTTATTCCTCCTAAAAGTATTACTAATAAATGTAATAGTATTACATAATACATCTTCAGATGAATTTNNAAATAAAGAAATGCTGAGATAGAGTTCATCTTTCAGGAAAAGAACAAAGGACCTGAAATCCTTCAGTAAGAAAATTACGGCTTCACCGTAATGTATGCTGAGTCAGTAAGCTACTGAAAGATTAAAAAGTTCCGGAAAATGGGGGAGTCTTGTATCTTTCCAATTATCTGTATTGTCTGAATTGTTCTAAGCAGAAAGAGGACACATTTAGTGACACAATCGCAAATTAATCATTCATATCGTAAAGAATCCACCGGATTGGATAGGGCGGCTTTGATGGATTGGTAGCTGACTGTTAACAGGGCAATTACCAATGCCATCAGACCGGAAAGAAAGAAAATCCAGACACTCAAACTAATCCGGTAGGCAAAGTTGTCTAACCATTTTTTCATCAAAAAATAGACAATTGGCCAGGCAGCGACGATGGAAAAAAATATCATATTAATTAAATCTTTAGTGAGCATAAACATAATATGAGATCCAGAAGCTCCTAGCAATTTTCTTATTCCAATCTCTTTTGTCCGCCGTGCAATTGAAAAAGACGCCAGGCTAAACATCCCAACACTTGAGATTAACAACACAAGAAAAGTTCCGTATTGAACAAGCTGACCGAGCAGTTGCTCATTTTTGTACAGACGATCAAGCTCTTCGTCCAGGAAAGCGTAATCAAAGGATTCCCCAGGGACAATTTCTTTGATTTTACTCTCGATATAATGGAGTGTTTCTGTAACACGGCCTTTCTGAAGTTTAATATACACGTTTCTTCCACTTCCAAGCTCTAAGAGCATAGGCCGGATTTCCTGATGGAGGGATTCTGTATGATAATCTTTAATAACTCCGATGATAATTTTTTTTCGCGCGTTAGGAGAGCCTGGAACGAATATGAATTCTTTTCCCAAAGGCTTATTAATTTCCATAATGCGTACAGCCGTTTCATTCAAAATCATGGCATCGGTCGAATCGCTCGAAAATTCACGAGAAAAAAAGCGTCCCTCCGCCATCTCCAAGTTTAATGTTTTCAGAAAATCATAATCGACCCAGTTTTGTCCTATCAAGCCTTCAATTTCTTTGGTTTTCCCGGACCAGGAGAACGCAGAAGAAAAATCTGAAGTTCCCCACGTATCCATGGGAAACCTCGATGAAGCAATACTCTGTACCTGTGGATGGTTCAATAATTCCTGCTTAATTGTGGATGCTTTTTCAATGAATCCTCTAGTGGCTTTAAAAACAAGGATGTTTTCCTTGTCAAAGCCCAGGTCTTTGTTGCGCATATGATGCAATTGTTGACTAATAAAAAGAATACAACCGATAAATCCTACAGAAAGAGCAAATTGAATGATAACCAGAGTCTTTCTGAATAAAGGGCTCCTGCTTTTTCCTTCCGTAATCTTCCCTTTGCGATGATGTAGCTTAAAAAAAGGAATATTCCCTTTCAGGAGAGGAACTGGATGAAAAGAAGAGAGGAAAAAAGCTGGATAGCTCCCGGAAACAATTCCCGCGAACAACGCAATTCCAATCATGCTCAAAAAAAGATTTGGATTGTATTTGAAATCGATCTGTGTGCCCAGCATCGAATTGAGTGAAGGAAGGAACAATACTGCAATGAACGCAGCCAATAGTAAAGACAGAAGCGATAGAATCATCGATTCAAATAAAAACTGCGTTACTAGCTGAAAACGGGAAGACCCGACCACTTTTTTCACTCCGATTTCTTTAAACCTCTGCTCTGACTGGGCTGTCGACAGATTCGTGAAATTTATACATGCTATAAGCAGTACAAGAAGAGCCATCATAGAAAAGATATAAACATAAGTGATGCGCCCTCCACTTCCGAGTGCATGAAGGTGAACACGTTTTAGGGATTGTAAATGGAGATTAAGGTTGCTGTCAAACTTATGCGCTTTTAATACGCCAGAGATTTTCTGGTTGACTTCCTCAGGGATTATATTTTTCTCGAGCAATACATAAGCAAAGACATTCTTATTTCTCCAAGTATTCATCCAGTCATACAGGATTTCCACCGGCACTAAAAAATCAAACTGAAGGCTTGAATTCTGAGGGATGTCTTTCAGGATTCCTGTGACTGTTAAAGGAATGTCATCAGAATATCCATTATTATAGGAAACAGTTTTTCCTATCGGATCATCCTGGCCGAAAAGTTTGGCTGCCAGATTTTTTGTGATAAGGACGGAATTCGGGGCTGAAAGAGCTGTTTTTGGCTCTCCCTTCTCAAATGGAAAAGAAAACATGCTGAAAAAAGAGGGATTTATATAACTTCCTATGCAGGAAAAGCTTTTTTTGTTAAAAGCAATCTTCATTTCCCAGGATTTAAAACTCGTTGCATTTTTGATTTCTGGAAAATTCTCTCTTAAGTGAGCGGCCAAAGGACCCGGAAGATACGTGCCATGCACATCACCATCATCAGATGAGTGTACAACCCGGTATAGACGGTCTGCGTTTTCATGGAACCGGTCATAGCTCAGCTCATGCTGAACCCAAAGCATTATTATTAAAGAACAAGCCAGGCCGATAGATAAGCCAGAAATGTTAATAAAAGAATGAATCATATGTTTTCTTATGTTTCTCAAGGTGATTTTGAAATAATTCTTAAGCATGATAAACCTCCAAACGATATTCATCCGGAAGAGTCCAAAGCATAATTTGAGGATTTGGAACCAGAGCCATACCTTTGCCAAAAAAGGGCCGGACTCTTCCCCCTGATCGCCATAAACCTCTTCCAGATCACCGGATCTTTCGAGATAGTAATCCTGGGAATAGAGAAACCTAAGAATCCGCCCAGCCAGTCGAGGGACAGCAGAGAAGGTCTTTTTCATTTCCCCTTCTCCAAAGAAATCTCTGGAATGCCGGCCCATACCTGTTCGTGAGCCTTTTTGATCTTCTGTAGATTTCGTAGGCCATCCGGAGTGACCTCGTAATAGAATTTGCTTTTCCCACCTCGTTTGGCAGTCGGATCGCCCTTTAATCTCCTGACATATTTTTTTCGGACAAGATTATCCAAAGGCTGGTATATGGAAGCAAAGGACCACTTGTCGCCCATGTCCTGGTAGATCTGCTTCCGGATGCTCACACCGTAGGCATTGTCTTTAAGCTTAAGGATGGCCAGGAGGATGACCTCTTCATTGCGTGTCATGAATTTTGGCATGATTTTCTCCAATTAATATCCGTACTGGATATTAATATATACTATACGCGATTTTTTATCAAAATGTTTATAGTATTTTTTTCTGCGAAGGATAAAATTATGGAGAGTTACTCATTGATCGGAGCTGGGTACATAAAAATCCGAGTAGATTAGTCTGCATTCCTGTTCGAGTCCGGCCCTCGGCATTTCTGTTTAATCTGATTTTTTGACTGAATTGCAAACAGAGGATCTGAGAAGATAAATTCACCATTTTCCCCAACTAGCCTATTAGTGTGAAATAAGCTTTGCTCAAAAAACTCAATGCCTAACAAATCATTTAACTGTTTGATAAAAATTGAAGTTGATTATTTGAATTATAACTATTGATTTAGAGGAAGAGTTGTTGACAAATACTATTATATTAACTAAGATTTCTATGCAGCATATCAGTATTGTAATAGATACAGCCAGGGGGAGAAAATGAAGAAAATTTTTTTTATCTCAATATCACTCTTCATCTATACTTCTTTTATCTCTCTTAATGCACAATGGGCAAGAACTTATGGAGGAGACAATATTGATATAGCTCATTCCATTCAACAGACTAGTGATGGAGGGTATATAGTTGCAGGCCGCTCTGCGTCCTTTGGTAATGAAAATCCTCATTTCTGGTTATTAAAGCTTTCTTCAACGGGAGATGTTGAGTGGCAACGAAGTTATGGAAGCCGAAATAATGAGGCTTCCTCTATTCAGCAGACTAGTGATGGAGGGTATATAGTTGCGGGCAGGATTTATTGCATTCGTGATGAAGGGAGTGATGATGAATGGCGAGATTATGATTTCTGGGTATTAAAACTTTCTTCTGCGGGAGATATAGAGTGGCAGAATACGTATGGAGATTATGATAATGAACTGGTTTCCTCTATTCAGCAGACAAGCGATGGAGGATATATAGTTGCGGGCAAAACTTACTGCATTCGTAATGAAGGGACAGAGGATGAGTGGCGAGATTATGATTTCTGGGTATTAAAGCTTTCTTCTGTGGGAGATATAGAGTGGCAGCGTACGTATGGTGAGATTGAGAATGAAATAGCTCACTCCATTCAACAGACTAGTGATGGAGGGTATATTGTTGCAGGCTATAAGACGTCCTTTAGTACTGAATGGGATGATTATGATTTCTGGGTATTGAAGCTCTCTTCAGCAGGAGACGTTGAGTGGCAACGTGCTTATGGAGGGTCTGATAAAGAAAAAGCCTATTCTGTACAGCAGACTAATGATGGAGGCTATATAGTTGCAGGATATGCGACATCCTTTGGTGCTGGAGGGGATGATTATGATTTCTGGGTATTAAAGCTTTCTTCTGCGGGAGATATAGAGTGGCAGCGTGCTTGCGGAGGAAGTGAAATTGATATTGCTAGATCTATTCAGCAGACTGGTGACGGAGGGTATATAGTAGCCGGCTCCACTACTCCCTTTAGTGGTGCAGGAGCATTTTTTTTGTTAATTAAGCTTTCTTCTGCTGGAGATATAGAATGGCAGCGCACTTACGGAGATAGCGGTAATGACGAGGCTTATTCAATTCGGCAGACCATTGACGGAGGGTATATAGTAGCAGGCTCCACTACGTCCTATGGTGCAGGAGAAACAGATTTCCTGGTTTTAAAACTATCTACAGATGGAGATATTGATTCATCCTGCGAAATCCTAAGAAGCTCGAATGTATCAACTCTATCTACTTCTGTTTCTCCTGAAGATACAAATATAACACCTCAGGATACGGACATCACACCATTTGCGACAATAGTCACTGGACAAGACACTGATGCGATAATCTGGCAGCTCTGTCCAGCTCAAAATTATACGCTTAATATTTCTTCTAATGTCGGTGGAACAACAAATCCCTTGCCGGGAAACTACACATGTACTCCTTCAGTTCGGGTGACAATAAAAGCTATATCTTCCGATGGTTATGTATTTAAATCCTGGACAGGAGAAGTTCCATCGGATCATGAGAATGATAATCCGCTGACTGTCATGATGGATGATGATAAATCTATAGGAGCTAGTTTTAGTGAAATAAAAGAAGATGGGCCTTGCTTTATTGCCACAGTAGCCTATGGTTCCTCGCTTCATCCCTATGTTAAGACTCTCCAGGATTTCAGGAATAAATATCTTGTATCCAACAAACTTGGTCGTGAGCTCGTCGCTTTATATTACAAATATTCACCCTCTCTAGCGGATTTAATCATAAAACATAAAGCATTGAAAGTTGTGGTTCGAATCAATTTGTTTCCATTAGTTGTTTGCAGTTACTCAATGATTCATTTTGGTCCTATAGTTAATGCGTTCTTTCTTGCTTTTATTATTATACTGTCAATATTCTTTGCGATATCACATCGAGAGAAATTAAAAAAATAGTTAAATATTAGTCAGCAAAGGGAATAAAACCTTAACAAACTTTTAACAAACTCTTTACATCTTCCTAACAACTTTAGGGCTGAAAATCTCTATTTTATCAGCAGAAAGAGGATAACAAGGAAGTTTCGACATGGAATTTGTAATCAGAAAGGAAAAAAGCATGCGAGTGCATGTCATCATCAATCCAGTCTCGTATGGAGGAAGAACCGGAGCGAAACAATGGGAAATCCTCAGTGCCCTCGAGAGAAAGTTGGGAAGTGCATATTCCCTCTGCGTGACAGGAGAACCATTAGAAGCCTGTTTTTCTGCAAGACAAGCGATCTTGGATGGAAGTAAATTGATTGTAACAATCGGAGGGGACGGGACGATACAGGAGACAGTCAACGGATTTTTTTCAAACGGGAATTTAATCAATCCTTCCTGTCAACTCGGTATCATTGACAGCGGTACCGGTCATGGATTTGCTCAGAGTCTAGGCTTGCCAACAGGATTAGAAGAACAGCTTGATGTGATTCAAAGAGGGCAAACCCAGTCTATCGATCTCGGGAAGGTCGTCTTCTCGGATGAGACCGGTCAGCCAAGCGAGCACTACTTTATAAACGAATGCCAGGCCGGAATTGGGGGAGAAGTCGTTAAACGTGTCCAGTCAAAGCATAAAAGACTGGGTGGTTTTATTGCCTTTGGCGCGATTACGCTATTGACAGCACTCCGTTATCCCAATCAATCCATGACAGTCGAAATAGACGGAATGACCGGAATAACAGAGCGTTTTATCGGCGTTGTGATAGGGAACGGGAACTACATGGCTGGCGGAATGAACCTTATCCCCCATGCCCAAGTGGATGACGGTTTGTTTGATATCCTCTTAATACATGAGCAATCTATCCCACAACGGCTGCGGAACTTCCCGAAGATTTATTCTGGACGGCACTTAGCCTCCCCCAAATTCACTCTGCATCGGGGGAAAAAAGTCACTCTTTCTTCCAGCGAGAGAGTACACTTCGAGGCGGATGGAGAGCTTCTTGGCAGTCTGCCGTGTTCAATAGAAATTTTGCCTTCTTCCCTGCAGGTCAGGCTTAATATCCCGGAGAAAAAATAAGTCATGAAAAGCCTGAACATGAAAATCAAAAAAATCGAGTTTGAGATACGTATTTTTATCTCGTTCAGTATCGTCATTCTCATCTGTGTCCTTTCCTTTTTGGTTTTTTCTGATTACCCGGAAAATGCGGTCGTCCTTGGGAAATTAGCCGGTCTTTCCGGTAAGGCATCATTATCTTTAGGATTCTGGATGGCGGCTTTGATTACGGCTGTCGCGTCTGTCCTAAGGATGTGGTCCGGGAGTATTTTGACATCGAAGCGCATGATGGCCTTCCCCGTGCAGGATGACTCTCTTCTTGTCATCGGACCGTATCTTCTCGTCCGGAATCCGATTTACCTCGCAGACCTCATTGCTTTTTCAGGATTCGTGCTCTGCCTGCCGTTCATCGGAGTTCTTCTGCCCACTCTCCTTTACCTCCATTATACTCAACTCATCAAATATGAGGAAGTCTCTTTGGAAAAACAATTTAAACAGCAATACGCAGATTATCAGACGCGTGTTCCTCGCTTGATCCCGAACCATAAGAGTCTTGGCTCAGTAAAAGCCATCTTCAGGGAATTCGAGATCAACCGGGATGGATTCAGGCATAACGCCGTCTATCTGCTTCTCATTCCGGGTTTCATCGTGGCTTCCTTCACTCATGAACTCCTTCATGCGATATTAATCGGATTGCCCGCCATCATCGATTGGGCCGTCATACACACCATAATCGGAACAACCAAAAATCCAAAGGGCAATGAAACCCAGAAGGCCGAAAAAAAGAGAATCCGTTCCGATAAAAAAGTATTCAGAGATATCCTGTATGCGCAATGCTGGGAAGATCCGCGTATTGACCGGGAAGCTTTTCACACGACCTCAAACGATGTGGTCTTTTCCATCACTTCAGGGGGGTGCAATGCTCTCGCTTTCTTGCTTGACAATCCTCAGAAGGTTATTGCTCTGGATTTGAATCCCCAACAAAATTTTTTGCTGGACTTGAAAATCGCAGCCTTCAAAGCCCTTTCCTACGATGAACTGCTCGAGTTTATGGGAGTGAAGAAATCCAGGGAACGTTTTCAGTTGTATGGACGGATCCGTGATTTATTGTCGGCTGACAGCGCCCGATACTGGGATGGGCAGCGGAAGAAAATCCAACGAGGCATTATTCACAGCGGCCGCTATGAAGCGTACATGCGGTTATTAAAAAGAATCGTGGTCACTCCATTAATCAGCAAAAAAACGTTGATGCAGTTTTTCGAAGCTGAAGACCCAGCGGAAAGGACGGTTCTCTTTCGTAAAAAATGGGAAAATCTCAGATGGTGGTTTCTCACCAGAGTCATGCTGAGCCGCAGATTGAATACGCTGTTCTTCGATAAAGCTTTTTTCGCCTATCTCGATGAGAAGTTTTCCTTCGGCAATCATTTCGCAGAGAAAGCGAAGCGGGCCATTACTCAGCTGCCTATGAAGGAAAATCACTTTTTATCCTATATTTTGCTCGGGAAATTCTATGACGAGGACAATCTCCCCCAGTATCTGAAGCGTGAGAATTATGACCTCATCCGCAACCGTGTGGACCGGATCGAGATAGTGACGGATAGCTGCGAGAACTATTTTTCTTCTTTGCCTGACTCGAGTATTTCCAAGTTTAACTTCACCAATATTTTTGAGTGGATGTCCGATGACGCGTATGAAGAGCTGCTCAGAGAAACGGTCCGTGTGGCCAAGGATAAAGCCATCATAACTTATCGAAATCTTCTTGTTTTCCGGGAACATCCCTCCACTCTGAACAGCAATATTCGGTCTCATAAAAAGAAGGCCAAGTCGCTTCATGAGAAAGATTTGTCATTCATTTACAACAACTATGTTGTGGAAGAAATTCAGAAGAGAGATGAAAAATGACATACAGAGTTGTCTCAATCTCTAAGGCGCGGCAGATGAAGGATTTCTTGAGGTTGCCGTTTCGCGTTTATAGGGAAGACCCGAACTGGGTTCCGCCGTTTAATTCTTTTATCTATAAATCAGCAAAAACCAAGGAGGTGTAAAAATGAAATTTTCAGTCATAAAACACGGTGTGGATCCACTGCGGGANNATGTGAGACGCAACCCTTATTTTGCCAATGCACAATTGAGGCTTTTTGTTTGCTACAGAGACGATGCCGTCGCTGCGCGTGTGGCCATCATCATTAACCGGCTTCATCAAGAGAAATTCGGTGAAAAATCGGCCTTCTTCGGGTTCTTTGAGTCGATCAACGACCCGGATGCAGTCCGTCACCTCTTTAACGCAGCCGAAGAATATTCAAGAAGCCAGGGAGTCGAATTCCTCGAGGGCCCATTCAATCCGAATCACTATTCTGAGGTGGGGATACAGATCGATCAGTTTGGAATCCCACCGACTTTTTTCCAACCGTACAATCCTTCCTACTATAATGACCTGCTGAAAAAAATTGGATTTCGCGTTTCCGCAACATTCCATACGAGAAAGAATGGAAACATCCGGCAGTATGTTCAGGAACGGTATGGAAAGAAAGAATCTCCGAGTCAAATGGGAAGTTATTCGATTCGTTCCTTCTCAAATAAGAATTTCAAAGCGGAACTGGAGCGTTTTCGCGAAGTGAATAACGATGCATTCTCCTCCAATTGGCATTTTTTGCCCCTATGCCAAGAGGAATATCTTTTTTCGGCCAAGTACTTGAGCCTGGTGACCTCCCCGGATCTGATAAAGATCGTGGAGCATAACGGGAATCCAGTAGGGATTGTGCACTGTGTGTTGGACATCAATCCCGCTCTTCGAAAATTGAGGGGAAAAGCCGGGCCATTGAGATTAGTCAGGTTTCTCCACGATCGAAAAAAAATCCGGAAACTCATTATTTTTTCCGTGGGCATCAAAAAAGCTTATCAGCATGGCCGGACTTATTTGCTTCTCTTCAACTCTTTTAGCCAGATGTGCATGAAGTATGACGAGCTCGAAACAACATGGATGTCAGAGGATAATTCTCCTGCGGTCAAGGCTGCAGAATATTTTGGGTTGAAGCCTGATAAACATTTCGCGATATATAAAAAAAATTTATCCGGATAAATCATTTTAAAAGGCTAAACACATGAAAAAAATATTACAGCCTCGAGATTGGGGCCTTCGAGTATCTCAGGAAGGCGAACTGATGGTCGGGGGGACGTCGGCTGTCGCTCTCGCCAGAGAATACGGGACTCCTCTTCATGTGGTGAATGAAATCCGTCTGAAAGAGACTGCCAAGAACTTTCGACAGAGTGTGGAGTCGCTTTATCCAGGAAAAACATCCGTCCATTATGCATACAAGTGCAACTCTGTACCCGCAGTTCTCCAGATGCTCCGCAGTGCCGGACTCAAAGCCGAGGTGATGAGCTTGTTCGAGCTGAACCTGGCTTTGCGCATGGGCCATGGAAGAGATGAGATAGTGGTGAATGGGCCGTGCAAGACGGATGATTTTTTACGTGAATGTTTGGAGAGCCAGGTGCGGCTCATCGTTGTCGATTCTCTGGATGAGTTGACAGCGCTCAATAAAATTTGTGTGGCCGAGAAAAAAGATGTGGATATTTTGTTTCGAATCAATCCTGACTACACTCCACGGGGGATGAACCAGGGGGCCGCGACAGGAAGCCGCAAAGGATGTGCCTTTGGACTCGACCTCAAAGGTGGAGAAGTGACGGCGGGTTTTGACCTCCTTAAAGGAATGAAAAGAGTTCGCTTTCTCGGGTTTCACTTTCACATCGGGACTGGAATCAGAGATCCAAAGGATTATTCAAGAGCTTTGCGGTGTTTGGCTCCACTTCTGGGTTTCTCCCGCTCTGCTGGATTGACCATCAAGATTGTGGATGTGGGAGGAGGATTCGCTTCGATGACCACTCGAGAGCTCACTTCTCGAGAGCTTCTGGTCTACCAGGGAATCGAGCGACTGCCCTCGAGTCTGGGTAAAGCGACGGACATCACTTTTGAAGATTTTGCCAGAGAAGTATCCCGCACTGTCCTCAGATATTTTCCGGAGAATGATTTGCCGGAACTGTTGTACGAGCCAGGGCGGGGCATAGTCAGTCCCAACCAGTTTTTACTGCTCACCGTTCATCGAGTGAAGGAACGTCCTGGTCTCCGCAAGTGGCTGATCACTGACGGTGGCTTGGGAACAGTGACTCTGCCCACTTTCTATGAATACCATGAAATTTTCCTCTGCAACGAAGTGAGACGTCCTCGCACTGAAAAAGTGAATATTGTCGGTCCTGTGTGTTTTGCGTCGGATGTTGTCTACCGGAATAAACTCATGCCCCAGGTCCATCCCAATGAAGTGCTGGCGATTATGGATAGCGGCGCCTATTTCACGGCTCTGGAATCGTCCTTTGGCTTTGCCCGTCCCGCAATCGTTTCAGTTAACGATCAAGGCCATCGGTTGATCAGGAGAGAAGAAGTTTTTGAAGATATGGTCAGCCGCGATTTTATGAATAAATCAGTGGAAACCAAGGAGGTTTAAAATGAAATTTTCAGTCATTAAACACGGTGTGAATCCATTACGGGACAAAATCGCTGAGGCGATCGCTCAAAAATTCATCGAAAATGGTCATGAGAAGGCATCGCCGGACAACAATATTCAGTTTGTCTTGAACCTGATCGATGTCGAGGATCCCAAGTTCTTTCGCCGTCGTTCCCAATCCATTTTTGTTTTTTCTGTAATCACAGTCGAAAAGCCTGTCGAGAATCTGCGTTCTCTCAGTTATTCGACTCTTGTGCGCTCTCTCTCCAACATGGTTCTGACTGTCGTGCCTTCCAACGGGGATTCCTCAGATTCTCCAGAAAAGGGTACTGAAATATATTTCACAACACCGGAGACGGGGTTCTTTCATCATACGTTCGATCCAGAATATGTTTACCAGCAGATCATGCCGATTGCCGGATCCCATTTTGCCATGAAGAACGTCCTGACTACTGACTTGCCTACCCAGTACTGGAAAACTTCTCCTGTGGTTGAAGAGCTGAAGAAGTTCGGAAAAAAGCTTGATAATCTCGGAGTCCTTCCCTCGCCCTTTCCACTCAGAGAGGTTCTCTCAGAAGCAGATATCCAACAAATCTACAATCTATTTGAAATGAAAGGCCTGAGTTGGGGAAATCTCAGTGCCCGCGAGCCCATTCCTGAGTTTGGAGAGGCTACATTCTGGATGAGTGCCCGCGGAGTGAACAAAGCTAAATTATCTGATGTAGGTAAAGACATATTATTGGTCAAGGGATTCGATTTTGAGCAAGGTCAAGCTCTGGTGAGTGTTCCTCCTGAACACGACCCAAAAGCACGAGTATCGGTGGATACGGTCGAACATGCACTTCTCTACAGGACTTATCCAGACATTGGTGCGATTGTTCATGTGCATGCCTGGTTGGAGGATGTGCTTTGCACTCGACAGATCTATCCCTGTGGCACCCGAGAACTGGCGGAAGCGGTTGTTGACCTCTTTCGTCAAACCGATAATCCTTCTCAAACGGCTGTTGGCCTCAGGAATCATGGGCTCACGATTACAGGGGCCAGTCTGGATGATATTTTTGACCGGATTTCCGGCAAGCTCCTTCTCGAAGTCCCGATGATCTCCTGATGAAAGGAAAGAGAGAGGTATTGGCTCCAGACCAATAAAGGGAGGAAAGATGGACATGTATGCAGTTCGAACCTTAAGAAGCCAGCCTTTGCGCCTGATGCTCACGATCGGTGGTGTGGCTCTCTGTATAATCCTGATTTTTTTTCTCTTCGCCGTTTATCGAGGAGTCGCGGATGGGTCAGTCGAGTATATTCGCCAGAATAGCACTGACCTCTGGGTGCTTCAACGAAACGCGACAAATATCCTGCGTGGCTCCTCTCTAGTATCAGCGGTTCAAGGAAGAAAAATCGAGAAGATTCCCGGCATTAAATCTATTTCTCCAGTTCTTTTAGTCCTGGCGGCCATTCAAAAAGGAGATAGGGATAGAACGGTTTTTTTAACCGGTTTTGACCCGGAAAAAAACATCGGGGGTCCGCCCCGTCTGGTTGCCGGACGGAATGTTTCCAGTGATAACGAAATCGTTCTTGACAAGTCATTCGCTGCAAAATTCAAGTTTAAAGTGGGGGATGACGTCGAGATTCAGGAACATTCGCTCGAAGTGGTGGGAATCAGCACAGGCACAAATGCCTTTGTTCTCCAGTATGCGTTTGTTACGGTGCGTTTTCTCCAGGCAATGATCGGGTTTCCGGGTATTGCTACATGTTATATGGTGGAGGTGGAAGACAAGAATGCTCTTCCAGAAATAGCTGAGAAGATTCGCAAGGAATTGCCGAGGCTGGAGGTTTACGACCACGAAACATTTTTAGCGAACAATATTTATGAGATGAAATCAGGTTTTCTTCCCCTTCTTTATACTGTCGCGGCAATCGGGGGTGTCGTGCTCACAGTTATCCTCAGCCTTCTGTTGACAGTCAATATTCTCGAGAGGAGAAAAGATTTTGCTGTTTTAAAGACACTTGGTTCGCCAAAGGGATTTTTGCGTCGGTTGATAATCGAGCAGGCGCTGTTGATATCTTCAGCGGCAAGTGGTGTGGCTTTAGTCGTCTTTTTTCCACTCGTTCAGCTGATCGAAAAAATCTCCCCAGAAGTGAGCACAAAATCCACTATCGGACAGATCATAGCGGTTGTCATCCTTGTTGAGATCATGAGCCTGATCAGCTCTTTTTTCTCGATTCGAAGATTGCGCAGCATTTATCTGATGGAGGTCTTCCTATGAAAATGTCAGCCGGATCGACATCGATGGTACAGCTTTCCAATGTGTCAAAAGTATTTAGCAGTGATGGAAAAAAGACCGTTGCCGTTCAGGATGTTTCTCTTGGCATCTCGTCTGGTGAGCTAGTACTAGTCTTGGGACCCAGCGGAAGTGGCAAGACCACTTTATTGACTTTGATTGCGGGGTTGGCGAAATCCACCTCAGGAACCATATCCCTTTTTGGCAGGAATATTGAATTGTATTCCATGAAGGAATTGCAGCAAATTCGAGCCAGGAGAATCGGATTTATCTTTCAAACTTTTCTCCTTATTGATTCGTTGACAGTCCAGGAGAATGTCGGAGTGGTTCTTCGTTTTACAGGAAAGACAAGGAAAGAAACACACCATCAAGCCCTGCGATTGCTCGCCCAATTTCATGTTGAGCATCTTGCGGAAAAGTTTCCTCGGACCTTAAGCCAGGGCGAAAAGCAACGAGTGGCTGTGGCCCGCGCCATTGCCAACGAAGGAGATCTGATCATCGCTGATGAGCCGACTGGATGTTTAGAGTCCAAGCAGGGTTTTGAAATAATCCAGCTTCTCAAAACTTACTCAAGGGACCAGAACAGATGTGTGATCGTTGCCAGCCATGACCTGCGCATTGGAGAATACGCTGACCGTATTCTTCGGATGGAGGATGGAGCGCTAGTGGAAACAGTCCAGAAAACTGATTAATACTGAAGTATTTGAGTATCAGCCAAATATTCCAAACTTACCAAGTTGACATTGATTTTTCTGTGTGTTAATGCTTTAGAGAGGATCTATGAAGAACAATTCCAGAGGGGAAAATATCAGTTTCAACCGAGAATGTTAGTAAATGCCCCTGAGGGAGGCTGTTAGATGATCGTATGGGTTGTCATTTTAACTGTATTAGCGGTTTTATCCTATCTTTCAGATATCGGTGTGCTCACCTTCTTGCAGAATATAAGGATTCCCTTCCTGAACGCCTCTATCATGAGCATTCTCCTGTTGCTCTGCGCGGCGGCTATGCTAATCAGAGTCTTGCTGAAGATGAAACAAAGAGAGAAAGAGCTGCTCGGAACAAAGATCACCGCCCTTGAGGAAGAGTTGCAGGCTTTTAAAGAGAAAGTGGGATAAACAACTGAAAACAGGTTTTCAATTAAGGGATTTTATTTCCTCTTCTTGATTTTCTTTTTCTTCGACGGCACATCAATCGATATCCATTGAGGGAAGATCCAGCTCAGGATCTCCTCTTTGACATCTTTATCCATCTTCATTATTTTGAGTCCCAGTTCCATCTTATTATTGGCGTATTCATTCCAGGTGATTTCGCCGGATAGAAGGGTTGTAATTTTTTTCTCGGGAAGGTAGATCTTTATATCCACAGCAGATCCGGGTTTGAGCTTTTCAAAGTTTATGTTTAATTTTAATCCTTCATGGGAGAAATCTTTGACATTGACTCTCCCGGTGATGACACTTCTTCCCTCTGAATCCACGAGTTCCGCTGGAATCAGGCACTTCGCCCGGCTGTGTTTCCTTTTTTCTTTATCCACCTTTACCACTTTGTCCTCTAATATATCATTGAAAAGAAATATTTTCAATACAATTTCATTGTGAATTCGAGAGGAGTTTTTTTGACGTTGATGTGATGATGTGAAAAAAGGGGATGGGGAAAGCCATATTATTCCATGTGAGCCACGAAATGAAGGCGTGCGTTGAATTTTAAAGCTGCTCGAACAGAATTTGTTCAAGTTTAAATGATAGAGATGTTTGACTGGGGATTTTTCTTTGAGGTAAACTTTCCACCAGATAAAGTGCAATTTGCAGGACGGTCGGGATTCAGGGTTGAGTTTTTAATTCAACCTCGTCCTTTTAAAAACAGTCGGGTTCCATGAGATGACGGCTGTAGGATTGGAGTTCTGCAAAAAAGGAGAAGTTAGGATATCCTACGTGCGTGTGTGCATCCATGAGTGAAACGTCCATCATAATAACCAGAGACTTGACTAAATATTTCACTCCATCGACCAATCTAATTGATTTTTTGCCTCGAATGTTTACAGAAAAACCAATCGTCAAAGCAGTGGAGGGAGTATCAATAGAGGTGCAACCAGGAGAAATCTTCGCGCTTCTGGGGCCAAATGGAGCTGGGAAAACCACATTGATAAAGATGCTGTGCACATTAATCTTTCCGACCAGGGGAGAAGCTGTAGTGGATGGACACGATATTACAAAGGATGATGAAGCCGTGAGAAGATCAATTGGATTAGTGACAGGAGAGGAAAGGAGTTTCTATTGGAGGCTCACAGGCAAGCAGAATTTAAAATTTTTTGGAGCTCTCCACGGCCTTAAATCGGATGAAGTCCAGAAAAAAATAGAGTCCCTTGTTGAGTTGCTGGATATGCAGGAATATGTCGACACGAGATTCAATGAATATTCCACAGGGATGAAGCAGCATCTGGCTGTAGCGAGGTGTCTTCTGAGCGACGCGAAAATACTTTTCATGGATGAACCCACGAAAAGTCTTGACCATACCAGTGCAGAGAAGCTTCGCCGGTTCATAAAGGAAAGAATAGTGAGTGAGGAAAAGAAAACAGTCGTGTTCACGACGCATGTCCTGAGGGAAGCGGAAGATTTTGCGGACAGAGTGGCGCTCATGGATAGGGGAATTGTTAAAGCCTTGGGCACACTTTCAGAATTAAAAAGAAAAATAAAGGTTCCGGAAGCCACGATTGAAGATATCTTCAAATATTTTATTTAGGATGATTGTGAGGATACCCGGGTGTTCTTAACCAAAGCCGCGGCGTTCATTAAAAGAGATTTTTTAACAGAGATAAGTTATAAATCCGCTTTTTTGATGAATCTCATCGGAGTATTCTTTTCCGTACTGACTTTTTTCTTTATTGCCAAGCTATTTGGCAAAGCCGCAGCTCCTCATCTTCAAGAATATGGCGGAGATTATTTTCCGTTTGTCCTGATAGGTATTGCCTTCTCCACTTTTCTGGGTGTCGGACTGGGGACGTCTGCAGGCGCACTCAGGCAAGAACAGATGATCGGGACGCTGGAAGCCATGCTGATCACGCCAACACGAGCGACTTCCATCGTCGTCTATCTTTCCCTCTGGAATTTCATTTATTCTTCGTTCAATATTCTTGTCTATCTTCTTATCGGCAGATTTATCTTCGGTATCCATTTTAGCCTCTCTCATCCTCTATTGATCGTGGTCGTTTTTTTCTTGTCGATCCTTTCTTTCAGCAGCCTGGGCATCATCTCTTCTTGCTTTGTCATGGTCTTTAAGAGAGGGAATCCTGTGAACTGGATTGTCTCCAGTTCATTCGACCTCTTGGGCGGAGTGTATTATCCTATAATGATACTGCCCGGACCTCTTCAAGTCATCTCCCATGCTCTTCCCATAACATATGCGCTGAACGCGTTGAGAGGGATTCTACTTGCCGGTTACTCTTTTACTCAGGTGAGGACTGAAATCTTGGCATTGCTCGGGTTTGCTTTGGTTTTGTTTCCGCTGTCTGTCCTGCTGTTTGAGTTTGCCCTGAAATGGGCCAAGAAAGACGGCAGCTTAAGTCAATATTAGGGGACGTTCCCCAAGGTACCACCTTAGCCCACAGAAAAAGGGGATAGGCCCCTTTTTTTGGGACTGTCCCTTTCAGTCATTATTCCTAAAAAGAAGAGGGATTATCCCCCTTCTTAAAAAAAGGGCCTGCCCCTTTTTTCGTTAATGAATGTCATTGCGAGCGAAGCGTGGCAATTTCATAAGAAAATAATAAATTTTTTTGCGAAATTACTTCTTTGTTACACTTATGCAATGACAATTTATTCATATGAGATTGCCACGCTTCGCTCGCAATGACGCTATTTTAATCTAAGGGAGGAGAGTTGGAAGGCGTATTTCATTAGAGAAAAGAGGGCTTTCAATTTATCCTTTACACTTTCAATGGAAAATTGATACAGGAAAAAACGATAAAAGTATGTTTTCAGTGGCTTGTTTTTCCTCAATCGATCGAGTATTTTTCGCTCAAGCCATGCGATTTTCGCCGGTTTCAATTTATCGAGGATCTCCTGGCTCAACAAATCCCCATTCATCTCAGAAATGTGAAAAATCTCATCCAGAGTGGAGAGAGCATAGTAGACAGGTCTTTTCACTTGATATTTTTCACATTCCTCAAAAAGTTTGTTCCAGTCGATTCCTCCTCTGAAGAATTTAAGGACGTAATAGAGATCAACCAGCCATTTCCGGTTTGAATATCCTTCTTTCAGCATATGCACGGAAAGATAGATCAGCTGATGCTCGGGAGAGAGCCATAAAGCCTCTGTTTCCCTGAATTCAAATGACATGGCATCCTGCCAGAATTTTTCCAAACAAAGTTGAAAAGCGTATTTCTGGAATGGGCTGGCTTCATTCACCAGGTCCCAGTGCACTTCAAGAGGAAGGGAATGGTTTGACTCCTGATATGCAGAGAAATGATGTTGAGCATGAGTGTGAGAGATCGAATAATCAAGCTGTGTCAATACTCCCATTACCTTTTGAATGTTTTTCTTGTGAATGAGGATATCAAGATCACAGAAAGTGCGAAGCCCTATATGAGGATAGATTGTGTCGCACAGAGCTGCCCCCTTCAGGATCATGAGCGATACTTTTTGTTGGCTCAATTTTTTGGCGAGTTGAGCCAGGTTTTCCAAATGGACGATATTAAGAGCTGCGGTGCTCATAAAGCGGTTTTCAAGCTTCCTGTTGATTGGAGGAGGGATGGAGTCCAGGAGGGATAGTTTTTTAAGCTGATAATAAACAAAAAGGGAAAGCTCATTTTCTGTAAACTCCGGCCAGTTTTCGAATTCACTGAGTATTTTTTGTAATTCTTTTTTTTTATCACTGTCTTCTCTGGCCAGAGTCGAAAGAGAAATCAGTAAATCTTCCCTCGAGGTTGTCAAAATTTTTCCCCTTTTGAGTGATAGACAAAAAAAATCAGACAAACGCTATACTTTCAGGCACTGAGCGGCTGTTTGGAGGCTTGGAGCTCCGGGACACGAGTGAGGATTGACTCTACACGTTTGAGAGAACATGGTCAATTTTTCAACTTTCATCTTGGGTTTCTTGTAGGCTTTTTTCTTTTTCATTTGAGTACCTCCTTCATGATTTTTGTTTGGCGACAGTGTTCAGGAGATATTCCGAGAAAATCTCCTTTTTCTAGAAAGGCCAAGCCAGGGCAGCGGGTACACAGAGAACTATCTTCGCAGCGGAAACAGTCTTCGAATTCGCTTCCGTCGAGAGAACGGAAAAAAAAGAGTCTTTCTGAGTTTTCGATGATTTCCGCAAGATTCTCTTTTCTCAAATCTCCGACTTCCCAGGGGAAACCGAGACAGGGATAGACCTTGCCCTGGCTGTTAATGCTGATATCGGTTCTTCCTGCCTGACAGATCAACGGATTAGAGTCTGTGTCAGAACAGAGGACATTGATTGACTGAGGATTGAGTGTTTCCCTGAAATAATGAGCCAGCTCCTCGTCTGTGAGACGGTAGCGGAGAGGTTCTTTTCCCGAGTCATTTTTTGGATAGACAAGAGGGGTGCTTGCCAGTTGAGCGTTCGTTTTATCGGCCAGCGCTTTTATATTCATGAACTCCGAGAGGTTGTCTCTGATTATGGTGCTCATCAAGAAGACTTGAATGTCTTTTTTTCTGAGCCGCTTAACAGACTGGATTGTTTTTTCCAAAGAACCCTGGACCTGGGTGATCCGGTCATGCACTTCGGGTGTCGCCC
>JABAOH010001877.1_pt4 | contig 22518 bp, 18 predicted proteins | sample 7062181 | NCBI WGS metagenome assembly JABAOH01 (sample SAMN14538630, study PRJNA623070) | marine sediment metagenome | biome: marine biome [ENVO:00000428]; feature: marine pelagic biome [ENVO:01000023]; material: deep marine sediment [ENVO:00002113]; isolation source: pool of 5 deep marine... | reverse complement strand
TAAGAAAAAACATTCGTCACCCTTGCTCTTCTAGCACTCCCCCCAAAAGAAAGCAATAAGGGAAACATCAACAGAACAATCAAAATTATGCCAAGAGTCTTTTTTTGTTTTGGCCAGCGTTTAATGTCCTGCCAAAAAATTGCTAATGAACCAACCAAAAGAACAATTAAAAACACCTTGGCGCCATGATAAACATTTAAAGAAATGGCAAAAAGGAAGAAAGTAAGAAGAAAATCTTTGATATTTTGCCCTTTGATGGCTTTTAGAAAAAAAATCATGCCCAGGACAATGGTAAAAAGGGCTAAGTTTACCTCCCAAGCTCCCCGAGAAAAATGAATGCTCCAAGGTGAAATTGCCAAAAGCAAGGAAGAGAGATAGGGCAAGAAAAAGAGTTCTTTTTTTTTCGGAAAAAGGAGCTTGACAAGAAAATAAATGGCAACGGTTACGCCCACGCCCGCCAAAGCAGAAGGCAGCCTAATGGCAAATTTATTTAAACCGAAAAGGGCTACGGATGGAAGAAGATAGTAGATAAAAAATCCTGGCTTATCGTCACCAAACGATTTAAAGGTAAGAGGTAGAAATTTACCGTATTCGTCCCTTCCGGTTTCCAAGAGAGAATAAGCATTATAACCCAAAGCGGGCTCATCCCAAGTAATGCCCACGGGATATTCTCCCACCTTATAAACTCTTAAAGAAAACGCCAAAATAGCAATCAAAATTAGTGGCCAATATTTTTTTAAAAATTCTTTCATCTCTCTAAAATCTCAAAGGCCGGACTGCCGTCAAGAAAGTTAATTGTCTTTATTTTACTCCATCCCGCTGGATAATTCTCAGGACTCGTAATGAGTAGATATGACTCAGGCTCAAGATAACTAGGGTCGGCCTTTAATTTCACTTCCCAATCATTAACAAAAGCAAACTTATCAAAAGAATCAACCCAATACCAATCACTTTTAAAATAGCGAACTAAATTTGGATCGCTTCTGTATTTTTCCGGGTCCCAAGCAAGATAGAAAAGTAAAAACTCATGAGGCTCGCCATATTTCTTAGTAATAAAAATCTTGTCGTAATCACGATAGTGAGACTTAATGTAACTAGTTACTTCTTTGTACCCGTATTGCCATGACCAGGAATAGTTCTGACGATAGGAGCCAAAATAAATTTCAAGATAACTAAAAACTGAGAGGAAGATTATTAAAAGAAAGGCCATAATTAATATTAAGCCCGCCTTTTTTCTTTTTCGATTAAAGAATTGGGCTGCTTGAAAAACTCCAAGGGCAGTTAGAATTTGGGGCAAGGGCAACATCGTCGTTGCCCTAATAACATGGCTTGTCCCGCGAGTGGCTGCTGCTGGAATTGGTGCCAACAGTAACCAAATAAGAGTTACTTGGGCAAATTTTTTCTTTTTAATTAGGGCTAAATAAATTAAAAAACCAAGGCCTAAGTAGAAAAAGGGCATTTCAATAAGATACAAAACTCCTTCTCCAGGAACGCTAAACTGATATTGAGTTCCTCCTTCGAAAAAAAGAAATTGGGGAGAAAAATAACCAAGATAATTTAAGAGAAAATGAGTTAAAAAATAAGTTGGCCGGTTGTAAAGCAAACGGCTCAATGCTTCAGGTAGATTCGATTGGAGCCGACTCTCAATAATTTGATTAATAGCTCCTTGATCAAGAATTGAAACCCAAAGAGCTCTAGCACGAGCTTCTGGCCCAAAAAGTATTGGTACAAGAGGAACAAGAAAAACCAAAAGCAAAAGAAAGGTTGCCACCAAATAGGTTTTCTTTTTGGACCACCATTTTTTCCATTCATGCCGATATAAAAGGGCCAGAGCCACAATTAACAAGGGGGTAAAAATCCGCGCGTTATGATAAGAATAGGTTGAGATTCCTAAGACCAAAGCAGAAAGGGGTAAAAATAATGAGTTTCTTTTTCGATTAAAAAACAGGGCTAGCCCAGTGGTAATAAAAAATAAACTTATGTTTGACTGAACCACGAACCTTGAAGAAAAAAAAGTCCAGGGACTTATAGCAGCCAATAAGGAAGCCAGAAATCCTGTTCGCGAGTCAAATCCCAATCCTCGAACAAGGAAAAAACAGGCAATTACAGTTAGAGTTCCAAGAAGAGCGTGGGGTGCTCTGATACCGAGCTCGTTTAAGCCAATCAAAGCAATGCTAGGGATGGTTAAATAAAGATTGGCTGGAAGCGGATAATCTCCATAGGCGCGAAAATTAGCCCAAGGCAGCAATTGCCCCCACTCATCCCTGCCGCTTTTTAAAATTGAATAGGCGTTATATCCATGACTGACTTCATCCCAATTAAGTGCCGGTGGCGTTTTGTCCAATTGCCAAAATCGCAAGAGAAAAGCAAAAAGGCAGATTAAGAAAAACAAAACTTTTAACTTATTTGTTTTCAAAAATTTCATGGTCTTTCAATAATTAGAAATGCTGGCTGGCCATCTGGGTAGGGGATAATCTTTTTAATCAACAATTCATTTTCAGGAAAATCATTTCTCTTTCCTACAAAAATTACTTTTTTTAAATTTCTGTCTTCTGCCCAATTGATATCTCTAAATTCATATTTATCCAAGCTGTATTTACCTAACTGATCGACAAATTTTAAACCTTCTTCTTGATATCTTAACCAATCTTGAGACTCTTGCTGAAAAACCGCTGGGTTCCATTTTTTATAAAAAGCTACAAAAATCTGCGGTTCGGAAAATTCATCACTAATTATAATTCTCTGATAATTTGCCTCTACTTTTGTTAGATAATTCATTACCTCATCCCAGCCATAGGACATTGAGGAAGCAACAACTTTTGGACTTTGCCTAAAATAATTCCAAAGAAAAGAACTAGTCGAAAGAAAAATCCAGACTATTAAAAAAGCTAAAACAATTTTTTTAAATTTTAATTTTAAACCCAAAAGAAAAACCAAACCGTATGCGGATAATATCTGAATTGCCGGTATCATCAAGACAACTCGATTTGCGTGATAGCCCACGCCAAGGGATAAAGAGGCCGGAATTGGCGCTAAAACTACCCAAATTAAAATTGGCAGAAAATTTTTATCCCATTTTTTAACTAGACCGATAAAGGCAATGAGCAATAGAGGTAATTCAAATAAATAAAGAACCCCTATTCCCGGAATCATGCCATATGTTGCCTCTCCAGCGCCTGTGGTGAAAAAAAATTCTGGTGAGAAATAAGAAAGATAATTATCCAAAAACAACTTTGGAGCCCTAAATCCTAAATTAAAAATACCAATATCAAAAATTCTGGTTTTTCCCCCCACAGCAAAAGCCCAAAAGGCTAAAAGAAAAAAGAACCCAAAAACGAATAAAAACCGCAAAACTCTTCTAAGATTGAAATATTTTTTAAACCACAAAATCAGAAAAGCAACAAAAATCGGAATTAGAAAACGAGATGAATAATAACTAAAAAGATCAAGACCAAAAACAAAGCTTGAGGCAATCAAAAATCTCTCGTCCTTCAGCCCCCTTAAAAAAAGATAAAATCCAAAAGGAAGAAAGAATGTAGCTAAGTTTGCCTCAAATGCGCCACGAGAAAGAGAAAGATGCCAAGGGTTTATTGCGAGCAGAAAGCCAGTGATTAGTGAATAGTTATTAGTGATTAGCGATTTTTTAAATAGCTCTTTGACTAAAAGCATCGTAAACAAAACTGAGAGAGTTCCTAAAAAGGCTGAAGGCAAACGGACGGCAAATTTATTTAAACCAAAGAAAACCAACGAAGGAATAGTTAAATACGTATAAAGGGGCGAGCGATAATCCCCAAAAGAACGAGGAGCAAGCGGTAGAAACTCACCCCATTCATCCCGACCTGTTTTTAAGAGGCTATAAGCAGAATAACCCTGATTTATCTCGTCGGCATTAAAGCCCGCAGGCAATTTGTCAATTTGCCAAATTCGCAAAAAAGCTGCCAAAATCAAGATTAGAATAAACCATAACTTGGAGCTAACCGCAATTTTTCTCATCTCCTTTATTATATTCTAGAATGTCTCAACGACCAAAAAAGCAACCTTACCGTCTGGAAAATAGATTCTTTTCAGAACTCGCGCCTCTTTCTCTAAAATATCTTTTTCAGGTAGTCGTTCGGGAGGGCCGGCAAAAAGAGTGTTTTTCAAACCCCTGTCGTGCGGCCAGTAAATTGGTCTAAACTGATAATTATCGTACCCCATTCCCTCTCCCAAAACATCCGGGGATTCTTGAATGAGGTTTGCTTGCGGTTGATAAAAAGCAGGTGAATATTTTTCGTAAAAAAGAAAGAAAATATAGGGTCCTTGATAAGAAGTGTCAACAATAACCTGTTCATACTTGTCTTTAATCGGGGAAATATATTCAACCAACTCTTTATAACCACACTGCCAACCACCTGGGCCCTGATAAGTTCTTAAGGGAGTAAAAATATAGTAACTTGCTAAGTAAAAAGACAGATAGTAGACAAAAATTGCCAAAGACCCCATGAATATTAAAGTTTTTAACTTCTTGCCCAATTTAGAAATTTTTAAAGTTATAAACTCGAGACCAAAAGCAAAAATAATCATTAATGGCGGGACCATATTAAAAGCCCGACGGGCATGAACCGGATCGCGAGTGATTGCCGCTGGAATTGGCCCCAAGAGCAACCAGCCCAAGATAAAAAATTTAAATCTCTCTTTTCTTTTAAGAAGAAAGTAAATCCCAAAAACAATTAAAGGCAAATCAAAAAGATAAAGCATTCCCATTCCAAAAATAAATTGCCTTGGGTCCTCAATTGGACCTTCTAAAAAAAGAAAGCTGGGTGAAAAGTGAGTCAGATATCGGTCAAGAATCATCCAGGAATACTCAAGCGGTGCATTGTGAAACAAAGAAAAAACAATTTCCGATTTATCCTCGCTTCTTATTAAATAGAGATATTCCTTCGGCCGTTCGTACCCAAAAATTGTGGTTTTAAAAATTTTCTCTTGATGACCGCCGGAAATAAGAGGTAAAACAAGAGGCAAAAACAGCAACAACCCCAAAACTCCACCTAATAAAAAGTTTCTCTTTTGTTTTAAAATCTCTTTTCGGAAAAAGGGCAAAAGAAAAAGCAATAAAAGGGGAACAAATATCCTCTCGCCGTAATAAGTATACATTGAGGCAACCAGTGAAAGAAATCCTAAGGGAAAGCCAAATTTCTTCCCTTTAACCCCAAGAACAAAACCAAGGACTCCGAGCAAAACAAAAAAACTACTCACTCCCACATCCGCCCCTGCCCTTGTAAACTGTAAATGCCAAGGAGAAATAGCCAGAAAAAAAGCGGAGGCTAAAGATAAACGTTGATTTTTGAAAAGAACCAAAGACGTAAAAAAGATTACTATCACCGACAAACTCCCTAATAAAGAAGGTAAGAACCGAACGGAAAGCTCATTTAAGCCAAAAACTTTAATAATTGGCGCCAGGGCATAGATAAAAAGAGGACATTTATAGTCCCCAACGGATTTAAATTGAAGGGGAAAGGATACTCCATACTCGTCTTTGCCGGTTTCCAAAATTGAGTAGGCATTATAGCCAAAGGCGGTTTCATCCCAATTAAGACAGACTGGCGCTTTGGTGATAAATGAAAATCTCAGGGTTAAAGCAATAAGAAAAATTAATCCTAGAATCAGCCAGTGAATTTTTTTCATTTTTCCTTAATTTCCGTTGATTGGACTTCAAAAAGCTTTCTTGGATAATGAAAATAAAAATCATGAAAAAAGCGAGACGTCTCAAAAATGAACAAAAAAATTAAAAGAATCGCTATAACTCTTTTCCTAGAAAAAATTTCCCAAAAACCAAAGCTAGCTAGAAAAGTCAGAAGGAGAAACAAGGGAATTCTGGTTATACTTTCATAATGGGCTAAAACAATTGACGCTGGTATAGGAGCCAATAATAAAAAAATAATAACTCTTTTTCTAAAGCCACCTTTATTTTTAAGAAGACAAAAAAAGCCAAAAATAATCATCGGCAAAAAACTAAGATAAAGAGGGCCCGTGCTCCGAGTGCTTTTTTCAAGACTTAAATCACCAACAAAAAATAAAAAGTGAGGATCAAAAGATTCAAGATAGCGGTCAAATGCGCTTTTGGCACAAAAAGTTAGTTTATTAACTAACAACCTTCCGCCGAAACTAAGCCCTGCTCTGTTGCTCTCTCCTCTTAAAACATTAATTTGTTCAATAAATACCGGGTCTTCAATACAAACCAGCTGTTCATAAGGAGGAGATAACAATTTATAATTTCGAGAAAAGACCCAGAACCAAGGAGAAATAAGAGTAAAAATTAAAAATAACAAAAGCGTTTTTCTCACTGACCTGTTAAAAGATAGATAAAAGGCTCTCTAGAAAAATACTCCCTCACTAAATCAATAACTTCTACTTCTTCGGGTGTTTCTTCTTGCCAATTCCAATCTCCAGGAACATCATCCTTTTGAAATGCCCAGTAAATCGTTGAGTCATCAAGAAAGCTCAATAAACTTTTCATTTTATCCTCCCCTGTAATTCTCCCAAAAACGTAGCGATCACCTAGCCTAAAACCCAAGAACTCAGGAAAAATTCGTTCGGTTTCTTGGTCAAGATTGAAATTTTCATGAAACCAATGGGGATCCTTTTTTGTCCAAAAAAGGAAACGCAAAAGAATTGGCTCGTGAGTATTATTAAAAACTAATCGATCGAAATCATTCTCTTTTTGAGCCACGGTCAGCATTGCTTCTTTGTAACCGTAGTGCCAAAATCGCCATGATTCTCTGGGCCAATCAACAAAATACTGATGGCAATAAAAAATCATACCAATAAAAAGGAAAAGGAAAATAAAAAGTAAAGAAATACTTTTCAACCACCACTTTTTTACTTTTAATATTTGCAGCATGCCTAAAGAAATTAAAATAATTAAAGGAGGCAACATTAAAAATAACCTCGTCGCGTGGTTACCACCACCCTGAGTCAATGAAGCTGGAATTGGTGAAAAAATGAGCCAGAGAAAAATAAGCTGAAATTGTTCTTTTTTAATATTTCTCAGTCCAAACCAAATTCCAATTAAAAGTAGCGGTAAAAGAATTAAGTACAGCTCTCCATTCTTCCCTGTTCCGTGACGAGGATTTCTATCCCCAAAAAGAAATAAAAAGTCAGAGGAAAAAGAGGTTAAATAATTAGCAACAATCGTTTTGCCCCATGTTGTTGCTTTATTATGGAAAAAACGGCCATCTCCTTCTTGACTTCTTTTTATAATCACTTCGTCAATCAAATGCTTATCAGTGAAAATACTAATTTTAGAAAAACGATCCCCTGCTTGACCAGAAAAAAAACTAGAGATAAGAGGAAGAAGAATAATTAAAGCCGTTAAAAATGAAACAACAATCCATTTTCTTTCAAGCTTAAAAATTTTTTTTCTGAAAACCATTAAGAAAGAAAAAATCAATAAAGGTAAGAATAAATTGGCGGTGCTGTAGGTGTAAGGTGTTAGGGCAAGAAGAATGGCTGACGGTAAGAAAAATTTTTCTTTTTTTAATCCCTTTAGAAAAAGCAGGGTTCCACCAAGAAAAAGAACAAGAAGTAAAGTCACCTCATAAGCAGCTCGGCTGTAATGAATGTGCCAAGGAACAATTGCCAAAAAAAAGGAAGCCGCCAAAGCCAAAGGTTCGTTTTTAAAAAGCCTTTTAACCAAAAGAAAAACAAGAAAAACGCCCAAAACGCCAAAAAATGTTGCTGAAAGCCTTACACCCCACTCTGAAAGGCCAAAAATAGCAATAAAGGGAACAACGCTATATATAAAAAGAGGGGCTCTTGCTTCGGCTAATGAGGAAATATAGGTGGGTAATAAATGACCAGTGTAATCACGTCCTGTTTTCAAAAGACTATAGGCGTGGTAGCCTACATCAAGTTCGTCACCAAAAAGCTCAACCGGAACTTTATTAAGCCAAAAAACCCGCAAAACGGTTGCCAGAACCAAAACAAGGATTAAAAACAATATTCCTCTCTTATCCTTCATCTAGCTCTAATTCTATCATTTTTGAGGTTTCGAAGAAAAACGAAGAAAAAGTAAGCGTAAAATGCCAACAAAATGAGGGATAGAAAACGGACCAAAGCCGCTCCCCGCCAATCGAGCATTCCTACCAAAAATTCAATTCTAGGATAATACCAAAGATTATAAAGATTCAATAGATGAATAATAGAAATAGTTCCAAAAAGCCAAACAAACCCAGGATAAAAACCAACTAAAATTGATAAATAGGGAAAGGCTAGATAAAGATATCTCTCGTGCATGTTGGTTAAAAAAAGGAAAGAAGAAAAAGAAACTAAAGTTAGGGCAAAAAAGATTTTTTGCCATTTAGTTTTTCTTAAGATTAAAACAAGCATAACCGGTAAATTCAAAATCAAAAACAGTCCTTGCCCCCATTGACGAAAATTAAAAACCAAAAATTGCCCTTGGTCGGTTCTGGTAAAATCAATTCCAAACAAAAGTGCCCAGAGATTGAAAGCGTTAGCAGTAAGCATGTTGCCTTGGCGGCTAAAGATTTTATTTAGATAAAGATCGAAAAACCAGGTAAAAACATTTTTGTTAAATACAAAAGGCAAAGAAAGCAATAAAATAACCAGGATGGGAAGCAAAACCGAAGCCAAAAGTTTATCATAACGAAGTTTTTCCTTGAAAAGTAAAATCAAAATTATGGGGGCAAGAATAATAAGCGAGGCTTTAAAATAAAGAGAAATAAGAAAAGGAAACATTACCCAAAAGGGTTTTTTGACTAAAAAAAGATAGATAGCCAATAAACCAAAAAATGAAATTACCCCATCGGTCTGTCCCCAAATGGCGGAATTATAAATAGTAATTGGGTTAAAAAGAAAAATCATACTTGCCAGTTTAGCCATTTTCTCTTTTTTTAATCTTTTAACAATAAGATAGATTAGCCAACCAATGCCTATTTCAGAGAAAATGGCCGGCAGTTTTACCATGGCTGGGTGAAGTCTTGTTTCCAAAAAAAACATTAAGTTTGAGGGAAAAAGACGAATGTTAATATTAATCCACCAAAGAAGGCCCCAAAAAATCTCCTTTAACTTAGCCAATGTTGCCCAAAGATAAACCGTCCCTGGAGGTTGGTTGGGCCAAGAAACTCCCCAAACGGATTGTTCATAAAAACTGCTTGGTCCATATTCCCAAAATTTAATTCCCCAGTCTACGTGATTGCCCAAATCTGGATGATAACCACCAAAAATAAAAACAAGACGGATTATAAGAGCTAAAAGTAATATTTTTTTCATTTAAAAATGGCTGGCTTCAAAATATCAATTTTCTGGGGCAAAGGACAGATTGTATTGTCACAAAGAAGATTAAATTGACTTTTTATTACCCAAACGTTAAAGAAAATTCCAGCAACAAAAGCAAGAACTATTACCAGTTTAGCTAGTTTTAGCCAAACCTTTTTTTTGGAAAAAAATTGAAAAACAGAAGGAATTAGAAAAATGGCAAATAGAAAGCGATAAAATCGAGATTCAAGAAAAAATTTAACTCCCCTAAAGGGGCTTTCTAAGAGATCAATATTGGCAAGCGCTAGGGGAACAAAAATAGCCGTTGCAAAAAAGGTTGGCTGTAAAAAAATCTCTTTTACTAAAAGCGCGGTGGCAATAGCCATAAAAGGATAAATAGGATATCGATACCAGGCAAGTTGATCATGTTTTCCCCCGGAAAATATTACCATTAACAGCGAAAAAATGAATGAAAAAAGAATTATCTCCTCGCCCTTTGTTTTTTTCTTTAGAGCAAGCCAAAAAAGAGAAAAAAATCCCAAAACGATAAAGCCATCTAAGAAAACTTCAATTGAAAACCCGGGATTAGTAACTAAGAATGCCAATCCACTCCAGCCAGCCGGTCTTTGGGCTTGATAAAAAAAGACCTTCAAAAAAAGTTCACGATCAAAGTAAAAGCCATAAGCGAAAAAGGGAATAAAGAATAAAAGCGTGCCCAAAATCGCTGTTATTATTCCTTCTTTCCAGCGCTTATCTTGCCAAAGCCAGAAAACAATAAAAGGAACCAAAAGAAATCCTGTTGGCTTAGCAAAGCCAGCCATTATTGCTAGAAAAATTGCCAGATTTCTTTTCCATTTCTTTTTCGTTTCAAGATAGCCAAGTATTAGCCAAAGAGAAGCCACCATTAACATCATGATCATGTTCTCTGGCACAGCCAGTCTTGAACCAAAAACAATTGTTGGCAGCGTTCCGTAAACTAATAAGGATAAGATTCCCAGCCAATACCCAAAATATTTTTGAGCCAGCAAAAAAACAAATGCCATTGTCATAAATGAAAAAATAAGTGAAGGAATACGAATAACATAAGGGGAAATCACCGTAAAGTTAGGCAAATTATAGAGTTTAGCCATTCCACCGACCATGAGACTATAAAGTGGTGGCTCATCCAACCAGGGTTTAAGCAATCTCACTCCCAAACCATCACCGCCTGCTGGATTAGGCGCTGTTCCCCGCCAGTGAACATGTTCCTCTTCATAAACAGGCAAATCATTCCAAGAAATGGGTACTCTTTGCTCAATTAAGGATAAACCCGACCAAACAAAAAGATACTCTTCAGCATGTCCGGCAAAGGGATAGAAGGGATATTTCCAAAGACGCAAAAAAATTCCAAGCAAAAAAACCAAAGCAAAAACTAAAATTTTCAGATTTCTTGTCACTAGAATTGATTTTAACAAAGTGTAAATTTCCTGTCGAGAGTCTCCTTGTTTTTATTATTGAAAAAAATTAAAATGTTACTATCTATCAGAAAAAGTGAAAGACAAGATTTTATCACTCCTGCCCAAGATTATCTTGGTTATAATAGGTCTGAATATTTTGATTTTGGATATTTTGTTAATAAAAGATAAAAGAGCCTCCCAACCAGTTGTCTCTCCAAAACAAGATTCCCTTCAGGAAGCAGCCTTGCCTCAAGAACAAGCTCAATGCTCCACCGCCTGCCAGCAGGAAATGGCTGAAATGATATCCTCTTCTTTAGCCACTTTTTCTGGAGAAGAAACGGTTATTAAAGAAATAGTCAGGGAAGAAACCAAGTTCATACCCTCAGCCGAAGCTCAACCAAGAACCATCTATATTCCTTTACTCACTTCTGCCTCAACCACGGAAATGGACTGGGTTGATATCGTTCCTTCTGACTTTTATTTTGATTTGGCTGATTATTCGGGAATAAAGTCAGTCCACTTTGATGTTTACTTAAAAGCCCTTCATGGCTCAGGAAGGGTTTATGTTCGACTCTACGACGTCACTAATAAAAGAGGCGTTGACTACAGTGACCATTCAACCCAAGCAGCTGATTTTGAACTAATGCGCTCCTCACCGCTTGCTATTTGGCAAGGTAACAACCTTTACCGAATCCAAATGAAATCTATTAACGGAACAGAGGCTTTTCTTGAACAGGCTAAGTTAAGAGTGGTCCTTGAATAGCTCCAGATAACGAATCTCCTTTTTTTGGAAAACCTTCGCTAAGCTAAAGATTATGAAAACATAAATCAAAACATTAAACAAAGAAAATAACCTCACCCCTAAATAATTATTTTCTATAAAAATGGCATTAAGAAAATCTGAGTCCCTTAAAAAAAAGGAAAAGTAAAGGTTAACAAACCAAACCAAATTTTGGAATAAAAAAACAATTTGAAAACGCTTTTTGGTTAGGAAAAAAAGGATAATTGTTGGCAAAAAGGCGGGCAGAAAATACCTTTCCACCATACTCGTTTTAAAAATAAAGGCGCCCTCCGCAACAAGATAAAAACATAGGCTTAACCAAATAACTCTTGAAGAAAAAGAACGAGGATTTCTCTGCCACCAAAGAAAGGCTGCAAAAATAGTAATCAGAGAAATAACTATTGTCCCTATTTGGTCCAAGGTTAAAAAGAACAATCTATAATTCCCTAAGGTTTTATCAATTACAAAAATCATTGAGTAAAAATTAAAAGCCGAAATCGAAGCCCGACTCACTCCTTTAGCAGAGATTACGATTCTCCTTTGAATAATTGACTCAATATAAGGAAGAAGCTCTTGGGAAGCATCCCAAAAAGGAAGAAATAGCCAAAGAGTAATTAAGAAAGATAATAAAGATCCACCAATAAAGAAGAACAAAAACAACTTCCTTTTATTTTTCGGACAATTTAGAAATTCCCTTGCCAGAAAAATCAAATAAAACGGTACCAAAACCAACGCCGTTGGTTTGATTAAAACACCGGCTGACAAAAGCAAGGGTGAAAAGAATAACCCCCATTTGAAGCGAAAAACAAAAAAGGAAAGCACGGCTAAAAAAGCAGCCAGAATTCCATTTTGGCCCCAAATGGAACTGATAAAAATGGAAATCGGATTAAATAAAAAGGCCGCTAATCCCAAAATGGCCAGTTTTTGCTTTTTAGTTATTCTTAATAGCAGCAAATAAACAAGAAGAGAGCTCAATAAATCAGCCAAAATTGCCCAAAATTTTGTAAAGAAAATCTCGCCATTTTCAGCCAGCCAGATAATTAAAGAGGCTGGTGGGAATCTAACAACATTGTGGATGAGAGCAAGAAAATATCGATGTTCATATAGCCATTGGGAAAGCCAAAAAAGCAACATCATCAAAGGCGGTTGAGTGGGAAAGGAATAAATCCATCCTTCATAAAAATAAGAACCCTTCAAACCCTCCTCATATAATCTTTTGCTCCACTCATAATGAACCAGGATATCTCCTTTATTAATTAAAGGCGTCAGTAAGGCTCTCAACAAAAAACCTAAGAATAATAAGAGAAGAATGGCCAGAAGCGGTTTTTTATTCTTTGGCATATAGGTATTTAACTACAACTGAATAATAATATCTTTTTGATCGACCTGTTTAAACGGAATTGCCATTCTTTCACCATCGCCGTTCTCTATGTATGCCTCTGCCTGAACATAAAAAAATTCTGGGTTTCGGGTTTGAATTAATCTTATCTTCTCCGAAATATCTTTAGTTGGTATTTTTTTATTAACGATAATTAGATAAATAATGTCTTGCAGAACCGCACCGGGAATAGAAGAGGCTTTGTTTATTTCTTCTTCCCCTAGTCCAAGATCAAGATAGCCAACAAATCTTGGATAATGGTCAGGTATTACTCCTCTGACTCTTTTATCTATTTCCATTGTGTCTTCGCCAGTGACTTCCGACAAAGAAGCCAGATGTTCATTCCAGTCAAACATTACTCTTGGGATAATATAAATCACTTTCCACCCGCCTCTTTCGGCTAAAACTGTTCCTTCTTTATCGATTAGTCTAAAAAGGGGAATCGTTTTTTCGTTGACGACAATTTTACTTTCTGGACCATAATTAGGCCAGAGGTAATCCCACTGCCAGGAAATCTTCCATTGATTATGACTTTTTATATAATCAATTGTTGGCTCATGAATCAACTCCCCGTATTTAGTAATGTATTTTATCCGGAATTTGACACTTGCTTGTTTTTTTGATTTAGATATTTCTCCCGCCTCTACTTCAATTGCCCTTGTACCTATTTCTTCTAAAAAAGTCTCGCAGAGATTAATGAAATTCTCTTCGGGAATATTTTTTCTTTGGGACGGTGTTATGCTTCGATAAAGTTCTCTATAGGCTCTGGTAGAAATAAATCTTGTTGCCACCTGCATATCGCCAGATGGATTATCAGAAGATAAAGTTCTTGCTAAAAATGGTAGGTTTATTAAAGACAACAATAAAATAACCCAACCAGCTCTTCTGAATAAAAAGGTAATCAGTAAAACAAAAAGTGGGATTATTGGCATTAAATATCTAGGGACAAACGGAATAAAGGTATTGACGATTAGAAATACAGAACTTAACCCGGCAATATAAATCCACTGCTTATTTCGCTTTTTTATTGCCCAAATCAAAACAATAACCATCGCCGCTACCCCGATAGGAAGAATTAAAGTACCATCACCCAAAGCTATTTTTCGCCCAGCTTGCCACCATTCTTGGTAGTTAAAAAAAATAAGCTTCCATTGTTTAAGGTAATCAGGATGAATTCCTGGGCGCAAATAAAACTCGAGTGGTTTTTGGTGAAGTCTCAGCCAAGGAATGGGATTGGGATGCCTAATAAAATAAGTAAAATAGGCAAAGACATAGCCAGCAAAAACCGAACCTAAGTAAAAGACTAAGTCTAAAATTTTTTTAGTCGTAAAAAAAACTAGAACCAGACCCAGGACCAGTACTAATGGCGTATAAACTCCAGGTTTAGTGCCTGTGGCCAAGCCCAAAAAAACTCCTGAAGCAATCAGAGTGGCTAGATTTCGATTTGATAAAAATTTGATAAACAAAAATACGTGGATTAAATACATTAACATCATTGGTAAATCCAACATCGTCTGTCCTATTTGATTGGCTACGAAAGGACTCGTCACAAACAAAAATAGGGGCAGCCAAATAATCTGACGGGTTTTAAATAATTCTTTTATCAAAAGAAACAAAACAAATAACGAAAAAAGGTAGAGAAAGATACTTAACCAATAAGGATTGCCTAAATACATTTCCGCCAAACCATACAGAGACTTGCCAAATGGAGGCATTTCGAAATTAACATTAAATGGGTTTTCCCCCTCAATCAGTCGGTAGCCGACAAATTTATATAACTCACCATCAGATATACCTCGGGTGCTATCCGGGTAGTTCCACTGTGAATGATAATACCAATTTTCATAATATTCAGGCTCATACTTATAAAAAAAGACTTGTCTTTGGAGAAAGAAAATAGCAATAATAACCACAAATATTAAAAAGTAAAAAAGAATGTTTGGGTATTTTATTGCTTGGAAATCAATCTTTGCCATTTTTGCCCACCCCAGATAATTAATGTTAGCAAATAATATTTCATCAAACCATTGTATTTTTTGCTACTTTCAACCAACCATTGATGAGTTATTTCTGGCATTTCTTTTCCTGCTGCGCCATGGTGATGAAAAATTTTAGCTGAAGGTAAATAATAAATCTCAAATCCAGCTCTTTTAGCTTTTCGGCAATAATCCAAATCCTCAAAATAAAAAAAATATTTTTCGTTAAACAAACCAATTTTTTTAATGACGCTTTTGGGAATAAGCATCGCCGCCCCGGTTACCGCATCAACTTTCGTTGGTTTTTTGGTCTTAGGAAAATATTTTTGGAAGGTGTCCTTCTGCCCTAGCCAGAATTCTTGAATGGCACCCTTGACCGAAGGAAAATTAAAAACCGAAGACTGTATCGAGCCATCGAGATTAATCAATTGTAAGCCAACAATTGCTTGGGGGCGTTTTTTGGCAAACTTGATTACCTCTTTCAAACTCTCTTTTCTCACTTGGGTATCTGAATTTAATAAAAGAATATATTTCCCTTTTGCTTTTTTAATACCTTGATTAACCGCTCCAGCAAAACCCCTGTTTTGGTTAAGAAAAATAACTTGGATTGTTTTTTCTTTGGTAACTTTTTTCAAATAATCAACGCTGCTATCAATTGAGCCATTATCAACAACAATAATTTCAATAGCCAATTTGCCTTTACTTTTCTTAAGAGAATCAAGGCATTCTTTTAAAAGTTTTTTGGTATTAAAACTGGGAATAATTATTGATAAATCCATTTTAAAGATTAAGAATTTTTCTATCGGAAATAATCGCTTCCTCCTGTTCTTTTAATCTTTTAGGAATAATGCCTGGCAGTTTCAATAAAGCCGCTAAAACCACTTTAAGATAGCCCGGATTTCTTAAACGGTAAAAAATTCCGGTAATATGTTTCGGCATTAATTTAGAATCTGTCAAATTCTTCCAAATGAATAACAATTGATTTCTTTCCTGAATAAGGGCAACGTAGCTTTTTCTTAATTTTTTAAAAGTGCTTTCGTGCTGATGAATCACTTTTGCCCTTGGATCCCAAAGACATTTCCAACCCCTTTTTTGGGCACGGTAACAAAGATCAATATCTTCCCAATAAAATTTAAAACTTTTATCAAAACCACCCAATCTTTCCCACATGGATTTCCTAAAAGCACCGCTCCCCCCGCTAACCCAGAAAGTTTGGCGAGGGGTTTTGGTTTTTCTTCCGGAGGCATAGATAATATAACCTTTCAAAAAGTAACCCTTTGTCCAGCTAAATTTGGGATTATTTATCTCATTAAAAGAAACGCCAAAAACGGTTGGTTCTTGAAAATCTTCTTTTAAAGGTTTTAACAAATTTTTTTGAGGAATAACATCCAAATTAAGAAGAATAACGATTTCGTGTTTGGCTGCTTCAACTCCTCGATTAGCATTGCCAGCAAAACCCAATCGTTTATGAGAAATTAATTTTACTTTGGGATAATTTTTTCTCAAATATTCCAAACTGTTGTCTTTTGAGTCATCATCAGCCACAATCACTTCATCAGCCCCAAGCGCCAAAACTTTTTTGAGATTCTTCTTCAAAAGATCTATGCCGTTCCAATTAGGAATAATAATAGAAAATTTCATTGTTTTTGACCTTTAACTGCTTCCAACATTCCTAATAAAAATTTTTTGTCTTCCTTTATTTTAAAACCAGCTTTTTTGATTGTTTTGGCAATGCTGTTTTGTTGAGTGTAACTCTGAATATGAGTTTCTTGCCAATGCCTACCCCATGTATGAAGAACAAACCACCATAAAATTTTGAAAAGCAAGCTATTAGTTGGCACCAAAATAATTAAATAACCACCTGGCTTTAAAACTCTTTTTATCTCGGAAAGCACCTTTTGGGGATTATAAATATGCTCTAGCGCCTCTAAACAAAAAACTGCTTGAAAGCGCTTGTCTTTAAAAGGCAATTGATGAGCATCGGCAACCAAAAATCTCATCCTCTTGTCCTTTTTGAACCTTTTTCTAGCATACTTAACCGAATTTTCTAAAATATCAATGCCAATGACCTTTTTTGTTTTTGAATAATCAGCAATAATCTTTGTGAAAGTACCATCAGCAGAACCAATATCCAAAACCTCACCCTTAACAGGCTCAATCATTTGGCTGATGTTTTTAAAACGGCGGGTATGCCAAAACCACTGAAGAGGATTAGTTTTTATGCTTTTTTCATAATAATCAGGAGGCAAATTATGATGAAGTTCGACGGCGTTTTTTTGTCTCATAAACAAAAAGTCCTCCTAAAATAGCCAGGCTCACCAATGAAATCACTGCCCCTATTTTAAATGATTGGGGGTCATAAATAAAGCGAACCGTATGTTTACCCTCTGGAACAAAAACGGCTCGAAAAGTGAAATCAGCGCGATAGATTGGTGTCTCTTTGCCATCAACAAAAGCTTTCCAGCCAGGGTAAAAACTATCAGAAACAAACAAAAGCCCATTACCACTATGATCAACTCTTATCAAGGAATGGTTTCCAGCTCTTTCATAATTAACTTCCTCTACTTCCCCAGCAGTCAACTCGTGGGGAATTTCTTTTTCAAGAACCACCTCTTGAGCAAGATTAAAATCTGGAGATAATAAGCTATCAATTATTTCAGCTTCATTAGGAATAACTCGATATTTATAAACTATAAAAGCCCTTGGTAAAGCTTCTACATTTTCTAAAATGCGTACCGACTGATCATCGAATACCGGCTTAAATTTCGGCAGGCGAAGTTTATAAGAAACCATTCCAGTAGGGTCAACAACATCTTGTTCATTTCTTTTAATCGCAAGAATGTATTTAACATTGCTTAAATCAAGCAAAGGGCTTTTGAAGATTTTTATATCACCATATCGTCCGGCGGGCCTGTCAACTCGGCCACCGTCAGCAACTGATAAAAATTTTGCATAATGAAGGGGGTAAACAGCGTCATAACCTGCAATCGATTCTAGTCCATATGCCGTCCACATATTCATAGGAATAACGCCTCCACCAAGCATTCTAAACGGTTTTTCTTGTTTTTTAAGAAATTTTATTACTGGCGTCTCAGGAAAAAGTAAATCTTCCTTAACGAAAGGCAAATACTTCCAGCCAAAGCGAAAGAGTTCCAAAACTAAAATTAAAAAAAGAAAGACAAGAAAAAATTTTTTTATTCTTCTCAATTTCTCAATGGCAAAGAAAGTCACCAAGCTAGTAAAAGCAACCATTATTGGCAGTACCATATTTCTTAAAGAAACCTTGAGATTAGTTACCCAGGTATTAATAATTTGAAATGCTTCTGGTTGAGCTGCAAATGTTTCTTCATAAGGCAAAAGCATTTTTCTGGCTACAAAGATTCCAAGAGCGATTCCAATTAAAATGATGAAAAAATAAAAAGGAATTCTAAAAAATCCATTTTTTTGCTTTAATCTGCCTTTCCATAAAAATTCAAAGCCAAAAACAGCTAAAACCGCAAAAAGAAAGTTAATCACGGCAACGGCCCTAGTAGAAGCGGCGGCACCAAAAGCAAAAGGAGTAAATTTTCTGGCTAAAAAAGCAATTGGAGTTGGAAAAACATAAAACAAAAAGCCAGCAGCTAAAAATCCAAACAGCCATTTTTCTTTCCTTTTACTGAAAACCAATCCAGTAAAGGCTAAAACCAAAGTTGACAAACCAACATATCCAACCGTGTTGCTGTAGTCTCCCCTAAACCAAAAATTGCCTGTAGCTGGATTGCCAAAAAAATCAGGCGCCAAAAAGGTTATTAAATGTTCCCAGGGCAAAAAGGCTATTGTTTCACCACCAGGCAATCCTTCAACAGTACGCTGAGAAAGCCTTAGCAGCTCAAAACCAGGAATAAGTTGAACCGCTGCCAAAGATAATCCTAAAAGTAAAAATAAGGAAAACTGAAAAATCTTCTTAATGATTACTTCCTTTGTTTTTTTCTTCTCAATAACCCGATAAAGGAAGTAAACGCCAAGAAGGAAAAAAGAATAAAGGCTAACTTGAGGATAGCCAGCCAAAATTTGCATTCCCACTGCCAAAGATAACCCGATTCCCCATCTATTATTCTCTAAAAACCTGTCTGCTAAAAATAAGAATAGAGGGACAAAGGCGGCTACGTGACCATGGATATTATATTCAAGCCAAATAATAGAAAAGCCAGAAAAAGCATAAATAATTCCCCCCAAAAGACTGGCTATTTTACTAAATTTGATATTCCTTAAAAAAAGATAAGTAAATATTACTGCCAAAAGGGGTTGGGCAACTATTTGGAGACTCCAAGCAAGGCTGGGGCGTAAAATGAAATAAAGTAAGGAAAGAGGATAAAGAATGCCTGATTGAAAATTGGCAAAAAGAGGAGAACCAGAAAATGAGAGGGGATTCCATAAAGGAAAATGTCCATTTTTTAAAACTTCAATGGCATACATTTTAAAAGGGTAGATAACAGAAACAACATCGGAAAGGAGATTGTTTTTTACTGGTACACCAACAACATACCCCCACTTGTAATCAAGCCAGGGATAATAAAGACCAACAACGATATCCGCTGGAATAGGTAAAAGACCTCTGAAGAAAAATTTCCAGAAAAAGATAATAACCAAGGTAAAAATTAGCCAAATGGGCCAGGATTTAAAGAAAAATTTTTTAAGATTCATTTTTTGTTCTAGTCATGAACAAGCGAAGAATCAAGAAGGTTGAAGCGGCAGCAAAAACACTTCGGATAAAACTCTTAAACTGAAAAACGTCGGTATATCGAGCCAAAACATTTGATAAATTTGGGGCTTTTACAAGTTGGGGCCAAATAGGATTAAACAATCCAGTTGAAAGCGAAGATTCGAAAAGTAAGGTGATTATTAACCAACAGCAAAAAAGAATGAATGCCAAAAGCCCGTGTCTGAATTTATTCTCCACCAGTTCCCAAATTAAAAACGGAGTTGCCCAGAGAAACCATTGGGGGTGATAATGAGTGACGGAGAAGATTAAAAGAAATATGGCAAGAAAATAGGTAGCCAAAGGAATTTTTTTCTTTGAGTAATAAGCAAAAAGGTAAATGATAACCAAAAATAAAATAAACGGGTAAACAACCTCAGCCCCAGAAACAGGCCAACCCATAAAAAGCATCTTTTGACTCTTGGGAGCAAATAAAACCATGGCCCTGAAGGCTTTTGAAGATAAATAAGGCGCTACGGAAATTAGAAAAGGTAAAATCCCAAGAATTAAATACTTTATTCTTTGTCTAAAAGTTTTTCCCAAAATAAAAGCGGCTGGGGGAATGAAAAATAAGGGAAACATTTTGTAGCTTGCACCGATTCCCAGGGAGATAAGGGCCCATCCTTTTTTTTCTTTGGTGGCTAAATAGAGTGCCAAAACAGTAAAAAGTGTGGGTAAGAGATCGAGTTGGCCAATCATAAAGGTTGAATAAAGAGCGAGAGGATTAAAAAGCCAAAGTAAAAAAGCAAGCCTTTTCTTTTTTTGTTCTTTGAACAAACCTGCTAAGATAAATGCCAAAGCAATATCAATAAAAAGATAGGGAAATTTGAAAAGAAAAAGATGCTGATAAAGTCGGGGATAAAAATGGATTCTGCCCAAGTTTTCCATTAACCAGGGAATGAAAGTTGGATCAGCAAAAGGTTTAACCAAAATTCTAAAAAAACCAAGGGTAAAATAGGCTAAGGGAGGATAGATAAAAACATCTCCCACGCCAAAGTTGCGGACCAAAGGATGAGCTTGAGGCAAATTTGCCAGGAAATCATAAATATCCAATCTCCCCTCATAAGCAAAAAAATAGGAAGTAAATGAGTGCCCCCAGAGGTCAGGATGAGCAGTAATTGGCATCAAAACAAGTCTTAGAATTACCCCACCAACCAACCAAGGAAACCACCAAGACCGAAAAATTTTAGCTGATAATTTTTTGAATCTCACGGCAAAATCTTTCTTGAGAAAAATCTTGGGCTCTTTTTTGACCTTTTTTAGCCAATTTCTCTCTTAGCTTTTCATCTTTTATCAATTTTAAAGTCTGTTCAATCAACTCTTGTCTGCTTCTCCATAATAAACCATTTTGATTATGTTTGACAATTTCTGGTTGACCACCTTTCCTAATCACCACTGGAACGCATTTTGCCGCCATTGCTTCCACCGTCGTAATTCCAAACTGTTCCACTCTTTCTGGTTCTTTGTTTTCATCAACATCAAAACCCGCGGCCGTCCAGAAAATTTTTGCTTGAGTATAAAGTTTTTTTAATTCCAAAAATGGGGGATTTTCTTTAATTTCAATAGGCAATCCTTCAGCTTTTTCTTTAAGCCTTTCAAACGCCTTGTCTTTGCCCACATCGGTTCCTCCAGCCAAGACTAATTGCCAACCATCTAAATTTTTAGCCATTTGACTAAAGGCATCGACTAGAACATCCTGCCTTTTGGCCTGCATTAACCTGGAAAACCTGCCCACCGAAAGAATAATGTCTTTCTTTTTGCCAGGTTTAAACTCCTCCACTGCTACTGGTGGATAAACTACTTTACTTTTAACACCATATTCCTTATCAATAAACTTCTTAGTGAAAAGAGAGTTGCAAACAACCGCCTCCATTTTTTTCAGTTTAATCCGGTTTAAAGGCTTTCTTCCGCCAACATCATGAAAGGGGACTTGGAAATGAAGAAGATTCTTTTTAGCAAAAAGAAAAGGAACACTGCCGTCAGACAAAAAGAAAAGCAAATCATAATCTTTCATTAATTGTTGTTTTTTAAAGAATTTTTCTTTAAAAATATTGGGAACAAACCTAATTTTTCTTAAATCAATTCCCAGTCGTTTTTCCAATCTCTTCCCTACTCCCCTATCTTCCCAAAAAATTTCCACTTGCCAACCTTTTTGGGCAAGACAATGAGCAACGGTCATCGTATAGCGTTCGCCGCCGCCTAAAGTATCTAAATAAGGGTCATAAATCCCCGCTTTTTTCATTGTTGCTGCATTTCCCAGAGTTGCATGTAAATAATCATTGTATGAAAGGATTGATAAATCGATTCAATCCAACCTTCGGTTCCATCACGAAAGCCTTGTTTTTTAATAAGCCTATCGAATAAGGTCGTTGCTCCCATTCGCAAAATTCGCCACCAGGTTACTGGCGGATGATTGGCTTGATGTAAAAGTTTTGCTTCAATCTTCGACCATTTGATTGACTTTTCCAGCATTGGCTCAATTGATTTGGGTTGGAGGTGAATCATCGGCTCTTTCAAATGGCCCAATTTTCCCTCAAAAACAGGCTCTTCATGCAACTCTCCTTGCCATTTTTTTAATTTATCGCGCTTATATAATCGCTTTACATAGCCCGGCCACCAACCACCCCAACGAAGCTCTTTACCTAAAAGAAAATTTCTTCTGGGAATAGCATAAGCCCAATGTTGCGGCTTTTTTAGAGAAATTATTTGAAGAATTTCTTTTTTTAGCTCTGGCGTTACCCTTTCATCGGCATCAAGGTAAAGTACCCAATCACCTTTAGCTGTTTCTAAACCTTTATTTCTCCATTTAGCGTACTCTAGCTTTTTTGAAGGAACTTCTATAACTTTCGCTCCAAACTTTTTAGCGATTTCAATTGTTTTATCAGTTGAACCAGAGTCAATTAAAATAATTTCATCAGCCCATTTGATTGACTCAAGGCAATCGCCAATCATTT
>JABAOH010133460.1_pt2 | contig 22529 bp, 24 predicted proteins | sample 7062181 | NCBI WGS metagenome assembly JABAOH01 (sample SAMN14538630, study PRJNA623070) | marine sediment metagenome | biome: marine biome [ENVO:00000428]; feature: marine pelagic biome [ENVO:01000023]; material: deep marine sediment [ENVO:00002113]; isolation source: pool of 5 deep marine... | reverse complement strand
TGGAAGACGCTGAGAGTCGCTTCCTCATAACCTGCGACGGATACTATCGCCGAGGTAAGGTTGTGGATCAGAAATCGAAGGCGGACGAGGGCCTCACACAACTCCCCTTCGCGGTGGAGAAGGTCGTCTACGTACGGCGCGTTGGCAAGGACTTGGCGCTGGAGGAGGGACGAGAAATCTCTTGGGACAGACTGCTGGAGTCACCTCGTACGTGCGAGCCAGAAGTCATGGACGCGGAGGATGTGCTTTTCATTATGTACACCAGCGGGACAACGGGAAAGCCCAAGGGCAGCGTCCATACGACCGGTGGCTACCTGACCTTCGTGACGTCCACCCACGGCTGGATCTTCGACATCAAAGAAACCGACGTATATTGGTGTGCAGCGGATATCGGATGGATAACGGGCCACAGTTACATAGTCTATGGGCCCTTGGCCAATGGCACTACCGTCCTCATGTACGAGGGCGCTCCAGACTGGCCGGATAAGGATCGACTCTGGCAAATCGTGGAACGCTACGGCGTTAATATCCTCTACACCGCTCCGACCCTCATCAGAGCGGTCATGAAGTGGGGGGAGGAGTACACGCAAAGGAATGATATCTCAAGCCTGCGACTTCTCGGGACGGTTGGAGAACCCATCAATCCCGAGGCCTGGCTTTGGTATTGGAAGTACATCGGCCATGAAAGGTGTCCCGTCGTCGACACCTGGTGGCAGACAGAAACCGGCGGCATCCTCATAACGCCACTTCCAGGCATGACTACGCTTAAGCCCGGTGCAGCCACCCTTCCCTTTCCGGGCATCTTCGCGGCCATTCTAGATGAGGAGGGTAAACCCGTGTCCAAGGGCCAGGGTGGCTGGTTGGTCATCACTAAACCTTGGCCTGGCATGCTGCGCACCCTGTGGAGAGACCCCGACAGATATGTCGAGACCTACTTTGGGAAGTTCGACAAAAGGACCTATGTTGCCTGGGATGCCGCGAAGCAAGATGAAAACGGCTACTACATCCTCATGGGACGCCTGGATGATGTCCTCAATGTGGCAGGCCACAGGCTCAGCACGTGGGAGGTGGAGAGTGCCCTAGTAAGCCATTCTGCCGTGGCGGAATCGGCTGTAGTAGGCGCGACTCATCCTGTGAAGGGAGAGGTGCCCTATGCGTACGCGATCCTCAGAGCTGGTCGGGAACCTAGCGGTCAGTTAGAGGCGGAGTTGAAGGAGCACGTCGCCAAAGCGATTGGCCCCATAGCTAGACCGGAGCGGATTCTTTTCACGCCGGACCTACCCAAGACACGAAGTGGCAAGATAATGCGCAGACTACTGAAGGATATCGCCGAGGGTAGGTCCCTCGGAGATACCACCACTCTTCGGAACCCGGAGATCTGTGATCAACTCCAGAAGCTGGCGGCTGAGTCCTGACACGACGACAGAGCAAATCGATCCAGGGTAGCTATCCAACCATCGCCTTGTCTGGTTCGTCAGGGACCACGCGTCCGTTTGCCTTTCGCGATTCATAGACAGATTTTTCGCGAATAGGATAAGAATAATCCTTCTATTCTCGTTGTGCATATCTCTCATTGGGGAGGTCAGGTGGTAGTAGTTCCTGTGGCGGCCTTGACGGCCACCGTACTCATGTTCTATGGCGTGAACTTCTCCGTACTAGGTATGGTGCTCCTGGGATACGGTCAGCTGAAGGATGCAGGTCCAGTCTTTCTCTTCGCTGGAGGAGTCAACGGTATCATTGGATTGATAGCCTTCAATGCAAACCTTGCGGCGGGGGAGGGGGATTTCGTCATCGTCGCCTTCCTGGTCCTGGTCTTTGCCCTGGCCTGGCTGGCCGCCGGTGTGGTTGCCATAACGGGCAGCGATGCCGCGCCACTAGGCAGCCTTGGCATCTTCTTCGGGCTAGCGATGATTCTCTTCGCGGCTTTCCTGCTGCAGTCAGAGGTACCCGGCCGAATCTGGCTTACTGCCAACGTAATCTCTTGGATATGGGTCTTCTTCACGCTGCCTCTTGCCTTTCTATTCAAGAAGATCGATGCAAAGGTGGTCGGCTGGAGCTTCCTCATTCAGGCATTCTACACCCTCTGGATTCCAGCGGCCATCCTTACGGCAGGTTTCGCCATTCCTTAGTATGGTCGGTGCCGCTGTTGCGGACGAAGGCTGACCGCTCGGGCTAGTCTGTTTGTCAATAACGCAGGATTGGATAAGCACAGACTGACAGACGAACGTTCATCCAGGTCAGCGTGGTCGCGAAGGTCAGGGGCTTCCCGATCCCATCGTGAGTCTCATTCACCGTGCAGTAGGTCGATGTTCCTCTGCACTGCGTTGTCCATAGACTGGGACAAAAAGGACAGTCTTCGGCTGGTTTACCGCTATAGAAAACATTTAAATCATCACAATTGTTGGCGCGTGGCATGGTGCCATCTCGTTTTCGCTATGCTGCTCCATCGACCCTGGAGGAGGCGGCTGGCCTTCTTGAGAGGTACGGTGAGGGAGCAAGGGTGTTGGCAGGGGGGCAGAGCCTCATTCCCCTGATGAAGATGCGGCTGGCAGCACCCGAATACATCATTGACCTCAACCGAATAAAGAACTTGGATTATGTGAAGGAGAAGGGCGGCGTCCTGCGCATCGGAGCCCTTGCCCGCCACCGAGACCTTGAGGCCTCGGACATCGTTCGAAGAAAGTATCGCCTCTTGGTGGATGCGGCGGAGACCGTCGGCGATCTTCAGGTCCGCAACCTGGGGACTGTCTGCGGTGCCCTGGCCCATGCTGACCCAGCCTCGGATTGGGGGGCGGCCTTTCTTGCATTTGATGCTAAGGTGACCGCCACCTCGGCCCAAGGGGTCCGGACAATACCTCTCGAGGAATTCTTCGTGGATAGCCTTACCACTGCCCTTGAGCCGGGGGAGATCCTAACGGAGATCCAGGTGCCCGCCGCGGGCGTCAGGTCAGGAGGAAGCTACAAAAAGCTCAAAAGGAAGGCTGGTGACTTCGCTACCGTCGGTGTGGGCGCCCAGGTGCAACTCAACAAGAAGGGGAGTGTGGCCCGGGCAAGAATCGCCCTCACGGCCGTTGGACCCACCCCTTTCACGGCTAAGGAGGCTGGGGACTACCTCAACGGGCGAGGGTTGGACGACGGGGCCATAGCGGAGGCTGGCCGTCTGGCGGCCGAGGCGGCTAGGCCTACTGCTGACCTCAGGGGCTCGGAGGAGTACAAGCGGGCAATGGTGGAGGTCCTCACCCGCCGCGCGCTCAGGACGGCTGCGGAGAGGGCCCGAGGAGGAGGTTGAGGAGGCTTAGAAGAGGTTAACGGAAAAAGGAGGGAGGAGACTTGGTAGAAGCGACAGAGAAGTGCCGTATTGGCGTTACAGTAAATGGTAAGCTTCGAGAGGCAGATGTGGAGGCCCGTCTGCTGCTCGTGGACTTCCTTCGCGATTACCTGCGGCTCACGGGCACCCACGTAGGTTGCGATACGACCCATTGTGGTGCCTGTACTGTGCTCGTGGACGGACGTGCGGTGAAGTCCTGCACAATGTTCGCCGTCCAGACGGACGGGTCCAAAGTCCTCACCATCGAGGGTCTCGCCACCGACGGGGGGCTCCATCCCCTACAGGAAGCTTTCTCGAAGTATCACGGGCTGCAGTGTGGCTTCTGTACGCCTGGCCTCATCTTAACAGCTTACGAGCTTCTAGGCAGGGCCCCTGAGCCCACTGAAGAGCAGGTTCGACTGGGCATCTCTGGCAACATGTGTCGATGTACAGGATACCAGAACGTCGTGAGGGCCATCATGGCGGCTGCTGGAGCTGAGGAGGGATAGATCGTGGCGAAAGCAACGAAGTACATTGGAGCCCCCCTTCTCCGAAAGGAAGACGCGCGGTTCATCACGGGCACGGGTAGCTATGTCGCTGATATGACCCTCCCGGGGACGCTCCACGCGGCATTCCTTAGGAGCCCGTACGCCCACGCGAAGATCCTGAAGGTGGACCCTTCGGCGGCGAAGAAGCTTCCTGGTGTGGTGGATGTCTTCACGGGGGCCGACCTGAAGGAGAAGGTCGGTGCCATACCCACGGCCTGGCTGATACCCGACTCGGACCTGAAGACCCCGCCCTATCCCCCCGTCGCCGTCGACAAAGTCCGCTATGCGGGCGAGGCGGTGGCCGTGGTCGTGGCGGAGGACCCCTACGTGGCCAGGGATGCCGTGGACCTCATCGACGTGGACTACGAGCCCCTGCCAGTTGTGGTGAGCCAGGAGGATGCCCTCAAGAAGGGAGCCCCGCAACTCCACAAGGAGGCTCCGAGGAACGTGGCCTTCAAGTGGATCCTGCCGGGGGGAGACGTGGAAAAGGCCTTTCAGGAAGCGGACGTCGTGGTGGAGCAGAGGCTGGTCAACCAGAGGCTTCAGCCCTGCGCCATGGAGCCCAGGGCCGCCCTGGCCCAATGGGACCCCACGGAGGAGAAGCTAACCCTCTGGGTGACCTCGCAGAACCCCCACATCCACCGCCTCCTCCTCTCCATCGTACTGGGCATTCCGGAGCAGAAACTCCGGGTCATATCCCCCGATGTGGGCGGCGGCTTCGGCAGCAAGATACCCGTCTACCCTTGGGAGGCCGTAGTGTCGTACCTGGCCCGAAGGCTTGGCCGTCCCGTGAAGTGGGTGGAGACCAGGACGGAGAACTTTCAGGCCACCATCCACGGCAGGGACCACATCCAGTACGTCGAGCTAGCGGCCAAGAAGGATGGCACCATCTTGGGCATCAAGGTCAAGGCCATCGCAAACATGGGCGCATACCTGTCTACGGCCGGCCCGGGAATTCCAACGATACTTTTCGGCTTCATGCTTGGCGGTGCCTATGCCATGAAGGCCTCTCGGGCGGAGGTCTGGGGGGTCTTCACCAACACCACACCCACGGACGCCTACCGGGGGGCCGGTCGACCGGAGGCGGCCTACATCGTGGAGCGCATGGTGGACATCCTAGCACAGAAGCTGGAGATGGACCCCGCGGAGATCAGGAAGAAGAACTTCATCCCGAAGGAGGCCTTCCCTTACACGGTCTGCACGGGCCTCTCTTATGACAGTGGTAACTACCATGCGGCCTTCGAGAAGGCCCTCAAGATGGTGAAATATCAGAAGTTCAGGGAGGATCAGGAGAAGGCCCGGAAGGAGGGGCGGCTGCTTGGTATTGGCTTCNNAGATCTGCGGTGCCGTCGGCTTCCAGGGGGGCCTCTGGGGTAGCTCCACGATCCGCGTCCATCCCACGGGGAAGGTTTCCGTGTACACCGGGGCCCATCCCCATGGCCAAGGGGAGGAAACCACCTTCGCCCAGATCGCCGCCGATGAACTCGGCGTTCCAGTGGAAGACATAGACATCATACACGGGGACACCGACATGACTCCCATGGGCATGGGGACCTACGGTAGTCGCACCACACCCGTGGAGGGTGGCTCCATAGCCCTCTCCTCCCGGAAGGTCGTTCAGAAGGCCAAAGAAATCGCTGCCCACCTCCTGGAGGCCAGGGAGGAGGACCTCGTGTTCGAGGACGGAAAGTTCCACGTCAAAGGCGCTCCGGACAAAGCCAAGACGATTCAGGAGGTGGCTTTCGCAGCTTACACGGCCTGGAGCATGCCTGAAGGCGTTGAGCCCATCCTGGAGGCCACCACCTTCTACGACCCGGAGAACTTCGTCTTCCCCTTCGGCGCCCACATCTGCGTGGTGGAGGTGGACAAGGAGACCGGGGAGGTGAAGATCCTCCGCTACATCGCCGTGGACGACTGCGGGACCATCATCAACCCTCTACTGGTGGAGGGTCAGGTCCATGGAGGCATCCTCCAGGGGATTGCCCAGGCCCTCTGGGAAGAGGCCAGGTACGATAACCAGGGGAACCTGCTCACCTCCAGCTTCTTGGAGTACCTAATGCCCACGGCCCTGGAGAGTCCCAGGTATGAGACCGATAAGACGGTGACGCCGTCGCCCCACAATCCGGTGGGGGTCAAAGGCGTGGGCGAAACGGGTACCATCGCCGCCTCCCAGGCCGTCGTGAACGCCGTTCTGGACGCCCTGAAGCCGTACGGCGTGATGCACCTGGACATGCCCCTTACCCCTGAAAAGGTATGGCGGGCCCTGCAGGGAAAACAGCGAGACTAGTTGGAGAGACGGCTCAGGCCGACGTTTCCTCGACCCGGGGATTCAACTCCGCTAGGAGGCAGGCACCATCCTCCTGGCACCAGGACTGAGTGGCCGGCGAAAGTAGCGATCATAGAGTTCCCTCCTGAGCAGCGCCGTCGGAGGAGCGAGGAGGTCAATGTGGGGTAGAGCCCTTCTCATTCCGGCCACCTCAGGGCTGAACTGCGGTCTGTCTGCATAAGGGTTCATCCATACCAGGAGATGACACCGACGCCGCAACTGCAACAACTGCTCGTCCAGGAGGTCTAAATCCCCGACGTCCCATCCATCGCTGAGCATCAGTACCACCGTCTTCTTGTCCAGAAGGCCACCGTATCTTCCGTTGAACTCCTCCAAACACTTACCTATACGGGTCCCTCCGCGGGCGTGCGCCAGTCTATTGGAGACCTCCACGAGGGCCTCAGAGTAAGGACGACCGAGGAAGGCCATCGTCACGGGCTCCAGCTGGGTGCTGAAGGCGAATACCTGGGTGGAGGGCACCGCCCGAAGGAGAGCGTGGATCAAGGCAATGAGAAGGGGGCCATGGCCCTCCATGCTGCCGCTAACGTCCCATAGAATGATGAGGCGGGCCCGATGTAGCTTGCGCCGGCGGCGCCGAACAGAAATCCATTCACCACCGAAGCGCAGGCTGGCCCGTGCCGTTCGGAGGAAGTCCACTTCTCCCCGCGAGCTTGCCTCGAAGCGTCGTCCTTCCAGGGTCGCCCCCCATCGGCGAAAGCGACGGGCCAGACGCCTCATGGCGTCGAGTTCTCGACGGTCCATGTGCTCCATCCGGCGCCGGCCCGGTGGAGCATCGGGACTGTACACGAAGATTCGCAGTCCCTCTGGCCTCGACCCCTCCTCGGGACCCGCACGATCAGTCGATGGCCCGCCCCAGGCTCTTCGCATGTCCCCGGCAGGATGCTGGAAGGGCTCAAGCTCCTGATGCCTCATCCGCTTAGCCTGGAGGATGTTCTCAATGACATTGGCTGACCAGTAATCATCGAAGGCTTCGTCGAAGGGCTGCATGTCCTCCCCCCGCTTGACGAGGGTGCTTCTGCAGGCGAGGTAGAAGTCGTCCCTGTTCAGTCTCCGCACGTGTTCCAAGGCCAGGGCGAGGTCCAGCTCTTCAGACATGCCCACCGGAAGGCCCCGCGAACGCAGGAGGTTACAAAAACCCGCTATGCGGGCGCCAAAGGCCCTCCATGAGGCTTCCTGGGGAACGAACCTCCCTCCTCATGCTCCGGGCCCTAGTAGGCTGTCCACCTTCTCTCCCAGGAGCCGCAGGTCCTCCGCCTCCTTTGCTACAAACCCCAAGGTATCCAGTACTGTCTCCCTGTCAAGGGCGCTGGCCCCCAAGGCCAGAAGGGCTGAGGCCCAGTCCAGGGTCTCCGCGATACCCGGCCTCTTGATTATCTCCCCGTCGTCCCGGACCTGCTGCACGAAAGTGCAGATTTCCCTGGCCAGCCCCGCCTCTAGCTCCGGCGCCCTGCGCTGGAGTATGGCCAGCTCCTTCTCCATGGAGGGGTAGCCGATGTAGAGGTAGAGGCACCGCCGCTTGAGGGCGTCGCTCAACTCCCTCGTCCGGTTGGAGGTGATCAAAACGAAGGGTTTGTGCTTGGCCCGGAGGGTTCCCACCTCGGGAATGGTGACCTGGAACTCGGAAAGGAGCTCCAGCAAGAGACCCTCGAATTCCTCGTCGGCTCGATCGATCTCGTCGATGAGGAGGACGGGGGGCCGAGGGCCAGCGTGGGCGATGGCCTGGAGGAGGGGCCGCTTCAGAAGAAAGCGTTCGCTGAAGATTTCTGCTTCCAGCGCCTCCGGCTCCTTCTTGTTCTCCTGAAGACGAATGGTGAGGATTTGCTTGGGGTAGTTCCACTCGTAAAGCGTGGCGCTGGCGTCCAGTCCTTCGTAGCATTGCAGGCGGATGAGGTCAGTCCCGAGGGCTTCCGCCAGGGATCGGGCGATATCAGTCTTGCCGCAGCCTGGCTCCCCCTCTGCAAGCAGGGGCTTCTCGAGCTTGAGGGCCAGGTAGATGGCCATTCCAATGGACTTGTCGGCGACGTACTGTTGTCTCCCCAGGCCCTTGATGACCGCTTCCACCCCACGGAAGGAATTCCTGAGGTCCATGGCTTCCATTTTCCGTCAGAGACCCTTCAACAAATCATCCTGCAGATAATCAACCTTTCCTCGACCTCCCATCACGTTTGAAGGGCGCTGAACTCGATGGGCACCCTCCTCCCTTGACCCCTTTGGGGGAAGTCTGTGACGTAGACTCCGTAGTAGGGGACCCGATTGGCCACGACCAGTCGGAAGGCCTGCCGGATACCCTCGTCCGTCAGGTTACGGACAGAGACGAGGTCATCGCTGCGGTTCAAGCACCCCTTGAGCTTCCCGTCGTGGGTCAGTCGGAGACGGTGGCAGTTGAAGCAGAAGTCCTCGTTATGGACGGGATCCACCACCTCGACCCTGGACCCATTAAGGCGGTAGATGCGGCGGTTGTGGGCCCTTCTCACGATGACGCTGTCGGCGTGTTCCTCCAACCAGGCCTTCACCGCGTCGATATCCACCATCCAGTCCTCATGTCCCACCAGCTCCGGCATGAACTGGATGAGCTTCAGGGTGATCCCGTCACCCTTGCTCACGAAGTCCAGCATCTGGGGGATGAAGGGAAGGGTGTACTTCATGACCACCATGTTCAGCTTGATTGGAACAAGGCCTACGTCCAGGGCCCGAGCGATGCCCTTGAGCACGGGATGAATTTCCGACCCACGGACGGCCTTGAAGATCCCTGCGTTAATGCTGTCGATGGATATGTTCACCCTTTTGAGTCCTGCCTTGCGTAGGGTCTCGGCCCGCATAGCCAGCATGGAGCCGTTGGTGGTCAGTGAGGTGTTGGGGATGTAATTCACGCAGCGGTCCACGACCTCCTCCAAGTCTCGACGCACCAGGGCCTCGCCGCCGGTGAAATGGAGGCCCTCGATGTCGAATTCCCTGGCTATGCGGACGACTCGTTCGATCTCCTCAGGGGTAAGCTCCTCCTCGTGAGGGTCCCCCGGCCTTGCGATGCGCCCCAGACCCTCGTTGTGGCAGTAGATGCAGGAGAAGTTGCAACGTTTCGTTACGGAGATGCGAAGGTCTGTAATCTCCCGGCCGAAAGCATCGACGAGGACCACGCCAGGGCTAGGCCCGCGTCATCTAAGAAGTTAACGGCGTTATATTTTCGAGGAGCGGGCTTCGCCCCCTCTATCTGCCCACCTCGAAAGGCTTATGCGTGGCTCGGCAGTGTTCACCCAAGGCACGCCGGTGAGCACATCCCCGAAGGACGGAGGAGGAAGCCGATGAGTGTGGAGGAACATAAGGCCTGGGCTCCGCGGCGGGTATCCTGCGCGGTGATAACGGCCAGCGACAGCAGGACGGAGGAGAGCGACGACGCGGGCAGATACGTTCAGCAGGCCTTGACCGACGCAGGACACGAGGTCACCTTCTACTCTGTGGTGAAGGACGAGGAAGGGGCCATCAAAGCGGCCTTGGGAAGGGCCATGGAGAGGGCATCGGTCATCATAGTGAACGGCGGGACTGGCCTTGCTCCCCGGGACGTCACCATTGAGACGGTCGAGCCGCTCATCGAGAAGAGGCTGGAGGAATTCGGGGAGATCTTCCGTTGGTTGAGCTACCAAGATATCGGGTCTGCGGCCATCATGAGCAGGGCCCTGGCGGGGGTCGTCGGGGATCGCTTCGTGGCCTGCCTTCCGGGCGCACCAAAGGCAGACCGTCTCGCCGTGGAGAAGCTCCTCCTGCCCGAAATCGGCCACATAGTCCAGCAGCTCCAAAGGAAATCCGGGGACGAGGAGCACGGCCACTGATTGGGCTTGGCTTCGAAGAGGGTCTGCGGTCACTCGCCGCTCCCTTCCTCCCTACGCCACCGCTTCTTCTTTGGCGGTGGACGACCCTCCTCGAGGAGGAACCGCACGCAGTCAAAGAACTCGTTGATCTTCTTCTCAGCTGTGGATTTCAGGAGACGGGAGCCGACGCTGGCGATGGTCCCCACCACGGCGGCATCGGCGTGCCACTTCATCTGGGTCCCATCAGGTACTTCGGACAGCTCTACGTAGGACTCCACGTCCACCGCGCTGCCCCTCCCCTTGCCATGCGCCTTCAGCCCAGCATAGGTGGGCTCCTTTCGGTCGAAGACGGTGACTTCGAAGTCGAACTTCCCCTTGATGAAGGAGACGCCCACCTTGACTATCGCGCGATAGTGGTCCTGGTCATGTACTTCGAGGAGCTGGAGATCGGGCATGCAATCCTTCAGCTCATGGGGATCCATCAAGGCATTCCACACCTTCTCAAGGGGTGCCTTCACAGTGAACTCGCCTTCAAACTCCAACTTATCACACCTCCCTCTTTGATCCAGCAGCCATAGCCCCTGCAGGGACGGATTGGCCTCCGCTCACGCTTTGGTGGTTGATGATAGGCGGACTTCAAACTCAACGTCCCCAGGGGTGGAGATCCCACCCGTCCTCCCCCTCTGCTCCCTCGGTGGGGCCCGGACCATGTAACCCCCTTCCATGGAGATTCGAGATAAATAGCTTGTCCTCAGACAGCGGTCGAAGCTGACTCATAAGGGCGGCAGGACTGTAGGGTAACAGGAGAGTGATATATAGAGGGATTTCGATAGCCGAAAGCATGCCACACTACATCACCCTCATTCGGTGGACGGCACAGGGTATAAAGAACGTTAAGGACTCGCCCAAGAGAGCCCAAGCGGCTAGGGCAGCCATAGAGAAAGCGGGGGGGAAATGGCTTAGCTTCTACTATACCATGGGGGAGTACGACGCCGTAGCCATTGTGGAAGCCCCCAACGACGAGACCGCGATGGCCGTTCTCCTGGCCATCGGAAGCCAAGGCAGTGTTCGCACCACGACTCTCAAGGCCTTCCCGGAAGCTCAAGGGGCCAAAATTATCGGCGGGCTACCGTAGAGGTCCTGAGCGCCTGTCGTTTCAGTTACCCTTGGATAACCCTATTCGATCTCACTTCGAGACGGAAGTAGGGGAAGCGTCCGTCTGGTTGCGACCTTCCGGGGGTCGGTGAGGCCAATCAATCAGCTTTACCTTTGGCCTTGGCCGCCTCTCCCTTACGAGGAAGCTTTCGGCCATGCATATCGGCAACGACCTCGGCCATGATGCTGATGGCAAGTTCCCCAGGGGTAGTCGCACCGATATCAACGCCGATGGGAGCCCTCAGGCGCTTCAAGAAGGCCTCCTCAACGCCTCCAGAACGGAGTTCCTTCAAGCTCTGGGCCAAACGACGGCGGCTGGCGAGAAGTCCGACGTACCTCAGCTTTACCTGTGCCAAGCATCTCAGGTATTCTACATCATGGGCCCCCTTGGTCAAGAGGACAACGGAGTCCCTCTCCGAGAACGGGAACTGCCCGAGGTCGAAGTCTAGCTCATCGATCATGACATCGGGTTGGCTGGAGAGGACGGGCTTATGGTCGATCACCACGACCTCGAAGTCCAGGAGCTTCCCGATGCTGATCAGGTGGTCCTTAAGCTGGTCCCGTCCGCCTTCGCCCACGATAATCAGGCGATCGGGGGGAAGATAGGGTTCGACGTAGATTTCCATGACACCACCACAGTTGGTCTCCACGTGGATTTCGTCCCGACTCTGACTGGTGACGGTGCCCTTGACCGCGGATTCAACGTCCTCTAGGAAGACCTTGACGAGACGGGGTTCCCCCGTTTCCATAACCTCCCTGGCGACTTCCACGATGGGGCCATCAGGACAGGCACCACCAAGGGTACCGTACACCACCTTCTGATCTTTCGATATGACCATTTTGAAGCCTGGTTTCCCCAGAGAAGAGCCCGTTATCCGGACGACGGTGGCAACTGAGAAGGGTCGCCGTTCCTCCACCAACCTGCCCATTGTTCTGGCGAAGCCAAAGTCGTCCATGACCGCCTATTTAACCATTGGTTGAAATTTAATCTTTCCCGTGGCACGACCGCCCAACGGGACGCGCTATCCCTTTCAATTCGACGCGTCCTCGTCATCGCTGATTCTCTTGTTCGGAACATGGGAACCGTCGGAGGCAACGTTTCTCATGGAGATCCGGCTAACGCCCTGCCAGCCTGCGCGCTAGCCCTACAGGCCCGAGCTCGTCAGAGCACTGCATGCTTCAAGCTCGAGAAACACGCTGGCGACATTCCCATCGTTGGCGTCGCCGCAAATCTCATCCTTGATAATAAGGGCGCAGCGAAAACGGCGGGGTTGGGGCCGACGGCTGAAGGGCCGACGGCCTTGGAAGCGAAGGATGCAGCTGGCCACCTCATGGGCCGTGCGTCAGACGTCGCCGCCATCGACCGGGCCGCTGAACTCGCGGAGGAGATAGCGGACCCGGTATCGGACCTGCGCGGAGCTGCTGAGTCCAAGAAGTCGATGGTTAGGGCTTCGTCGTAACTGCCCATGGATGCCACGACCGCGTAGGTGTCCCGGGTGCCAAGATCCTTCAAACTGTCCAAGTTGTTGACTACGAGTTCCGCATCGGGGAAGGCTTCACCAGATGCGTCAGGCGTGGCAATGACCACGCGATAGCCCAGAGAGCGGCCCAGCGTGGACAGAAACTCACCCACTGGGAGCTGCCTACGATCAGAAGCTGTGGCCTGGGGTTGTTAGGTTCAACGAAGACGTCCATCTCATCACCACTTTCGCACGCCATGGCGTAGTCGATAAACCCCACAGCAGAGGGATTGAGCCCTGCCTCCTTGGAGAATCTCAGGAGTCTTGGTTGACCATCCGTCATAGCTGCCAGGCCCTCAGCGATGACGACAGACTGAGAGCATCCTCCGTCCACCCATCCTACCATCTTACCGTTGGACCGACCAAGAGCCTTGGATCCAGGCTCTCCAGAGGTAGGGGCCACGGCACGGCTCACCGTTGCAAAGGCGAAGGGCTCGTTTCGAGAGCGGAGTTCTTCAGCTAGGGAGAGGACATCGACCCGCGGGCGACCATACATGTGCCCCTGAGTGGAGGAGCCATTGGGATTGGGCTTGTCCAGATTGAAATCTGCTACCAAGGCCTCCAGGGTCTCCCCCTGATCTATTGCCTGCAGGACCCTCTCCAACTGCTCCTTGGTATCCAAATCGAGGAGTATGCCCGGGTCATTCACAGGCACTTCCTCGATGTCCTCCTGATGGTGCCCAAAGATGCCGCGACAACCAACATCCCCCGAGATGTCTTGGAGTTCCGCTGACAGCGACATGTCCAGCAGGACCGGGTTGCCTCGAACGCCCTGGTAGGTGGGAATGAGTATCTTGGCGTCCGATCCAGCTCTCCTCTTGATGAGGGCATCCATGGTATCCGGGGCCACGAACGGTTGATCCCCTAGGACTACGATGACGGCCTCAGAAACGGGGTCGACAGCTCGAAAACCTGCCTTCAGGGAGGTGCTCATACCTTTCGCATAGTCTCTGTTCAGGACAACGATCGCGTCTTTCAAGGACACACTGGCCCGCACCAGGTCGGCCTCATGGCCAAGGACCACTATGGTCTCCGCTACCATCGAGCGCCGGATGGTCTCAAGGACATGTTCCAGAAGTGGACGTCCCTGCAGGTGGATAAGGAGCTTGGACCGAGCCATCCTCGCTGAAGTCCCTGCAGCCAGTACGACAGCCGAAATCATGGAACCTTCCCGGGAGATCTCGGCGCGAAACTAGGACCCTACGACGGCCTAGCGCTATCCACGCCCCCTGCCCGGAGATGGCTGGTGTGGTGTAAAAACGTTGTGTGCTACCTAAGCACCGAAATCACGTCAAAGCCCATCTCCCTGCCAAGGGCTATCAGGTCTGCCCATAAGTCATCGTATACCTCATAACCGACTTCGAGGCTTCGAGCCCGGCTTCTCAAGGACCGCTCGCCTGGCAGAAGGACTTCGCTGAAGCCCGGGGCCGTGGCACAACCCTTCACTTCCCCTAAGTAACGGCCAATGTCCTCTTTGAAGTCTTCCATCGGGCGATAGGCCTGTACGTCCATGGCCAAGTAGAAGTCCCCCTTGTTGGCTGGGGGGTCCACGGTAATAGTCCCGACCACCTCTCTGCCGAGGGAAGCCCCGCTCAGCGCCGCCAGCATGGCGACGAACAAGCCCAGGCCGTAGCCCTTGGGACCCGCCATGGGAGTCAGCAGCCCGCGGAGGGCCTCTGAGGCGCTAGTGGTGGGCCTGCCCATAGCATCCAGGGCGGTGCCCGGTGGGATAGGACGGCCCTCCTCCGCAGCCTCCATGACCCTCCCCATGGACATGGCACATGTCGCCATGTCGAGGATGAAGGGCTCCTTCAGGGTCGGGAAAGCTAAAGCCATGGGGTTGGTGCCAAGAAAGGGCTCCAGGCCGCCAAAAGGATGAACGATGGCCTCGGTGGTGCTGGTGGCCATTCCAACGCAACCTTGGCGGGCGGCCCTCTCGGCGTAGTAGCCGCACATCCCCACGTGGTTGGCATTCGCCACGGCTACCGCCCCAATGCCCACTTCCCTGGACTTCCGAATGGCCATGTCCATGGCAAGTATGCCAACGTGCTGGCCGTAGCCCCCTAGGCCATCCATGACGGCCGTCGAATCTGTCTCCTGAATCACCTCGGGCATATTTCTGGTCCTGATGGCACCGCTCCTAGTGCGGAGCACCAGCATAGGGAACCTCATGAGGCCCTGGGAGGGATACCCCCTCAGGTCGGCCTCCGTCGTTACCTCTGCCACGCTGGATGCCTCACCGGTCCCTGCTCCAAGGGTGGTGAGCATGCCCACAACGAGAGCCCTCTCTTGCTCAGCCCTCAGCCTCATCCACCCGCCATGGGCGGGCCAGCATAAAAAACCCGATTAGGCGTAATCGGTGATGTCCTTCTCCCGGTGGACGAACCGCTTCCAGCGCTCCAGGTTGGGGAGCACGTGTGGGAGGATGCGGAGGGAGTAGTAGGGCGAGAGGATGGGGAAGCCCAGGATGTCTCCCAGGGTGACGAAGAGGTAGAGGGTGTCCACGTAGGCCTTCATCCTGTAGGCCTCAATGACGTGGTCATGGAAGAAGAGGCCGTAGAGCATGTCCTTCAGGGCACCCCAGAAGCCTGTACGCTTCTTGGGACCCGTCTCTAACTCCGTTGGGTACATCTCCTCCGCCAGCAGAAACCCCCTGGATGCTAGCAGCCAGGGCCGCCGATGTTGCCAGAGTCGTCTAGGCCCTTCCAGAACTCCTTCTTCTCCACGAATTTCTCGAGGTGCTCATCGGAGCAGAACCGCCTGAAATAACGGCGGACGGAAGGGTTGGATATGGGCTTTCCGCAGTAAGCGCAGGCCTTCGCCTTCATGTCGCTGTGAATAGACATTGCTATGATATAGGCCTTGTCCTCACCGTCTCCCGGTAGACAACCTTTATGAATCTTCATCGCCATCAAAGGTGAGATGAAGGAGGCAGCCCCTGTCAGGATACGCTTCATAGGTCGCTTTCCCTCCTTCATGGACCTCTGCTGCCGCAAGGCTCCCGACCCCCTCAGCCTGGTCGGGGAAGAGAAGCTTCTGCGGGAATTCCATCAGGAGCAGATGTCCGAGTATCCGCCCAGCATCCTGGAGAATCAGAGGGTGGCGGAGTCCCTCTTCGGGAGGCTTCTGGAGGACTTCCCGAGGGGAATAGCCGTAGAGGTGGTGGGGCAGGATACCTTCCGTGGAATGTACCTGAGCTGGAAGCACCATGTGAGAGGCGACTTCGCCATTCTGGTGGATGATCACACCTTTGGTCGAGGAACCTCCTATGAGACCCTTAAGACGACGGTGGAAGAGGGGCTGAGGTCGAAGGGCTTAGTTTAGAAGGCGCCCTCCCATGGGGAGCCCGATCAGTGCAGGTCGGGAGCAGCTTCGAAGATGTCGAGTTCCCGCAGTGCTCTCAGCTTCCAGGGTGGGATATCCTTAAAGAGGTAGGGCAGGAGACGAAGGGTGAAGACGGACTGCATGAAGGGCAGGCCGAGGATCTCTCCTAGAAGGACGAGGTTGATGGCATCCTCGTACTTCTTCTGTACGTTTACCATCTCCTTCCAGTAGTCAAAGAAGAACAGACCCCAGATGACCTCCTTGGCCTTCCCCAAGGTGGTCATGGGCTGCTTACCCGAGTCTCCGGACTCGTCCCCCTGAGCACCGACCATACCAGATGAACCATGCCTTCAGCGACTTAAAAAGCCTTCCACGGGTAACCAGCAGAGTCATCCTAAGTGTCTTAACCCCATACTCTCATGACAGGAGCATGGTGGAGGTGGACCCCCTCCCGGTGGTCATTGCATTCGCCGGCGTCCTCTTGGCTTTCTTGGCCGGGGGCAGCTATGTCAACAGGAAGAAGGCGGGATCTATGGCCAACAACCTCAAGTTGGCCTTTCTGAGCCTGGGAGCGACGAAGATTACGTGGATGGGGAGGGCGGTGTTCCGTTACGATGTGGACAAGCCTAAGGAGCCTTTCGCCGCAGTGGCGGCCATGACCCAGCTGCTGCCGCGTGACATGCCCTTCAGCTGGGCCGCTGCCGCCCTCATGGGGAAGAAGGACATGACCACCTTCAGGGCGAATCTGAAATCCCCTCCCAAGGTGGAGTTTGAGGCCTTTGTGGACGAAGGCTACGTGGGGCGGCGGATGCGAGAAGCCCTTGAGCGGAGCGACTGGGAGACCCTCAGACTGCCCGCAGGGAAGATGGTCGTGGCAGCATCGAGGCGGGACATGGCTGCCACAAGGAATCGGCTGACGAGGTTCGAGGAAAGCCTCGGGACCATGTGGCGGCTCTCCGCCTCCAAGCTGGAGCCTCACCTCACCGTCAACTTTCATCCCGGAGGGCCACCACAGCTTCACGAGGAGCGCGTGAAGACCATCCGGGAGGTAGCAATGACCCTAGTGGCAGACTAGGGATGCTTCGTTCTGAGTGGTTGGCCGGTGAGCAGGGGTGTTGATCGGGGCACATGTACACCGACCGAAACTGCGGGAGGCCAACAACTGAATCCTCGAGCGTCGACGACTCCTGCGTCTAATGGCAGACCAAGTCCCTGAGGGAGTCCAGGAATGCGTCCAGATCCTGACCCTCCAGCCGTCCCCGCAGCTCCATGCGGAGGAGTCTGCTGGTATAGGGGCAGCTGAAATCCATGGACACCATGGGCATGGGTCTCCGCCGAAGGAACCCGTGGTACACCTCGCCCTTCTCAACCCTGGCCTCGTGGCCCCCTATGGTCATCTTCTTCATGAGGACCATCCGCGGGGGCCGTCTCCTCCTCTCCTTCTCGGACGCAAAGATATGGAGCTCGTAGGCCTTCATGGCCCCCTCATCGTACATCACGTAGGTGCAGTCGCCATCGACCACCCAGAGGTTCTCCCCGACCATACGAGTACGGTTGACCTCTGGAAGGGATCGACCCGTCTCAAGCCGCCACCTCTCAGGCAGTTGAACCTGCATGAAGTTGGCGATACCAGCAAAGAAGTTGGAGGCCATGATGGTGTGGGTGTGCCTCTCCTCCTTCGGTACCTCGTCCTCCTTCCGCAGCTCGTAACCCTTGGGCATCTAGTAGACCCACCTCTCCCTGCAGGCTCTCCTCTTCCAGAAGGGGAGCTCGTCGAAGACGTAGGGCAGCAGCTGGAGGGTGTAGTAGGATGTGTGGAGCGGGAGGCCCAGGAGCTCGCCCACGGTGAGGGCCAGGAAGACGTCGGTGTTCCTGATGCTCTCCGCTCTCAGGTTCTGCTCGAAGTCGAAGACGAAGAGTCCGTACAGCACGTCCTTGAGATTACGACTCCACGGTTGCTTCTGCCGGGTTTCACCCTCCATAGTCCACCTACAGCTCGTCCCAGAAGGGGGGTGTGTATGAGAACATGTCCTCCGACACCCTCCGGATGCTCTCCAAGCCAATGACCTCCTGGGGGTACAAGGGAATGAAGGAGCGGACTAGGTCGCCGAGGTCGGCCTTGATTTCCTTCATGTAGCCCAGCTGCTCCTGGAACTTGTTCGTGAGATATCCCTGGGGGTCTTCGTCCTTGAGAGGAGGCTCCGACATGACGGTATTGACGACGACACCCCCGACGGGAATGTCGAAGCCCCTGACCATCCGGATGAATCGCTTGACCACCGCGATGGGCAGGGACAGGGGCAGGGTTACGAAGAAGAAGGCGGTCTGCTCCGGATCCGTGAGGACCACCTTGGCCTCCTTGAAGCGCCTGTTCATATCGAGAAGGTCCGCCAACATCGGATCCTTCCTGATCTCCTCCTCCACCTTCTCCCGCCGGAAGGCCAGTTTGAGGCGCATCTCCAACGCCTCCTTTCGAGATTGGATCATGCGGCCGAGCCAGAGGCCATAGATCTTGCTGAGGCCTATCAGCCGGACCGCGTTGGCCACGGCCGCGGTGTCGAATATGATCCTGTCGTACTCCTCCCCCTTCTGGAGGATGATGTCCACCATCTTGTCGAACATGGCGCTCTCCTCGAAGGCGGGGTTCGTGGCGGCGATCTCGATGAAAGGCCTGGCGTCCAGGGGGATGTCGGCCCACTTCAGGAAGTCCCGCACCCTCTCGCCAATCCGCTCCCTGTACTTCTCCACGGCGTCCTTGATCTCCACCTCCTGGGCAAGGAGACGGTTGGAGCCGTCCACCGGCTTCGGAAGCCCCCCTCGAAGATCCACGTCGAAGAGGCTGGAGAGGGAGTGGACGGGGTTCAGGCTGGCCACGAGGACCCTCTCCCCCTGTTCAGCAAAGCGCAGGGCCAGACCAGCGGCGGCAATGGTCTTACCCACACCTCCCTTGCCGCCCGTGAAGATGTACCTCAGTTTGGGCCTTGGCTCCAAGAAGTCCTGCAGGGCAGAGCTCATTCGTAATCCTCCTAGACCACCAACCTTCCGCTGACCAGGTCATCCGCCACCTGGGCGATCATGTCCATCCCCTTGGGCTCCCTAACGTACATGGGCAGGGTGGCCACCACCAGGTCACCAAACTTCTCCTTTATCTCCTTGATGTAGGGCTCCTGAGCCCTCACCCTGTTCCTAAGGAACTCACTCACCTTGGGCGAGTCCATCAGGTCCCTGGGGTAGACCTGGTTCAGGATGAGGCCGGAGAGGGTGATGTGGAGCCTCTCGAACATCGCCAGGGCCCTCTCCGTGTCCAGGATGGCCATCTTCTCCGGCACCAGGACCATGAAGAAGGCCGTTCGTTTCCGATCGGTGAGCATGTCGGTGAAGGTGGTGATCTTGCCCTTGATCTCCATCAGCTCCTTCAGCACCTCGTCCCCCGCCTCGAGCTTCTGGCCTCGAAGGGTGGCGGCTACCGCCTCGAACTCCTGGGCCTTCTCCCTCGCTTCGGTTATCTTCTCCACCCAGCGGGAGAGAATCTCAGCCATGGCCACCATGCGTACTCCGTGACCGAAGGGTGGCATGTCGAAGACGTAGAGGTCGTGGTCCTTCTGGGCCACGAGGTCCGCCATGGCATCATAGGTGGCGGACTCGTACATGGCGGGCTCCGCCGACGTGGAATCGATGTACTCGTCGATCTCCCCCGGCAGCTCGTCGAGGCCATACATGGTCAATATCCTCTGCTTGACGGACGCCTGGTAGTCCGCTACCCTCCTGTCAGCGTCTATCTCCACCACATTGAGGTTGGAGGCCATCTGTACCAGGCCCTTGCCGAAGATGTCCTTCTCAAATATATCGCTGAGGCTGGCCTGGGGATCTGTGCTGAAGCAGAGGGTCTTCCTGCCGTCCTTCTGGGAGTACCAGTAGGAGAGGGCGGCACTGCATGTGGTCTTCCCAAGGCCTCCCTTGCCAGCAAAGACCACGATTTCTGGGGTGCCTTGCTTCTGGAAGAAGGGACCTATACCTTCCTGTGCCATGATTCCACCTCAGGATGTGAAGACGGTGTCGGTGACGTCCCTCTCCCGGAATACCCGCTGCTTCCACTGCTTGATGTTCGGGACCGCGTACGGCAGGATGCGGAGGGAGTAGTAAGGCGGTAGGATGGGAATGCCCAGCATGTCTCCCAGAGTGACGAACATGAATAGGTGCTCAATGTACATCCTTGTCCTCAGGGCAGCGGTCACGTGGCCGTGAGCGGCCATGCCGTAGAGGATGCCCTTGACCACGGACTTCATATCGGACTTCTTCTCCCCTTCGGCCTTCTCCTCGGCCTTCTCCTCCTGACCTTCTTCTTCCTTCTTCTTGAAGAGGCCCATCTGTACCCTCTTCTGTTGAATGTCATCGGAGACTAAAAGAGTTTCCACCGCCGTTCTCACTGGATTGGATCCCAAATCTGCCGCAGGAGTCCCACCTAGACAGCTTGCGCTGAGGACTCCAAATGGGGAAGGGAGAGGAGGCGGAAGGAGCCCCTCGCTATCCCGGACCTTACTCCTGCTCCTCCTCCTCGCCGCCACCGTTGGCAGCGACCGCCGGTGCGGGTGCTCTTGACTCCTTGTAGCTCCTCCAGTAGCTCGTGTAGACGAGGTAGGCCATGTAGAGGCCCACGATGAAGAGGACCGCTCCAATGAGGACGAAGCCCCAGTTGAAGGCTGTCGCGACGGCTGGGTATGCACTCAGTGGGGGCCGGTTCGCAACCTTTCCGACGCCGACGCCCGTGAGCAGGTCCGTCACAGTGTTGAAGAACTCCATGGACTCGTAGATGAGAGCAGCCAGCGTGGTAATCGTCATGAAGGTGCCCGTTATCAGCGTGGGCTTCGAGAGGGTTCTGGAACGTACAAGGTGGATTGAGACGAGCATCAGGGCAAGCCCGGCGAGAAGCTGGTTTGAGCCGCCGAAGTAGATCCAGAGATTCCACCAGCTACCCGTAATGGCGAAGCCCCAAGGAATGAGCAATCCCAGGAACGTGGCGACGTACTTGTTTCCTAGAGGCCGAGCGAGTCCAGTGGCGAACAGCTCCGCGGACACCATGCGCCAGAACCGTGTCACCAGGATCTGGACGCTGAGGGCATAGATGACCAGGGTAAGGCCGAAGAAGACCGTGAGGTTCGAGGTGCCGAGCCATCCCAGCCAGTTTTCCGTCAGTATGACAGAGCCGCTCACCCAGCCTCCGACATTGCTGCTGGTGGGCAGCAGGCCTGGAACCACCATGAAGGCCGCCAGGGACGCCGTCCCCAGGAGGCCCTCCGAGAGCATCGCTCCCGCACCCACAGGCTTCGCGTCCGTCTCAACGTCCAGCTGCTTGGAGGTCGCCGAGGTGCTCACGAGGCTGTGCCATCCAGAGATCGCACCGCAGGAGATGGCGACGAACAGGATCGGCCACAAAGGCCCTGCCGCTGACAGGAATCCACGGAAGGCGGGCTGCTGCATGGTGATGGCCTCGCCGCCGAAGGTGGGCCATATGGGGGTCAGAAGGGTTCCAATGACGATGAACAGAACGGCGATGAAGGCAGGGAAGAAGGCGACGTAGACTGCTGGCTGACCGAAGCTCGGCATGGGCAGGAGGGCGCCCACGGCCAGGATTATTAGCACGAGGAAGGCGAAGAACGCTATCCCCCAGCCGGGATCACCGGCAGTCACGTAGCCGAAGAAGCCCAGGAAGCCCGCATCGGGCCAGCCCACAAGGGCGCCGATGGCGATGCTCGCAACGACTACCAGGAGGGCGATGGTCGTGACGGCGAAGATGTTCATCCTGACCTTGAACAGCAACTGGCCGATGACGAAGGCACCGACCAGGATCAGGACAGTGGCGATGAAGGTGCCCGGGAAGATGACGAAGAAGAGGGAGATCAGGTAGATGAAAACGGCGGATATGATGATGAGGTAGAACAGGATGAAGGTCAGCAGTACGGTCCTTCCCCTGGGACTCGCCAGCTGGTACGATATCGGACCGAGGGACTTGCCCTCGCTACGAACCGACATCATTATGGATCCATAGTCGTGCATCCAACCGATGAAGACGTTCCCAAACACAAGCCAGAGCAATGCTGGTAGCCAGCCAAACTGCATGGCTATGAACGGTCCGAGGATGGGGCCCAGGGCCGCTATCCCTTTGAACTGGGTGCCCCACAAAACGTATCGACTGACGGGGAAGAACTCGACGCCGTCCATGTACATGTGGGAAGGCGTGGTCCTTTCAGCGGCGGTCTTCCAGACTTTTCTGTCGTACCACTTGGCATATGCGAAGTAAGTACCTGCATACATTCCGATGGCTATGAAGAACCACCAGAAGGGAGAATCCCAAACGCTTGGCGTATCTCCACCTCCTCTCCTTTGCGGTCAGGCGGTAACCCGCCCCTCCGCTGCCGTGTATTGGATGAACTCTATATAATCTTTATGTCACGCCTGAACATGTCTCACTTGGACACTTCGAATGGGATGAGAGGTCCCCGGCGCATCTGGCAGACAGGCGCAGTC
>JABAOH010001927.1_pt1 | contig 22540 bp, 24 predicted proteins | sample 7062181 | NCBI WGS metagenome assembly JABAOH01 (sample SAMN14538630, study PRJNA623070) | marine sediment metagenome | biome: marine biome [ENVO:00000428]; feature: marine pelagic biome [ENVO:01000023]; material: deep marine sediment [ENVO:00002113]; isolation source: pool of 5 deep marine... | reverse complement strand
GCAAAAGTTTCTTCTGCTTCTTCTTCGGAAGCTATTCCCAGCGCCACAATATCGATGCATCCACTTTCGGCTACGTAGGACAAGGCCTCTTTGGAAGGGAGGTGGCCGGCAGCCAGAATCTTCTTCCCTATCACTGGTTTGCCAAACCTTTCGATAGCCTCCGCAACCATTAAGGGATGAGCGTCCATGAACATGCCCAATTTGTTGAATGGAACCATAATGAGGTCTATATCTAAATCCGTTTTCGGAAGCCAACTTAACGTAGATAGGGGGTTGTGGGTGACCAAGCCCGCTACGCAGTCGGTTGCGTGTATCCTGTTAAGCAATTCAGAAATCTTTCTTGCGTCCCTTTTATCCGTGATTTCTCCGTGGAGGAGCATGGCGACAGTTTTGAAGGCTTGGAAGTCACGGATGTTGCTTACTGGGTCCTCTGAACCTATCGTGCCAACGATTTTCAACCTCTCCTTCAGCTTGGTCTCCACATCTTTTAAGGCCCTAAATATCGGACGGAAAGGAAGAACCTGAACACCCGTAACTCCGAGGTCTACAGCCTTAAGAACTATTTTTTCAATGTTTTTAGGTTTCTTGTAGAAATGCTCGTAATAAAAATAGGCTTTTGTTCCAAATTGACCAGCCCCAATGAAGGGAGAGGTGCCGAGAAGAATCCTGGGAATCTTCGCTTTGCCTACCTGAAGCTGTAGCTGGGAAGCCAAGCATTTAGGCATGTGTTCAGGCTTGACGATCAAGGGATAAACCTCAGTTGATTATTTTGATGTGGCGATTTAAATAAAGGTGCATATTTTGATTTCACGAGCGTAAGTACCGAAGAATTACTACACCGGAATTCTTCTCTTGGTTGAGAACGAGAACGCGCGTGCATTAGAGAAATCAAGAGATTAGAGAATCGCTATCTATTTTAGGCTATCTTTCTGTTATTACTTGATTAAGCATGGCATGGGAAAGACCACTCACTGCCTTCGGCATAATGCTGATCTTGATTGGAATTGCACTTGCCCTTATTCCAATTATAATCAAGCTCTTCCCAGGGCTCGATTTGGAAAGAATCCCTTGGTTTCTCCTTTATATATATAAGAAAGATGGTTTCTTCTTTGTAACTTCTCCGCTTTTGATCGTAATCGGGATAATTTATTTTCTTTGGATCTTTCTACGTCGATAGCACTTAATTTACAGGGTTTACGTGGATGAATTCAATCTTGAGAGTTGTGGGTACGTAACATGCCAATAATGTGTGTGGTGATTAAAATTTAACCCCCAAACCCAAACCCAAGTTAGCGTCTCTTTCAAATTCTACAGTGAACAGGAGAGTTTCAACATTATAGCGGGTGTGTGTGCGTATGCTGGAGTTTCCAACCCAACGCTTGAGGAAGATTTTGTTGTTCTTGGTCCCGCCAATGAAGTAGCAGGATGGAACCGTTATACTTACGAAAAGACCTTTTACACGGATTCTAGCGGAGAATTATGGGTTGCTTTAGGAATTACTGTAAGATGGGAAACTGAAATGACCTATAACATAGATGATGTAAAAATAACTGTAAACTAGAAACCAAGTATAGGCAATTACGCATGGAAGAAAGATCATCCTCACGGCTTTAGTTAATGAGCCGCTACGTATCGAAGCAGGAAAATAATTTTATATATGTGACTGTAACATAACAGTAACAATCATCCTTTCGGAGGGTTCATATGTCATCTATGGAAAATAATGTCGAGATTTTGACGGACTTCGGACTCACTCGAAATCAGGCAAAAGTGTACCTTACAATAGCAAGAATGGGGTTGGCTACAGTCGGCAAAACTGCAAAAATATCCAAAGTCCGTCGAGAAGATGTATACAGAATGTTGCCGAAGCTCGAAGAAATGGGATTAGTTGAAAGATTACTAGGGAAACCGACAAAGATTAGAGCCACGCCCGTGGAAGAGGCGCTCTCAATTCTGATTAAACAAGAAGAAAAAACAGCCCGCAAAAGAGTTTCCGCCATGAAAGCTAAAACAGAAACGTTTCTGAAGCATTTTGCACGAGCGCCGAGACTGGAAGAAGAAGAAAAAGGCAATTTTTTCCTGCTATCAAAGCCAGAAAACGTGATGGCCAAGATGTTGATTATTATTAAAAAGGCTGAGAGAGAAATTTGCTTTGCATTTTCAAGAAATCAGATCATGCAACTTGTACACGGTTTCGGTGAAGAACTTAAGTCCCGCATAAAGAAGGGAGTGAGGATTCGCTTAGTATCAGAGTTACCTGAGTATGAGGACTCTCTTCCGAGAGTTCTAGAAGAAAGAATATCACCTAGTGACTCCCTCGATTTGAGGTATACAGATTTGCTTTCTACTCACTACATGATTGCTGATTTGAAAGAATGCTTGATCTCAACCTCCTCGGTGGGAAACATGGCAGAGCATCCTTGTCTATGGACAAACAGCGACAGCCTTGTAGGGGTCTTTCAAGGAGATTTTGAAAACCTTTGGCACAATGCTGTAAGCTGGAAGAACATTGAAACGATTGCCGTTCCTGAAAAGGTGGTCAGCTACATGGAAAAGTTGAGACCTACAAACCACTTGATATTCGTCTACGATTCCCAAGAAGGCAAACACAACGTCCTTTTCAACTACCTTAAAGTTGGACTTGATAAAGGCGAAGCTGGACTATATGTGGCTAGTGATGAGGATCCAAACCAAATAAGAGACGCTATGAAACGTTTTGGCATAGAGGTAGAAGAATACGAGAAAGCAGGCGCTTTAAATATAATTACATATGAGGACATTTACATAGCAGATGAAGAATTCAGTGTAGCCCACACAATGAATTCATGGGACAACGTTTACAGAAGAGCATTGGAAAATGGCTTCAAAGGAATAAGAGTCACTGGAGAAACCGCATGGTTTTTCAAACGCAAATTAATCCCGGAACTAGTACAATATGAAAAATCATTACACAGGTGCCTTGACATCCCAATGATCGTCATCTGCGCCTACAAAAGCGACAATCTAAACAAATGTAGAGACCCTATAAACACATACTCAGAATTAGCCAGAGCTCATGGCACAATCCTATTTACAGGCTTAGATAACAAACTAGGAAGAATGGAAATCAGAGGAATTTAGACACGCCCATCGCGTCAAGTGTCAATGAATTGAAATAGCAAATATACAGCATTAAACTCTCTAGGTTCCATGTGAAAGCCATATAGAGACGGCGCCCTTATGGGCATTGTGTTTAGGGATTAAGAATTCCCCTCACAATGTTGTATGAATGCATGCGAAAGAATAGAATTTACAACAAGACAAAGTTGGTCTTAACGCGCGCGCGCGCATGTGATTGGAGGTTTCCTGCTGCTAGGTGGGAATGGCGCGGTTGTGTGGGCTGAGCAAATGGTTCCTTCAGGACTGACTTCGCTTTTACTTGCTACTACGCCCTTCTGGATGGTTCTAATGAATTCGCTGTATCATCATGCGAGACCTGGTGTTGGCATTATCGTTGGATTGATACTAGGCTTTGCTGGTGTGACTCTGCTAATTAGAAGCATCGAGAACATTGGTGAAAACAACATGATAATCCCCGGTGCTACAATAATCATGTTCGGCTCATTTCTATGGGCCAGCGGCTCACTCTACTCTCGATCCGCAGAGACATCATCGTCACAATTGCAGGCGGCCGCTATGCAAATGATCGCAGGTGGGATACTGTTGCTCTCAGCAAGTCTGATAACCAGTGAATGGACACGAGTCACGCTGAATCAGGTTTCTACGCGTTCGATGTTGTCATGGCTTTATTTGATCCTCTTCGGCTCAATTGTAGCCTTCTCATCCTATATTTGGTTGCTGAAGCAAGCTGCCCCATCCCTGGTTTCAACCCATGCCTACATCAACCCTGTAGTAGCAATGATTCTAGGGTGGGCACTAGCAGATGAGGCACTCACATGTAGGAATATACTTGCAGCAATCATGATCATAATATCAGTTGCCATAATAACCACTTACCCCTTGAAAACACGCACATAAAAAAGAGGAGGAATGCTGGAGATATCTCCATTGGTTGCTGTCCGAACCGGACTATACTACCAAAGCTCTAAGCAATACGCCTTTTTTATTTACGGTTACTGTATACAGCTACTTCGTCTCTTTCGCTGCAACGCACACATTCAAACCCTGCTTCAGTGAGTTTGTTTTCTTCTTTAAGATTCTTAGCGGTCGCTATATTACATCCATCGCTTTCGAGGTTATAAGACGCATGTGGATTTCAGTGTTCAACAAGTTTCTTATGGGATAAGAATGTATCTACCTAAGCGCATGAGGAACCGTTATGTTGCAGAGTAGATTTGAAGTGACGTTGAGTTCTCGAAAAAGAAGTAACATAGATATCATAGCTAGCATTTTAGGCGAGGCGCGTAGAGGCTCAAGGAAGACTGGCATCATGTATAGATGTAATCTGAGCTATAAGCAACTTGAGGTTTATTTGAAGCTTCTTTTGGGTATGGAATTCTTGGTCTCTCGTTCAGATCTTTTCATTACTACTGCGAAGGGACTGAAATTCCTTGAAGCATACCGTGTCCTCAAAGAATTAATGCGCGTTGACACATTCGGAGCACTAAAAGATAGTCAAGGAGTGGAAAAAGAAGCAGAGAGCGGAAGGGGGAATGAGGCACAAAATGAGTAAAAAGAAATTCAAACGAAAACTTTTTGATTCAGAAGGAGTTGACGAGCAAGCAAGGTTTCATCTGCGTTGGCTTACAATAAAAGAAATGGAACATGAACACAGAATGCGAAGCAAAGCCATTCGCTTAAGCCGGAAACGTCAGAAACAAGCTGATTCATGGGTGGTTTAAAGAAGCCAACACACATAAGAATTTCAAGCTCAATCAAACTCGTGCAAATCAATATTTTGGCTTCATAAAGTTTTTTCCCAGGTTTAATCCTACTTTAAACGGTTTATACCATGAGCGAAAAGAAGCTACATTATGGGGTGCGCCTGACAACGGATCAACTTAAGTATCTGAAAAGTGTTTCGAAGCCTTCAGAGTGGATAAGAGACGCAGTTGATGAAAAGCGAAAGCGTGAAGAAAAGAAAAAAAGATCGCGCACGGAGAGGTGAACAAAAGATTTGAAGATGGAAGTAATCCTCGGTGAAAGACTAAAAAAAGAAATGAGCAGAATAAAACAACGGATAGACAAAGAGAAAGATCGAACAAAGAAGACAAAAATGATCAAAGCCTACGCCAAGATGTCTGAAACATTAATCAGATAACCAAATTGATTGCTCGCACATCCCTAGACTAACATTTCAAGCAAAAGAAATTCTAGACTGATATATATGCTCGAAAATAAAAGAAACGTTTAACTCATCGCCTTATCTTGTATGCGCCAATCTTGGCACATTCAGATAAAAGAAAGTTAAATTCGACAGAATCCATAGAATTCTCTTCATATTCTCTTAAAGCCAGCAGACGAGGTTTCAACTGAGTGCCCTCTAGTGTTTGGAAAATGGAAGGCGGGCCGCGTGCTCATCTGAAACTATTTGCCATTCAGCAGTGATCCTCGCGTATTTTACGGCTGGAATATTCTTAGCTTGAACAGAAGTGAAGAAGCTCATAAGAGATTAAATATGCACTCTCATTTATGGGTGTTCTAAAAAGTGGACTTAAGAGCATGTTTGATCTTTTAATGTTGGTGAAGAGTAGTGATGAAAAAGGCTTTTGGATACGCTGTGATAGCCATCTTACTTGGAGCCTTCACCATTGTTGGTCCTTTACTGGTGCTCAAACCCAGCTATTATGAGTGGCTAACTTCTAATGGTGTGAAGGATATGTCTGCATTCTTGGAAGCTGTTGACGAGGGAGAAGGAATTTATGATGAAAGAGGAGCTTTTGGAAGAGCTGCAAGTCCTTCAAGTCTATCCTCTGTTGGATTGATGCTCGTACCAAGCTTTCTTTTTGCGTTAGGCATTTCTCTATATCTCAAGAAACAAGTACTTCTTTAAGAATAGATGTTTCCGCAGTTTATGAGGGTGTTGTGGTTGCGAGTGGAGGATGAAGCGGAGTTTGATTATAGACTTAGGGGAAAAGCTTGGAAAGTTTACTGGCTTCTTTTGAAGAGTGGCCGTCAGATGAGTGTCCGAGATGTTCAGAAAGCTCTACGTTTTAGCAGCCCAAGTGTGGCGTATCATCATCTGGAACAGCTTCGTCAGCTAGGTTTGTTGCATAAGCAAGAAATTGGGGGAGACTACTCTCTCATTGGTGAGGTTAAGATCGGCGTTCTCAAGCACTTCGTCAAGCTTGGAAGACTAATGTTTCCGAGGTACTTCTTTTACGCGATTTTTTCCACAGCGTTCTACGTAGCCTACTTAACAACGTTATTGCAAAGTTTTACAAGGGAAAGCCTCTTCATCATCTTTTTCGGGGCGATAATTTCAATCATATTCTGGTATGAAGCCCTCCGATTTTGGCGGTTAAAACCATTCTAGGGAACTGTTCTAGTTTATGGAACAAATTGTTCTAAAAAATAGGATAAAATACACGCCGATACCATTAAAGATAGGTGTTAAAACTGGAAAGAGAAATTAAGAAAAAAGCGGTTACTTATGGAATTGCCGCAGTTCTCTTAGCGGTTCTACTGACAGCTACAGTCTACAATTTCGGCATTCAACCCAGCATTCCGCCAGTGTTTTCAGAACTAAAAACGTTTTCTAGCTACGGAGAACTTGAGAACTTCCTCAAAGTAAATATGGAAAAGGGAAGAAACCTGGAAAGTTTCCGTTTTCCTTTGCTCGAAGGTGGCGAACGTGACGTTCTAATCCAGAGCGGTGAAACCTTTTATGAGAGTGCAGTTGTACCTGAACCAGCTCCTCCTGATTATTCAACAACTAACATCCAAGTTGCTGGCGTAGATGAAGCAGACATCGTGAAGACTGACGGCGAATACATATACGTTGTTTCAGGGTCCAGCATTTTCGTATTGAAAGCTTTTCCGCCTAACCAAGCTGAATTGCTTTCAAAGATAGAACTAAATGGAACATACGGCGCACAAATTTACGTCAACAAAGATAAACTGACGGTCCTAGGGAACCACTATCCGTTTCTTCCCTACGACCCGCTTGAAACCGAAGAGAGATCATTGATTGGACCCTACGTGTATACTGAAGAAGTCTTCATTAAAGTGTACGACATCACCGACAGAGCGAACCCTCTTCTAACGAGAACCCTAATCCTTAATGGCACTCTCTCAGGTTCAAGGATGATCGAGAACTACGTTTACGCAGTCATCAATCAACCAGCTACACAACCAAACGGCAACGAACCAGAGGTCGAGGTTATACTACCCACCATCTCAGGGGACTACGTAAAAGAGGTGGAAGCAACTGAAATACGCTACGTAGATACCCCAGACATTTTCTACTATTTCACAACAATAGTTGCAGTCAACGTTATAAACGACGAACAGAATCCAACCTATGAGCCATTCTTAACAGGTCAAACCACAAACATGTACGTTTCACTGAGCAACATGTACTTGGTGGTCCCGAACACGAATCTATGGATCCTACGTGAGAATGGAAACGAGCCAAGAGAAGAAACGCTCATCTACAGAGTTAAACTTGACCAAGAGAAAATAGATGTTGAGGCTGAAGGAGCAGTTGCAGGCTACGTGCTCAACCAATTCAGCATGGACGAATACAACGACTTCTTCAGAATAACGACAACAGAGTGGAGAATTGAAAACTCCACAAACAACCTCTTCATACTAAACATGAACCTAAGCACCGTCGGAAAACTTGAAAATCTTGCTCCCGGAGAACGCATATACTCAACAAGGTTCATGGGCGACAGATGCTATCTAGTAACATTTAGGCAAATTGACCCCTTCTTTGTAATAGATGTCGGCAACCCAAACGAACCCAAAGTCCTAGGCTACCTAAAAATCCCAGGCTTCTCCGGTTACCTCCACCCCTACGACGAAGATCATATAATTGGCATAGGCAAACAGGACAACAATGTGAAACTTTCACTTTTCGACGTCACAAACGTTACAGCACCGATAGAAACAGCCAAATATATCGTAGAAGCTGACTGGTCTGATTCCACAGTCTTGTGGGATCATAAGGCATTTCTTTTTGACAAAACAAAGCAACTACTAGCCCTCCCAGTTTCAATAAACTGGTTTGCAATACGCGACGAATACTACACCAAAGGCTTCTGGCAAGGAGCATACGTCTTTGACATATCCTTGGACCTGGGATTCACACTCGAAGGCAATGTCACCCATCAAAATGTCGCGGATCAGTTTGAAAGTGGCCTCGAAGTGAAAAGACTACTTTACATAGACAATGTTCTCTACACAATTTCAGAAAAGAAGGTGAAACTGAACGATCTGGAAAGCTTGGAACCACTGAATGAAATAGAGCTTTCCTAACCTCTTTTTTCTTATTCAACCAAAATGTACGCATTAGGTGGCTGAAACCAATAGAAACGCGATGAGATAAGTTGTTAGCCCTGCTGATAGATGCCTTGTATGTCAATTTGGAAGTCCTTGGAAAGTGTTCGGTGAGGGTCAATTCCCTAGGAAACTTCATACATGCGAAAATCTTTTGTGTTGGTGTCCAATTTCGTTGTGTGTTTGTCTGCTTGGGCCGCGGGATCCGTAAGGATAAGAGGGATGTGGAAAAATAATACCTCACCACGTGCCAGTCAACGTGGAAGATCCCGCAGGCCATTTTAGTCATTCGAACTCCTGAGTCGATTTCGGCTCTTTGACTTTCTACAGCGATACCGACCTCAAATCGATAGAAAAAAGAGTTTGCGGGGAATATCTCCAGCCTCGTTTGTTAACCAACTTTACAGCACGGTTTTTTGAGATTATACTGTCCTTTTTCCTTTTCTATTCCCGAACAGAATTTTGTTGTTGTAGGACTTGAAGTATCCGAATCGCACGCCCAGAAGTCTAAAATTATTTGAACAGAGTTCTACATTAATCCAATATGGTCTATTATATGGAAGGTTATAATTAGGCAGAAAGTTAGAGTCATACTGACATGAATGAAGCTGTTTCGATGATGCGGATATACTCCTCTTCTCTAATGTGTGATACTTGTGTATAAAACCTGTAGATACAAGCAATAGAACTGCTACATATTGTATGATCCCAGTTCCCAATTCGGGAAAGAATTGTGGTGGTCGGCTAATCTGCTGAGCGAAGTGAAGCGATACAAGCATAAAGGCAAAAAGGTTTCCAAAGATATGAAATCCAATCATTGAGTTACGTCTTTTTCGCAACGCGCGCGCGCGGATGGAAAAACCTTGGAATTAAAGAATAACCAAGATTGGACCACTGAAGACAGCGCCTGTGCTTGGAATGTTGGCACTGGAGATATTGACAATGATGGAGTCACGGAAATAATCACTGTTGGATGCATTTACATAGCGACGTTGTGCGATCCTGACATGAGAATTTGGTCTATTCCTCAAGAACCAACATCCATTCCATATGCACTTTGGGCAGTGGCAGCGACAGGCGTAGTAATAGCGTTGGTGGGGGCATTTCTGTTTGCAAGGAAGAACTGGAAATGAATTAGTCATATTATGGGCATGGTCGTCTTATCAGCGAAGCAATCTTCCAAGCAAGAGGGTGATTTACTCCGTTTCTTTGTCGCGTGCGCCTGAAAGCAAGTAGTTCAGAAAAAAGATGGAAAAGCCTGATGGTATTGTCAGTATTCTTCTTCAGGCATTTCAGGCATTCCGGGCTCTTTTCCTTCTTTAGGTTTCGTTGCAGCAATCACATCGTCTATTCTTATGATCATTGATGCAACTTCGGTTGCTGATTTCATGGCTTGCTCCTTAACCCTTAGCGGTTCAATCACTCCCTTTTTGTACATGTCAAGGATCTTGCCTGTGAAAACGTCGACTCCCATCAAGTGTCCCTTGGCTTTTTCATGGGCAGCCCTTAATCCGACAAGAATGTCTATTGATTCGAGACCAGCGTTTTCAGCTAATGTTTTCGGCACGATTTCTATGGAATCAGCAAAAGCTTCTACGGCCAATTGTTCCCTACCTCCAACCTTTGTTGCATAGGAGCGAAGAACCTTTGCGATTTCAGCTTCGATAGCTCCTCCACCGGCAACTATCTTGTTGTATTCAATCACATCTGCAACTACTGAAAGGGCGTCGTTCATAGCTCTCTCTGCTTCATCAACCATTCTTTCGAGACCAGCGCGAATGAGAATCGCAACAGAGCGGGGATCTTTGCATTTCTCCACAAAGATCATTTTATCTTCGCCGACTTTACGTTCTTCAACTAGACCCGCTTTTCCTAGGTCCAAGTTCTTCAAATCCTCTAGATTCGAGATGACTCTTCCCCCTGTAGCTCTAGCCAGCTTCTCCATATCAGATTGTTTAACCCTCCGTGCGGTTAGGATGCCTTCCTTAGCTAGGAAGTGTTGAGCCAAATCGTCGATGCCTTTTTGGCAAAAGAGCACTTTCGCCCCTGAAGCCTTAACCTTTTCAATCATGTCCTTAAGCATCCGAGTTTCTTTATCCAGAAAGGCTTGGATTTGAGTGGGATCACGTATCCTGATTTCGGCATTAAACTCGGTTTTCTCCACTTCCAACGGACAGTCAAGCAGAGCTATTTTCGCGTTTTCCACGCGTTTCGGCATACTGGCGTGAACCACTTCTTTGTCAACAACTATGCCTCTGACAAGTTGAGTGTCGAAGAGACTCTTTCCCTCTTTCTTTATGATTTGAACGTTATCGATGTCTGCTATCCATCTTTCGCCCCTCTGCTCAGCTATTTGTTTCACAGCGTCAATTGCTATTTCAGCTAACTGATCTCGCGCAGCACCTACAGCCTTGCTTCCCATAGAAGTCACGGCAACTTTTTTCAAGGTTGCACGGTCTTTAAGGTCGACCGTAATCCCCACTATACCTAGAGCTTCTACTGCTTTTTGAACAGCTTTCCTATATCCACCCACAACAACTGTTGGATGAATATTCTGATTCAATAATTCCTCAGCTTTCCGCAAGAGCTCCCCGGCTAGTATTACCGAAGTGGTAGTTCCATCACCAACCATGTCATCTTGGGTTTTAGCAACTTCCACCATCATTTTGGCGGCCGGGTGTTCTACATCGATTTCGTCAAGAATTGCCGCGCCGTCATTGGTTATAGTTATGTCTCCAAGACTATCAATAAGCATTTTATCCATGCCCCTAGGCCCCAGAGTTGTCCTTAGAACCTCCGCAATGATTCGAGCAGCCATAATATTGTTTCTTTGTGCATCTCTTCCACGTTTTCGACCAGTTCCCTCTTTAAGAATTAGAACTGGTTGTCCCGCTTGCGTAGTTAGATAGGCCATACAAATCCCTCTAAAGGAAATCCTAATCTAACTACAGCAATTTTCATCTAGAATATAAACTTTTTTCACTAATCACACGGTAACGATTTGGTTTTATGCAAAAATGAAAATATGGAAGAAAATTGTCTTTCTTGAGATCAAGCTGTCATTCTTCCCTTCAAAAGGTTCCCTAAGCGATTTGCGGAATGATGAATTGAATTTTGATAATTAGTTTCCACAGTTAAGCAATCAAGCCTACGCTGCGCGTGCACATCGAAGTTTGGGCTCAGATAATTCCATCTTTCAAACAAAAGAAATTAAGTATCAAACAGATGTGCAAACGCTAGAAGATTTGCATAGAAGATTATGGAAGTAATATTTTAGCTTAAGTCTTTGATACTTATGCCTGTACAAACTATCTTAGGAAATCATCAAATTTCCAATAATGTTCTTCTTCTTGTTGAACTATTTCTTCAAACATGCACCGTGTCGTTGTATCTCCGCGTTTAAGCGCCTCTTCAATGATTTTCCGGTACAATAGTATGGCATCGTTTTCCGCTGAATGATCCAACTTCAAGAAATCATCAGCGTTTTCGCCGACCTGTGGAAGCGGATCTGGAACAGATGTGGTCTCGCCTTCAAGCAAGTAAATCCTTTCGGAGATCTTTTCAAGATGCTCCATTTCCTGCATGAAAACCTCTTTTAACAGTTCGCTAACAACCTTCGCCTTGTTAGCTTCAGTGATGACCTCAAGTGCCGTATTCTTTTTCCGCAAGGCCAACAAACTGGCTTTTTCATGCTGGTTTGCGTATTGTACTATAGCAGAGATTTCGCTTGCAGCAGCCTTGTTTAGCATTGCGAAATAGTCTTCGGTAAATACTTTACGCCATTCTGATGGAGGTGATTCGATTCCTTCTGGCTCGTCTTTTACGTTCACATATTCTTGGAATTTGAAGAGGTGCGTCTCTTCCTCGGTATAGATCTTCTCGAATAATTCGCGAGTTTCCCAATCGCCAATATTTCCTGCAGCTTCAATAATCTTGCGATATAGTACTAGTGCCTCTTCTTCTGCTTTGACACCATTCTTCGCAAATTCGCTTAGGGTGTTGCCGATAATGGGCTTGTCCGATTTTGTTGTCGCCTCTCCGCCAAGATAATAAATCCTTTCCATAATAGCAGCGGCATGCTTCATTTCTTGAATGGCAAATTCCCGCAAGAATTTCCCCATTGCCTCGTATGTAGTTTTATCCAAGAGAATGTTCTCGGGAATGATTTTTCTTATCAACTTCTCCATCTTTGTGTGTTGCAGAACATATTGAACAGAGACTTGAAGTTCCCTTGAAACGGCTTTATTCAACAGACTAACATAACCAGGTGTTACCTGAACAGACATTTTTACACCTCGTCCATCAACGAAAATAGTGAGTGTATAACTATAAAAGAGTTGTCAACATCCTGNNTTTCTATTCCTTCGCGCGCACTAATGTTAATAAGTGTATACGTTCTAGCCCACACTACAACGAGTTTGAAATGGCATACACCGATGTAGGAAATGGAAGAATATATGGAGTTTTGGGGAAGATATTAGATTGCCTACCTTCCCATGACTTTCCTTGATGCTATGTCTATGTCTTCTGCCTTAACCGTTTTTCTTCCAGCGTGCATAGCATAGTCAATGGCTTCTTTCGCTATTTTGATGCCTACTTCCTCAAGTTCTTTTGCCAATGCTTTTGCAGCTGCCTCACTCACTCTACTTGCTCCCGCTTTCTTGCATATCCTATGCATTGGAGCTACAGCCAATTCAGGATTTATCATATAACCCCCTCGTAGCCTCCTTTTTTCTTTAAGCCACTATTTAAGTCTTTCATTCCAGTTTAAACCTCAAATTCTCGCTTTTTCATTTTCAAAAAATGTTTTTGGTTGGTAGATTTCAAATGTTGTGTGAGGGTGGTTCTGCTGATTTAGGGTAACCGAAATATTTCCTTGGCGTTTTCTGTGGTTGCTTCTGCAAGTTCGTCCACAGAAATTCCTTTAAGTTTTGCCATCTTTTTGGCTATGAAACGGAGGAAGGCTGGTTCATTTCGTTTTCCCCTCATTTCTTGGGGCGCCAACCATGGGCTATCGGTTTCGAGAAGGATCTTTTCTAGGGCTATATCTTTGGCAATTTCATGCAGTTTGTGGGAGTTTGGATATGTAACAGGGCCTGCGAAGGATATGTAAAAATCATATCTGATACATTTTTCAGCCATTTTTCTACTTCCTGAGAAACAGTGCATTATGCCGGTTATTCTTCCTTTGAATTTTGACATTATTTCAAGAGTGTCGGCGTGCGCTTCTCTGTCGTGGATTACAACGGGTAACCCTAAATCTTCAGCCAGAAATAGTTGATCTTCGAAGGCTTTTTTCTGAACATCCCTAGGAGATAGCTTTCGATAATAATCCAATCCAATTTCTCCAATAGCTACAACCTGTGGATTTTCAGAAAGTGCCCTTAGTTTGTTCAAGATGTTTACGCTAAATCGACTAGCGTTGTGGGGATGAATTCCCACGGTTGCGTAAAGCCCCTCGTGTTTTTCAGCTATTTCAATGGCTTCGACGCTGCCATCCAAGTCAAATCCGATGTTAACCACGCTTTTGACGTCGACTTTTCTGGCTTGGCGTATAACTTTTTCCCGATCTTTGCAAAAGCTCGCCCATTGAAGATGAGCGTGCGTATCGATTAGCATGTTTCAGTCTTTTTTCCTAGATTAGCGCTTATTCAGTAGAGCTTGGAGAGTGCGTTTGAAGATTTGGAACGTCTTCTGGTCGTAGAGGCAGTAGACCACTTTTTCCAGTTTCGTGGGGCCTTCTAGATAAGCTACGGTGGTTGAAAGCATTATTGTGGCGCATCGATCTTTTGGAAACCCAAATATTCCTGTGCTTACAGCTGGAAACGCTATGCTTTTTAAATTGTTTTTGTCAGCTAGGATTAGAGAATTAAAGGTGGCGTCCTTGAGTTTTTCATCTTCGCGTTCTTCACCGTATCTCGGACCAACCGCGTGAATTACATATTTTGCCTTAAGGTTTCCTCCAGTAGTTATCACTGCTCCGCCCACATGGGTTCCTCCTATCTCTCTGCATTCTTCTTGGATTCTTGAACCGCCTTTTTGTCTAATAGCCCCAGCTACTCCGCCACCGAGTTTTAGGGCAGTGTTTGCTGCGTTAACTATTGCATCGGTGTCTAGTTCGGTTATATCGCCTTGTGTCAGTTCTAAGATGGTTTTGTTGATTTTGGCTTTCATACTGTGGCCTCCGCATTGAAGAGAACTAGATTCTGGTTATCGAGAAGATTTTATCCCAGTGCTTTCTTAAGCTGAGAAATGAAAATTTCTTCCTCTTCAGCTATACGCTTTTTCACTTCTCTCCATGTAGCTGAACAGTTCTTATATTCCACTCCCATCATGTCATGAATAAAACGATCGATCTGCCTCTTGTTTTCATCAGTTACTTTGATCCCAGCTTTGTCGAAAAAATCTTGGAGACGTCTAAAATAGCACGTCAATGGTTTCACCGATTAGATTGGCTACTGAACTGCCTCAACCTTAACTATTCCTGGTATCTTTTTCTTGAGAGAGTTTTCGATGCCCCATTGAAGGGTCATAGTTGACATTGGACAACCAGCGCATGTTCCCTTCAATTTCACTTTCACAATGCCATTCTCCACTTCCACAAGCTCTATGTCGCCACCATCAGCTTGCAACTGAGGTCTCATTTCTTCAAGAGCTTTTGCCACCTTATCCTTAACTGTCTCTTCCATGGTATTCACAAACTAAGTTTTGTATAGATTAACTTAAAAACTCTTACATTTTTCACCCGCAAGACCGATCGAAATTGCTTTCGATTAAAATAAGAGAACAGTTTTAGACCAATTTGACACTTTTACTTTCACCAAGGACTGTTCAAGACATTTTTGTTCGTTGCGTCGCTGCTCTTATAAACGCTTTAGGGAAGCAAAAATTGGTGAGTGGTTGGAGAGAATTCGTTACCGAAGGGCGTTTGAGGATGTCCTGAGACAGTGTCAGAAGACAATGAAAGGGTTTGAAGGTTCAGAGGAAACCCTAAGGTATATCCAACGCGTAGAAGAATCTTTGAAAAGACTCGTAGCCGAAACCAATTAACAGAAATGCTTTCAGCCTCAGGTCAAACTTTCACGTATTAAAAGTGAAGAGTCAAGGATTTTCTATGCAGCTCACCAACGTAAGCATTTACCTTTCATGTGATCAATACGACCATACAAGTAAGGTGCCTAGGGGTATTAGAGAGTTAGGCACATGCCTTTGACAGACTTGTAGAGAAAGATTAACCTCTTCGTTTTGGAGAACCAGGTTAAAGGCAAGATTGATGCGCCGTCATTTATTAGTTGAAGCCATAGCTCGTTATAAAGGCAAGAAACAGAGGTTGCTAACCAAGAAAATTTAGAACTTATCCATCTTTTTTGGATTAAGAGGCGTAAGGAATAAAAGGAATGAAGAAAGGACAGTTGGTGTCTAAGTTGAAGGGAAAAAGTTTGACCAAGGAGGGCAAATGAAGATATGGGTAAAGTGCGAACTGAACATGTGAAGCGAATGGCTCGAGAATTGGTGGAGCGGTTTCCAGAGAAGTTCACAACAGACTTTGAAAAAAACAAGAAACTCGTGGATGCTCTTACCAATATTTCTTCAACAAAACTGCGAAATAGAATAGCTGGTTACACGACTAGATTACTAGCCATAACGTACAGGTCTGGAGCTTCCGAATCAGAGGAAACAATTGAATGAAAAAGACTATAGTTATATTTTAAGTCATCTCCCAAGCGTGAGAAAAGTAATTGAAAATATAATGAGAACTAATTTTTTCTTGATTTTCTAAAACAGGAACCCTCCTGTTTCTTCTTCTCATCTTCACGTGACATTACAAACCTAAGATAGGATAGTTGTGCCATTTTTGAACCATTATGTGCACGCAAAACCAGTTAAATACGGGTAGAGTTGATTATTACTCCAAAAATCCTTTAAATGAATTAGAATATTGTATTTGTCTCTAATGAAGAAAGAGGGAATAGAAAACCCTGAGAAACTGATAGTTAATTAATCAGTGTACAAAATCTATTTATTACAAATTGGAAAAATTGCGGAAAGGGAGACCACTTAGGTTGTCGATGGTTAACGACTATCAAAAAGGTTGGGCACTACGGTATCTCAGAGAGGCAAAGGCAGAATTAACTGCAGCTCAAAAAACGTCATACATGGCACCAAGTTTGATCTTTGAAGCCTTGAGAAAGGCACAAGCAGCAATCTACTACAGCTTGGGAGAACCTACTTTTATTGCGTCAATAGTCCACGAGACTCTCTACACAAAACAGGTTGTTGAAGACCCAATCCTAAAGTTTCTTGTTGAGATTGAAAGGACAGTTCAACAAATTGCGCAAAATCCGAGATCGGATAACGCAACGGTGATGGAACAAGTGGACGACCTCGTTCAACTAGCGATTGAAATAGTAGAACTTTTTACGGGCGAAAGCGCTTAGTTCATCGGATAGAGTTGATATGGTTATAAATGTGGAAGTTACGTTTCTCGGAGTACTCCGAAAGTTTTCTGGAAGTGAACGGGTTCTTGTGAAAATGGAAAAACCCGCAACTGTAGGAAAAGCAATCGAGAAACTAACAGAAGCTTTTTCACCAGAGTTCAAACGATCCTTGATTGATCCAGAGCTTCAAGACCCCCGCACAAACGCACTCATCCTTGTTAATGGAAAGGAAATCAGCATTCTACGTGGTCTTGAAACCGAGGTTGAGGACGACGACGAAATTGTTTTAGTTCCAGTGTCTCATGGTGGCTAATCATGCATGCCTAAGAGACAAAAGTAAACATCAAACTTCAGCTCAACAGATTTACGTTACCTATTCTTACGCGATCCAAATACTTGTTTGCAACGTCATAACATTGTCTTGCTTGTTTTCGACTAGTCGCCGGCAAGTCATTCATCAGGTATTTTGGGTAAAAGGCTAGAAGTGTGAACGGAATCGCGGAATCTATATCTGAAATGAATTTGGCAAGATTTTCAACCTCCTCCGCATCAATGTATCCTGGAACCAAAAGAGTACTTGCTGTTAAAACTGGCAACTCAGAGCGTTTCCGAAAGAAGAGTTCACCAATCATTTTGAAGCTTTCAAGTGTAGGCGTATTAGAGACTCCGCACAAGGCTATGTTGAGGTTGGCATCCCAGGTTTTCAAATCAAATTTGATGTTGCCTCCGCTAACGAAACTGAATTCTGCTGCCTTCAACGCAAATTCTTTTTTCCAATAACCATTTGTCTCCCAGCAAATCCGCAATATGCGCTCTTGCTTTCGAGCCATCTCCAACGCCAACTGACTGGTTTTTAAAGCATGAGGCATCTGAACGGACGGATCGCCACCGAAGAAACAGATGCATGAAATGTGGTTGTCTGCTTTGGCAGCTAGGTTTTCTGCGCTCATAACCGGACTATGCTTGGCGGCTAGGTTTCGGTAATGCCAATTCTGACAATAGAGGCAGTTTAGGCTACAAGCTCCGTAAAAAACTGCAAGGTTTGCGTAACCCTTTTCTGGTTCCCGCTTGTAGGCGTATTTTGGATAGCCTGCTCCAGTACATCCGGGACAGAACCACCAAGCGACGCAATTGGTTGGAAGTGGATCATAATACCATTGGAGTACACCATTCTTACTTGTTCCGCCCATTCGAACAAATCGATCGCCTTTGTTGAATACCAAACCGCAGAAACCCTTCTTCCCTTCGCCAATTTTGCAGTCGTTGGAGCATCCTCCACAGGAGATTCCGTCTGGGTCATTTGGTGGTTTTGGTGGAAAACCGAAAACTTCTCGACTTTCCGCATGAACTTCTTCTGTTATCTCAAGCGCTTCCTCTGGTTTGCTCCTGATGCACCGTAAACAGAAGCCTAGCAGGCTTGAAATCAAGGCGGATTGATCACCACAGATCCGGCACTGCCCCAACGACATTCACCGAGGAATGTTACGTAAACACATTTTTAGTTGTTGCCATTCCACGGCAGTTTTTTGAAAGGGCAGCCTAAGTTGATTGTTTACCCAACGAAATAAGAAAGCAAAAGCAAAGAGTCCCCAACTATGCATATCATGACGACAATTGTATTTTGCGAAGGATTTGTGGTGACTTATAAAGAAAAGCTCAAGTTTATGCCTTAATGCATTGTCAATCCCTAGTCCAAATAAAGAAAGCCGACGGATAAGGCTGAGAAGAAAATCTTTACTCAAGAGAGATGGACAAAATCAGCACCTTCAGAAATCTCTAACCAGAAGGACTTGCCCAATTCGAGAAGTAAAGTTTGGACAATAATTAGGTAGCCATGGGAATTGTTAACCACAAAGTCGAAATGAGTGATCATGTGGGAACCCGTAGACTTATAACCGATGAAGAGAAGAGGAACTCTTGGCATGAAGCAAAAAAATCAAGTAGAGCGTGCGTTATAGGCATATTGAAAGAGCCGAAAAAAAAGACTAGGCTGTGGAGGAACGGTAAATTAAAGGGTAGATGAGCGCGCAGCAGAAATCGTTCAATGGCGTTGGTTGCATCGAAGGCTCCTGACAAAAAATTTACCAACTGATTACTCGATAAAGGGTAGTTTTCTGGCCATCACGTGGGCAGCCTCTCCATCTGCGTAGTATCCTCTTACCGTTCGTGTTATTTCAAATCCCATTTTTCGGTAGAGTTTTACTGCTGGTACATTGCTTGCCCGAACCTCCAAATAGCACTCTTTTGCCTTATAATTCAACATAGTCTTCATCGCCTCTCGTATCAATGCACTCCCAATGCCCTCCCGCTGATGTTCTGGCAAAACAGCGATAGAGATAACATGCCCCTTCCTCGTAATCCCCAAGAGCTTAAAACTTGGAATCCCGGTTTCGATGCGGCACAATATGTAGCCTTTCAAATTTCCATTTTCTTCGGCAACAATGAAGGTTTCCGGAAAGCGGTGGTACAAATTCATGAAAAAAGAGGAGGTGTAGTTCTCTGGAAGACACTCACGGTTTATGTGAATTACCTGCTCTAAATCAGAGGGTTCAAATCGTCTTAATGTGAAAGATGTCTGCAAAGTTAACCCTCATTGCCAGTTGGTTGTGCGGTTTTGACAATCGGTAACGTGATGTTTCCAAGGGGCATAGCCCAAACTTTTGCGTTTTTGCCAGCTAAGTCAAAGGCCTCTCGCAAAGCATCGTTTAAAGCACTAGCTGTTCTTAATTTAAAGGTGTTCACAGCGTAATAGTCAGGCATAACCGAAACCAAGATTATCTTAACTCTCTGCAGAGCTTTCATTAAGTAGTATGCCTTATGTCCACCGAGAATGAAACGCTTTTTTACCTCCTTCTCAATGCGCTTCAAATCGTTAAATTTTGTCATCCATTCGTAGAAAACATCGTTGCCATATCCTTCTGGGCATTCCGCCACTAAAACAATGACCCCTCCTCTCTTTAAGGCTTCCAAGGCGTTGTCTATTCCCTTGTATGCTTGAAAAAGATCAATGTCAAGCGGATGCCCACCGGAACTTACGACAACGATGTCTGCCCTCCGCTCAATAGAAACCTTATACATTTCATCAACAAGCTTTATACCCTCATAGAAAGCTTGTTCCAAATCTCCCGCAAACGCTTGAACTAACTCCTGTTTGTTGTTCGTAACAATGTTCAAAATGAAGTCAACTTTTGCAAGTTTTGCCGCTTCAACCATGTCTTCATGCACAGGGTTTCCCTCCAAAACGCCAGTCGTAGCTTTAGGATGCAAGAGCAATGCGTGATTATGTTGGATTGTTTCAGCGCTTGCCACAGCTGGCAGAACACTTTTCCTTCCACCTCCATACCCGGCGTAATAATGTAAGTCCAGATCTCCAGTCAAAACCTTCACGTCGGCTTCGTCAAACACCTTGTTCACATAAACCTTTGTTCCGAAGGAAGTTTTGCCTAGAAAAACCTGATCCTCGGACATATAATCGTGACTTGTAGTCTTCACCCTTTTGATAGCCTCTTTCCCTACGAGTTTTTCCATCTCATCTGGCATTACAGCACGATGAGAACCACAGCCAAAAATTAGTGTAGCATCTTCATCTTTTACCCCCGCTTTGTTCAATTCATCTAGCAATGGAGAAACCATCAGATAACTCGGAGTTGCGCGGAATGCATCATCAACAACTATAGCTACTTTGTCTCCTTCCTTTGCTATTTCATTTAGTCTTTTGGTTCCAATAGGCTGGCTTAAGGCTCTCTCAATTTCACCTCTTGGATCGGCTATACCACGCTTTTCTTTCGGCTCTATGGAACCCAGAAAGTTTCGGGTAGGAATTCTCGCGCAAACCTCGGTTTTCCCGTAGGGAAGCCAAACATCAACCATGGAAGCCCCTTCTAGTTGAGTAGAAGATTTTCATGGAGCTTAATTTAAAAGTAGCGGAGGATAACAACGCAAGTTCTTTAAAAACCAACTGACATAACTTCATACAAGGTGGAGGGGAAAGGATACATGGAAAAAGAAACTATGAAAGCTGAACTTTGTCGAATTCTAAACAAGATTGGTGCCTTAAAGTTTGGAGCCTTTAAACTCACCAGTGGAAAGGTAAGCCCCTATTACGTCGACCTAAGAATCATCCCAAGCTTCCCAGACGCTTTTCGAAAAATCTGCGACATGTATGTCGAACTAATAAAAGACGAAATCGGGGTAAATAACTTAGATGGGATCGCAGGGATTCCCACCGCTGGCATACCTCTAGCGTCCCTCACCGCGTATCATCTTAAAAAACCCTTCCTCTTCATTCGACCAACCGAGAGACTCCACGGAAGAGAACGACTAGTAGAAGGCATTTTATTGCCTGGAAACCGCGTCTTGCTCATGGATGACCTCATAACCAGCGGAGGGTCGATAAGAAGAGCTGCTGAGGCGATCAGAACCGAAGGCGGCGTGGTAACTGATGCTCTTGTATTACTGGATCGCGAAGAGGGAGGTAAAGAGAATTTGGCTAGGGAAGATATCGAACTTCATTGTTTGCTCACAACAAGTGAAGCTGCCTACAGACTCTATGAGATGGGTGCAATCACAGAAGATCAATTGGATTTATTATTGAAACAAGTCAAGAGAAAATAAGAGATCCCGCAAACGAAAGCCCTCACTGTTAATTCATCTGTTGTTAGTCCATTTTCTGGCAAAAACAGTAATTCAAGAAGGAACATTGATCTGAATCTAGGGTAAAGATTCGGAGTTCATCATTCATAAAAGTTAGATGAGAGTGATCGGCGTATGAGATACTGCAATGGAAATACAGAATGGCTTTTTGAAACGGTTTTTCAGGAGAACGAAATTTTATCTCTGCTGGCACTGTAGATACAAGCTTCCAAAGGAAAACGCCGTTATCTCTGGATGGGATTGTCAGCAGTCACTTTGTCACGTACACTGCCCTAGATGTGGGAAAATAATAACGCATGTTTCATGACTAACAGTATCGATCTTTCTGCTTCGTCTNNCGCCTTTACTCGTAGTAAATCAGTTCTATTTCTTCTAGTTTTTTATGAAGTTTTCCAACCGCTTCGTAGACGTCTTCTTCCTTTTTAGCCCCAGTGCAAACCAGTTTCCCGCTGGCGAAGAGAAGAATCACCACCTTCGGCTCACCCATTCGGTAGATGAGACCGGGAAATTGTTCCGGTTCGTACATGGTTCTTCCAAGCGAGTAAGCTGATCTTTCGAGATCTATCATTCCTCCTAAATTCGCTGACGCAACTATATTTTGTATTTTCAACTCGGGTTTGCCGATTATGATTATGCCGCTTTTCTTCAGCTCCTTAACAACCTTCATAACAGCTCTTCTCGCTTCTTTCTCAGACTTGGCTCCGGTACAAACCATTTTTCCTGAATTGAAGATTAGGGTAGCTGTTTTAGGTCTCTTTAATCTAAAGACCAACCCTGGAAACTGTTCTGGACGGTACTCAACACCCGGATAACCCTTCACCACCGCGTTCAGGTCAACCCGCTGATTTAGCGTGGCAGACGCCACGACATTTTCGATTCTAATAGAAGCTTCAACTTTGGGCATTCAAACCCTCCTCATAAAACACCATGAATTTGGCGGAGTTATTTATAAAGGCTTGGTTTCAGTTTGACTCTCCTTAACCTTCTTTCTTGATTGAGGAATCAAC
>JABAOH010094645.1_pt1 | contig 22556 bp, 16 predicted proteins | sample 7062181 | NCBI WGS metagenome assembly JABAOH01 (sample SAMN14538630, study PRJNA623070) | marine sediment metagenome | biome: marine biome [ENVO:00000428]; feature: marine pelagic biome [ENVO:01000023]; material: deep marine sediment [ENVO:00002113]; isolation source: pool of 5 deep marine... | reverse complement strand
GGCATTTTTCTTCCAGGATCACTTCTTTTCCTGGTTCGGCGCCGACGATCATGGCAATGGTGTTGCCCATGGTCCCGGAGGGAACAAAAAGTGTGGCTTGTTTTCCTATTTTTTCAGCGGCCAGTTCTTCCAGTTTATTGACCGTAGGGTCGTCGTGGTGCACATCGTCGCCTAGTTCGGCGTCGTACATGGCTTTGCGCATTTCTTCGGTGGGTCGAGTGACTGTATCGCTCCGGAAATCCGATATTCCTTTGTATGACATATTGCCTCCTTTTTTTATTTTTTTTAGCCACAAAGGCATTTACAATGCGGTAAAAAGCACGAAGGAACACAAAGAATTATTAACCTTAATTATAGCAGTTTTAGGAGAAGTATCAAAGTTGGATTTTTCACCTGGTACCTTCTTTATTGTTCATCCAGGTTTTCGGCAAGTTTAGTTTCTAATTTTGCTTTCAACTTCTTTGCCATTTCCAATGCCTTTAAGGAAAGGCCATAAGAATAAACGGTGAGAAAATCGTTTGCCTGTTCTTTGTCTTTTTTATAAAGTTCCAATGCGGTTTTCTCCACTGACACCTGCATTGAGAATAAACGACTTTCTAAATCCTGCCATACCGGTAAAATATATCCAATTAATTGCGAAAGTCGGGGTTCCAATAGAACCGTCAATGAACGGAAGTGCCAGAAGCCCGAGCGCTTATCAAATTCCGGTCCAGCAACCTGATAGGAAGCAGGGATTTCCTTGATGCCATAATAATAAGGAATAAACGGTGTGGTTAAGGCTGAACTCAACCCACCCCACAGCACCGCCCCGATTTCCGGGGGCAGATCACCCCTTAACTGGATGACACTGGTGTGCACGGTACGAAATATCCCAATGGCTCGCTCCCTTTTTCCCCCATTGGATGCAGATGCAGCGGATTTGGAGATATCAAAAGGAGTCCCTTGATAATAGTCCCTTAATACCGCAATCAATTGGGGGATGGTGATTTTTCTATCTGGTTTGAGAGCCCAGGGATGAACCCATGCATCCGGATCCTGTTTTAGTGAAGGGGTCAAAAGCTGCTGCGCCCGCCAGACCCGGCGTGCATTGTAGTAGTCGTTTTCCGCTTCTTTTTTCCCGCCGAATATCCTGGCAAAATTGAAAGGAGTCTTTTTCGTTTTGCCGGGTTTCCAGAGTCCCTTTTTGATCGCATAGGATTTTAAATAGGGAGGATAAATAAAGTTCTTTTTATCTTTAAAATTGATTTCTCCAATGCGGTAACCGTTGGCTGCCGCCAGGTAATGGTCATCCGGCACCCGCTGCGCTACCCAACATCTCCCGCCGCCAACTTCGATGTACCACACTTCATTGGGGTCTGCCACGCCGACGCCGCTGGGATAGGCAATGCCATATTTAGAATACATTTCCCCGATGATTTCCACGCACTCCCCGGCGGTTCTGGCACGCTGGAGCGCAATATAACGAACATAACCGGTGACACCCCCTTCTACCAGCGGGTCCAGTTCACGGGCCTTATCGCTTCGGTCCGCTTTTAACGATAAACCCCCGGCAACCGCTACCTGGTACTGGTTGATGGCCTTGGCATCCCCTTCTGCAAATCCATAATAACACTGCATGATTAACAAGCGGTACGTCTGCGGCACCTGGGGAATCTCCAGGCCGGTCTTAAATACAATCATTTCATCCGGGGAGTGTTGTGCTGCCGGGACGATGTGTATCATCGCCGCGATATGACCGGGCAGGTCGTTGTTGTGCGCCAACAGCACCGAACCATCCACTGTCGCATCTTTACCCGCCATAATCAACGTACAGGGAAAGACATGCGAATAAGCAACAATCAATAAAACAAAAAATAAAAAGAAACCAGGGGCGCTTTTTAAAAAAACTGCCCCTGGACCCCGCAAAAATTTTTTATTCATGGTCAGCCTCCGTACCACGCTTCTTTGTGGTATTTCCCATTAGTGCCATTTTATTTCTTTCTCTCTTTCTTTGTGTTCCTTCGTGCTAATTACCGCATTGTAAATGCCTTCGTGGCTAAAGCTAAATCTTAAGACTCATCGTGCTTTATTTCAATATCCAATTCATCCACATCCACCTTCCGTAAACCCAAAAAAGAAATCAAATGATAATATAAAAGCAACGCCGGGATATAAAAGAAAATATTGGGTCCGGGAAGCAAAGCAAGAATTGAGGTAAAAGGAATAGCCAGACCTTCGAAAATCACAAAAATCAACCGCTTTGCCTTCTCCTTTTGAACCCATACTTTAAAAATCCGTTTTGTCCACCGCTCCCACCGCTCAGAAGCCGTAAAACTTTTTTTTCTCTGTTTCTTTCTTCTTTTTTTCTTTTTCTTAGGTTTTATCTTAATGATGATCTTGTGATCCTTTAACTGGGCCATAACTCTCTGCCTGGATAGATACCCCAGAACACGGGGCGCATGTTCTTTTAATAGATCAATGCCTTTTTGAACCCATTTTTTGGGTGAAGAGAGTTCCGGGTATTCCACCATCTCAAGTTTGAAAGTTATCAAATGAAAAATTTCAAACGTAACCGTTTCCATCTTCTAATCCACCACGACAAATTTGCCGTTAGCAGTGGCAATAATGATATTATCTGAATCAATAATCTTGCCCTCGGTCTGGATGAGTCGTCTGCTGGTTTCAGTGACTTTTCCTTTGATGGTAAACTCCTTTTTAAGATGGGCGGGTTTTTTAAAGCGAATGTTCAATTCAGCGGTAACACACTTGAATCCTTTATGAGCAGCGGCTTTAATCATGATTTCATCCATGACGGTGGAAATCAACCCGCCGTGCAGCACGCCTTCCCATCCCTGGAAATGTTTGGGAAAAACAGCGCGAGAGACCATTTCATCGTTTTTTTCATCGTAGGAAAAGGTTAATTTTAAGCCATGGGGGTTTGCTGTTCCACAGACAAAACAATAATTGTCGTCACTGAAGCTTTTTTGTTCCATCTATAATATATACAATATTTGAAGAAAGTGGTCAAGCTGTGATACTGGTTTTTATTTTACCACGAAGACACGAAGGACACAAAGAGAAGAAATTGGCCCTCCGTGCCCCTGCGGTAATTAATACCACAGCGGACACAGAGGACCCTGAGGAAAAGATGCATCGAATTTTTAACTACTACAAATTGAACCGATAGGTGAACTTGATTAAAAACACATTGTGGGGTTTGATAGAAAATAAATCTCTTAAATCGCTGCCAAAAGAAAAATCCCCGGTGATGTCATCGCCGGTTCTGCTTTGCGACCAGACCAGGTAAACCGTAGAACCCGGGAAATATTCCCAGCGCACCACCAGGTTGGAACGGAACTGGAAGAAATTAAAATTGGGATTGTCAAAGGAGTAATCATGAACACTGTCCTGGTTTTCATCGATGAAATAGGTTTCCTGGCCGCTGTCATAACGGATTTCGTCCTGTTGGAAGGTGTGATAACGGTTCTCAAAAGTATCTGCACGGGGATTGGTGATATGTTTAAATGCAGCGTATTTGCCCGCTGAAATAAAGGGCTGCCCATAGAACTGGATAGAGAGGTCCGGTGTGATGCTGAGATTCAACCGCACAGTAATACTGAGGGTTTTTTGGTCCAGTGTGCCAAAAATATACCGCTCTCCGTCTAATGCTTCAATGGTATCGACATACTGCAATAGGTCTTTCCTGATACTAAAGGAAGGCTGCACCGATATCGAAAGGTTTGAGCCGGGGCGGTAGGTGGTGCCGAACCAGACGCTTTTTGAGTCGTATGCGTTATTATACTGGGTGTAATGACTTCCACCAAATTCAAAGCGAAGAGGTTTGCGGGTATCCGTATGAATATTAAACCAGTTTCCCCAGGCTCCGGGTACTCTCAGTGCCGGGCCTCCCCGCAGGGCCGTAGTGGAAAGGGCCTCACCATTGAGGTTAAAACCGAAACCAAATCCCCAATGATTTTTAAATTGGGTATACAGGTTGATGTTCCCACCATCAAAAATATTTTCACCACTGAAGTCCCATCCCCGCCACTGGTTAAGGTTAATACTAATCTCTCTGAAAATGGAAAAAGGTTTCCATATACTGTAACCCACCCAGACCCACTGCATAATCCTGTCGGCACTGCGGAGGTAGCCCACATCATTTAATTCAAGACCTGGTGACCGCCAGGTAACGCCTGTCCAGAACTTCAAACGCCCGCTTCCGAATTTACCGAAGCTAATGGTTCCACCGTGACCGCTCAGAGATGTGCGATTGGGGTCGACAGATAAATGGGTGGCATCAGGACGTTGATAGTAACGCAGTGGTGATTCCTGGGTATTGAGAATCGCCTCTTTATCTCCCCGCACATGGCTGAATACCGTATTAACAGAAAAAACATAGGTTTTATTTTTCCATTTGTGAGAAAAATCAAACCCACCCGTATAAGCGGCACGGTGCAAAACATTAAGGCTGGGGTCAGAATCACTGATGAAACGGTTGGCAGCGGTCACCATTCCACCGATAATGGTTTTACCTTTATTATAATCTTTCTGGAGACGCATCACAAAATAATTGGTCATGGGTTCCACGGTTTCACGGCGCCGTTCTCCTAAAAAATCAATTTCCGCTTCTTCTTTAGAGGTCAAGCTGTCCAATATACCAATGGAGAGCCCGCTTTTGGTTTTACCCGTCAATTTTAACGCCCCCAGGATAGAGGTATTGGTGGGCATATCTAAATATTCATCATCGTTGGTATTCGGTACATGGTGCGGTAAGCGGCCTATCCGGCGAGAATAAAACAGGTTGTCCCAGGAGAAGTCACCATCTCCCAGCATAAGACGGAAATCCATGATATTACGGCCTTCAATAAAAAAAGGCCGTTTTTCTTCAAAGAAGGTCTCAAAAGTGGTTAAATTAACTTCCGACGGGTCGGCTTCCACCTGGCCGAAGTCCGGGTTAATGGTAAAATCCAGGGTTAAATCGCTGGTAATCCCGATTTTGCCATCCACTCCTCCCACGATATTTTGCAATCTCCCTGTGGAAAAGGGGTTGCCCGCTTCTGCTTGGAAGCGTTCCATTTTTCCTACTGTATAAGGAACGATTTCCATTCGGCGTTTGGGTTTAATCCCTAAAATACCGTGCAGTTCACCGAAGCGATGAACCACTCCCGGAGAGTCTTTGGGGATGTATTGCCACCCTGAACGTTCCTGTTTCCGGAACAATTGGCGATCGCACTGGAATCCCCATACCTGCTCTTCGCTGGCCGGAAAGCGCAGTTGACTGAAAGGAATTTTCATTTCAGCCACCCATCCTTTCTCATCCACTGATGTTTTGACATACCAGATGGGGTCCCAGGATGGGTCGTGGTTGTCACCATCCTCGGTAATGGCTTTATCGCATTTCACACCTTTTGCATTCACGGCAAAAGAAAATGCCGTGCGCAAGTCGTGGTAACTGTCGATGTTGACGGCTACCCAGTCGCCGTCGAAATTGTCTCGCCTGGCCAAACGGCGTACGATCTTTCCAGGTTCCGTATCATACGCCCGGATACCCACATAAAGATTCCGTTCATCATATAATATTTTAAACGCCGTCTGTTGGGACGGTTTTTGACCTTCATACGGCTCCAATTGAATAAATTCACTCTCCCACGGCACTTCTTTCCACACCAGGTCATCCAGCTTACCATCGATCACCGGCAGGTGGGGGTTCACATGTTTGGTGGTGTACACCTTTTTGGGGGGCGGTGTGGAACCAAAGGTTAAAGAAAACGAAAATAACTGGAAAAACAAAACACCAAATAAAATAAGTTTCATAAGTTTCATAATTTTCATCTTTTCCTCCTTTTTGTTCTTTAGCCACGAAGGCACGAAGACACGACGTTTTTTTACACAGAGTTCTTTTTTTACGTTGTGCCTTTGTGTCTTTGCTATCTTGTTTTTTCCTCATCATGGCCCTATAATAGTATAACCCCCCTGGTTTTTCGGCGGGAATTGAAATTTAGAACCGCGGAAAGGTTCGAAATTGAAATTCAGAACGTCCCCCCCAAAAAATCACAAATTACAAATCACAAATTACAACACCCCTCCGGCGGGGGCAGCCCATTATTATGTGTGTTCCATGATATACGAATTGATTGTTTTCAAATATTCCCTGAGAGTTGAAATATCCTTTTGTATAATATCAAATACACGGCTGTTGTCTACTTTCCGGTATACATGAACCAGTAAATTCCTGAATTTTGCCATTTCAGCCATTTAAAACCTCTTTTAGATAGGTGTTTGACATGTATTGAAAATCGAAATATTCCTGCCAGGTTCGGCATAGGAACTCCTCCCTGGCGATTTCGTCCCTGGAAAATAAAAGTGAACCCTTTGAAACGCTGTACCTGAAACTTACCTGCGCACAATCCAGGTTAACCACTTTTATATCTATGGGCACATATCGTTCAAAGGTCTCTCCCGGTTTGACCCGGTCTTCCAATTCCAGGGAGAGGTCCATCTCGTAATCAAAGACATCGATTGTTTTTATTTTTTCTTCATCCAGGTAGACAGCCACATCGATATCTTTGAAGTCATCCGTGTTGAGAAATGTCCCCAGGATATAAGCGAACAGTATTTCTTCCCGTTCCATCAGGCAGGTTTTGATTTTTTCCAATATTGCGTTTTTCATTGCCTTTTCATTATGCTGGTAATCCGCTTTATTGTCAAGTCTTTTGTGCTTTTTTGTGGTTATCTCTTCGTGTTTCTTTATGCTCTTCTTTATAGGCCCTCCGCGCCGCGGGGCTTCGTGGCTATCTTTCTCCAATATACCGCATCTGTTCACCGGATGTGAGGTATTTCTTTTTGACCATGGTTTTGAAAAAGGCTGTCAACCCATCACGGGTACCAATGACATTGTCTTCGGCATCCTTTTCCAGGCCGTATTTTTTCATTAGCTTTTTCACCTTTTCTTCGTTATCTTCTTTAAGATTGAGAAAATCCACTATATCTCCATGGATGTTGATGACGACATAATTAAAATGGTCTTCTTCTTTTGATTGGAGCAAATAGTATTGGCGTCGAAGCTTGAGCAAACGGAACCTGGAAGCATCGGAATCTTTCATTTGAATCTCGTATTCCTTTGCTTGTTCATCCCATCTAATCCGGGTCTCCTGGGGTTTATCGCTAAAGTCTTTATATGTCCCGCTTTTAAATCCCGGTGCCTGGATACCTTTGCCCTCCGGTATGACTTCTATATTGCTGCGAATCCCGAAAATATCCACGCACCCGACAGTGGACAGGATTAAAAATAATGCCGCCACACACAACCCGGTATTTCTTGATTTTTTCATTTCATACCTCTTTCATTTGTAAATGCTGCAAAAAAAGTGCCAGGTAAGAAAATCTTGTTTGATTAGAAAACTGCTTTACCACTGTTCTGCCGGTACCTGGCCAGCAATTACCAGTACGTACGTGGCGATGGGAACCTTACAGTAGCACGGTTCCTGTTGGGTACTCATGGGGCAGCCGCACAGGGTTGGCGGATCAGTGATACATTCCGGTACGCTGGGCTGGCACTGGACGCCGTCAATGGAGATGCAGTTGCCCAGCGCAGCAATATCTCCGCCGTACAGTCGTTTCATATGGCGGGAATCCAGGTTAGCAACGGTCTTTTTGTTTAAAACCAGTTTTTTTTGTAGTCGTTTAGGTTTCATGGCATTTTCTCCTTTTTTTTATAAATGAGTGTGCACAATACATAAGAATGTTTTAGCACAAATCCCGGGATTTGGCAAGGAAAAAGTCGCCAGAGTAAAAACCGGCATGTCCCCTTTTTATTTGAAAATTGTGTAACGAAACCGACTTTTTGTTTTGTTCATCTGTTCCCTGCCAATTCAGAAATTATTCTTATGACACATAACCATCGCGATTCATTTTTATGTTCCTTCCTTGCCAATAAACATGTTTTTTTGAGAAAGCATACAGCAGCGGTTTAAACGCTGCAAACGGCACGATAATGGTGGCGGCCAGGATATAAGATTTATACCACAAACCAAACGTCTTCATGCCAACCCAGATCAGCAAATGCCAGGTAAAAAAAATAGATATCGACGGCAGAATGCTTTGCCCCGTAAACAAATCAAAAATTAATACAAATAGACCGCCTGCATGCAGGCAAAACATCCAGCCGGCAACCCCATAAAATACTGCCGGTATATAATAACGTGACCCGATAAACCAACGGTGCCAGATATGCTGAAAATCCTTCGCGGACAAAGCTGGAACAACACATTGAACGGTCTGAACCGCACATTGAACACTTAACCCGGATTCCCGGATCATTTTTGCCATAGGAGTATCCTCGGTCAAGTGACGCTTGAGGAATTCCCAATCAATATATCTTTTTACATCGCCGATTCGCATAACCATTGTCCCACCCAATGCGCCGGGAATTTTTCCCCACATTCCAAACCACCGGATTAGCGGGATAGTACAGAGATTAAACAAATAAGCATGGATGCCGGCATAGAAACTTTTACTCACCGGAACCTGGTTATAAGCAAAAAATAACAGGCCCAGCCCTTTATCATTAGAGAACCTTAAACGAGCTTCATCGATAATGGATTGTTCCAGGCGAATATCGGCATCAACAAAAAAGACAAGTTGGTTTTCGTTTTTCAACTGCTTGAAAGCAAGCTGTTGGCGAACCACTTTGTCATTCTCTTTTTCACCGGTGTACCTTTGAGCCCGGGGAGAGACCCATCTCTTTATTGCCGCATCATCGCCAATTAAAACATTTTCAATTCCTTCAAAATGGGACAATTTTTCCAGGTATTCCGCGGGTAATCTTTCCTCTTTAACCGGTATGACAATATTTACCAGCGGTAGACCCGGCTTGTCTAACCCGGTAAGTACTTTGCCCCGTCTATTATTTAATGCACTCAATATGGCGATTATCCACGATAACGCTGCGGCATAGAACAACCAATGAAATATGATGATTATCTCAGCCATCTATCTCTCTTAATCATGCCTGGTACCGATTTGGGTTAACGCATAAGTCTGCTTCTTATCTCCCCTGGCCAACAGGCAAGAAGCCTCCAAAGCCAATTTGCTTACAGATGCGGTATTGCCTTCGATCACTTTCATATAATCCTTCTTCCTCCTGTAAATACTTCCAAAATCCCGTACAAAATATGATATCATAAACGGAGTTGTGTTTCAATTCCTTTTTCAAAATACACCACTTTTTTTCAAAGAGCTGGTTGTAAGCATTAAGTTACTGCGTTTGGAAGCTTAACTATTTTTACTTCCTTTATCATCTCCTGTTTTGATCTCTTTTTCGGAAGACTCCACCAGTTCCTTATACTCCAGCTTGAATTTCTGGAAAAAACTCAACACCTCATAGCGCAGTAATGGGATACGCTCCATAGACTCCAACAGCTCTTTAACATCATCCATCACGTCTGTCAGGTCCTGATATGTTCTCATTCATGATGAACATTCTAAGAAAAACATTTTTTTTTGATGGGAAATTTAGGCATAATCTTGTCTTGTATCTCCTCACATTCGGTGCTATAATACCCCTTTAAAAATTTCAATAAGGAGTTTACCATTTGTAAAAACTCAAGGAAGGTTGCCATATGAATGATGAGAAAAACGAAAAGAAAGATATCATCAAAGACCAACGCCGGGAGCAGGAGCAAGAAGATATACTGGAAGAATACCTGAAACCCAAACGACTCCAGATAAAATTCTGGCGCTGGGTGATACTTGCCATAGTTTTTGTGATCCTGGTGATTGTTTATAAAACCTGGGTTATCGATCCCACATTACCACCGGAAGAGTTAGTGGCTTCAATGGAAATTTTTAATATCGAGAGCCAATGGATCAAGTCCGAGGAATTGGATACGCCGGATTTCAAAGGCATTGTACTGGTTCCCCAAATTTCCTTCCAGGTTCGCAACATCGGTAAAGCGGAATTGTACTACGTGTATTTCCTGGGAGTTTTCCGTTTGTTGGATCGGCCAAAAGCACTGGGCGAAGGCACGTTTGTGGCCTTTAAAAAACCCCTGAAACCCGGAGAAGAAAGCGAACGAATCACATTAAACTCTAAATTCGGTTACAGGGGATCATCCAAACAAGCCTTTAAAAAATATTACAAAGAATGGCGAAGCGCTATGGTTCAAATTTATGTCAGTTCTGGCACATCCAGGTTAAGTTTTTTAAAGTCTTTCTATATCAGCCGACGAATCGAAGGTCTGGATGTTGATATAACGGTCACAGATAAACAATATAAAGATATCGTTATTGAAGAGGAGAAAGATCAGAAGAAGTAGGCAGTAGGCAGTAGGCAGTAGGTAGTAGGTAGTAGGTAGTAGTGAAGCGGGGAAGAGAGGAGGATAACGATGAGTGCAAAATATGCTGAGGCCGGTAACAGGGGTGAAAGTGTCAGGTCCGACTGTTGGGTGAACCTGAAACTCACGGATACCGGTGGTATACAATTAAAATTAAAAAGTAAAGTAGAGGTTTTATACGGAGATTCGATCCGTCAATTAATAAATGACATGCTGCGGTTTTTTGAGATCACCAATGTGGACATCGAACTGGAAGATGCAGGTGCGGTGCCTTTCGTGATCATGGCACGGCTAGAAACCGCTGTTCGGCGCCTGGGAGTAGACAAAGGAAAAAGGTATTTACCGCTGTGGGAATACCCGGTTCCTGCCAGCAGCCGCGATCGGTTTCGCCGGTCACGGCTTTACCTTCCAGGCGATCAACCCAAATTGTTTATCAATGCCGCTATTCACAAAGGAGACGGCTTAATTCTCGACCTGGAAGATTCAGTGGCACCTCCCAAAAAAGATGCAGCCCGTATTTTGGTAAGAAACGCCTTACGTGCTATTGATTTTAAGGGTGCTGAGCGCATGGTCCGGATCAATCAACTGCCCCTGGGAGTCGAAGACCTGGAAGAGATCATTCCCCAAAAACCCCATTTGATTTTGATTCCCAAAGTGGAAACCCCGGACCAGGTCCAGCAGATTGATAAAAAAGTAGATGAAATCCTGGCAAAAGAAAAAAACGTGCAGGAGGTGTTTTTTATGCCTATCCTGGAAAGTGGAAAGGGTATTATCAATGCTTATCCCATTGCGGTAGCATCCAAACGAAATGTGGCCCTTGCCATCGGGTTGGAAGACTATACCGCAGATATCGGTACACAGCGGACCAATGAAGGGCGTGAAAGTTTTTTTGCGCGTTCTATGCTGGTAAACGCTGCCCGGGCAGCGGGTATCCAGGCGATTGATACGGTGTTTTCCGATGTTGATGATATGGAGGGGCTGCGGGAAAGTGTGCGGGAAGCAAAGGCCCTGGGGTTTGACGGGAAAGGCTGCATCCATCCTCGCCAGATTCGGGTTATCCATGAAGCGTTTGCACCAGGGGCAAAGGAGATCGAAAAAGCCAAAAAAATCGTGCTGGCTTTTGAAGAGGCAGAAAGAAAAGGGCTGGGTGTGGTTTCGCTGGGCAGTAAGATGATCGATCCACCGGTGGTGAAACGAGCCCTGCGAACCATTGATATGGCGGTTAAAGATGGAATCATCCCGGAAGGATGGAGGAAGGAAAATGAGTGAATATAATTATAAAACTGAAATAAATGTGGTGGGTCGCGACGTATTGGTGGAAATCAACGGCAAATCTCATGTACCGTTTCAGGGTGTAGGGAAGTATCAACCCATTGGCAGCAAAGCAGCACCCCCGATTCGTTCCTGCAAAGATTATCCGGACAGCGGCGACAAGTGGGTGGAGAGCATTAAAGAAGCGTTAAAACGCTGCGGCATCAAGGACGGTATGACCATTTCTACGCATCACCATTTACGCAACGGTGATTATGTGGCGAACATGGTATTTGACGCTGCTGCCGGGCTGGGAGTTAAAGATTTACGTTGGTTCCCCAGTGCCTCGTTTCCCTGCCATGCACCTATAATTAAGCACCTGGAAAACGGGGTGGTTCATCACATAGAAGGCAGTATGAACGGACCTCTGGGAGATTACTGTTCCCAGGGGAAGATGCGCGGTACGGCTGTATTACGGTCCCACGGCGGCCGGTACCAGGCAGTGCAGGACGGTGACGTGCATATAGACATCGCTGTGATATCTGCACCCGCGGCCGATGCGTTTGGCAATGCCAATGGTGTCCGGGGCAAAGCCGCTTGCGGACTGCTGGGATTTGCCCTGGCAGATTCCCAGTATGCGGACCATGTCATTATTGTCACCGACAACCTGGAACCCTTTCCCTGTATCCCCTGGCAAATCCAGGGCAATTACGTGGATTACGTGGTAGAAGTGGATTCTATTGGCGATCCCACCAAGATCATTTCCGGTACCACCCAGTTGACGCGGAGCCCGGACCGATTATTGATCGCTGAAATGGCAGTGCAATTTGCCGTAGAGGCCGGGATCGTCAAGGATGGTTTTTCGTTCCAGGCAGGAGCGGGGGGTACGTCCCTGGCTTTTGCGGTATTCTTACGGGATTTTATGCAGAAACATAACGTCAAAGCCCAATTTGTGCGGGGGGGCTCGACAAAATACCTTACCGACATGCTGGAACAAGGCCTTACCGGTTATATTTTGGATGGTCAAACCTTTGACCTGGAGGGTGTGCGCTCCATGAGAGACAACCCCAGGCATCAACATACCAGTCCCTTTACCAGTTACAACTACCACGGCAAGGGTAATTTTGCCTCCATGATAGATGTGGTGGTGTTGGGCGCCACAGAGGTGGATGTTAATTTCAACGCCAACGTGGTGACCCATTCGGACGGAAAACTGCTGCACGGCATCGGCGGATGGCAGAACTGTTTGTTTGGAAAATGCGTAATTCTTCCTATTCCTCTTTTCAGGGACCGTATCCCTGTGCTGGTGGACGAGGTCACCACCCTGGTGGGACCCGGTGAACTGATCGATGTCATTGTCACAGAGCGGGGGATTGCTATTAATCCCAAACGGCAAGATTTGCTAAAAGCCCTTTCCGGTTCCAGGCTGCCTATTCGCAGCATTGAAGAATTAAAAGCCGAAGCAGAGAAGGTCTGCGGCGGAAAACCCGCCAAACCCAAATTAGGAGAAAAAGTGATTGCTGCAATCAAATGGGTGGACGGGACCGTGATTGACTGCGTCAAACAGGTAGAGGAATAACCTCCTGAAATTACATTTTAACATAAAGTCGGTTTTTTTCAAGATACCAGTGCTTATTAAAAATGCAGGTAACATTTTTATGATATCCTAATATAAAGCGTTTATAGTTGAGCCTTTGACCTGTTGAAAGGTAACATATTTATCGATTTACACCTAACCATGGGTGTGATATATAAACTTTCGTAATGCGAAACCGAACTCAAATGGATCAATCATTTCTCTTTTATTAGTTATTAGTGCAGTTGAAGAAGTCTAGAGGCGGAAGCCTGAATATCATATTCAAAACCCTATTATCGAATCGATATGAACTTTATTCAAAATTAATAGCATGAATAGATGAATTTCCAGGAGAATGAAACTTAAGATGGATAAGACAGTGAGGAGATTTAATTGATGAGCATAATACGTTTATTGGCTAATCTTAAAAGTTTGGGAGTTAGCATTCAATTGCAGGATGATAAGTTAAAGATCCATGCACCTAAGGGAAAATTAACAGCAGGTTTATTAAATGAATTAAAAGAGAAAAAAGAAGAGGTTATTGGATTTTTACGAAGAGCTGATGCAGCAGGCAGCTATGTTTCAATCGATCCGGTAGAAGAGAAAGAATACTATGCGTTATCTTCACAACAGAAACGGTTGTATTTTATCCAGCAGATGTCCCCGGAAAGCGCTGCTTATAATATTTCTATGGAGATGCGCCTTCGTCCTGATTTCGGTAAAGATAAGGAGAGGATAGAATCAATACTGAGGCAGTTGATATCCCGTCATGAAAGTTTAAGGACGTCGTTTGAGATGGTTGATGGTCAGCCAGTGCAGCGGATACATGATGAAGTAGAGTTTGCCATCGAGTATTATGATCAGGAACTGCCCTCTTTTTCCACTTTTATCCGTCCTTTTGATTTATCTAAAGCCCCGCTGCTGAGGTCGTGTATCATAAAAGAAAATGGTAATCATTATACCTGGGTGAGGGATATGCATCATATCATAGCGGATGGCACTTCACAGAACATACTGGAAAAAGAGATTGTCGCCCTGTACAGGGGGGAAGCTCTCCCGGAATTAAATGTGCAATACAAAGATTATTCAGAATGGCAGCGCAAGGAGGAGCAGCAGAGACTAACGAAAAAACAGGAAAGATACTGGCTTAACGAATTTTCCCGGGAAATTCCGGTTCTAAATTTACCGGCTGATTTCCTCAGGCCCATGGTACAGAGTTTTGCCGGCAGACAGTTGAGTTTTTTTATAAATAAAGAAATAACCGGCATGTTAAAGGAACTTTGCCAGGAGAAAGATATTACGTTATATATGGTTTTATTATGCGTTTTCACTATCCTATTATCGAAGTTAAGCGGCCAGGAAGACATCATCATAGGCACACCTATAGTCGGCAGGAGACATGCAGACCTCCAGGATATCTTCGGTATGTTTGTCAATACCCTGGTAATGAGGAATTACCCGGAGGGAGATAAAGGATTCCTGGAGTTTTTAGAAGAGGTAAAAGTTCGTACCCTTGCTGCCTATGAGAACCAGGAGTATCAATTTGAAGACCTTGTGGATCGTGTCTCGGTAAGGAGGGATACCAGCCGGAATCCATTGTTTGATGTGACATTTAACTTAATGACCCAGGCGGACTTTCGAGGAGATATAATCCAGGTTGATGCGGAGGCAATCAGAGATGGAGGCGAATGCAATGCAAATTTTGATATTATGTTTCAGGGAGTGGAAATGAATGGAATGATCTACTTTACTGTGAATTATTGCACAAAGCTATTCCGAAAAAAGACCATAAAAAGGTATATCAATTATTTCAAAAAAATATTGTTGGAGATTAAAAAGAATGCCTCCGGGAAGTTGTCTTCAATCGAAATCATATCAGGAGAAGAGAAGAAACAGTTATTGGTGGATTTAAATGATACCGCATCGGGATATCCCCGGGACAAAACGATTCATGAATTATTTGCGGAGCAGGCAGAGAAAACGCCTGACGGCGTTGCTGTTGTCGGGCATGGATGCATGGATGCATGGATGCATGGTAATATTTCTATTACTTTCAGAGAATTGAATAAAAAATCCAATCAATTGGCCCATTTATTGAAGGAAAAAGGCATTGGGCCTGATACCATTGTAGGCATCATGGTTGAACGTTCCATTGAAATGATCATGGGGATAATCGGCATATTAAAGGCAGGCGGCGCCTATATGCCGATTGATCCGGATTATCCCCGAGAACGCATCGATTACATGTTAAAAGACAGTGGTGCCAGAGTTCTGTTGAAGTGCAACAATAATGGACTGGACAAATCCGAAATTCGAATATCTAAATCCGAAACAAATCCAAATGACCGAAATTCAAATGACCAAAACAGGATAGCACCATGCATTGTTTTGAATTTTGAACATTTGAATTTTGAATTTGTTTCGAATTTCGAAATTCGTGCTTCGAATTTTAGTCCCTCAAATATGGCTTACATTATCTACACCTCTGGAACCACGGGGCGGCCCAAAGGCTGTATGATCGAACACCGCAGCGTGGTGCGTTTGCTGGTCAACGACAGATTCCAATTTGATTTTGGACCTGCTGATGTCTGGACCATGTTTCATTCATACTGTTTTGATTTTTCCGTCTGGGAAATGTGGGGTGCTCTTGTGTATGGTGGACGATTAATTATTGTTCCCCAAATGACGGCCAGGGACCCACGGCAGTTCCTGGAACTGTTGAAAAAACAACAGGTTACTGTGTTAAACCAGACCCCGGGCGCGTTTTACCATCTTAGCGATGAAGCATTAACGGATGCCGGTCACCTGTCGAATCTCAGGTATGTTATTTTTGGGGGTGAGGCCCTGGCTCCGGCAAGGTTAAAGGAGTGGAAGGTGCGTTTTCCCCAAACTCGACTGATTAATATGTACGGGATCACAGAGACCACGGTACATGTTACATTTAAAGAGATTACCCACAGGGAAGTCCGGTTAAATGAATGTAATATTGGCAGACCGATTCCCACCTTGAGTATTTATATAATGGATAAATACCTGAGATTGCAGCCTCTGGGTGCGGCCGGGGAGTTGTGTGTAGGTGGTGAAGGGGTTGCCAGGGGTTATTTGAATCGCCCGGAGTTAACTGGGGAGAGGTTTTTTTCTATCTCTTATAAGTCCTATAGGTCCTATAGGACCTATAATTCTAAAAAAATCTACAAAACCGGGGATTTGGCTCGTTGGTTACCGGATGGCGAACTGGAATACCTGGGGCGCATTGACCTTCAGGTTAAAATCCGTGGGTACCGGGTTGAACTGGGAGAAATCGAGTACCATTTAAAAATGCACCCTGAGATAAAAGAAGTGGTGGTGGTAAATGTAAATATAAACAGAAATAATAGGGGACAAAATTACTTGTGCGCGTATTTTGTGGTCCGGCAATCGTCGGCTGAGGAAGGAATAGAAAATGAGGTTGAGAAGAAACTTTCCGTATCTGATTTGAAGAAGTACCTGGCAGAGAAGTTACCCGATTATATGATTCCTGCCTATTTTGTAGAAATGGATAAAATACCGCTCACTGCCAATGGAAAAGTTGATGGGAAAATGCTGTCGCAGTCCTGGGAAACCCACATCCATTTGGACTCTGCTTATGTGGCACCCGAAACCGGTATGCAGAGAATTATTGCGGAGACCTGGAAAGAGGTGTTGAATCGGGATAAGGTGGGAATCCGGGATAATTTTTTCGACCTGGGGGGAAATTCCCTGGATTCTATCGTGGTTATCAATAAATTGCAGGAGAAACTAAAAAGAGAAATCCCTGTTGTCACGTTGTTTACCTATCCTACTATCAGCTCCCTGGAAGGTTATTTGCAGCGCGGCGAAGGTAAAGGTGATGAAGTTCCTGGCGAGAACGCATCCGAATCTGAACGTTTCCAACTGATCGATGAAGGCAAAAACCTCATGCAGCAGACCTTAATAAAACTGGATGAAGGAGATTGATATGAAAGAAATGAAGGGAAAAGGTTCTTTAACCGGTTTGGAAATAGCAGTAATCGGTATGGCCGGGAGGTTCCCGGGTGCTGAAAATATCGACGCCTTTTGGGAGAATGTAAAAAATGGGGTGGAGTCTGTGGCGTTTTTCTCGGATGTAGAGTTGTCGGCAGCCGGTATTGATCCGTCATTAATTAAAAACCCCAATTATGTTAAAGCCAAGGGATGCCTGGAAGATATTGAATATTTTGACTCTGAGTTTTTTGGTTATACTCCCCGGGAAGCAGAGATCATGGACCCCCAGGTGCGTTTGTTTCACGAATGTGCCTGGCATGCGCTGGAAAATGCCGGTTATGATCCGTGGTCTTACCATGGTTTAATCGGGCTTTATGCGGGGTACAGCCCGAATATGTCCTGGAAAATGGGGAATTTATTTCGAGGAAGAAGTTCTTCGGAACAGTTTCAAAATGAGAATTTAAATAGTTTTTATTTTAGTACCCTCATTTGCTATAAATTGAATTTAAAAGGAGCGGGAGTGACGGTAAATACTGCCTGTTCAACATCATTGGTGGCGATTCATATGGCATGTCGTGCGTTATTAACCGGTGAGGCAGATATGGCGGCAGCAGGTGGGGTGACGGTAACGCTTCCGGCAAAGAACGGTTATTTTTATGAAGAGGGGATGATCCAATCCCCGGATGGACACACCCGGGTTTTTGATGCCCGGGCAAAGGGGACGGTGCCGGGTAACGGTGTCTGTATTGTCGTATTGAAGCGATTGACAAAAGCCCTTAAAGACAGGGACCATATATATGCGGTGATTAAGGGTACGGCCATTAATAACGACGGTAATCGCAAAGCTGGATATACGGCCCCCAGTGTAAATGCCCAGGCAGAGGTTATTCGTGCTGCCCAACGGGTGGCAGAGGTGGAAGCGGAGAGCGTTACTTATGTCGAGACCCACGGCACGGGAACCCCCCTTGGGGACCCGATTGAAATTGAGGCATTGAAAAAGGCATTTAAGACGGATAAAAAAAGGTTTTGCTGCCTGGGGACCTTAAAAGCCAATGTGGGGCACCTGGATTCTGCAGCCGGCGCAGCCGGTTTTATTAAGGCTGTATTGGCCCTGAAGCACCGGGTCATTCCTCCGGCCGTTAATTTCGAGTCGCCCAACCCAAAGATCGATCTTGAGAACAGCCCCTTTTATTTAAATAAGGGGTTAATGGAATGGAAGGCAGGGGAATTTCCCCTGCGGGCCGGGGTCAGTTCCTTTGGTATCGGTGGGACAAATGCCCACGTGGTGTTAGAGGAATGGCCGGAGGACAGACGGTCAGACGGTCAGAAGGCAGACGGTCATAAGCCCCAATTGATTCTTCTTTCTGCCAAAACCCAATTTTCCCTTGATGAAAATACCCACAACCTGGGGGAATATCTAAGCAAACACCCGGAGGTGACTCTCGCCGATGCAGCCTATACCTTGCAGGTGGGAAGAGCGGTTTTTAGCCATCGACGAATGTTGGTCAGTCGGGACCGGGATGAGGCCATCCACGCGTTGTTATCCCCGGGTTGCGAAAACCTTCGTAATTATTATACCGAGTTGGAGGATAAACCGGTGGTGTTTATGTTTCCCGGCCTGGGAACCCAGTACGTTAATATGGGATTGGGACTTTATCAAACAGAACCGGTATTCCGGGAAGAAATGGACCGCTGTTTCGATATCCTGGATTCCCTGGTGGACGACAACGTCAAAGAAATTCTTTACCCGGCTGAACCCACGCCTGGCATTGATCACATTGAAATTGCCCAAATCGTTGTTTTTATATTTGAATATGCCCTGGCAAAATTGCTGATAAAATGGGGAATAAAACCCCATTCAATGATTGGTTACAGTTTTGGTGAATATGCGGCGGCATGTCTTTCCGGGGTATTTTCCCTGGAGGATGCATTGAGGTTGGTGGCAGCCAGGGGACGATTGATCCGCGATATTCCTGCCGGTGGGATGTTGAGTGTTCCCCTTAAAGAAGAAATGGTGAGGCCGCTGCTGAATAATCAATTATCCATCGCCATTGATAATGGTGCCTCTTGTATTGTTTCCGGTTCCAATGAGGCCATCGATGCCTTTGAAAAGCAAATGAAAGAGAAAAAATATTTGTGTATTCGCTTGCAGGCCTCTCACGGCATCCATTCAATGATGATGGATACGATTTCAGACCAATTTGAAAGGGAAGTCAGTGGGTTGACATTAAATAAGCCTCAGATTCCATTTATATCAAATGTGACGGGTAAATGGATAACGGTTGAAGACGCTGTGAATCCCGGTTACTGGGTCAACCATTTGCGGGAGACGGTGCGATTTGCCGACGGGCTGCAAGAATTGGTGAAAACCGAGAACGCCGCCTTTGTGGAAGTGGGACCCGGGGTTGTTCTCAGCACGCTGACATACCAGTATATTGATAAGGAATCCAATCATTCGGTAGTCAACCTGGTCCCATCGCCGGACCAGAAGGTAGCGGATGTGGAATACGTATTGGGAAAAATCGGCCGGTTATGGCTTTATGGGAAACAGGTTGACTGGTCCGGGCTTTATTTGGGCCAGCAGAGAAACAGGGTGGTTTTACCTTCCTATTCGTTTGATAAGTTGTATTACAGTGTTGATCTTCCCATGCAAAATTTGAGGTTTTGGGGCGGGCCTGGTGAGGAACCGGTGGAGAAGAGGCCGCCTTTGGCAGCAGCACAGGTATACCGGCAGCGACAATCCCCAAGAACTCCTGGTTACGAGGCACCCGGGAATAAAGCTGAGCAAATGTTAGTGGATATGTGGGAGGAATTACTGGGGATTGCCCCCATTGGTATTCATGATAATTTGTTGGAGATGGGGGTGGACTCTCTTAAAGGGATATCCTTTGTCAATAGGCTCAAGGAGGTGATGGGAGAGATTATTCATATCACCGCCATATTTGATGCCCCCACCGCGGCGGAGCAATCTGCTTATTTCAGCAAACACTACCCGGAAAGTTTTGGACAATTAGTGGGGGATGAGGAAGAAGCAATTGAGGAGGGGCAGCGCCAGCCTGGTAAAGAAGAGGAAGGCGTTACTATTGAGAAAATTATGAGGTTTCGACGGTTAATGCGTCCGCTGCCGCCTTTGAGTAAAATAGATACCCCCAGGAATCCATCGGCCGTATTTGTTCTATCGCCGCCCCGTACCGGTTCCACATTGCTTCGTGTTGTATTGGCCGGTCACCCCAGGTTATTTGCGCCGCCGGAGTTAAACTTGATGCTCTATAATACCCTCCTGGAAAGAAAAACTCAACTTGCCGGTCCGGCAGCTTCCCACCTCCAGGGCACGCTTCGAGCCATTATGGAGATAAAAGGGTGCAGCATAGAAGAAGCAGAGGAGATCATGGAACAGTTTGAAGCACAGGGGATGACGACTCAACAATTCTATTGTCAACTGCAGGAGTGGATAAGGGATCGAAACCAGGTATTGGTGGATAAATCTCCTGGTTATTCTACCTGCCGTGAAAGCCTTGAGCGTATTGAAATTTATTTCCAGGACCCGTTTTATATTCACCTGATGCGTCACCCTTACGGCATGATCCATTCGTACGTGGAAGCCAAGATGGATTTACTAGCCGGGCAGCAATTAACGGATGCCTTTTCCCTTTCCCGGCGGGAATTTGCCGAGGTGAGCTGGACAGTGGGTGTTCAGAATATCCTGGAATTTTTGGCTCATATTCCCGCGGAACGTCAATTGGATATTAAATTCGAAGACCTGGTCAGCAAACCTGAAAAAACTGTCCGGGATATTTGCCGGTTTTTGAACCTGGAATTTCATCCGGATATGCTTCAGCCTTACCTGGAAAAGAAAAAACGAATGACTGACGGTGTGTACTCGGAAGGTAATATGATTGGCGATCCCAAGTTTCACCAGCACAAAGCCATTAATCCTGTGGTGGCAGACAACTGGAGGAAACGCTATAAGGAAGATTTCCTGGGTGAGCCCACGTTACTGGCAGCGAAATCATTGGGGTACACCTCCATCCGGGAACAGGAACATATGGATGGTATGAATAAGGATAAAAAGAAAGCCAAAAAAGTAAGTTTGATCATCAGTGATAGGAACCTGGAACTGCTGCGAGGGGAGCCTGAGGGAGACAAGCATCTCTTTTTAATACATGATCGAAGTGGAGATATAGGTGGATATATTGAATTAGGCAGGCACTTAAATAATGGGTTTAGTTGTTGGGGAATCCGACCGGATGAATTGGTAAACTATACGCCTCAAAATTTGACCATTGAAGAGACGGCGGAGAAGTACGTTCAAAAGATAAAGAAAGTTCAATCCCGGGGTCCCTATCATATTGCCGCGTGGTCCTTCGGCGGTAGAATTGCCTTTGAAATGGTCCTGCAATTGGAGCAAATAGGAGAACCTGTTGCCTGTTTTACTCTTATCGATTCCCTGGGGCCTCCAGGTGATGGGGATAAAAATATTTCTCCATTTACTCTTGAAACAGAGAAACGTTTCATAAAAAAATATTTACCAGGCGGGGAATTTGAAGAAAAATTGGAACGTATAGACGAGATTAATGATATCTGGCCATTTGTAGTGGATTATTTAAGGTCCAATAATGTGGATGTGGAATTAATCAAGAGAATCGTGAAAGAGTCCGAAATTCAATTTGTACCAGACTACCAGAGGCTTGGGATCGAGCATTTAATTACTTATCTAAATGTTGGCCGGACATATGAGAATGCAGGGTTACGCTATATCCCCCAAGGAAAGATCCATACACCGGTTCATTTCTTTGCTGCCAGCCAATCAACGGTAATTAACAGGGAGCGCTGGGATGATTACTGCCATAAACCGATAACCTATCATAAGATCAACGCTGCTCATTATACCATACTTAAAATGCCGGCACTGGGTGAGTTTGTGAAAAAATTCCGCGAAGTAATGGCAGGTGAATTGTATTAAAAGCTGCTGTACAAAAGACAAACATCAAGGAGTTATCATGAGAAATAAGAATCATCCGGCCAATTTAGAAGTTGTGGCCAATCAAAAAATTAAGGAAAGAAATTATTGGCTGGATAAGTTATCCGGGGAATGGGTTAAAAGTACCTTCCCTTACAGTTGTCAAAAGGAGAAAAAAGAAAACCTTCCTGAAGATAATTTTCATTTAGAAACGTTTAGATTTTCCGGGGAGCTTTTTTCAGCGTTGATGACATTAAGCACCCAAAAAGACATTAAACTATATATTATTTTAGCAGCAGGTTTGGTGCTGCTTGTGAATAAATACAATACATTTACAGGAGAGGGTGATATTACAATCGGTTCTCCGATTTACAAACAGGATATTGATGGGGAATTTGTCAACACGGTCCTGATATTAAGAAATCAATTGCAGAAGGAGATGACATTTAAGGAATTGTTATTACAGGTGAGGCAG
>JABAOH010000916.1_pt2 | contig 22569 bp, 18 predicted proteins | sample 7062181 | NCBI WGS metagenome assembly JABAOH01 (sample SAMN14538630, study PRJNA623070) | marine sediment metagenome | biome: marine biome [ENVO:00000428]; feature: marine pelagic biome [ENVO:01000023]; material: deep marine sediment [ENVO:00002113]; isolation source: pool of 5 deep marine... | reverse complement strand
AAGGGGATCAAGATCATCGTAAAAAAGATGGACACGAAAAGGGCCTACATCGACATGGCCTTTCCCGGCGTCGCCCTGACCGACAGGGACGTCTACGCGTACGATCTCCTCTCCATGATACTCGGGCAGGGGGAGACTTCCCGGCTCTACTCACGTGTCAAGGATCAACGGGGGCTCGTCGACTCGGTCTACACCTATTCCTTTACCCCCCAGGATCCCGGACTCATGCTCATCGGCGTTACCCTCGAGCCCGCCAACGTGAAGGAGGCCATAGAGGAAATCCTGGCGGAGATCTACAGGGTGGTTGCCTTCGGCGTATCGGGGTCTGAGCTCGAGCGGGCGCGAAAAAAGACCATCGCCGACTTCGTCTATTCTCTCGAATCCCAGTCTTCCCTCGCCAGGCTCCTGGGATTCTACGGGACCGTTCTCGGCGACCCCTTCTTTGAGGAAAAGTACGTCGATATGGTGCGGAGGGTGACGAGGGAGGACATAAGCCAGGTGATCCGGAAGTTCTTCCGGGAGGACAACTTCGTTATCTCGCTGGTGATACCCCAGGAGTCGGATCTCTCGCTGACAGAAGGCGACGTGAGGGAGATGGCGAAGAGGTCCTATGCAGGGGTTGTCTCGGGGAAGAAAGAGCGTGCCGTAGCCATAGAGGGGAGCACCCTTGCAAACGGCATCAGGGTCGTGATGCGGGAAAACCACGCCGTTCCGGTGGTTGCCATCAGCGTGGGGTTTCTCGGGGGCGTCAGGGCCGAGACGCCGGAGGAAAACGGTGTCTGCAACATGATGGCGTACTTGCTCACGAGGGGGACGAAGCGCAACGGGGCAGCTGACCTCTCCGAGATCATAGAGGGTATGGCAGCAAGCGTCAGCGCCTTCTCCGGAAGAAACTCTTTCGGCCTCAAGGGGAGGTTTTTGAGCGAGGACTTCGAAAAGGGCATCGAGCTCATGTCTGAAATGATCCTCACCCCCACCTTCAGCGAAGATGAGATGGAAAAGAAGAGAAAGGAGGTGCTGGCGGCCATCAAGGCACAGCAGGACTCCCCGACGAAGGAGGTCATCAAACTCTATCTCGCGTCCCAGTACGGTCGACACCCCTATTCCCTCGATCCCCTCGGGACCACCGAATCGGTGACTTCTCTCACCCGTGACCAGATCGTGGCATCTTACAACCGGCTGGTGTTCCCGGCGAACATGGTGATCGTGATTTCCGGAGATGTCGACCCGGATCATGCCGGCAGCGTCGTGGCGTCTGCCTTCGAGGATTTCGCAAGGGACGGGGACACATCGATCGTCGAGAGCAGGGAGGTGTCGCCTCCGGAAAGCCCCGTGACGGTGGAGAAGAAGCGGGAAAAGCTGCAGGCCCACTTCGTGATAGGTTTCCTGGGAACGACCTTTGCGGGCACCGACCGGTATCCCCTGGAGGTCCTCTCTTCCGCCCTTGCCGGGCAGGGAGGCAGGCTGTTCAGGGAGCTGAGGGACAGAAAATCGCTTGCCTATTCCCTCAGCGCCTTTTCATCAGAGCAGTATGACAGGGGGTTTTTCGCCTTTTACATGGGCACCGGGGGAGACAAGCTGGCGGAGGCAAAGGATGCCATGTGGGAGGAGATCCTGAAGTTTCTGAAAGAGGGGATCACCGACGAGGAGCTGGAGAGAGCGAAAAACTACGTCATAGGGAACTTCGAGATAGGGCTGCAGTCGAACGGTTCATACGCCAACTCCCTCATGTTCAACGAGCTCTACGGAACGGGAATCGATGAGTTTCTCAGGTTCCCCGAAAGGGTCAAGGCGGTCACGAAGGGCCAGGTGATGGAAGTGGGAAGTAAGTATATCGACGTGGACCGGTACATCCTGGCAATCATTTCGCCGTGAGGGGAATGTCCCGTGCAGGTAAACTACAGCGAGCTGTCGGATTATGAAGCCCGGGGACGGATCGAGAAGTTTTCGGCCATATTTTCCCTCATTATCCTCGGGCTTACCATCTGCCTGCTCGGCCTGTCGATACATGGCCTCTTCGATGTGAACGAGACGAGGTATGCCGCGTCTGCCGTTGAAATGGTGCGGTCGGGGAATTATCTCGTGCCCACCTTCAACGGTGAGCCGAGGATGGACCATCCCGTTTTCTACTACTGGCTTCTCGCCGGTTTCTACCAGATATTCGGTTTCTCGCCGGGGTCGTTCAGGCTCGTTTCCGCCCTGTTCGCCTTCGGTTTGATCATGGCCGTTGGCCGCATCGTGCACCGCGAGTCGAGGGTGGAGGGGGGGTTTCTCGCCGGCGTCATCCTGGCAACCTCCTCATTTTTTGCCTACATGGGAAGGGTTGCCGTGGCAGACATGGTCTTTTCCGTCTTCCTGTTCCTCTCCTCGCTCCTGCTCTATATGGGGACCTTCGACGCGAAACGGGTGGACAGGCTATTGGTCCGTGCCGGTGTCTGCATCATGGCCCTTGCGCTTATCACGAAAGGGATAGCGGGAGCCATTTTACCCCTTCTGTGCCTTTTCCTCTTCTCGTGGCTCAACGGGCGCCTGAAAAGGATGGTGAGGGCCCTGGCGGATTGGAAGGCCCTCGTGCTCTTTTTCCTCATCGCGCTTCCCTGGTACGTCGCGCTGCACCTCCAGATGGGCCCCGAGTTCTTTAACGCCTACATCGGGAAATCCATCGGAAGGATATTGAGCGCATCGTCGGATCACCCGGGTCCGGTCTATTACTACGTCCCCGTGGTCTTTCTCGGTATGTTTCCCTGGTCCCTTTTCCTTCCCCAGACCGTCTTTTCCATCCTCAGGGAGCGGGGGTTTTCCCTGAAAGCGGTGGGTGAAAACATCAGCCTCGACATGTTCCTGCTCCTCTTCAGCTGCGTCATTTTCATTTATTTCTCCCTCTCCTCAGAAAAGGTTGCCACCTACATCCTCTCCATATTTCCTGCACTGGCGATCATGGTAGGGCTCTTTCTCGAAAAGGTGATCCTGAACGAGAAGGTTTCAGATCTCGGTTTCGTGACGGGATCATACGCCTATTCCATCTGCTGCTCATTCCTGGGCATATTGATGATTTACCCGAAGGAATACTTTCCCGTAATCTCGGAGGCCGGGCTTTCAAAGCTCCTCTTTTATCCCGGGGGACTCCTTCTCGTGGGAGGGTTCTTCGTGGGGCTATTCGCCGTGTTCAGGAGAAACATAAAGAGAGTCAGGGTAAAGATCTTCGCGGCGATGCTGATACCCCAGCTTCTGTTTCTGTGGTTCGTCTTCTTCGCCGTTCTCCCCGGGGTGTATGAGTACCGGCAGATGGACCTGCAGAAGATTTCGCGGTTTCTGAACAAGGAAGAGAATAAAGATTCTCCCGTAATTTTTTACCGGAAGTTCAAGCCGTCGGTGGTCTATTTTACGGGGAAGAAAGTGCACAGCGCAAAGAGCTTCGAGGATGTGGTGGCCTACACGTTGCACAGGAAAAACGCCTATGTGATCTTTCCCGGTGCCGATCCATCGGTGAAACTCTCCTCCCTCGGGACCGTTTCGGCGGTGTACCGGGGCAAACTCTATTCCCTCTACAGGGTGCGTTTGAAATAGTGAGATGCCGGGCTTGGCGTGCAGCTGGATACCCGATTTTTTCGTCTTTGTGAGCCCCGGCCGCTGGCTGCCGGGATTTATCCGGTATATGTTTCCCTAAACGAGGCGGGAAAGGATCTCGTTCGAGACGAAAATGAAATCCCGGGGGATCCTCAGCACGTCGCCGTCTTTTTGCAGCATCTTTGCCTCGACGAGGTGGCGTATCGACTTCCTTATGCTCCGTGGCGGCTCTCCGAGTTCTCCCTCTATCGAGGCCATGCAAATGCCATCTGTCAGCCTGAGGCCCATTATCAGGCGCTCCTTCCACGCCGTCGCGACGTCATTTACCATTGATTCCGCCCGCGGCAGCTGCCCCCTTTCGATCGCCCGTATGTATTCCCCGATGGCCTCGTGGTTCGTGTACCGGAGCCCGCCGGGAGGGCGGCCCGCCTTCAGGTGGCCCGATGCGCTCGCTCCGAATGCGATGTACTCCTCCCCCGTCCAGTACCCGATGTTGTGCGCGCATTCGCAGTCTTTCCTGGCGAAGTTGGATATTTCGTAGTGGTGGTACCCCTGTTTTTCGAGAAGCCCGCCAAGGGTGCGGTAACACTGTGCATAGGCATCATCAGAGGGGGTTTCCAGTCCGCACCGCACCTCCTCGAAGAGGGGCGTCCCCTCCTCTATCGACAGCGCGTAGGCCGATATGTGGGCGGGAGAGAGGCTAATCGCCTCCGTGGCGTCACAAACAACCTCCTCCTCCCTTTGCAGGGGGATACCGAAAATGAGGTCGATGTTTACGTTGGAAAACCCGGCGTCCCGGACACGCCCCATCGTCCGGTAGACATCCTCCTTTCTGTGTATTCTTCCCAGTTTTTTCAGGTACTTGTCGTTGAAAGATTGCGCCCCCACGCTGATTCTGTTCACCCCCCCATCCCTGTAGGCGGAGAGCTTCTCCGCTGACAGCGTTCCCGGATTTACTTCTATGGTAAATTCCTTGAGCGCCGACAGGTCGAAGCGTTCCACGATGGTTTCCGTGATCCTGCTGAAGTGATCGGGGGTAAGGCAGGATGGTGTCCCCCCGCCGATATAGAGGGTGTTTAGGGCTCCGCAGGTGCGGGGGTCTGCATGGCAAGCGAAGATTTCAATTTCCCCGATGAGGCTTTCCACATACTTTTCCGCCAGTTCACGGGAGTAGGGGACCGAATAGAAATCGCAGTAGGAGCACTTTTTGATGCAGAAGGGGATGTGGACATACATTCCGCTCATGACTACATCATAATACAACTAATGGCGTTATAAGGGAAATGGGGAACAACCGGATGAGCCCCTTCGTGACGAAATGGCACGGGGGAAACGCCGTGGAGAGCCGGTGAGGGAAAAAATACAGAGTGCAGATTGGAGAATCCGGAACGAGGGATGATTCAGTGGCTGGGTCCGCTGGTTCAGGGGGTCAGCGCCGTGGGAGTGAATGGTAGGGCGGGCCGCGGAGTGAAGGGGCGGAGCAGATGGGGGGTGTGATGGGTTCCTTGCTTTGTGATCTGGCAGTTCGCTCCATTTCCCGTGGTCTGGGTTTCGGGGATATTTCCCGGATGTGCTAAACTTGTTGACATGAGGGGAGGGATGGTATAGTTTTAATGAGTGAACAATCATTCAATAATTAAGTGAAAGGGGGGAGCGATGAGACGGGAAATCAAGAGGGCAGCTGTTCTTGGCGCCGGGATCATGGGATCCGGCATTGCCGCACACCTGGCAAGCGCCGGGATTCACTGTTTCCTCCTCGATATCCTGCCCGGGTCTCTCACGCCGGAGGAAGAGAAAAAGGGGCTGACCCTCGCGTCCGGCGAGGTGAGAAACAGGCTGGCGAAGCAGGGCCTGGATAACATCGTGACGAGCCGTCCGTCCCTGATCTACGCAAAGCGCGACATCGACCTGATACAGGCGGGTAACTTCGAAGATGACCTCTACGTGGTGGGAGAGGTTGACTGGGTCATCGAGGCAGTAGTGGAGAACCTCGAGATCAAAAGGACCCTCTTTCGGAAGGTCCTCGAACACTGGAAGGCCGGCACCTGGGTTACCTCGAATACCTCGGGAATCTCCATCGGGCAGATGATGGAGGGGTTTCCCGAGGATTTCAGGAAGCACTTCTTCGTGACACACTTTTTCAATCCCGTCCGGTACATGAAGCTGCTCGAGGTCGTGCCGGGAAAAGACACGGATCCGGCGATTGTCGGGGACACGGCAGCCTTCGGGGAGGATATCCTGGGAAAGGGAATCGTCTATTGCAAAGACACGCCGAACTTCATCGCAAACAGGGTCGGCGTGTTCTCCATGATGCACGCAATGCACGTGATGATAGCGCATGGCCTCACCGTCGAGGAAGTGGACAGGGTGCTCGGCCCGGCTACGGGAAGACCGAAGAGCGCGGCATTCGGAACGGCCGACCTGGTGGGCCTCGACACGCTCCTTCACGTCTCCGGGAATGTCTACGAAAACCTGCCCGATGATCCGGCCCGGACATCTTTTCTGCCGCCCGATTTCGTGAAGGAGATGGTGGCGGGGGGGCTCCTGGGGAGAAAGTCGGGTGCCGGCTTCTTCAGGATGGAGAGAACGCCAGAGGGGAAGCAGCTCAACTATCTCGACTACACGACCATGGAATACCGCCCCATGCAGAAGCCCTCCTTTCCATCGGTTGATGGGGCAAAGAACATCGATGACCCCGGGAAGAGGATCAGATCCGTCGTCTTCGGCGACGATCGGGCCGCGAAGTTCGCATGGGACGTTATGGCAGAGACGCTCATTTATTCCGCCAGGGTGATCCCGGAGATTTCCGATGACCTGGTGAACATCGACAACGCCATGAAATGGGGTTTCAACTGGGCGCTGGGCCCCTTCGAGACGTGGGATGCGATCGGCGTCAGGGAGTCGGTGGAAAAAATGGAAAGGGAAGGCAGGGAGATACCGGAGAAGGTCAGGGAATTTCTCGGTAAGGGGCATGAGGGCTTCTACGACAAAGAAAATGGAAAGAGGCGATATTTCGATTTCTCCTCGGGAGACTACCGCCACATCCCGGTAAACGAGAATATCATCCATCTTCCCGATGTGCGGCAGTCCCGGGGTGTGGTAAAGGAAAATGCCGGCGCAACGCTCTACGACATCGGGGAGGGGGTCCTCTGCCTGGAGTTCCACACGAAGATGAACGCGATCGATGCGGATATCGTGGAGATGATCAACTTTGCCACCGGGGAGGTCACGAAGCACGAAGGGCTTGTCCTGGCGAACCACGGAGAGCATTTCTCCGCAGGGGCAAACCTGCTTCTCCTTCTGATGGAGATACAGAGCAAGAACTTTGACAACGTGGCGATGATGATCGACGAGTTTCAGAGAGCGTGCATGAGAATAAAGTACTGCGAGAAACCCGTGGTAGTCGCACCGGCGGGGATGACTCTCGGCGGCGGGGCCGAGGTAACGCTTCCCGCCCCGAAGGTGAGAGCAGCCGGGGAGCTCTACCTGGGGCTCGTCGAGGTGGGTGTGGGACTCATCCCGGCGGGCGGCGGGTGTAAGGAGATGATTCTCCGGGCCCTCGGCCAGATACCGGAGGACGTGAGTGCGGATCCGCTCCCCTTTTTGAGAAAGGCCTTCGAGACGGTCGCCATGGCCAAGGTATCCACCAGCGCGAAGGAGGCGTTCGCACTGGGGTACCTGAGAGAGGGGATGGACCGGATATCGATAAACAGGGATTTCCTCATTCACGATGCGAAAAAAAGCGTCCTCGCAATGGCCGCCGACGGCTATCGGAAGCCGGTCAGGGGTGCGAAGGTCAGGATGCCCGGAAGAGGAGCCATGGCCATGTTCGAGTACGCCCTCTACACGATGAGGGTGGCGGGTTATATTTCGGAGTACGACGCCCACATCGGCAGCAAGCTCAGCACTATTTTCTCCGGTGGTGACGTCGCCCCCGGCCGGGAGGTCGATGAACAGCATCTTCTCGACCTGGAGAAGGAGGCTTTTCTCTCCCTCTGCGGCGAGGAAAAGACCGTTGAGAGGATTCAGCACATGCTTATGACGAACAAACCCTTGCGAAACTGACACGTTTGGAGGTTGAAATGAGCACCGTATACATAGTGTCTCCAAAAAGGACGGCAATTGGCCGTGCGTTGAGGGGAACGTTGAAGGATACGAGGCCCGACGACCTGGCCGCGGAGGTCATAAAGGGCATACTGGAGGAAAACCCCGACCTCGATCCGGGCAGGATCGATGACATAATCCTCGGCTGCGCCATGCCCGAGGCGGAACAGGGGATGAACGTGGCGAGGATAGCCGCCTTCAAGGCAGGAGTACCCTGCGATGTGCCCGCTATGACGATAAACAGGTTCTGTTCCTCGGGGCTCCAGTCCATTGCCATAGCAGCAGACAGGGTCTTTTCGGGTGCTTCGGGGCTGATCGTGGCGGGCGGGACGGAGAGCATGAGCATGGTCCCCATGGGCGGAAACAAGGTTGCCTTCAATCCCGATCTCATCGAGAGCTATCCCGAAGTGTACATGCCGATGGGCCTCACGGCGGAGGAGGTGGTAAAGAAGTACGAAATTTCTCGTGAGGAACAGGACGCCTTTGCCCTGAAAAGTCACCAGAGGGCGGTCGCTGCGATCTCGGGGGGCAGGTTCGGGGAGGAGATAGTTCCCGTCGAGACTTTCGTGTTCATTGCAGACAACGGCGGTCCCCCGGTCAAGAAGCAGGTCCTGTTCGACACCGACGAGGGACCGAGGGAGGACACCTCCCTGGCGGCCCTTTCCAAGCTCAGGCCCGCCTTCTCTTCCACGGGAACGGTCACCGCGGGAAATTCTTCCCAGATGAGCGACGGGGCCGCGGCCGTCCTGGTCGCGTCCGCCGAAGCCGTTGAAGCTTACGACCTCAAACCTCTCGCCAGGTTCCTCGGTTATGACGTTGCCGGCGTTCCCCCCGAGATCATGGGGATCGGCCCCGTGAAGGCGATACCGAAGGTTCTTCAGAGGCTCGGCATCAAACAGGGGGATATCGGTCTGATCGAGTTAAACGAGGCATTTGCGGCCCAGTCGCTTGCCGTGATGCAAGAGCTCGGCCTCGATCCTGAGAGGGTAAATGTCAACGGCGGGGCCATCGCGCTGGGTCATCCGCTGGGGTGCACCGGCGCAAAACTGACGGCGACGCTCCTTTACGAGATGAAGAGGCAGGGCGTTTCCCTGGGCATGGTAACCATGTGCATCGGCGGCGGGATGGGGGCAGCCGGGGTGTTCGAACTGATGTGATCGTCACCTCAGAGTTTAGAGTTTCGAGTTTCGCGTTTAGAGTTCAAAACCCGATAGGAGTAAGGAGAGAATAGGTAGGGGAGAGTGGTTGTTATACGATTTTCTCCTTTCTCCTCTCGACTGTCGACTCCCATCTTCGTACATGACGGCAATGCGGAATTCGGATTTCGGAATGCGGAATAGGAACAGTTCATAGCTTACATTTTACCGTTTACCGTTTCCGGTTCAACCGGAAACGCGAAACGAGAAACGCGAAACCAGAAACTGCCTTTTTGTCCGATTACAGGGTTCAGGGCTTTCCCCTCTGACCTTTCCGGGATGTCTGCATGGTATAATTTCTCATGCGCGTAACCGGTTTGGGCCAGTGTTGCCTGGATTATCTCGGTCTTGTTGAGTCTTTTCCCGAAACAGACACGAAAACGGAAATCCTCCTCTGGAAAGAGCAGGGAGGGGGGCCCGTTGCGACGGCTCTCGTCGCCCTCTCCCGCCTGGGTGCCTCCTGCAGGTTCTACGGGGTGAGAGGAGACGACGGTGCGGGCGAGAAGATAGAAGCGTCCCTCGCCGGGGAGAAAATCGACGTGGGAGGGCTGGTAACGAGGAGGGGGGCATCGTCACAGGAAGCGTTCATCGCAATCGAGCGGGGGACCGGGACGAGGACGATATTCTGGAAGAGGGCAACGGGGGAGGAGCTCAGAGAAAAGGAGCTGGGAGAGGATTTCCTCCTGGGCGCTGATTTTCTCCTTCTCGACGGGCTGATGGCCGAGGTTTCCCTCCTCGCGGCGAGAAGGGCAAATGAGCTCGGTATCCCCGTTATGCTCGACGCCGGGAGGGTAAGGAAGGGAATGCTCGAAATAGCGGCGCTCTCGGACTATCTGGTGGCGTCGGGCGAGTTTGCCGCCGACCTGGGGTGGGACCCTTCGGGGGGAGACCTTCGCAGGGCGGCGGAACGCTTTTCCTGCAAGGCCGTGACGGTAACCCTCGGGTCCCGGGGCAGCGTCACCTGGGACGGCCGGGACATGATATCGGTCCCGGCTTTCGAGGTGGACGTGGCCGATACGACGGGGGCGGGGGACGTGTTCCACGGAGGGTATATCTTCGGTCTCCTCAAGGGCTGGGACATAAGGAGGACGGTCATCTTTGCCTCCGCACTCGCGGCGATGAAGTGCAGGGAGATCGGGGGCAGGTCGGGAATCCCGGGGATAGCCGGGGTGTTGGCCTTTCTGGGTGAGAGAGGGTACGATTACCGTGTGTAGGGGGGCCTTTCCCGGGTCCGGGTAAGCTCGGGCAGGGCGGGGAAAGGGTTCCGATCCCCCGAGAATAGCGATAAATAGCGGGAGCGTTTCGGTGGGAAAGCCTACGAACCATGACATCGCTGTCATCGGTGGCGGCATCATCGGGACGGCCACGGCGATGGCCCTTCTGAGACAGTACCGGGTCTCCCTGGTTCTCCTCGAGGCGGAGGAGCAGCTTGCAGCCCATCAGAGCGGGAGAAACAGCGGGGTGATCCATGCCGGGCTCTACTACCGGCCGGGGAGCCTGAAGGCCAGGTACTGTGTCGAGGGGCGCGAGGCGCTCTACCGCTTTTGCGAGGATCACGCGATCCCCAGCGAGCGGTGCGGAAAGATCGTCGTTGCCGTCAGCCGGGAAGAGGCCCCCCGCCTCGATGAGCTGGAAAGGAGGGGCATGGAGAACGGTCTTTCGGGCCTGAAGGGCATACGGGGGGAAGAGATCGCCGAGTACGAGCCGCACGCCTCGGGAGTGAGAGGGCTCCTCGTCCCCGAGACGGGAATCGTTGATTTTACCCGGGTGACGGAATCCTTCGCCGCGGTGATCATGGAGCGGGGGGGAGAGATACGAAGGGGGGCACGGGTGACATCGGTCAGCATGGAAGGGGGCGGTATGGCTATCGAGACGGAAGGGGGTGTGGTGCACAGCCGCTACCTGATTAACTGTGCGGGCCTTTATGCAGACAGGGTCGCCCGGATGTGCGGAGTGGACCCGGGAATACAGATCATCCCTTTCAGGGGCGAGTATTACACCCTCGTTTCCCATCGCAGGCACCTCGTGAAAAACCTGATCTACCCCGTTCCCGACCCGCGTTTTCCCTTTCTCGGGGTGCACTTCACGCGGATGGTGGGCGGGGAAGTGGAGGCGGGGCCGAATGCGGTGCTGGCATTGAAGCGGGAAGGGTACGGCCGCTTCGATTTCTCCCTCGCCGACACGGGGCAGATGCTCCGCTACCCCGGGTTCTGGCGGATGGTAGCAAAATACGGCAGGGTGGGGGCCGGTGAGTTCTACCGCTCCTTCAGCAGAACGGCTTTCCTCAGGGCCCTTGAGAGGCTGGTGCCGCAGATCAGTGCCGGCGATATCGTTCCCGCAAAATCGGGCGTTCGTGCCCAGGCGCTCGAGCCCGACGGAAGCCTCGTTGACGACTTCAGGATTGCCGCCACGGATCGCACGATACACGTGCTCAATGCACCATCTCCCGCCGCCACGGCGTCCATTCCGATAGGGAACGCAATCGCCGGAAGGGCAGCCGAGAATTTCGGGATAAAGAAAGCCCCGGGGCACAACGGGAAGGAATGGTGACGGGGCGCTTCGATTCCCCCTTGCCGGTCAGGAGTCCGTGAAGAGCCTGTCCATTCTGTAATATTGCAGCAAATAATGAAACTTTGCAGAATATAAGGGATTGTGGGGCATTTTGACAAGGTGTGATGGGCACGAGCAGTCGGAAGCCCCGAAAGAGGGCACCGGCACTTCTCCCAATTTTTCCACAGAACGGGCGATTTCGCACTCCAGGTCGTCGCCCGTCCTCACGGGAAGGGCGGCGACGAACTCACCGGCCTCCCGGAGGTAGTCGATGTGCCAGAAATGCTTCTTCCTGAGCCGCCGGTGCCGCGCTATCCTCCCGGTGAGGTTCTTTTTCGCAGAACCGCAGTAAACGTAGTATCCTTTGGGAAACGCTACCCTTCCGAGTTTTCCCACAGAAAGCACCCTCCTTCGCGAAAGACGGAGGATGATGAGGTAGCTGCCCCTGTCCTTCGCTTCCCGGGCAATCACCTCCCAGGGGACGGTCAGCGGTGTGACCGAATCCTCCCGTGACAGGTCGCCTTTCCAGCCAACGGCAGCGGTCAGTATCGTAAGCTTGTCCCTGGCCTCGAGAAATGAAAGGGAGAAGGGAAGGTCCGTGTGATACTCGGGAAGGAAGTACTCGGCGTGAGGCCAGTGGACGATGAAGAGGATCGCGCCCCGTTTCCCCTTTCCCGGAATGCGCGCGAGCTCCTCGAGATGCCTCCTCCCCCGGGCCGTCACCGCATCGGGAAACATGGCCACCCTGCTGCCGAAGAGGGTGCACGATTTCACCTCCAGGAGGATCTCCTCGCGCCCCCTTTCGAGGCGAAAGTCGACCCGGCTCCGGTTGAGGCGCACTTCCCGTCCCGTGATCCTGAAACCTTCGAGCCCCGGGATGCGGTTTTCTTCGATGAGAGCTGCGGCGACGTCGTTTGTGCGGTGGGTGTGGAGCATGACGGGGATCCCCGACCGCTCCACCGCAACCGCCGTGAAGGAAAGCTTCCTTTCCGCCGCAGCGGCCCTCTCCAGATAAACGGTGGCCCCCGGAATCATCAGCTCCCACAACCTGCCGGGGTTCGGGAGGTATGCCGTTACCCGCTTCCCCTTTAGGACACATTCCACGGTGAACCGGTTCGGCCTGGCCACGAATGTAGCGCGCTCTACTTTACCGAAGAGGTGCATCTTTCCTCACCCTTGAAGACGGCGTGCGGGTCTATGATGGGAAGTATATCTCAAAAGCCTGATATTGAAGGCTTTTCTTTTCCCTTGCCCGTGGTCCCGGGAGGTGTCCCCACACCATGAAAGATGAAACCCGGAAGCCTGCGTTTCAATCCAAACATAAGGATTTACTTTTTCGTTGATAGGACTGTGTTAAGGGTGCTATCAATGTAAAAGAACGGGGAGCGGGGAAAAAAATGGGAAAGAGAAAGGGAAACAGTTACGGCACGAAGAGAACCGTCCGGATAGATGGCCGCGATCACATATTCCACTCCCTGCCGGCACTCTATGATGCAGGGATCGGCGATGTGAGCCGGCTCCCCTATTCTCTGCGGATACTGCTCGAGAACCTGCTGCGCCACGAAAACGGCGTGACGGTCACCGCTGAGGTCATCGCGTCCCTGGCGGGATGGGACCCGCACGGCGGCCCGGGGATCGAGATAGAGTTCATGCCGGCGCGAGTCCTCCTCCAGGACTTCACGGGCGTTCCGGCCGTTGTGGATTTAGCGGCCATCCGATCTGCCCTGACCAGGCTCGGCGGCAATCCCGGGAGGGTAAACCCCCGCATCCCGGTAGACCTGGTCATCGACCATTCAATCCAGGTGGACCGATTCGGCAGCGACTCCGCCTTCCTCGAGAACGAACGGCTCGAGTTCGAGCGGAACAAAGAGCGGTATCAGCTTTTAAAATGGGCACAGCAGGCATTTGACAACTTCACCGTTGTTCCTCCCAACACGGGCATCTGCCATCAGGTGAACCTGGAGTTTCTGGGCCGCGTCGCCATGGTGTCGGAAGGGGATGATGGCCTGACCGTTTATCCCGACACCCTCGTGGGCACAGACTCCCACACGCCGATGATAAACGGCATCGGTGTCCTGGGCTGGGGCGTCGGCGGAATCGAGGCGGAAGCGGTTCTGCTCGGGCAGCCCTACTCAATGCCCATACCCGAGGTGGTGGGTGTCAGGTTTACGGGGGATCTCCCGGCTTACGCGACGGCGACGGACCTCGTGCTGACGGTGACGGAGCGTCTCCGGAAGCTGGGCGTGGTGGGCAAGTTCGTCGAGTACTTCGGGCCCGGGCTTCCGGGCCTCGGGGTGGCCGATCGCGCCACCATTGGAAACATGACGCCCGAATACGGTGCCACGGTGGGTATCTTCCCCGTCGACGGGCAGACGGTTGAGTATCTCCGCCTCACGGGACGGGAAGAGGCGGCGAGGGTCGCCGAGGCATACTACCGGGAGCAGGACCTCTGGTACGACCCCGGCAAGCCGGATCCCGTCTATTCCCAGGTGGTCGAGATCGACCTTGGATCGATCGAGCCGAGCCTGGCCGGTCCCTCGCGTCCGCAGGACCGTGTCTCCCTCTCCGGGGCGGGCGACTCGTTCTATCAGCTGCTGGAAGACACGGGAAAAATGGCGCAGATAAAGATCGACCGGGAGCACCTCGAAGACTGGCTGAACGAGGGCGGGTGCCCGGTGAACGGTGAAATTCCCGCCTCTGCCGGCGTTGGGCCGAAAGATATCTGCGTGCCGATAAGCAAGCACGACGGCACCTCCTACGGTCTCTGCCACGGCTACGTGGTCATTGCGGCGATAACCAGCTGCACCAACACGTCCAATCCCTCCGTGATGATCCAGGCGGGGCTCCTGGCGAGAAATGCCATAAAGCGAGGCCTCCAGGTCAAGCCCTGGGTGAAAACGAGCTTTGCCCCCGGGTCGGTCGCCGTGACGGACTACCTCATCGATTCCGGGCTCATGCCTTACCTCGAAGGCCTCCGGTTTCACCTCGTCGGATACGGATGCACGACCTGCATCGGCAACAGCGGTCCCCTTCCCGATGATATCAGGAAGGCGGTGGTTGAGGATGACCTTGTCGTCTCCTCCGTCCTCTCGGGAAACCGGAACTTCGAAGGCAGGATTCACAACCAGGTCCGCGCAAACTACCTGGCGTCGCCGCCGCTCGTCGTAGCCTATGCCCTGGGGGGAAAGATGAGCCTCGACCTGACAAAGGACCCCCTCGGCCACGACACGGCCGGCAACCCGGTGTACCTGAGAGATATCTGGCCGCCCCCCGCTGAGGTTCAGGAACACGTCCAGAAGTACGTCACCCCGGTGAAGTTCCAGAATACCTACGCCAACGTTTTCCAGGGGAGCGAGCAGTGGAACGTCATGAAGGTCCCCGGAGGCGGCGATTACCGGTGGGATGAGACCTCAACCTACATAAAAGAGCCTCCCTATTTCGCGGACATGGCAGCGGATCTCTCGGATCAGGGAGATATCGCGGGCGCGAGGGTTCTCGCCCTCTTAGGCGATACGGTCACCACCGACCACATATCGCCTGCCGGCGCCATTCCGGAAGAGAGCCCGGCCGGCCAGTACCTGATAGCGAAGGGCGTTTCCGTCGCTGATTTCAACTCCTACGGGTCCCGGCGGGGAAACCACGAGGTGATGATCCGGGGCACCTTCGGAAACGTCCGCATAAAGAATCAACTACTCGCCGGCATCGAGGGGGGGTTCACCCGCCATTTTCCCACCGATGAGCAGATGTGGATTTACGATGCGGCGATGCGCTACGGCGATGAAAGGGTCCCTCTCATCGTGGTAGCGGGGAAGGAATACGGCACGGGTTCGTCGAGGGACTGGGCGGCGAAGGGGACCAGGCTTCTTGGGGTCAGGGCGGTTATTGCAGAGAGCTTCGAGAGGATACACCGCTCCAATCTCATCGGCATGGGCGTGCTTCCCCTCCAGTTCCGGGATGGGGAAAGCTGGAAATCCCTGGGGCTGACGGGACGGGAGACCTACCACATTGCTGGCGTCTCGTCGCTTTCCCCCGCATCAAAACTCGAGGTGAGGGCCGTTTCCCCCGACGGGGCGGAAAGGAGTTTTTCCGTCCTGGCACGGATCGATACGCCGAACGAGTTCGAATACTTCACAAACGGTGGCATCCTTCCCTTCGTTCTCCGCCAGTTCCTGAAGGAGTGATCCTCATAAACCCCCGGTCTTTGACGGGCACATGTCGGTCACCTGAGGGGACTTATCTGGTACAATGGGGAAAATACGGGTTTGCGGGAGGATGCAAATGGTGAAAAGGCTCGTTCCGGTTTTGCTGGCAGCCGTGCTCGGCCTCGGGTTTGTCGCGGGTGCCCATGGTTCCGTGGAATGGCTCGTCACGGAGACCCTCGATCTGGATGAGAAGCCCCTCGATGTGGCCACCTCGGCTGACGGGCTGAGGACCTTTGTCCTCACCGAGGGGGGTAACATCCTCATATATTCGGCTGGAGGGAAGCTCGAGGACAAGATCGCAACCGGTGGGGCTTTCGACGGAATCGCCCTGTCGCCCCGGGGAGACCAGATATACCTTCAGAGCGGCAAGGACAGGGTGATCAAGATCGTATCTCTCGATTTCGTGCAGAAGATCGATGAAACGGGCTCACCCGTCAAAGGGCTGCCGGACGCACCCGTTGCGGTGGCCGTGTACAACGACTTTCAGTGACCCTACTGTGCCAGGCTCGTGCCTGTACTCGAGCAGGTGCTCGAGAAATATCCGAAAGAGGTCAAGCTCATATTCAAGAATTTCCCCTTGAGGATGCACAAGTTTGCGGCGAAAGCGGCGCTGGCGGCGCTGGCGGCGAAAGAGCAGGGGAAGTTCTGGGAGTACCATGATCTCCTCTATGCCAACTTCAACAGCTTAAACGATGAAAAGATCCTGTCCCTGGCCCGGGGTATGGGCCTGGACATGGAGAGGTTCGAGAAGTCCATGGCAGACCCCGGTGCCCTGGCGCTGGTAAACAGGGACATGCAGGAAGGAGTCGGGGCCGGCGTGAGGGGCACCCCCACGATATTCGTCAACGGAAAGCTGCTCAGGGACCGCAGCTTCAACGGCTTTCAGGCGGCAATCGAGAAGGAGCTCAAAAAGGCTAAATAGAAAAAACGGAGCACGGGACAGAGGTGGCCTTTGGCAGAATGGTCCCAGGATTGCGCTATTTAGCCGGCGCCGGCGCGCATCGGTTGGCGCACAGGGCCTCTCTGTTCCTACCCGCCATTTTCCATTCCTGAAGAGATAGTTTCCAGGGCTTTCTCGTGTATATCCCGCGCCTCTTCCCCGAAGAGGGTAAAGCGGATGAGGCTGACCGATGTCAGCTCAGGGACCGCTTCGAGTACCGTCCTGAATGCCACGGCGGCTGCATCTTCCATGGGGAACCCGAAAGCGCCGGTGGAGATGGAGGGGAAGGCGATGGATTGCAGCCCCTTCTCCTCGGCGAGCCTCAGGGCGTTCCGGTAGCAGTCGGCCAGGAGCTCATCCGACGGCTCGTCGACGCCATAGACGGGCCCCAGGCAGTGGATGACGTAGGGGTTTGGCAGGTTGTGGCCTCCTGTTATGACTGCCTCCCCGGGCTTTATCGGGGCGAGGGGGCGGCACTCCCGGTCGAGCCCCGGCCCGGCCCCCCGGTGCAGGGCTCCCGCCACTCCCCCTCCCGGCCGAAGCTGTGCGTTCGCCGCGTTCACGACGGCGTCTATCCCTTTCTGCGCAGCAATGTCGCCGGAGACGCATTCGATCGTTACCCCCAGGACTCTTTTCTTCATTCTCCTCCCTCCTTCCCGGCGTCGGGACGAAGAAGCGCCTCCTGTGCCCGCTCGAGGCTGAAACTTTCTCCGCACATGGGGCAGATCAGGTACAGCGAGACCGTTTCGCCGCTACCCCTGAAACCGAGGTGAAACCCGTTTCCGTATCCGCAGTCGCTGCAGGTTCTTAGATCTTTCATCTTCTCCCTGCCCTCCCGGGGCCCCCCGGCAATACCGGATCGGCCCCCGGGGTTTTTCATCCTGACCGCCTTACCGGGATTCGGCCAGCTTCGCTTTGACCTCATCCGCGTGGCCGTTCACCTTCACTTTCGGCCATATGAAGGAGACCTTTCCGGCGGGGTCTATCAAAAAAGTCGTTCTTTCCACCCCCATGACTTCCCTCCCGTACATCTTTTTCAGCTTCCAGACGCCGTATTTTTCGAGCACGGCCCGCTCGGGATCGGAGAGAAGCGTTATCGTCAGGCCCCTCTTTTCACAGAAGCTCTTGTGGCTCTTCTGGGAGTCGGCGCTCACACCGAGGATCACCGCGCCGAGTTTGGCAAACTCACCCTTGTAGCGTGAAAAATCCTGCGCCTCCGTTGTGCACCCGGGGGTGTTGTCCTTCGGGTAAAAATAGAGAACCACCCATTTGCCACGGAAGCCCTCGATCCCCACATCTTTCCCGTTTTGATCGGGGAGGGTAAAAGCCGGTGCCTTTTTTCCAACGGCGACTTTCTCTCTCTCTGCCATGTGGCCGATCCTCCTTTTCATATTTTTTTCGCATCGATGACCCGTTGAAGCCTGTCGAGGTCGGCAGACCTCATGTAGAGAGGCCTGCTGTCTTTGTCGAACACGCCCAGGTTTTCCTCGAATGTCGATTTGTCGGGATTCACGTAGATGATGCCGAGGGGAAACGGCTCCGTTTCGATCGCCTTGCTAAATGCCGCCACCCGGTCCGTGGGGTCGTACCCGTCGTCGAGGTAATAGGTGTTCTTCTTGAACCACTGGTAGGTGTTCAGCCTGTTGAAGGTGACGCAGGGCTGGAATATATCGACGAGGGCGTATCCCCTGTGGAGGATTGCTCTTTTCATGATCTCCTTCGCCGGCTCCGGGTCCGCGATGGAAGCCCGTGCCACGAATGAGGCGTCGAGCGATACGGCAACGGCGAGGGGGTTGAAGGGTTCGAGGAAGACCCCGCCCACCTGGACCGGCGTCTTGAACCCCTTCTGGCTCGTCGGTGAAGCCTGGCCCTTGGTGAGGCCATACACCATGTTGTTGTGGACCAGGTTCGTTATGTCGGGGTTTCTGCGGATCGTGTGGACGAAGTGGTTTCCCCCCTCACCGTACATGTCCCCGTCGCCGCTTGCGACGATGACGGTGAGCGAGGGATTGACGGCCTTGATCGCGGTTGCCGGGGGAAGCGCCCTTCCGTGGAGGCCGTTGAACACGTGGGCTTTCAGGTAGTGGGGTAACTTTGCGGCCTGGCCGATTCCCGAGACGAGGACAAGTTTTTCCGGTAAGATCTCGAGCTCTGCAAGGGCGGTTTTCAACGTGCTCAGGATGCCGAAGTTTCCGCAGCCCGGGCACCAGGCGATATCGACGGGTCCGGGGTCAAAGTGTGATGCGTCCATATCTCTTTCCTCCCGGGGGGGTCACACCCTCCCCAATTTGTCCCTGATCTCCTCCACCGAGAAGGGCAGGCCGTTGTACTTCAGTATCCGGGCATCGATTTGGATGCCCGTTTCCGCCCCGATGAGGGACCCGAACTGTGAGGTTGCGTTGCTTTCGAGGACGACCTTCCGTTTCGCCTTTCTTATGGTTCTCTCGGCGTCTTCGCTGATCGGGTAAACCTGGCTGAAGTGAAGGGCCGAGATCCCGCTCCTTTCCTCACGTTCGACGGCCTCTTTAACGGCGTTGCCCGTCGATCCCCAGCACAGAACCAGCGTTTCGTACTCCCCGCTGCCGAAGATCCGGGGCGCCTGCGCTTCCCTGCGTATGTGCGCCGTTTTGCTCAGCCGTTTTTCCACCATTTTTACCCTGAGATCGAGATCTTCCGTAATGTGCCCCTCTTCGTCGTGCTCGTCGCTGTCGGCCACCACCAGTCCGCTGCCGTATCCGGGAATGCCCCGGGGAGATATGCCGGTGTCGGTGAGGGCGTAGCGCCTGTACGAGGGTTCTGTCTCGGTGAAGAAATTCTTTCCCTCCCCTTTCGTGGCGTCGAGGCCGGGGATGTTGTAGTACGAGTCGAGCAGGAACTGGTCTGTCAGGATGAACACGGGCACCTGGTATTTGTCGGCGAGGTAAAAAGCCCTCCGGGTGAGGTTGAATGCCTCCTCCAGCGTGCCCGGCGTGAGGATTATCCGCGGAAACTCCCCGTGCCCGCCGAAAAGGGCGAGGTTGAGGTCCCCCTGCTCCGTCCTTGTGGGGAGGCCCGTTGCGGGCCCCGGCCTCTGGGCGAGGTGGATCACGAGGGGGCTCTCGATCATGCCGGCGAGGCTCAGGCCTTCGGTCATGAGGTCAAATCCCCCCCCCGAGGTGGTGACGATCGCCCGGGCCCCGGCGTACCAGGCACCGATGGCCATGTTGATCGCACTGATCTCGTCTTCCGCCTGCTCCGCAATGATGCCGAAGTCACCTGCGAGCCGGGAGAGGGTGGTGAGGACGCCGGTCGACGGAGACATGGGGTAGGAGGAGATGAAATTGCACCCTCCCGCGATCGCCCCGAGGGCTACCGCCTCCGTGCCCTGCACGAGGAGTTCCCCCTTGATCCCGGGGTTTTTGGGGATGTTCGCCACCTCCCCTCCCTTTATGAGCCCGATGCCTATGTCGCAGCCCCTCCCCAGTGCCTGCAGGTTCCTGTCGATAACATCCCGGTCCTTGTCGGCAAATGTCTTCTCCACGATGGTTTCCAGAACGTCGCTCTCGATGTCGAAGATGCAGGCGATGACCCCCGTCGCGACGATATTTGCGTAGAAACCTCCCCCGATATCCGAGGCGATCCGGGTAAAGGGTATGTCGATGAAGCGGTACTTTTGCGTATCGATGACCTTTTCGACCTTCTCTTTCTCACCGATGATGATGGTTTCCGGTGATATGCGGCCCGCGAGACGGGGGATCCCATCGGCGGCGAGGGGTATGAGGATGTCGATCCTGTCGACGTACGCGTCCACCCGGTGTGCGGCGACACGGATCGACGTGGAGTTGCTGCCCCCGCGCACCCGCGACATGAACTCCTTGGTGGCGAAGACGTGGTAGCCCGAATCCTTGAGTACCCAGGTAAGGAGCGTCTCGAGTGTCTGGATGCCCTGGCCGGCCTCACCGACAATTACGACGGAAACATCTCCATCACCGACTCTTGTCCACGTTTCCATGACTGTTTTCATCAGGGGGTCTCCGTCTGGCGCCGGTCTATTCGCCTGTGCCACCGGGGGGGTCCTGATTTTTCGATGAGCTTCCCCCTCGATCGGTTTCGGCCCGCCCGGCCCAGTGTTTTTGCGGTTAACTGCGCTTTGGCAAGCTTATTTCAGGTAGATCACCGTCGTCCTTGCGATCCTGTCGTGAAGGCCCTGCTTGTACCTGCTGGGGATGACGAAGAGGTAGCCGACGCCGGCGGTAACGTCGCAGATAAGGTACCCGAACCACCGGATGATGGACTGTCCCATCGTGATGTCCTGTCCGCTGATGGAAACGACTTTTATGCGGAAGGCCATCTTGCCCAGGGTCTGCCCGCCCATGGCGTGCAGGATGATGTAGTAGAGGGGATGGAGTCCCGCGTAAAAGAGACCCCGGATTATGTTTACCATGTCCAGGAGCGATGAGCTCGGGGCGGCTTCACCCCCGGGAAAAGGCATCGGGGGCCACCAGCCTCTGGCCCCTCCCAGGGTGTCCAGATAGAAGAGCATGTTGATGATCGCCACCAGGACGATTATGTCCAGAAGCCTGGCCAGGAAGCGAACGATGAATCCCGTGTAGCGCACATCGTTGTTCGCAATGGAACCTTCCCCCGTGCCTATCAAGGCGATATTGTTCTCCATTCCCCTGTCCTTACATGTTCTGAAACCGGTACTGGATCATGGCCAGGGCGGCGACCGCGGCCGTTTCCACCCGGAGTATGTTCTTCCCCAGCCCGGCAACGATAAAACCCGCGCCCCGGGCGCGCGTTACCTCGTCCCGGGAAAACCCCCCTTCCGGTCCCACGATGAGGGCGACGCTCTCCGGGTTCTGCGCCTTTTCGAGGGTGGGCTTCAGGGAAAAGGCAAAGGTCTCCTCGTAGAGAATGATCTTCAGATCGCACCCCGACAGAAGGTCGATGGCCCCCTGGAAGGTGTGTATCTCCCCTATCTCCGGCACATGGGGGGATCCGCACTGTTTGACGGCTTCCGTTACGATCCTCCTCCATCTGAGAAGGCGACCCTCCCTCTTTCCGGGCGGCACCCTGACGACCGTCCTGGAGGAGAGAAAGGGGACGATCCCGCTCACGCCGAGCTCCGTTGTTTTCTGCAGGATGTAGTCGAACCTGTCTCCCTTCGGTATCCCCACGCCCAGGTGCACGGCTACGGGCCTTTCCCGCGAGAGGGGCTCCATGCGGTCTATCCGGCATATCACCGATTTCACCGTCTCATCGACGATTGTCAGGTGGTAGCGGTTTCCCCCGTCGTCGAAACCGGCAATGCTGTCCCCCCGTTTCAGGCGGAGGACACGCCTGATGTGCCTCGCCTCCTCCTCTTTGAAGGTTGCCCTGTCTCCGCGTATGTTTTCTGCCTGCAAAAAGAAAAGGGGCATTGCTATTCCTTTTTCATGGCAACTGCCGACCAGATCCCGAGAAAGGAGCTGTCGGTAACGTGGAAACCGCCGCCCTGGAACTCCTCCACCACCCAGTCTGTTTTTTCGACGAGTATGCCGGACAGAACGGCCCTTCCCCCCCTGCCGAGCAGGTTGAAAAAGTCGGATTTCATCGAAACGAGGGTTTCGGCGATGATGTTGGCGCTGAGGAAGTCGAACTTCCCCCCGATAGCGCCCAGGGGGCGGTTCGTTGCCCGGAAAGAGCCGCCGGTGCCGTTTCTTCGCGCATTCCTGTTGGCCGTGCGCACCGCTTTATCGTCGATGTCGACACCGAGGACATTCCGTGCGCCTTTTTTCGCCATCAATATGCCGAGAATCCCCGTGCCGCACCCGATGTCCAGGCACCGCTCCGGCACGCTTCTGTCGAACTCCTTCTCGATGAGTTCGATGCAGAGCCGGGTTGTTTCGTGCGACCCGGTCCCGAAGGCTTGCCCGGGATCTATGACCATCACCGTTTCCCCTGCGGGGGCCTCGTACGTTTCCCAGGAGGGGGTAACCGTCACCGCCCTGCCCACCTTCAGGGGCCGGAAGAACTCTTTCCACCTGTC
>JABAOH010105437.1_pt1 | contig 22588 bp, 22 predicted proteins | sample 7062181 | NCBI WGS metagenome assembly JABAOH01 (sample SAMN14538630, study PRJNA623070) | marine sediment metagenome | biome: marine biome [ENVO:00000428]; feature: marine pelagic biome [ENVO:01000023]; material: deep marine sediment [ENVO:00002113]; isolation source: pool of 5 deep marine... | reverse complement strand
AGCACCCGGCAGTATCATTGGCGCAGAGTCGACCTATCAGTTGGTGATGCATCAAGAGGCGATGATCTATCTGCCTCTTATTCAAAGGTAATGGGTGGTTTTGAGGCCCGATAGACTCTCGGGTAAGCATGAAATTTGACAGGGTAACATTCACTATCGTTTACGTGTGTAACAACACAGTAGGAACAGTCCGACCTCATATGAATTAGGGTTTCGCGTATCGCTGAAAGTGACTCGCTTGCCATTGTGCTGAAACTCTAATGGTGTCACTATAAATGAGAGGTGATAATGAAGCCCCCAGCCTGAGGAAGTCAGGCTAGGGGCTTAGAGGCAATGAAAGGGGCAATCAGTTAGGAATACCTTCTTGTTTCAACGTTTAAAAGGCTAACGCATGATAAGAGGTAGGAAAAGATCGTACAGGATTGCCACAACTCTGCCCCAGAATCCACCAGATAGACCGTAACTACCGCCACTCATTGTGCCTGCATCGTGCTGGCCCATGGTGCCATTTACGCTAAAGGTCCCACTTGTACTCTCCCCTCCGCCGCCATCCACCGTCCACCAAGTGAGTTCGTAACTGGCAGTCGTCGAAGCTAAAGCAGTCCCGAACATGATGAATATGCTAAGAAGCAGGCACGTGAATACAACGAAGCGATTCATCGTCGTCCTCCTCTAGGTTTCGGAGTTAATCCTCTCTTCGCACTACGAATGAAGTCGATAGCATGATATCGATCATCCTCGCGTTGTTTCAGTTCGCATTTGGCGCATCAACAGAATGCTCGTGGGTCCCATAAGTTGAAGAGACAGTGCTTGGAAAGTCGACGTTCTAGGTGTGGGTACCGCCCTAGACACCGAAAATGGTACAGCTTTTTGCCGTGACCCATACGTATGCGTAGGTTCCCGATGTTGACCCACTCTGATCAAAATGCGTTCCAGGTATTGGAATCCTGATGTCATCAGAAATCATCTCTTATCATTGGTTCTGCTGCAAGCTTGGGAATAGAGGGGCAGTGGTGACTCCCAGGGAGTTAGGTGTAAAGATGGCGATCATGTAACCGTTTATCTGAAATTGCATGCCCTCCTCATGACTCATGCCGTTCAGATAGAAAGTTCTAGGACCGGATGAAGCTACATTGACGGATCGCCCAAGCACGAGCCAGTGTTCTTCGTTGGTAGAGTCTACGTTGTCAGGATCTTCGAAATCGATGCGTTGGAGAGACGATCCACATGAGATATATGACGCTGATGTGTCACAGATTGCGAGGCGTGCAGCTGTGCAAAGCCTGGAAGACGACGATGTTGAATCGCAATTAAGCCACGTCGACCCCATCACAAATACGGTAAGCTGACCCGGACCAGGGACATTCACTTCGAAGGAGTCCATTTCGACGACTGAGGAACTAGTAGTAAAACCGTAGATGTTTGCTGTCCCGGCCGCGGTCTGCGCGGCATTTACAATCATCGCTGAGGTCACACTAGATGACTGTCCCTCGTTGACATATCGCCCATCCGCCTGGGAGCGGGTGAGTAGGTCGTCGCTTGCATTGTTGTCCAAGCGACCTTCGGATGACAAGTCCGAATAAGCAGAAAAACGCCCATTGTTCAGCGTTCCGGCATTGATGTTGGATGCGTTGCGGTAGAAACTCCCGTGCTGGCCATCGAGGAGGTCTCCGTTTGTCGCATAGATGGCATAAGGCGATGGTGTTAGCTTGTTGCGTGGGCTGAGAATACTATAAAAACCAACGCTACTCCCCGGCCGCACTCCGATTTCCAACCAAAGAGCAGTGCCATCGAAGATATCTCCAAAATCTAGTTCAACTGTGAACAAGCCATCTATGACATCTACATCCTCCTTTGTGGTAATGCTGCCAACTTGACTCCCTCCGCTCACTGCGTCGTAGAGGATGAATTGGAAGTCGTACTCACCATTGGCAGGGCTACCTCCATCGGTTAAGGTGCCCTGATAGGTGAAAGAAGTACCTATCATGGCAAGTGTAGGGGCATACGCCTCGTGTGCAGTGACACCACTCGCGCTGATGAGCAAGGCGAGCAGTATCAGTGCTGAAAGTGAAAATGTTTTGCGTAGCATGGGTCTCCTCCTCTCGTTATCCATGCAGCCGGAAATAATATAAACCCGACCTTTTTCTTGGTCGGGTACCTTTGTTTCAATGGAAGAACGTAGCCCCCAACCCCTCTGAGGCTATGCTTTATATAACTAGGTTACAACAATGGATAAGCATGTTCAAGAGAAACCTCCCTATGCTGAGATCCATCGATGGGATGAGGATGGGGGGGATTGGGTCGCGTTAACGACCACGGTAGATCCTGGCCGGGACATTGCCACCGTACAGACGACCACACCTGGGCGATACGAACTTCTAGCGCCTCGAAATATCCCTGAAGACGTTACCGAACCGGACGACGATTACAACGCGTCAACCACGATTCCGACCGATGGCACAGCGCTTAGCCGGTACTTCGATATCCCAGAAGACGAGGATTGGTTCGCGCTCCACGCTGTCGCCGGGATGTTCTATGAGATTGAGACGGTCAACTTAGCGCCCGGGGTAGGTACGGTGATGGAACTATACGATCAGGATGGGTTCTCCATTCTGCTTCCGAGTGTGGCTAGTGTAATTGAAGGCGAGAGTCGGTTGACACTTGAGGGTTCTCTCCTCGAGTGGCAGGCGCCGTACAGCGGGACTTACTTCATCCGGGTTTATCCAGCACCCGGCAGTATCATTGGCGCAGAGTCGACCTATCAGTTGGTGATGCATCAAGAGGCGAGAATCTATCTACCAACAATCCAACGATAGCCATTATGAAGAGTGGTTTCTTGCTTACTTGAAGTGCATCTCTCTGACTGACAGTTACTGCGTGTTGCGTAGAAACAGTGGCATGTATAGTTTGTTATCCTTGAAGTTTAGAGTGAACCACTTTCCCGATAGCGGTAACCGAGTCAGGCGAATGGCGCTTGCCGATCCCGGCAAGCCTCCCTGGAATATCCTCCGGTGTCACGAACCTAGATTTCGTCTCCGGAGACATTGGATGGGCATACACCTCCAACAATGTGTGTGATAGCGAAGGCAGCGAACTCCAAGACGGCGAAGCAACGGCATGTCCTGCACAAAGTCAGCTCTTCCGCACCGTGGATGGGGGTCTTTCGTGGAGCGAGAACATCTTACCTGTGAGTTACATCTACGTTCCCATTGTTGAAAAATGATGGTTTTTAAAAACGGGTAATCCGGCAGCACCAGTGAGGGCTCCCAGGATACAAACGGGTATCGACGGTATTGGTGAGATCACGTTGGAAGAAGTGCTGGTTGGGGTATATGGGTTTATTGCCGTTAGGTCATGTGTGTTGAATGATGGGGGAGGCTCTTTATCGTTTGCACATCTGAAGTACGTTGCCTAGCTTTCAGCGAAGTGGCCTTTGATGTGTGGTACGATCCTATTAGTTTGTTATGCGACAAACTTTTCATAAAATTCGCTGAAGTGAACGGCTAACCGGTTCTGTCAGTTGGCTTGCAGTAACCATTTCAAGTAGTACCTCGGCGTTCTGCCGGGGTAGACAGGACAAAACACTATGAGTAAAGCTGATCGCAATGGACTTATCACGTTTATTATTGTCATCCTGATCGGGCTGGGAGTCGCAGTAGCCGGTAGCCAGGGTGGGGCCACAATCTCTGGGATCCCGATCTACGCATTGATGGTAGGATTGGCATTCCTGATCCAGTGGGTGGCATTCATCCCAGCCTACTTGCTACAAACCGAAAAGTTTTACGATCTCACCGGCAGCATCACCTACATCTCTGTGACAATCATCGCCGTGTTGCTCAGTCCGGTAGTCGATGGTCGGTCCATTCTGCTGTTGGTCCTGGTTGTGATCTGGGCAGCCCGTCTGGGCACCTTCCTGTTCCGTCGCATCCAGAAGGAAGGAAAGGACGCCCGTTTTGATGATATCAAGCCATCATTCATTCGCTTCCTTAATGCCTGGACCATACAGGGATTATGGGTGACCTTGACGCTGGCCGCCGCGCTGGCCGCAATCACCACAAACACTCGGAAGGAATTGGGCTTGTTTGCACTGATCGGCTTCTTGATCTGGGTTTTTGGCTTTGCTTTTGAAGTGGTGGCCGACTACCAGAAAAGCCGCTTCCGGAGGGATCTTGAGAACAGGGGTAAGTTCATCCAGACTGGTCTATGGTCCCGGTCCCGCCATCCCAATTACTTCGGTGAGATCGTGCTCTGGATTGGCGTGGCGATCATTGCCATACCAGTCCTACAGGGCTGGCAGTGGGTCACCTTGATTTCTCCAGTCTTTGTCGCTTTACTAATCACTCGCGTCAGTGGGGTGCCCATGTTGGAGAAAAGGGCTGATGAAAAATGGGGCGGCCAAGAGGACTACGAGGCCTATAAAGAGCGCACCCCGGTTCTGATCCCCCGACTTTAATGCGAATCCATTCGTAGAAATTGTGCGCACGCACAAAGAAAATGCATAAAGAAATCTGTTGAGACGAATCTGGTTCATATGTGTTTATGACATTAAGGATTTAACTTTATATCGCATCTGCTCAACATGCCTCGATAACTTAGATCGCCTATGTTGTACAGATGGAAGGTTTTGTATTTCTTGATATCTCAAGGAGGTGAAGTGGAAGGTGTGATTCAAAGGCTTGATGGCGCTAACATGGACATTGATCTTGTCACACCGGAAGACCAGATCGAGTGGAAACAAGATCCTTGTCCTTGGAATACTGCTGACGCAACTTCCGAGCATAAGTGCGCGGTTAAAAATGTGTCTATATGCCCGTATTTTTGTGGGATCGAGTATCAAGACTTCGTCATGTGCTGCTATCCTCACGAAAATCCGCTTCGCGACAAGGATTAGGGGATAAAGGCCCCACCATCACATGCACTCAGCACTAGAGGGAATCCCAGCCGTGTTAAACATCGCTCGGGTGTGACATTGGAAGCCAGGTATTAGCCAGGAGATATTCGTTCATCAATTTCGTCGTGATCATCAAGATCCACCAAGATGGAGGAGTGAGCCATGACACAAGAGACACCAATCGCTAGTCTAGATCGTGGAGCTGAGACCATAGACACCGGCTGGAGAGCGCTCTTCAAAATTGGAGGAGCTGCGGCTTTGATTTCCGCCCTGATGTATCTCATTACATTGGGAGTATACGTCCCTGCTAATCTCGCCAGCCCGCCTCCTGAGACCGTACTTGAATGGTTCACGGTATTTGAGGACAGCCCCATCGTCGGACTCTTCTTCCTCGGTCTGGCCGACGTCATCATCATGATTCTCTGGGGGCCAATGTCTCTTGCTCTCTACAACGTGCTCAAGAAGTCCAATAGAGCCTGGTCGTTGATCGCCACAACATTTGTCTTTGTAGGCATCGCGGTCTTCCTTGCCTCGAATGTTGCCTTTTCTATGCATTACCTCAGCAATCAATATGCGCTTGCTACGACTCAGACAGGGAAATCCACAATAGAGGCTGCCGGTCAGGGGCTCATTGCAATTAGCCAGGGAACAGGGGGGCGATATGCGGGAATGCCCATGGTATGGCTCTCCGGTGTGATCCTCTCGGTCGTCATGCTGCGGAGTAAAGCATTCAGTCGAGCAACTGCGTGGGTGGGCATCATAGGATTGGGGCTCCTGGTTACAGGTGTGCCGTTCGGTGGTCATTACACGGACACTGGGACGCCAACAGCACTCCAGAGCGCAATTACTGCCGTGCAGTATATCGGCGGTGGATTACTTTCATTGGCCTGGTACATCCTGGTGGGCTTAGGGCTTATGAAGGCCGGCCGTTCTTGAGGCGTGGCTCGCCCCTTCGAATTGAATTGAAACGTCAGGAGGTCTTCTCATTCCAGTCGTGCTGCAAAGGCCCGAAAACTAGTTCAAGGCCAATACTCTATCCATAGAGGGTGGGAGCGTACAGTTAATTGCCGATGAGGGTGGGGGAATAGGCTCGAAATGCAATCAACGGAAAATGCGTTGGATCCGTTGCATTTGTGGCGCAGTTTTTCTGGATACGCCTGAGAATCATGTGTTTGACATAACTGGACTATGCTCTTGGTTGATCAATTTCCTCATTGATTCTCAATCACTTCCAATCCCATCGCTTTGAATGGACTCACGCTGTACAGATCCACAATAAATGAAGCCATTTCCTCCGGATCATAAGGCATATCATTTTCAAGCCACCATTGGATGAGACCGACATAGGCGGAGGCGATAAAGTGCAGGACCATTTCAATTGGAACTGGACCCGTTGGAAAACTGCCTAAAACTGTCTTCAGGCGCAAAGCAGTGGTTTCATATACATGGTCTTGTAAACGGTGAATGAATTCTGTCACTCCTTTTTCACCTAACATCACCCGGTAGAATTCTTCATTTTCAACGAAGTGTTCGAAATCTGTGAGAATGGTCATTTTTGTGCCTTCAGAGGACAGCGATCCATCAGCAGTTACAGGGAGTGGGTTTTCGGCCGTTAGCTCATTCCAAATCTCGTCGAAACCTCTAGCCAGCAGGTCATCCTTATCTCGATAATGCAGGTAGAATGTGGCCCGGTTTAAGGTCGCACGTTCTGTAATATCCTGGATGGTGATAGCGTTGTATCCCTTCTCCGGAATGAGCTTCATCAAAGCATTTCGTAAAAGCCTTCGTGTTCGCTTAACACGCGGGTCTATTCGCTTCTCTTTATTCGACATTTTTGACCTTTCTGTTGCATAAACGACACTCAGTTGAAATTCCTACTTGACAACAAGCTCTATTTTCCTTTATTTTATCAACAAAACGTTGATTATGCAACACCTAGTTTATTTTCTGTGTCGACAAAGCGACACCTCGCTTGAATGCGCTCAGAATGTAGCCTTAAGCAACCAAGCGTATAGGAGATCTCGGTGATACACCAGAGAGTACTATCTGACAGTCCAAAATCCTATCGCAAAGTTGTCGCATCGTACTATGTGGCACTGACCTTGAGCTTCACCGCATTAGTCCCCCGTGAGTCTATCGAGAGTTTCAATTTCCAAATCATAGTCTCGCGACATTCAACGGCTTCAGCGCAGTCTGGATCTGCTTAATCCTTGATGGATTGGCCTGTCTGCTATGCATGATGGAGAGGTACGTTTCGACGGATTCCAACAGAAAGGAGGGAGAAATGACGGATCGTTCTGAAGGAGTTTTAAGCATCTTGGCAACTCTGCTGGTCTTGTTTGTTGCGGTCATCGATCCGCGCGTCTCGGTGACCTTAGCCATCGCTCTATTGCTTGGCTATGGCCTCTACAAGCTGTTCTTTGTGAGAAACACATAACGCGTCATTATGCTCTGGCAGGCAACCGCACGTATTTCTTATCTATGGAGCCTGAATCGAGACCACACGCATTCATGCGTAAGGATCATTACATGTCCAATCGAATATCCATGTGGACGAAGAGACATCCACTCGTAGAATTCATTCTTCTCGCCTATGCCTTCTTATGGATAGTACAGATCCCGCTGGCGCTTCAGGCGCAAGGGTTCCAAAGTACGCGTATTCCATTCGGCCTCTATTACCTCTCGGCATTCGGTCCCATGTTGGCTGCATTTCTTGTGACATGGCTGACCAATTTTGCGGCTGTGGTAAAGGAGTTGTTCGCGGGGATCACCAGGTGCCGCGTGCGCTATGTCTGGTGGCTGGTGGCTGTTGCACCTCTGATCATCACAGGGCTGATTGTCGTCGTGAATTGGCTGCTACACGGAGAACTAGTAAATCTGGACGCACTCGTCAAGGTCTGGTTCCTCCCCTATATTGCTGCCGGAGTGTCCTTTTTCTGGGTTCTCACAATCGGGCTGGGTGAAGAGACCGGGTGGCGAGAGTTTGCGCTGCCAAGGCTCCAGTGGGGACTCAGCGCGTTATCCGCCACCTTACTCTCGTGGATCATCTGGGCGGTTTTGATCATGATCTTTTTCAAGCCAATTGACCTTTCTACGAGGAACACCCGTTTTATTTCTTTTATCGGTTCACCTGGGCATAGATGTGTAAAGGAATGGTGCTTTATAGCGTCGAAAAAGGTGGATTGGCGCTGCAGATATACTTTGTACGCCTTGCGCAGCACCGATCTCGGAAAAGCCATGAGAGATCCGAAAAGGGCGAATGTCTTCGAATCAAGGCTTCTGTGGATTTCGTTGGAATTCTAATGCACACTTCAGCGTCTTCTTTATGTGATGGTTTTCACAAAAAGACTTGAAAGATAAGATCAACGAATGATAGAGGTCTATAGACGCTTCGTTCATTCGCTTTATGAACAATCGACAAGTGGATATCACATATCGTCTACTTTGGACAAAAGAAAATAAGGGGAAGTCCGATGACACTGAATAAACAAAACATGTTCAACTTACGGACCACGAGGATTGTGGTGAGTTTATTTTCTCTCATCATGATGCTCGTTGGGGCAGGGTGTGCAGAAATTTCTAGTGCAGCTGCAGGTTCATCAGAGGATCTGGGAATGAATAACGGTCCCTCGGTCACTGATGACATGTCTGCACCCGGGTTTGGCGATCCAGATCCAGATCTCGTAGAAGACTGCCTTGATCAAGGGGGTGTCTGGATGGTGTTAGGAATGGCTGGGGAAGGATGCAATCTTCCGACAGAGGATGGCGGCAAAGCTTGTTCGGATTGGTCGGATTGTGAATCGGTTTGCCTGGCTGATGACCCAAACCTCTTCTACAAAGACTCGACGGGATTTCTTCATCCAGATCGGGAAATCATTGAACGCCACAATTCGGAATACGACCAACTCAGCGGCGCATGCTCGGCTTGGCAAAGCAATTTTGGCTGCAACGTAATACTGGAAGACGGGAAATACGTTGGGATCTGTATCGATTAAGTTCACATGATGTACAGTAGGCACATAATCCCTATCAGATCACAACATGGCGAATTGTGGGGGGTCATTACCGTGGCGGAACGGACGCATTGCGCATAGCCAGCATTTTTGAGCTACAATCCCAGGATACCCGTTGACTGAACGAGCTATGATGGCAGTTGCTCCACATTGCGATTTGACTGTACTGTTCTAGGATGATTCGAACGCAGTGGGTTCAGAAATGTACGTACATTAAAAGGACTACCCCATGAAGAATCAAAAGAGCAGTAATAGCTTACTGATGATCACTGTTGTAGCGTTGGTGTACATCCTGTTATCAGGCTGTTTGTTGCGAAGACCTGAACCCCCTTCTAGTTCGGAGGAGATCGGAGAGGTGTGCTTTTATCAACAACTCGGTGAGCCATTGCATGCCCAGGTAAAAACGAAAGGATGCTATTCAACCAGATGCACTCGACAGGTACAGAAGGTGGGGAGCCTGATCATTGATCTGGAGAACCGCGCCATGCGTTTTACAGCCTCTTGGGTTCTTGCTGAGACCTCAGGTTTTCCAATTGGCTGTACTGATGATTGCGGTGGCGGCGGTACTATCGATTTCACTATTGAAACCCTTGAAGTTGGTGATTGGTCGGTGTACATTGATGGTCAAGAGATTGGCAAGATGATTTTCCCTTCAGGCAGGATGATAGAACGTCAATGTTTGTCACCCTGATTGAGGAAGCAGTATGGTCGACTCAAGTTACAGTGGGGGGCGAACTTGTTACGGTATGAGAGCACGATATTAGCCCTCGATGTGAATCGATTTAATATCCCGGACGCAATATGAGGAATCCATCGAGGAATGGATACTTACCAGCAAGACAGGCGACATCAGGAACAATATTATCGGAATTAGGTCGACCTTCAGAACCTTTGAATTCCTGCAACGATGAGATGATAATAGAATACGATCATCACTATTGGTGAACTCGAGGATTTTACCGTATATTGAGGGCATATTATGGAAGACACGTTGCGTTCGCCCCGGATCTTGCATATCTCTTGGGGACGCATGGTGGTTGAAGGTGTGGGTGAGGGAAAAGACTTCAAGTTATATCCCGGCGGTGGACGTGAGTGGGACTGGGGAGAGACGGGGACGAAGCATCATCCAGGGATCCAACCAACCGATGTCGAGGAACTTCTCGATAATGGCGCGACAGTCGTGGTCCTGAGTCGAGGTATGAGGTTGGCGCTTAAGACGAGCTCTGAGACGATGAAACTGTTGGAGCAGCGCGGCATCCCTGTGCATGTGAAAGAGACGAGGGAGAGTGTCGACCTTTACAACAAGTTGGCCGAGACGGAAGCGGTCGGAGGTCTGTTTCATTCCACTTGTTGACTGAGCGCACTAGCAAACACCTCACCCGAATCCTGCATGGAGTTTGGCACTGCCGATTTTTCAAGAAGCAAGGACAATCATTATAGGATGACAACCCCGTAAGTTGGTGGACCAACACGCGGGGAGAGAAGTTATTGATCAATAGGGTTTGAGTACAAGCCACTATTGAGAGTGTAAATCCATGACATCCAAGGAGTGAGAAATGGGGAAGCCCATGTGGCTGACGGCGGTCATGCTGGTCGTGCTGCTGGTGACGCAGGCTTGTCAATCCAGCGGAGCATCGGATCTTGGTGGTGAAAATGAGGCAAGAACCTATTATGAATCGCTTAACCTGGAGACGCCGGAGGACGCAGTCCAGACCTTTACCAATGCATTTCAACGTGAAGACTTCATGACCGTTTACATGGTGCTCGACGCCGAAACCCAGAGGTTGCTACGAGTGGAATTCGCAACTACGTTCAGCTGGGGGCATCTAATCGGGGAAGATACAAACCAGGGCGTAGGGGATCATTTAGATATAGAAACGATCATCGAGACGCAATGGGACTTCTGGTACCTCTTCGACCAGATTATGCTACTCGCAGCCAAGGAAGATGATCTGTTGATCGACTTGAGGGGTGAAATTGAGGTTCTCCGTACCGAAGACGCGGGGATGATTTTGGGCGCGCAAGCCATGGATGTGATCGCCTCGGTGGATGGTGTGAGCGGTGAAGTGACCTTTCGAATGGTAATGGACAATGATAGCCGGTGGCGTGTATACATGGTGAGTGCACCCACTGAAGGAGTGGACTCCTGGCCTTCAACTGTGCTCAATGAAAGTCCATAGGGAAGATAGTGGGCGGCCGATACGAGTCAAAGCGGATTCGAATAACCTTCATTCATCCATAATGCGGAGGTTATAGGTTATGTCAGCTACTCATTACAAATTCGGTCCTACAACCATTGCGAAGTTAAACAACCCTGGTGAGATTCGTCAGTTCTTGGATGATTCTTTGCTGAAAAGCGACACGGTTATCATCAAGCCAAACTGGGTATCCACAGATCAAGCTGATTTCACTGACGCAGATACACTTCGTGTGTTCATTGAGGCGCTAGATTCGCGCATTGTGGTAACGGAGTCTTACTGCTTGGCTCGTTCATTAAACCTCCTCAGTCGTGGGCTGGGATTTACCGTCGAAGGAAAAGAAGTCGATTGGAAATGGCTTCTGAAGGGCGATGGGTGGAAGTGGCTGATACAGAATCCAGATTGGGAATGGTTCAAAACAGGTGAGCATCGGCATCAAATCGTCTTGGAGGATAAGGCATTCATTGATGAATACGGGTTCGCGGATCTATTCGAAGAATTCAAAGTGGAATATATCAATGCTACTGAGGAAGTTTGGAGCAGCAGAATAGCCAATCCGGCTGAAGTGAAAGGGATTGTCGAATCGAGGTACAAGCCTGTTCAAAACGAAAAACTCTATGCAATGGTGCCTGCAAAACTTTTCAATTTACGCAACTCGACCTTCATAAGCTTTGCCAGGATGAAAATGTACGCCAGCTTTACCATCAAGAATCTTTTTGGAATGATCATTGACCCTTTGAGGCCTTATTGGCACGGCGCAAAAAATCGCACCATCGTACAGAGCATCATTGACATAAATAAAATTTACCATTCTCTATTCAGTGTTTTTGGAATTTGCGAATCGATATTTACGATGCCCGTGATCCATCCTGAAGGTAAGTATGAAGGTATTTATTCAGGCAAGTACGACATCTACGAAGGCTCAGGATTTGTTGCACTTGGCGGGAACCTGGCTGCTCTAGATGCGCTTCTTCTACACTTAACCGATCCAACAATCAGGATGGTCGCCGAGGTTAATAGGGGACCAATCGATCTGGCGGGTGATGAATTGGGCCTGGAGATTGATCGAGAGTGCTTTGAAGGAGCAGTGGAGAAGGTGGGAAAATGGATCACACCTTCATGAACTTTATGGTTTGCTGGGAGCTCAAAGATTGCGCTGGTTGAATTAAGCTGGTCGCATGGATACCATGTACTCTCGTTATGGAGGGATGAACGATTTCTTTGCAAGTTGGGAGTGAACCCAGTTAGCTCATTGGGGTCAGCGCACAAAGCGCTGTAGGTGTCATTCAAAATTGAATGCGGTTCGGAACAGCTTGATTCACCCTCACTGCCAGGTGGATGCCGGAGATCTTCATGGAAGTCCACCATCTTAATTGCGGAACGATCTACCCATTTGGCCTGCCTGATGTGGAAGGCAACGGCGGATTCTTCAAGCGAGGTCAAGGCGTTATTCACTGTTTATTGGTCGACACAGGTGACGGACTCGTACTGGTCGATACCGGGTGGGGGATGCGCGATTACTCCGATCCGTCACCAATTGTCGGACAATTCATGGACCTTGTCGGCAGTCCGCGGGACATGAACGATGCGGCTATTAATCAAGTGGAGATGCTGGGCTACGACCAGAAGGATGTGAAGCACATCTTCTTGACACACATGCACTTGGATCACGCTGGCGGGTTGCCTGACTTTCCGGATGCGTTGGTGCACATCTTTGCTGCCGAGATGGAAGCCTGCCTTCACCCAAAGACACTCATGGAGCGGAGCGCATACCGCCCGGAGCACCATGAACATGGACCGAAGTGGCAGTCCCACTCACTTCGGGGTGATCAATGGTTCGGACTGGACTGCACAGCACCCTTAGAGATTGGAGGGATCGAGATTGTCATGGTCCCATTTGCAGGGCATACGCGCGGGCACTGTGCGGTTGCACTCAGGATGGGCGACAGATGGTTATTGCACTGTGGGGACCTTTACGGATACCACCGTCAGGTAGATCCTGTGCAGCCCTACAAACATCCATGCGGCGGGTTGATGGAGAGCATCGTGAGGATGGGATTCAAGATACCCAAAGGCCACTGGATCCGAATCAGGGAGTTACTTCGAGCCCACGGCGACCAGATACAGACGTTTTGTGCTCACGACGCACATGAATTCGGACGATTTCATAGGTTGGCGCTTTAACTGCCGAATACACCGGACTTTACTCATCAAGGTGCTGGTTGCATAATGAGTGTTATGAGCTTTAGAGAAACTCCGCGCTGGTACTCGAAGGTTTTTCCTCATTCGTCGACATTCAACAAAAAGGAAGGAGTTTTCCATGGGATCAGGATCCAGGCCAGTAAGAGTTGATACCGGCATGGGCTTTCTTTGGTTTGCCGGTTGGCTTTTCACAATTGCTTTTGTAAAGCTCATCTGGTGGCAGGCAATCCTGGGGCTCGTGGTCTGGCCGTATTACCTTGGTGTGGCGGTCAGATAGAAACCTAAAGGGCTTCTGGAGAACCTATTTTTCCTGATTGATCCTGAGCACAGGATGCGCGGGAACTATAAGGCAAGGCAAGGAACGCAACTCAGTTTGCAGAAGTAATGTCGCATCCCCTCAATAAACAGGAACGAATTTGGATTCTTGTGAATTGAATAGCATCGGGATGCTGTCATACAATGTCCATCACTGAGCTTGTGCAGGAGGATGATCATAGCTTCTGAGCAATTTTTTGACTCTAACAGCGTCAAATTGCACTATATCGATTGGGGTGGATCTGGAAGGCCAATGGTACTGTTGGCTGGGCTCGGTGATTCTGCTCAACATTATCGTTGTCTGGCTCCAAAACTTGCAGATCGATTAAGAGTGGTCGGCCTCACCCGGCGCGGGCATGGCCGATCTGAACGGCCAGAATCCGGTTATGATCTGGATACATTCGTCGAAGATATACGCCGCTTCTTGGATCATTTGTCGATTGAGAGCTCAATACTTGTAGGCCATTCATTCGCAGGTCTTGAGATGCCCCGCTTCGCCATAGGGTATCCTCAGCGCGTGGAGGCAATTGTGTATCTTGATGCTCTATTCCCCCAACTCGATCCCGAACCTGATCTTTCTGGGGATCCAACTTGGTCCGTAGTCCCAACTGGAGGTCCGACAGCCGATGATATGGCCTCACGCGATGCGTACTATACGTACTATCGACGTGCTCGTCCCGCATGGGCCAGGATTTGGAACGAGGCTATCGAGGCCGATCTTATGGATAAGGTCACACTCGAAGAGGATGGTCGTCTTACGTTCCATCACGATGATGAATTGATGAACAACATCTATATGGGAATATTACTTGCCTGAAATCCAGAATACGAAAAAGTCAAGGCCCCAATGCTCGCCATTGTACCCAACGGCGACTTTCATCAGGGCGTACCATTAGACGCCACGGACGAACTCCGGCGAGCTGCAGACCAATATTGGCAGAGCACGCTCCTGCCATGGATACGGCAAAGAACGGAGACCTTTCGTCGAGCGGTTCCATCCGCCCGGATTGTGGAGCTTGATTCGCCCTATCATCATATATTCATTGCGAAAGAAGACGAGACAGTGAATGCAATCGTCGACTTCGTAGAAGCCTAGACAGGTTGAACTTTACCCGATCATCCTAAGTACCCGTATTGGGCGAACAAAGAAAGCTAGCGGCCCTCTCTATTAAGAGTCCGATTCTCACTTAAATGCAGAAGGAGCGGAGGATGAAAGGAAGGAATGATCGATCTCTCGGCAGATTTTCTTGGTTCCTAATGATCATCGTGATCAGCGGTTGTACATCTATCGAGGCGGGGGAGATCTCGCCGTTATTCTCGCCCACCAGCGGGATCAAATGGCGACCCAAAAAAGTTGGCAACCATTTGCCGAGCAACTTGCCTTTGATGGGCATACGTCTCTAACCTTCGACTTCCGTGGCATTGGGAAATCTGAAGGTGATATCAATTACATGGAGAACATGCTGGTGGAAGATGTGAATGCAGCTGTCCAATTCTTGCAGGCTGAGGGTTTCGATCGAATTGTGTGCATTGGCGCTTCCATGGGTGGAACTGCATGCATGGAAGCCGCTCTTGAGTACGATTTTGAGGGGTTGATCGTCATCGCTGCTCCAATGAGCTTAGGCGAGCCCACTAAAATTACCACGGAAGATCTCGTGGAACTAGGGATGCCAAAATTATTCATCTGTACAGATGCCGATAGGTTTGAACGCATTCCAGTAGCGATTCAAGAAATGTATGACACTTCTCCTGAGCCCAAGCAAATAAAATTCTTCTCAGGAACTGTACATGGAACGGAATTGTTCTTTACAGACCATAAAGATGATTTCCGCCAGGTGATGCTAGATTTCCTTCAGGATTTACGTTGATGTGTGGACATCATCATTTCAAGTGGGTAGTATGTGCTTGGGTGAGGTTCGAGTAGGTAATTGATTCAATATCCGAAAGGCATCACCCAACCTCATATTACAGATCTTTGTGTGGAAATACACTCTGGGAGAATCATGATGAAAAAAATCTCAATCATTGTTGTATTAGGCCTCATCCTCTCTGCTTGTTCTTCGTCACTCACCGCAACTGAAACGGCGGTACAGGCCACTCAAATCAAGACTGAAACTCCTCTTCCTGCTGCTACAATCACCCCTACCGCGTCAGTAGTCCCTACACAAGAGAAGCCACTTCGGATCTTATTCATCGGTAGCAGCCACATCTACTACTCGGGCACCAGCTACGATCTTCCCAAGACATTCTCCTGGTTGGCGCAATCAGGAGGCCATGTGGTCGAGGTGGCTCGGTCTGCAGAGTCCGGGCTATGGTTGAAGGATCATCTCGATAACCAAAAAACGATGAATTACCTTCAGAATGAGGAGTGGGACTACGTAGTTCTGCAGGAAGACATGTACATGGGTGCGAGAGCTTCAGATCGTGAAGAGTTTATGTATCCAGCTATTCGAGCACTGGTTGAGGAGATCAAGAAAAGCGGCGCAGAGACGATATTGTTCAATACTTGGGTCAATCCAAATCCCATATACGACGGCAGGATGGAGGATTATTTTGCCGATCAAGTACTGCTTACTGAAGGTTATTTGGAGATTGCCCAGGAGCTTAATTTGCTCGTAGCTCCTGTTGATGCTGCAATCGAGAACTCGTTAAAACAAGAGCCGGAGCTTTATTTTTGGGCCCCTGGTGATGAGCACGGCCATGCGAGTCCTTTTGGGGCGTATCTAACAGCATGTGTGTTTTATGCCTTACTATTCCAAGAGAGCCCAGAAGGGCTGAGTTTCGTTTACCAGCCTGCTGAAACCTCTTTGTATTTGCAGTCGGTCGCCGCCGATACGATTCTGAATAAATGAATGAAATAATGTAACCCTTGCGAAGGTTTATGCGAACCAAAGGTTCGTTAACCGCAGGTTCGCCAACCTTCGCAAGGTTTTGTTGTGTAAATCGATCCAAGGATGGTCCCCACCGTCGATTGGTGAGCTTTTGATGTTCGGTCCACCACGATTAAAATCGGGAAGTTGGGCGGCTTTTCAAGGGCATGCGTCGCACTTACAAGGAGAGTGAAAAGAATGAACACGAATCAAAGGGATACCGCTGATCTTCCGGTCAGGTGTAAGCTCACACTTGTATATGTAATCTCGCTGGTGATCGCTGTACTCATGGCCGGCGTTTCACTCGCTGGTCTCCTGTTCCAGACCAGCATCTATCCGACGGAGGAACTGGTTCAGGGCTTCGTGCCCAATGATGTGGTCAATCTCATCATTGGATTGCCGGTTTTACTCGGTTCGATGTGGCTCGCTCGGAGGGGCAAGCTCCTAGGCCTGCTCTTTTGGCCTGGTGCGCTTTTCTATGTGTTTTACACATACACCATTTACGTCTTCAGCATGCCACTCAACGTTGCATTCCTGTTGCACCTCACGCTTGTCACGCTGAGCGCGTATACGATGATCGGCCTCATCGCATGCATCGATGGAAAAGTGGTACAGGATCGGCTTACAGGCGCAGTGCCTGAAAGATTTGGTGGGGGAGTCCTGGCCGTGCTGGGAATCCTATTCCTCTTGCGGGTCGTTATAGTTCTGGTGGACGCACTCATCAACCTGACTCCGGTTACTACAGTGGAACTCGCGCTGCACGTCACAGATTTCATCATGTCCCCTGTGTGGATCATAGGCGGTGTGCTGCTTAGGCGGCGCGAGGCTCTCGGTTATGTGACCGGGCTGGGATTGCTATTCTCGGCCTCCATGTTGTTTATTGGGTTGATCTTTGCATTGTGCCTACAGCCGCTCCTAACCTCAGGGGAGTTCGTCCTGGTCGATGTACTAGTGGTTTTCGTGATGGGATTGGTTTGCTTCATTCCTTTCGCCCTATTTGTGCGTGGTGTGGCATCGACGCGAAACTCGGCATCCTCAGAGCTCAGCTACAAGGGTTATGGACCATGATCGCTGGCATCTTTCCATTGAGCGGGTGGTGCTAATCGGGTTTACTTCCGAACCAGGGTAGATGTCTTCCCACATCCACTACGCAGATATAGGCAGGTTGTTGGTTGCACTCAAATAGCGATCATAGGGAGATGTGACGGTGAGTAATTTCAGCATGCAGACTAAAGCTTCCAATTCAGGAATCATGGGGTTCTGGCTTCGCCTCCCTGTGCTCATCCGGGCCATCATTTCTGGTGTATTTGTCAGTTCAATCGGCGTATATGCCTGGTTGGCGGTTGGTGCAATCCTTCCAGCGCCATTGGCCTTCGTCGTCATGGGGATGCTGTTGTGGTTATACGTGAAGTACTTCAGCGGGAGTTGGTGGCCCAAATCCACCGCAGAAGCCAGGAGAAAATATTTTCGTTCAATAAAATTGTCCCCTGCGGCTTGGAGATGGAGCATCCTGGCTGCTGTGCTCATCGTGGTCAACTGGCAGTCAGCCATGGTGCTGACATTCCGAATAATCGAGTTTCCTGCTGAAACATTTACAGCTGGGTACGATGTAGAGGCCCTTCCGCTGTGGATTGCCTGGTTGATGATCCTGATGTCCTCATTGGTAGCAGGTATTTGTGAGGAAACGGGTTATCGAGGGTATATGCAGGTTCCGCTGGAAGTGCGGTATCGCCCTTGGATCGCGATTGTCATTGTTTCGGTACTGTTCCTGATTATTCATCTCCCACAGGTGTGGGCCCCTCCAGTCCTGATACATCTATTTACACTCAGCGCGTTGTTGGGGATCCTTGCTTACGCCGCAGGCTCACTGATTCCCAGCATCATCGCTCATGTGAGTCTGGATATCTTCAATTTTTCCTACTGGTGGACGGACGTTGCCGGGACCTTTGATCGACGACCGGTTACTGAGACGGGGATAGATGTCCACTTTGTCCTTTGGGCCTTGGTCTTTGTGGCATCTGCGCTCCTCTTCGTATGGAGTGTACACAAGACCCTGTCTGAGCGAGGTTGAGTATGTTTAGTCTCTGGATATTGTTCAGTAAAGGAATTATAGGAATTCGGCGCAAAGCGCATCAAAGACTGAATAGGTTACTATGAGTGAATAGAAACGAAGGATTATCGAAGATTATCAACTGAGCTACCAATCCATGACAAGACTCACTTGGGGCTTCAGCACCTAAAGATATGCGGATTCAGAAAAAACATCGAAGGTGAAGGAGCTTTCCGAAAGTTCCCCATTTTACGCACGAAAATCACACATTGCTCACATAAGCTTTTCATAGATGTTTTTAACCAACATTGTGACAATTAGGATCGGAATTAGATGAAATTATAAGTCGATTTAGCAACCGTATTTGCAAAAAGGCACAGGTGGGCTTTCTTTGGGGGGGTTACCTGTTAAGTTGGCAGCTGTCTGCGAATTAACAGGGAGAAGATTATTGAAAAAAGATACGCGTTGCAAAAATATCACTTGCTAGAAATTCATCACATAGAACAAGTTGACTGAAAGGAAATCCATTCTATGAAACGTAAGATAGCAATTCCCTTTATCGCCATTATGCTGGTCCAGGCGGTGCTTGCCACAACAGCCTTTGCGGACAACAGTCCAACAAACGCGGCAGCGCCTTTGAATCCAGTACTTGAGCCAGCTCTCAAACCTCTCCTCAGTTCCCATGAATCTATACCGGTGGACCTCGAGCTCTCGCTGGTGATCGATGCGTCGGGAAGCATGAGTACTACCGATTGGGACCAAGTCAGAGGCGGGTATGTAGCCGCTTTTCGAGACCCGGATGTACAGGCCGCGATCGAGGCGGCTCCCGGCGGCATAGCGGTGAATGTTATCTTATTTGCCCAATTTGCTGCTGAGCGGATCGAATGGACCCATATCACTACCGCCGCAGAAGCCGATGCGTTCGCAGATCAGCTCGCGGTTTTATCACGCAGCGGCTTGGGTAGTTTGACTAACCTCCACGATGCATACCGCCTCGCCATCGAGGAAATCACTTTGGAAACTACTAGTGACCGGGACGGCTTTCCAGTGCCTACTAACAACATATACATTGGCACGCGCCGAGTTATCGACATATCCGGCGACGGACCCTATAACTACTATGACCGCGAGCCAACCGCCGACCCCAACTGCGATTGGTTTGACACATATACCGGAGCCCTGGATCCCGACTGCCTCGCCGACATGGCGGATGCAGTCGCGTACGCCGAGGCCCAAGGTATCACCACCAACGGCATCGTCATCGAGGGGGATGTCGAGTGGACGGCCGTATACAATTGCCCGGATTCCGGTCAGGGCCCTTGCACCCCGGGCACCAACGGTATTGATTACTACACCGACCACGTCATCACCTCCGACGGGTTCGCCGTGCAGTCGGAGTGCGCGGAGAACGACGCGACTTGTGACTCCAGCTTCGACGTGTTCTTGGCAGCATTGCGGGGAAAACTGTTGCTGGAAATTACCCAGGCGGACCTGTCCCTGACCAAGTCGCTGCAGGGCTACGCCGATGCAGACGGCTCGGGTGATGTGAGCGTGGGCGACACGCTGACCTATACCTTCGTGGCGACCAACACGGGCGACGCCACCCTGACCAATGTCTCGATCAGCGATCCCCTGCCGGGCCTGAGCGCGCTGACCTGTGACCCGCCGCAGCCCTCGACGCTGGCCCCGACAGAGTCGATGACCTGTACCGCCACGTATGTGGTGGACCAGGACGATGTGGCCGCGCGCGAGATCAACAACACCGCCACGGCGGACTCCGACCAGACCGACCCGGTCAACGACTCTGAGACCGTGACAGTTCGGAGCCCGTCGCTGTCGTTGACCAAAAGGCAAACGTTGAATGCCGATGAAGACAGCTCAACGACGGTGAGTCTGGGTGACACGCTGACCTATGAGTTCGTGGCGACCAACACGGGTAACGTCACTCTCACGGGCGTGACGATCAGCGATCCGCTGCCAAACCTGAGCGCGCTGACCTGCGTACCGGCGCAGCCCTCGACACTGGCCCCGACAGAGTCGATGACCTGTACCGCCACGTATGTGGTGGACCAGGATGACTTGGACGCGGGCGAGATCAACAACACCGCCACGGCGGACTCAGACCAGACCGACCCGGTCAACGACTCTGAGACCGTCGACCTGCGAGTCCATTACATCCAGGGAACCGCGTACATCGACCGATTCCCTTACGGGACAATCACTGACGCCGACGATCCTAAGCCGGGTGCGATCATCGAGCTTTATCGGGAGGATCCCCCGGGGAGCGGCACGTTCGTGCTTGTCGAAACCTTCACGACAGGCGCCGATGGGGCGTATCTCTTCGACGGCCTTTTCCCGGGGACCTACCGGGTTAGGGAAGTGCCTCCTGGCGGATTCGCCATTGAGGCAACCGAGTTCGTGTCGCTGAGCTACACGGCTGTGGAAATCGATCCCGGGACGATTGAAATCATCATCCCTCCAAGTCCGCTCGAGGTAACGTATGAAGGATTGGCCTCATATCAGACAACCTCGTTCACAATACACGGCTATTCGTTCGTCGACTACCCGACCGGCCAATTGTGGGCGTCGATCACCGGGGTCAATATCGACGGGGGTCTCCCTGCGGGCAGCGGGGAGAGATTCCGCACGATCTGCATCGACCTGTACCACAGTTTGACTGCTTTATACGATACCTATTCTGTGATTCCAGAAACGGCTCCGCGCTATCCCGGCTTGAAATTGCACGCAGGTGAGATCGGCTACCTCTACAACAAATATGGCTGGGACCTCATGTCGAGCTTTTACTCAGCCGGCTTGAATCTGGCGATCTGGGAGCTGGTCAACGATGTGACACCGGACCTCAGTGCAGGCAATTTCGTCGTCGATTCCGCGAGTGCGACCGTTCTGGGCAACGCCAACGCTTTCCTCACGGAAGCTGCGGGCAAAGATGAATTGGCAGTGTTCCTAAACATCGACGATCCTGACGTGGTCCTGGGCCAGCCGGACTTGGAGGCTGGTCGTCAGTCAATCCTGGCGACCAACTTTTACAATTTCCTCAACACCGAGCTCGACGTCTCCGACCTGTCGCTGACCAAGACGGTCGACAACGCGACGCCGAACGTGGGCGACAACGTGGTGTTCACGATCACGGTGACCAACGGCGGACCGGACATTGCGCGCAATGTGGCCGTGACCGACCTGCTGCCCGACGGCTTCACCTTCGTCTCTTACAGCGCTACGCTGGGCACCTATGACGCAACCACGGGTGTGTGGACCGTCGGTACGCTGTTCGCCGGTGCTTCCCGCACCCTGACGATCGTCGCCACGGTCGATGCGCCTACCGGCGCCGCCGACGAGTATAAGAACGTGGCCCAGGTGTCGGCGTCGGATTCGTACGATCCCGACTCGGTACCGGGCGACAACTTCGATACCGATGACCTTGGCGACGGCATCGCTGATGACGACGAAGACTCGGCATCGGTGACTCCGTTCGGCGCGGATCCGTCCATCGACGTGGAGAAGTATGTGTGGGACGGCACGACCTGGCAGGATGCAGATGAGGCCACCGGCCCGTATCTGCTGGGTGATCCGGTCTTCAAGTTCGTGGTCACCAACAACGGCGACGTCACCCTGACCGGCATTGCCCTGAGCGATGATCCTGTCATCGCCAGCTTCTATGCCGATGCCGCTCTGACCACGGCCTGTGACATTCCGACCAGCATGGATCCGGATGACACCTTCACCTGCTACGGCAGCCTGGACTGGGCAGCCGGGCAGCAGACGGACACGGCCACGGCCTCCGGCATTTACGACGCCACCACCTACAGCGACAGCGACGATGCCAACTACTTCGGCGCCAATCCGAGCTACACCATCGAGAAGCAGGTCTCTGTGGATGATGGTCTCACCTGGCAGGATGCGGACAGCATCACCGGGCCTGAGCTGCTCACCGGCACCAACCCGCAGTTCCGCGTGATCGCCAGCAATACGGGCAACGTGGATGTGACGGTTGACGTGAGCGACTCTGACTTTGCGAGTTTGTCAGTGAG
>JABAOH010005140.1_pt1 | contig 22590 bp, 24 predicted proteins | sample 7062181 | NCBI WGS metagenome assembly JABAOH01 (sample SAMN14538630, study PRJNA623070) | marine sediment metagenome | biome: marine biome [ENVO:00000428]; feature: marine pelagic biome [ENVO:01000023]; material: deep marine sediment [ENVO:00002113]; isolation source: pool of 5 deep marine... | reverse complement strand
GCGTGTCTCGGGGATGATGGACGCGAAGGGTCGGTGACTGTAATTAGCGCCATCTCTCCTCCAGGTGGAGATTTTTCAGAGCCGGTGACCCAGGCCTCCATGAGAATCGCCGGCGCCTTGTGGGCCTTGGACACGACCTTGGCCTACGCACGCCACTTCCCAGCGATCAGTTGGACTCGAAGTTACAGCCTCTATTCGGAGCATCTGAAGGAGTGGTTTCAGGAGAATGTTGCTCAGGATTGGGACGATCTCAGGGAAGAGACGATGGTTCTGCTCCAAAAAGAGACAGAACTCCAGGAGGTGGCCCAGCTTGTGGGTTTAGATGCTCTACCTGATGCGGAGCGGCTCATCATGGAGATGGCCCGGTCCATGAGAGAAGACTACCTCCGCCAGAGTGCGTTTCACGAGGTAGACTGTTTCTGCCCTTTTGAGAAGCAACACGGCATGGTCAAGGCCTTGATGATTTACTACAAAGAGAGCGATAAGGCATTGGAGAGAGGTGTTCCCCTCGAGACTCTCATCGGACACCCTCTCAGGGAGGAGCTTTCTCGCATGAAGGAGATTCCCACTGAAGAGTTCAAGGAGAGGGTGGATGACCTGATGTCTCGTATCGTCAAAGAATTGGGAGAACTGTGATGGATCTTGCAACAAAGCAACACCAGGCTGTGAATTACATTTCTGGTCCGCTGGTTTTTACTCGGAGTATTCCAGAGGCCGTATATGGGGCCATGGTTCGGATTCTCCTCCCGACGGGCGAGGAGCGAACTGGCCAGGTTTTGGAAACCTCAGATGACCACGTGGTGATACAAGTCTTGGAGGCCACCACTGGCTTAGATGTTGCCACGACTCGAGTGGTTTTCAGGGACGAGGTCGCCAAAATCGGTGTGTCCATCGACATGCTTGGCAGGGTTTTCAACGGCTCGGGGAAGCCCATCGATGGTTTACCTCAGGTGCTCCCTAAGAAGCGGCTTGAGATTATGGGTTCTACCATTAACCCCATTTCTCGGGAACGGCCTGCAGAGTTCATTCAGACCGGACTTTCCACGATCGATGGACTGAACACCCTCGTGAGAGGGCAGAAGCTACCTATCTTTTCAGGGGCTGGCCTCCCTGCGAACGACATTGCCAGCCAATTGGTCCGGCAAGCCAAGGTCAGGGGTGAAGGGGAACATTTCGCGGTCGTGTTCGCCGCCATGGGTATCACCGAGAGAGAGGCTTCCTTTTTCATGCGCGATTTTGAGAGGACGGGCGCCCTGAGCCGGGCGGTTATCTTCCTAAATCTGGCTGATGAGCCAACGATTGAGAGGCTTCTCACCCCGCGCTGCGCGCTAACAGCTGCTGAGTATCTGGCGTTTGAGTGTGACATGCACGTTCTAGTCATTCTTACGGATATAACGAATTACTGTGAGGCGCTTCGGGAAATCGGTTCGGCTCGAGAAGAGGTGCCAGGAAGGCGGGGTTACCCAGGCTACATGTATACAGATCTTGCCACGATCTACGAGAGGGCAGGGCGCATCAGGGGCAAAAAGGGTTCTATTACGCAGATCCCGATTCTGACCATGCCGGATGACGACATCACTCACCCGATTGCCGATCTCACTGGATACATCACGGAGGGTCAGATTGTGTTAAGCCGGGAGCTTCATCGTAAAGGGATCTATCCTCCGATCGATGCGCTGCCATGCCTGTCCCGGTTAATGAATCAGGGGATCGGTGAGGGACAGACTCGAGAGGACCATCGGGGATTTGCGGATCAGCTTTATGCCTTCTACGCCAAAGGGAGAGAACTCAGAAGGCTGGTGGCGATCGTGGGAGAAGAAGCGCTGACTGAGTTAGACCAAGGCTTCCTCAAGTTTTCCGAAGATTTCGAGAGAACTTTTATCAACCAGGGATTGGAAGATCGACCGATCGAGCAGACTTTCGAAATCGGTTGGAGCCAGCTTTCGCAACTTCCGAAAGCCGAATTGAGGCGAATCAAGATGGAGCATATCGATCTATACTATCAAGAGGAGAGAAAGGCAGCGCCGGCCGTCATTGAATAGCTAGGAGAGTACCAGCCTTGGAGAAAATCAATCCCACCCGAATGAATCTGCTCCAGAATAAGGCCCAGACAAATCTTGCCGTCGATGGCGTGAGTCTGCTCAAGAATAAAAGGGACGCTCTGGTCAAGGAGTTTTTTACCATGGTCAGGGAGATGTTCTCCTTCCGAGATGAATTGGATGAACGTGTTCGAAATGCAGCCAACGTTCTGAATCTCGCGCTGGGAATCGATGGACCTCATGTGGTAAAATCCGTCGGAATGTCGACCAAAAGGGAGATCTCATTGGGGATAGAACGGCGCAACATCTGGGGCATTCGGGTGCCTGAGCTTGAAAAAAGAAGCGTCGTTCGGTCTGTGATGGCAAGGGGCTATGGAATCCACACGGTTTCCTCCCGAATCGACGACGCAGCAACATCCTTTGAGGGCATTCTCAATCTGATCATTGCCATGGCCAGTAATGAAATTAGGGTGAAACGTTTGGGGGACGAGATCCGTAAAACGACACGACGCGTCAATGCACTAGAGCAGGTTGTTATACCCGCTCTACAGGAACAAAGCCGTTTTATCGAGCGAATCTTGGAAGAGAGGGAGAGAGAAGACCTGTTCCGGCTCAAGAGACTCAAAAAAATGAGGGAAACCCAGGGGTGAGGGTTCCTCTTTCCCACCTGAGTGAAAAAAGTCTGAAGTATGGGAAACAGGAGGTGTAGATGAAAAAGGATAAGATACTGATTGTCGATGACGAAGAGGTCGTCGTTGACGCCTTAGAAGGGCTTTTGTTGGACGAGGGCTATAACGTGGTTACAGCAGCAGATGGGGATGAGGCCATCGAACAGTTCAAGGCTGAGCGGCCAGATCTCATCGTCCTCGATGCCCAGATACCTAAGAAAGATGGATTTAAGGTTTGCCGTGAAATCAAAACAGATGAAGACGAAACACTCGCCCAAACCCTTGTCATCATCATTACGGGCGCGTTTACTGACCCGAAGAGTCACGCCCGAGCCTTACTGTTGTCAAAGGCAGACGACTTCATCCTCAAGCCTTTCAAGAGCGAGATTCTCTGTCATCGGATCAAGGTTCTCCTCCACAAACGGGATATGATGATGGAGGCGTCGTCATCCTAAATTCCATGAAGATTGTTTCATCATTTGAGCATCTCTCCCGGTGTTATCTGGAAAACTCCTCGAATCAGGGACTGTTTTTCATTGCTTGGATCAAGAAAACCATGATTTTCCTGACCAACCAGAGTGGATCGATTCGGGTTGAACAAAGGAGGAACGTACCATTTTCGTGTTGAGGTTGTTGAAAACAAGGCTGTTCTATAAACTCTCATTCCCTTTCCTGATAATCGGGTTCGTCGGTCTACTCTTGACTCTCCCCTATAGTGTCAATATCTCTACTCGAATGCTAGAGGAGAAGGCGAATGCGCGAGTACTCTCTCTCGGTCATGCCACATTTATGTTCCTTTACGAGATGACAGGGAGAGTGCCTTATCCCCACATTCCCGAGCGGCATCTCCCCTCTATTCGGAGGTCTCTCCGGAGAATTAAGGAGAAGATGCCTGATACGGAGGTCGTGGTATTCGACCAAAAGGGCGAGATCCTGTCTTCCACGCTTGAAGGCGAGGATGGAGAACTTCTCACCACACTGACTGCCATGATGCCTCAGACTCTGGCTGGTCCGAACCCGGTTCCAGTGATCAAAGACCTGAGAATGGGCGGTGCATCGCAAAAGGCGGTCTTCTATCCCTACGTCGTGGATGGCCGACCTGTCGCCTCTTTCGTGGTTTCCAGCTCGAATGAAAGGGTCACGCAAGCCCAGAAAAAGATCACGCTGACCATTCTAACCCTGTGGATCACCGGTATCGCCATATACTTCGTTTTTGGCTATATCGTCGTGAGGGTGCTTTTGATCCGACCGATCCATACCCTCGTTGGTGCGGCCCAGGGTTTTGCCGATGGTGACCTCTCTAAGCGGGTTGAGACGACCTCGGAAGATGAGATCGGACAGTTGTCGTCTGCTTTCGATATGATGGCCCAGCGAGTCCAAGATGACATTCAGAAGATCAATCTCGAAAAGAAGCGGGCTCAAGAATTCTCCTACGAGCTAGAGGCGGCCAACCTGGAGCTGAAGAAAACCCAGGCTGAACTGATCCAGGCGGCGAAGATGGTGGGGATGGGGCAGTTGGGGGCGAGTATCGCTCATGAACTGAACCAGCCACTGCTCGCCATCGGCATTTTTGCAGAGAGGTCTCTCAAGGGGCTCGATCCGAAGAGCCGTGAGCACCAAAACATTCAGAAGATCATCACCCAAGTCGATCGTATGACGAAGATCACCAACAATATTCGGATGTTTTCCCGACAATCCAAAGCAGAGAAGAGAGAGGTCAATGTCAACGAACCGATTGAAGATGCCTTGATGATGGTTCAGAAACAACTCGAAAACCATAATATCAAGCTGACCAAGGACCTTCGCAAAGATCTCCCCAGGGTCGTGGCCGACAAAAACCAGCTTCACCAGGTTTTTCTCAATATGATCACCAATGCAAGGGATGCCATGGACCCTATTGGCCACGGGGAGTTTACGATTCGCTCCCTCGGACTCCTGGATGATGCCTTTGTGGAAATAGATTTTATCGACACCGGGGTGGGAATTCCAGAAGATCATATCGAGAGAATTTTCCACCCCTTCTTCACGACAAAGGAAAACGGGAAAGGCGTCGGCCTCGGTCTCTCACTCAGCTATGAAATCATCAAGAATCATTCTGGAATGCTGGACGTCCACCGGAATGAAGGTGGGGGTACCGTCTTCAGAATTATTCTTCCATCGGTGAAGGCAAAGCCCTGCTGGAAAGAGGTTGATTGCGGAGCTTGCCTGAAGGATATGAAAAGAGAGGACTGTCCGGTTTTTAAAAGGGCACAAGGACATCGCTGCTGGGAGATCCTTGGAAGTGAGGAACGACGAAAATCTCATATGCCTGTCCCAACCTGCCAGAGCTGCCCACTTTATCAGACAAGAAAGCAACTCACAGTCTGGCACGGTTCGAAGGGTCTGAGTGGATAGCCGTGGGGCGATCGAAAAAAATACTTCTGGTCGATGACGAGGAGATCATTCGAGATGCCCTGGGAGGTCTCCTGATGGAGGAGGGCTATGAGGTTGTCGAGGCTGAGAACGGGAACGTGGCGATCGACAAGTTGTCCACGGACAGATTCGATATCGTGATCACGGACGTCAAAATGCCCGGGAAAAGTGGCATTGACGTGCTCACGGCGGCTAAGATGATCGATCCAAAAATCGATGTCATCATGATCACCGGGTTCACCACGGAGGAACCAGACCAGGCACTATCTTTGGGCGCCAAGGATTTCATCTATAAGTCCTACAATGTCGAGGAGTTCCTTGCAAAAATCAAGGATGCCATCGAGCGCATAGATTGATCATTCTTTTCGATAGGAGACCGGCGTGACGGAGATGTGGCCTACCCAATTCCATGTGAAATCCTAAATTCGATCGCTGCTACTGTGAGCAGACCTTCCATCGTCATCATTTGTGGTCCCACGGCTTCTGGCAAATCCTTGTTGGGTCTCGAACTCGCCGAGATACTGAATGGGGAGATTGTCAGTGCCGACTCCATGCAAGTCTACATACACATGGACATAGGGACAGATAAGCCTCCCGTGGAGGTCAGAAAACGGATCCATCACCATATGATTGATCTGGTCTATCCGGATCAGCGCTTCGATGCAGCTCAATACGGTGAGGGGGCAGCTCGGGCGATCCAGGGGATTGCGGATTCTGGAAAAAGGGCATTTCTCGTGGGGGGAACCGGCCTTTATATCAAAGCCCTTGTCCACGGTCTATTTTCGTGCCCTCCTATTCCCCATGAGATTCAGGAACAGTTACAGAGCGATGCCAGGGAGCGGGGAGTGGCCTACCTCTACGGAGAATTAGAGCGGATCGATCCTGGTTCGGCCAGCACAATCCATCCGAATGACGCCTACCGGATCATCCGTGCCCTTGAGGTATGGCGGACTGTGGGAAAGCCGGTCAGCAAACTCCGACAGGGCCACGGGTTTTCTCAAGACCGATATCGGGTTCTGAAGATCGGTATTGATATGGAGCGAAAAACACTTTACCGCCGTATCGAAGCCCGGGTTGATCGAATGATCGATCGAGGACTGGTTGCCGAAGTCGAGAGGCTTTTGAATTTGGGTTACGGCGAAGATCTCCGACCCATGCAGAGCATCGGGTACCGCCAGATCGGGGCCTATCTTCAGGGTGACTTGTCACGAGACCGCGCCATTGAACTCATTAAGCGAGACAGTCGGCGTTATGCAAAGCGTCAACTGACTTGGTTTGGAGGCGATTCAGAAATCCACTGGGTGGCGGGGAGTAATTCAAAGAGTGACGTCTTCACAAGGGTGAAAAACTTCTTGAAAGTTTGAACCATCCAGTGTATTCGTAATATAAAGCGTATTTTACCTTGAAACAATTCGTGGAGTGTTTCTATGGCAAAAAGTCAGATCAATGTTCAGGACCAGTTTCTTAACAAAGTGCGAAAGGAAAAAATCTGGGTCAACGTGCAGCTGACCACGGGGAAAGAACTCGAGGGTTATATTACGAGTTTCGATAATTTCAGTCTCATCTTGAAGAGCAGCACAGATCAACTCATCTACAAACACGCAATCTCTTGCATCTCTCCCTACGATAAGACCGGCAAGTTTCAGACTTTCGAAGAAAAACCCGGAACTTGATCAATCCCCAGAATGAAACAGGTCCTGAAATGGATCCTTCGGTCTTGAGGCCCGCCATCGAGAGTCTGATTTTCAGTTCCGAATTCCCGCTGAAAATCGAGAGCATCCGGGACATATTAGAGGAGTCGGACAAAAAGAGGATCGAGGGGGTTTTAGAAGAATTACATCGGGAGTATCAGAATCCGGACCATGGATTTGAACTTGTCCGCGTGGCCGAAGGCTACCAATTTCGGACGAAATCTAGATATGCAGAATGGATCCGGAGGCTCCGCAGGACTCGAGCGCCTCGACTCAGCCGATCCTCGATGGAAGTCCTCGCCATTATTGCCTATAAGCAACCCATCATGCGGGCCGAAATTGAAGCAATTCGAGGCGTCGATTCCGTATCGGTCATTAGAACGCTTCTCGAACGGAGATTGATCAGGATACTCGGTCGCAAGGATGTCCCCGGGCGGCCGATGGTGTACGGGACGACGAGAGAGTTTCTCCAGTTTTTCGGCCTCAAGAACCTTTCGGATCTTCCCACACTCCGAGAAATCGAAGAACTCCACAGTGAGGAGCCTTCCCCTGTGAACCCCCAAAAGTAGATATTACCGCCAGAGGATAATGCTTCTAAGGTTCGGCGAGAAGCTGGAAATGGTCCACAAATCCGAAGCACAGGCGAAGCGTCCCGAGAGGGACCACTTCGAAATACGAGACAATTTCAAGATTCTAAATCCGAATATTCCGCGTTGTGTTTCGAGTTTCTGTCATTCGGTGTTAGAATTTGTTTCTTATTTCGATATTCTGATTTCGAATCTCCGATATCCGACTTTGAGGGTACGAGCAACGCTCTCGCCCATCGATTCGTGAAACAGTCGCACAGGGCCCTGGGGGTATCCAATTGGCCAGGGAAAGACTCCAGAAAATACTATCCAAAGCCGGAATCGCCTCGCGCCGTGGAGCCGAGAAACTCCTTCAAGAGGGCAGAGTGCAGGTCGATGGCAGCGTGGTTACGCGGCTCGATTTCAAGGCTGATCCCATAAAGGATCATATTCGAGTTGACGGAAAGCTCATCAAGAGGCTCGAGCCGAAAGTATATATCCTTCTGAACAAGCCGCGTGGCGTTCTGTGCACACGGAGAGATCCCCTGGGCCGCCCAGTTGTGACTGATCTCCTTAAGGGTGTGAGGTTTCGCTTATATCCAGTGGGACGACTCGATGCAGACTCGGAGGGCCTCGTGATTCTGACAAACGACGGTGAGTTCTTCCAAACCATGGCCCATCCGAAGTATGAAAAGACACGAGCCTACCGCGTCAAAGTCAAAGGCGTTCCTGATCCAAAAAAGATCCAACTCCTCAGAAAAGGGGTGAAATTGAGGGACGGTCGGACCCAGCCCGCCGGGGTGAAGCTGATCAAAACCCTGAAGGCCAACTCCTGGTGGCAAGTGGTCGTTCGAGAGGGGCGAAATCGACTGGTCAGAAGGATGTTCCAAAATATCGAACATCCCGTCTTGAGACTCTTGCGGGTCAAGTATGGATCGCTGGGTCTCGGTGGCCTGAAGCCAGGAAAGTACAGGTATTTGACGTGCGATGAGATCGAGAGCCTGCTGAAGCCTCAGCGGTCGCGCTCTAAAGGCGCGGTTTTCCCCTCTTCGCTCATTCTCGAGGGATCCCCACCGCTTCCGCAATGTCGCTCAGAGATAGCAGGCTCGCGTGAATATAGGGGAACTCGTCAAGGGAAGTGTAGGTTTGACAAGGCCCCTATGGATAGCTAGAATGCCCACAAGTGACAGGGAAAGGGGGGAGTGGAGAGCATGACCATTAGCAAGTGGTTGCCTGTTGGTGAGATTCTCGCGGTTCAGGCGATCAGTGATCCAGCCAAAGAGGCTGTTGCCGACAAATTCAAGCGATACACCTTCAAGGAGTGGAACGAACGCTCGAATCGCCTGGCCAATGCGCTGACCGATATGGGAGTTGGCCATGGCGATCGTTTCGCGATCATAGCCTATAACTGCTTGGAATGGATGGAAATTTATGCAGCGGCAGCCAAAGGAGGACAGGTTGCCGTCCCCATCATGTTTCGACTGGCTCCTCCGGAGATCGAATACATCATCAACCATTCTGACTCCAAGGCTTTTATCGTTGCAGAAGGATTCGTCGATCTGGTGGAAGGCATGAAGGAGAGGTTACCTATTGTCAGGGGGAATTACATCTACATGCGTGACGGCGAACTCCCCCGAGGCGGTATCCCCTATGAGGAAATCGTGGCCCGGGGATCTCCGGAGAAGCCCGACGTCGTCGTGGACGGAGAGGATGTCTGGACCTTCATGTATACTTCAGGTACCACAGGGCGACCAAAGGGGGTCGTGCGAACCCATGAGAGTTACATTGCCCAGTATGTGTTGAATGATATCAACGTCGGTGTGCGTCCCGAAGACCGGGTGATGCTCGTCATGCCCATGTGCCATGTGAACTCGATTTTCTACTCTTTTGCATATACCTACGTGGGGGCCTCTTGTTTTGTGTACAACATGGTGAGCTTTGACGCAGAGGACCTCCTCAGAATCATCGACAGAGAGAAGATCACCTTTACTTCCCTCGTCCCCACCCACTACATCATGATGCTTGCTCTGCCCGGAGAAGTGAAAAAGAAATACGATGTGAGTTCCATCCGTCAACTTCTCATATCTTCAGCGCCCGCTAGGAAGGATACCAAAATCGAGATTATGAAGTATTTCAAGAACGCTGAACTCTGGGAGGCCTACGGATCCACAGAAGCCGGACTCGTGACTCTGCTCCGTCCTGACGAACAGATGAAGAAGCTCGGATCGATTGGCAGAGAGATCTTTGGCACCGACCGGATTAAAATTCTCGATGAGAATCGCAGGGAAGTCCCTGATGGAGAGGTTGGGGAGCTCTTTTCACGGACTCCTATGATCTTCAAGGAGTACTGGAAGGACCCTGAGAAGACCAAAGCGGTCTTCGAGGGCGAGTGGTTCAGCGCAGGCGACATGGCCAAAAGAGACGAGGATGGCTATTACCATCTCGTCGATCGGAAGGCCAATATGATTATCACTGGCGGAGAAAATGTCTATCCCTCAGAGGTTGAAAATGTGCTCGGGTCTCATTCGGTGGTTAAGGACGTAGCCGTTATCGGAGTTCCGGACAAAAAGTGGGGAGAGGCAGTCAAAGCAGTGGTCATTCTCCATGCAGAACACACACCCTCCGAGGACCTCGCCAAGGAGTTGATCCAGTGTTGTCGGGGTAAAATTGCCGGGTACAAAATCCCCAAATCGGTCGACTTCATCGAGGAAGACGAGATGCCCCGAACGGGGACCGGGAAGATTCTCCATCGGATTCTACGGGAAAGATATGGGAGATGGAGCGACCAATAGCTCACTGGCACAGAGCCGCTACCCCATGCCGTCAGATGGATTTCCTCCCGGCTGTACCTTGAATGAACCGATGAGGCCGAAGCCTATTTCGGGATATTCTTCAGGAACCGATAGTAGTCTGAATCGGTTCCCAGAATGACAAAAGCATTCTTGTAGGCTGCTTCTTTGTATGTCTCCAGGGTCTTGAAAAAGGCGTAGAACTCCGCATCTTGATTATAAGCCTCTCCATAGATCTTGGTGGCCTCGGCATCGGCCTTTCCACGAATCTCCTCGGCCGTCCGATATGCGCCTGAGACAATCGATTTCAGTTCCTTCTCCATCCGTCCGAGAATCTCTGCTTGTTTGCCCTCGCCCTCTGATCGAAACTGGGCGGCCTTGCGTTTCCTTTCCGATATCATCCGTTCGTAAACCTTCTTCCGCACTCGCTCGACGTAGTTGATCCGTTTGATGCGAACATCGACCAGTTCCATACCAAAGGCGGGCATGGCCTTTGACGCCTCGGCCAGAATGGCCCGAGTGATTTTCTCTCTTCCTAAGACAACGGCTTCTCGGGCAGTTGCTTCTGGGAATGGGGAGACGACCTTCTCTTCCCCCTCCCTGAGTGTCGGCATCCAGTCTGTGGTCCGGATGAGCTCCACCAGAGGATTTGCGGACACATAATCCCGGACAACCGCGTCGATAATGTCATCGAGTTTGGCGTATGCCTGAGTGTAGGTGACCAGAACCCGACGAAATTTTCGCGCATCCACGATTCGCCATCGGGCCGTCGTATCGACATAGATAAACCGTTTGTCTCGGGTCGGGATCTCTTTGGGGTCCCCATCCCACCTCAGGATTCGCTTCTCAAACCGATTGATTTGCTGGATCCAGGGGATCTTGAAATACAGGCCCGCCTCGGTCTTCGGTTCTCCAATAATCCTTCCAAACTGGGTGATCACCACCTGTTCCCATTCACGAACGGTATAGAAGGCGCCCGAAATCAACAGGATCAGAAAAATAACAATGACAACACCGGCGAAAGCTCCGATTCGTTTCATTGGGCCTCACCCCCTTTCGTCATCTGCTGATTCAATTGGAGGAGCGGCAGGACGCCCTGCTGTTCACTATCAATGATGTAGATCTGCTTGGCGTTGGGAAGGATCGTCTGAAAGGCCTCGAGATAGAGGCGCCGTTTGGTGACCTCTCTGGCGTTTCGGTATTCTTTGAGAACGGCTGAGAATCGGGCGACATCCCCCTGTGCCCGGTTCACTCGCTCGAGAGCAAATCCCCGGGCGCCATTGATGGTTCTCTCTGCCTCTCCCTTGGCCTTTGGAATCTCTCGGTTGTATGTTTCCTGAGCCTGGTTGATGAGCCGCTCCTTCTCCTGCTGGGCCTCGTTCACTTCGTTGAAGGCCCCTTTGACCGGGTCAGGAGGGACCACATTCTGAAGCCTCACGTTAACAATACGAATTCCAGTTTCATACTCGTCGAGAATCTTCTGAAGCTCCTCCTGAGCCATCTTGTTGACCTCTTCCCGGTTCTGGAGAACATAATCGAAGCTCCAGTTCCCGACGATGCGCCGATTCACCGATTCGCTGATGTCTCGGAGCGCCTTAGTCGGATCTCGGACGTTAAAGAGGTATTTTCGGGGGTCTTCTCTCCGGAACTGGACGATCCACTCGACGTCGATGACGTTTAGATCGCCCGTGAGCATGAGAGATTCCCGCTCCCTCGCGGCGCTCTTCTCGTACTGGGTCCGAATGCCGGGGCGGATCGTTCTGAAACCAAAGGTCTCCGTGTCCACCTGTTCCGTGTGTACCTTGTAGACCGTGTCGACTCCAAAAGGAATCTTGAAGTGAAGTCCCTCCCCAACCTCGCCGGAATACTCACCAAATCGAAGGACCACCGCCAGGTGGCCAGGTGGAACCGTAAAGACCGTCGTGTAAACCAGAATGACCCCCAGAATGATCACGATCACAATGAGCCAGATAGGCTTTCCCCCCTTCCCAAGACCAACTGACTCTCTCGCCTTTTTGATCACCTCCCCGAGATCTGGGGGCCCCTCTTGCCAACCTCCTCGATTGTCTCCATTCCAAGGCATAAAAGCTCCCTTCCTTTTCCACGGCTTACCGCCTTGCCGTGAGAAAAACAATTTCTCAATCTATCTTCATTTAATATAGAACGATCGAAAAGGATGTCAAGTCCCTCAGTTTTGCAAATATCATTTCGTCTTGCCATTTCAAGGGATTTAGGGTAACTTGCTTTTTTGTTTGGAAGCGGATCGTTTTCCGTGACCGATCTCAAGCCTATGCCAAGATGCCGGTTCGACAAGGACCGGGATTCTTGGATTCTTTTTATCCGTTTTCTAACTGACTCAAAGATAAGAGGTCGCCCACAATGGAGAGAAGCCTCAGATGGCGGGGCCTGCTGGTATTGATCGTGACGGCCGTGGCCCTGATTTATCTCGTACCCACCCTTGTCAAGAAGCTTCCTGATTCGTGGCCGAAGACGTTCTCCAAAAAGATCTCCCTTGGCCTCGATCTCCAGGGAGGAATGCACCTCGACATGGAGGTCAGGAGCGAAAAAGCGGTGGAAAACGAAGCCATTCTCATTAAAGACGAAATCAAGCAGGTTCTGAAGAGAAAGAAGATCTGGGCCCGATCGGTTGAAAAAGCCGAGAACAATGACATCGTGATCAGGTTCTTGTCTACTGAATTCAGAGATCAGGGCAAGGACCTGATCGAAAACCAGTACCGTGATTGGACGGTTGTGGACGAGCCCCTCCAAGATGGGAAAACCCTGGTCCTCAGACTCAGAGCTGAGATCCGAGAAGAGATCGCGGATTTGGCCGTCAGACAGGCCAGGGAAATCATCGAGAGACGGATCAACCCAGAGGGGGTCAGAGAACCGTCGATTCAAACGATGGGACGAAACCGAATCATCGTTGAGCTCCCGGGGATTATGGATACCGAAGCGGCCAGAAGGATTATTGAGAGAACCGGCCAGCTGAGTTTTCAAATGGTTGTTGAAACCGATTTGACTGGACAGGCCATTCGCGATCGACACGGAGGAAAGATTCCCGAAGGGACCGTTATCCTCATGGGGAGCGAGAATGGAAGGATCGTGGCATATCTTCTGGAAAGGGAAGCCAAGATCACTGGGGCCGACCTAAAAGACGCACGGCTNNAAAGACGCACGGCTTGGGTATGATGAGAATGGACAGATTGCAGTCGATTTTCAACTTGAGTCAAAGGCCGCCAGACGCTTCGGTGTATTGACAGGAAAGAATATTGGGAAGCGACTCGCCATCGTCCTGGAAGGAGAGGTGCAATCCGCCCCAGTGATCAGGTCGAGGATTACAGACCGGGGACAGATCACGGGCAATTTCACCCCTGAGGAAGCAAGAGAACTCCAAATCGTCCTGAAATCGGGCGCCATGCCCGCTCCGGTTGAGTTTCGCTATCAGAGCATCGTTGGGCCCTCTCTGGGAGGTGACTCTATCCGGAAGGGGGTAAAATCGGTGATCATCGGCGGGATACTGGTTGTCCTCTTTATGGCACTCTACTATAAACTTTCCGGAATAATCGCCGATTTGGTGTTGGTGTTAAACATGGTTTTCATCTTAGCGGTCCTCGCAGGGTTTCAGGCGACACTAACCCTGCCTGGAATCGCAGGAATCGTACTGACCATTGGAATGGCCGTTGATGCGAACGTTTTGATTTTTGAACGGATTCGTGAGGAACTGAGATCCGGAAAAACGCCCCGAGCAGCTGTGGACGGCGGGTTTTCGAAGGCCCTCTTAACCATTTTGGATGCCAACATTACCACGGTGATCGCGGCGGTTGTGCTATTTCAATTTGGAACAGGACCTGTCAGGGGGTTTGCCGTGACCCTGACTGTGGGGATCATTGCGAGCCTTTTCACGGCTCTCTTTGTCTCGAGGTTGATTTTCGATTTTCTCCTGGCGAAGGTGGAGATGAAGAAGGTCAGCATTTGACACGAGTTGACTGTTGTCAGAGTTCGGTTGTCGCCATGAGTGACGGACAGTCGACCACGGACAGGATTTTCTCAGAGCTGTCCTTGCCGGTTTTTTAGAAATTGTTCAGAGAAGCCCCATTTCGAGCATTTTCTGGCATTCTGGAGGATTCGATGGAATTTATCAAACCCGGTATTCGTATTAACTTTGTTGGGTTCCGAGGGTATGCGATCGTTTTTTCAGGGATCCTCATCCTCATCAGCATCCTATCCCTTATCCTCCATGGTGGACCAAATCTCGGGGTCGATTTCAAAGGCGGCACCCTCGTTCAGGTGAGAGTTCCGTCGTCTGTCGGGGTGGCCGAGTTGAGAGAAGGCCTCGAAGCAGTCGGGTTAGAGGGTGCCGAAGTTCAGCGATTCGGGGAACCTGGACAGAATGAATATATCATTCGGGTCGAAATGACTGAGACGCGGTTGGAAGGCCTATCAGATCGGATCAAAAAAAACCTGGAAGACCGCTTGGGAGCCGGAACCGTAGAGATACGGCGGGTGGAGATGGTAGGTCCGAAGGCGGGAAGAGAGCTGACAGACAAAGCCCTATTTGCGCTCTTTTTTGCTATCCTGTTTATTGCGGTGTACATTTCGGGGCGGTTCGAAATGAAGTGGATGGCAAGTGCTCTCATGGCGGCGTCGATCGGCATTCCATCCTATCTTCTCAAGGATTTTATCGGGCTATCGTACCTGATTTTCCTGGTAGTTCTGATTACACTCGGTCTCTGCATCGTCCTCAGATTTCGATTCGCCCTCGGGGCCGTTACCGCTTTGATCCACGACGTCATTATCACGGTCGGTGCTTTCTCCCTGACAAATAAGGAGTTCACCTTGCCAATTATCGCGGCGCTGCTGACGATTATTGGATATTCGTTGAACGACACAATTGTCGTCTTCGATCGCATTCGAGAGAATATCAAGAAGCTCAGAAGAGAGACACTGAAAGAGGTGATTAATACGAGCATCAACGAGACGCTGAGTCGGACCATACTCACCTCGATGACAACCCTCGTGGTGGTCGTTGTTCTTTTCCTTCTTGGCGGAGGCGTCATTCACGACTTTGCCTTTGCTCTACTGGTAGGCGTTATTGTCGGAACCTATTCATCGATCTTTGTCGCGAGCCCCATTCTGTTGTTCCTGGAAGAGAGGGGTGGCCCGCGTCGAAGGCGGTCGGCTTCATGAGGCACGGCACCCCCTGAATAGGTTCTCCATTTTCTTCGGAATTCGACCTCACGGGAAAGGGTCTATTTCAGAAACACCAAAACCTCTCCACAATCGAAAGGATAGATGAGCCTGACACTGAAAAATTTGGGAAGCTCCTCGTTCCTTCGCCCTTGACAATGGATGTCTAAATCATTATCTTCACAGTCTATTGAGATTGGGACATGGGGATCATGAAGACGTTTAGTGCTAAAAAAGAGGATATTCAGAAGGCCTGGTACCTTGTGGATGCTGAGGGAAAGGTACTGGGTCGGTTGGCTACGGAGCTGGCCAGAATTCTGCGGGGAAAGACCAAGACCATCTACACCCCTCATGTGGATACCGGCGATTTTGTCGTGGTGATCAATGCCGATAAGATCCGGTTGACGGGGAAGAAGATGGAAAAAAAGGTCTATTATTGGCATACCGGCTACCCCGGCGGCTTGAAGTCGATCAATGCCAAGATGTTGCTGGACAAAAAGCCAGAAATGGTTCTAAAAAGGGCTGTGAAGGGGATGCTCCCCAAGAACCCTCTTGGGAGACAGATGCTGAGAAAGCTGAAAGTCTATGCAGGTCCTGACCATCCCCACCAGGCCCAACAGCCTCAAGTCTTAGATGTCTAAAACGATAAAGGGCTCCATTTGTAAATGAACGATTCAGTGATACTGGGTGAGAGTTTTCGAATAGTCGTCGGTTTGGCGGAGCGGGGGATCAGCAAAAGCCATCCAAACCATAGGAAGCTGAACATCACGGTAAGACCGGTGAGCGATCTTGGGGTGTGGAGATCGTCTTCACGGTTGGACCAGTTTGCCAAGCAACTGGACCCTGACGACTGAAAACTGCATTCTGGGGAGGGAACATGCCCGATAAATACTATGCGACGGGAAGGCGAAAGACATCGATTGCCCGAGTCTGGTTGGAGCCAGGGGAAGGGACTTTCGAGGTCAATAAGAGTGCCCTTGAAGATTTTTTCGGCAGAGAAACACTCAAAATGATCATCAACCAGCCCTTTGAGGTTACCCAAACGATAGGGCAGTTTAATGTCTATGCCAATGTGCGGGGAGGTGGGATATCGGGGCAAGCTGGAGCCATCAAACACGGAATTGCAAGGGCACTCTTGGCCTTTAACCCAGACTATCGAGAAACATTGAAGAGGGCGGGTTTTCTCACGCGCGATCCACGGGTCAAAGAGAGGAAAAAGTATGGCAAACGCGGCGCCCGGGCAAGCTTTCAGTACTCCAAGCGCTAAACTCGGGAGGCCTTCGGGCCTCCTTTTTTATTGAAAAGGTGAGTTACCCCGCAGTGGGAAGAAAGCACGGCCTCGCCTATCTGTGGCTATTTGCCCAGGGGTGACGCCCGCAGCCGTACCTGATCATAAGGCCCGTTCCTATCTCTTACAGAGGGCTCAAAACCTTTAGACTGAATCCTTGAGAGTAAGATTCAGCTTAAACCTTGCTGCGGGGGGAAGCGTTTTGTCTGATTTTGGCGGTTAACAGATCAGACAAAGGCTCTGAAGCTTCCGGTTTCTGTGGACTCGAGTGACCGCCGTGAGACGGGGAGGCGGGTGAGAGTAAGATCAATCGGAAGGATAGCAGACTCTTCAACCCTGGAGAAGAATAGATGCTTAAGGTCGCTATCGTCGGTGCCACCGGATATACTGGGATGGAGTTACTCCGAATACTGGTTAATCATCCTCTCGTCCGCGTCTCAGCATTGACCTCAAGGAAGTTTGAGGGATTGCCCATCGACAGTGTCTTCCCTGCTCTCAAAGGTCATATCGATCTCGTTTGTGAACCTCTTGACTTTGACCGTATCGCAGAGAAGTCCGATTTTGTCTTCACAGCAGTTCCTCATCAGACAGCCATGGAGGTGGTTCCCCACTTCTACGCTCGGGGAAAGAAGGTGGTCGATCTGAGTGCCGACTTTCGGTTCACAGATCCTCAGGTATACGAGAAGTGGTATCAGCCCCATGGATGCGAGGACTTGCTCAGAGAGGCGATATACGGGCTTCCTGAACTGCACCGAGAGCAAATCACGAAGGCTCGAATAGTCGGAAATCCTGGCTGTTATCCCACGGGTGCTGTTCTCGCATTGACACCCATGGTCAGAGAGAAGCGGGTCGATCTGTCTGGGATCGTGATCGATGCCAAATCCGGGGTTAGCGGGGCAGGTCGCGATCCATCGCTGGGGACTCTGTTCTGTGAGGTGAATGAAGGTCTCAAGGCCTATAAAATCTTGGAGCATAGGCATCATCCAGAAATCGAACAGGAACTCAGCCGAATCGCCCAGGAGCCTGTCCGAACGATTTTTGTGCCGCACTTGATACCGATGGATCGGGGGATCCTCAGCACGATATATGTAAAGCTCGACCGGAAAACCGATATAAAAAGTCTGTTGGCCCTGTACGCGAAATCCTACGATGGAGAATTCTTTATCAGGTTGTGCCCCGAAGGAGAGTATCCCAACGTCTCCAACGTTAGGGGCTCTAATTTCTGTGACATCGGCTTGAAAGTGGCAGACGACAGGAAGGTAGCGGTCATCATCTGCGCCATCGACAACCTGGTCAAGGGCGCTTCCGGTCAGGCGGTCCAGAACATGAATCTCATGTGCGGATTTCCCGAGAACGCCGGTTTGGAATCGATCGCCTTATTTCCATAGATCAGGATCCTGATCCAGCATGTCAAGACTTTGTTGCTTGATGAGTAGAAATAGAGCGTGCCTAGCCCAAAGGTGAGAATACCTCCTCTCCCAACACTTTCCGGCGCGTGAATCGGTGCCATGGTTCGACCTCCGGCTCTTTTTGGTTTTTACTTTTCCTATTCGTTCTGCTAAATTTAATAAATCGTCACTGAAAAACTCCCCTGTGGACTCCAAACGAGATTTTCCAAGCGGGTCACGAGAGGGGCGTCAGGATCCTCGGGCTTATTCCTGGGGGGTCGGATTCGTCTCGTGGAGGGAGTACAGTTTTCGGGTCTCCTCAAGTCCGTCTCCTTTTGTTTTTCAGTGTCAGTCGAAAGGGAATCCACTTTCCGGATTCGGTGAGGATTCTATCATGCCGGCGAGAACTCCTATGATTGAGCAATACCTCCGCGTCAAAAGCGAATATCCAGACGCCATTCTCTTTTACCGCATGGGGGATTTCTACGAGATGTTTTTCGAAGACGCGAAGGTGGCTTCCCGCGAGCTCGAGATCACCCTGACCTCGAGGAATAAAGGGAACGAGGAAAGTGCACCGCTCTGTGGAGTGCCGTATCACGCTGCTGATTCCTATATTGCCAAGCTCATCGAGCGGGGATATAAGGTCGCGATTTGCGAACAGACCGAAGATCCCAAGCAAGCAAAGGGGCTTGTCAAGAGAGAGGTCGTTAGAGTCATTACTCCGGGTACAGTTGTTGACAGCGACTATCTTGAAGCGAAATCCAACAACTATCTCATGGCAATTTCCCCCAATGATAGCCGATTCGGAGTCGCCCTTTTAGATCTCTCGACCGGCGAATTCAGAGCTTTTCAGGTGGAAGATCTCGGGAGCCTGATAACCGAGGCAGCGAGGAATGATCCTCAAGAAATCATTCTCCCAGAAAGCTTTCAGCAGAGTCCTCAATTCGATTCCTTTAAGCGATCCATGGGAGAACGTTTTGTCAACATCCTATCGAACGCTTATTTTGATCGCAGAGGGGCAAGGCGATGTCTCGAGGAACAGTACCAATCCATCCAGGGGACGCGTCTTGACGAGCCTCATGCTGAAGAAGCATTGGTGGCGGCGGGCGCAGTACTTCGATACATCAGAGAAAATGACCGATCAACTCTGGCCCATCTCAAGACCATTGACTGTTTCCAGGTCCGTAACTATATGGTTGTGGACGAGACGACGAGACGAAATCTCGAACTGACGGAGAGTCTGGTTGAAGGGAAGGTCAGGGGATCCCTTCTGGGTGTTCTCGATGTTACTGTCACTGCGATGGGCGCCAGAGCACTCAAACACTGGTTGCTCTATCCCCTTATGGATCTGAGGGAGATTAAGCGACGCCTGGATGCTGTCGAGGAGTTCGTCGAAAAGAAGATGGAGCGCCACGAGATTCGAGAGCCCCTCAAAGAGGTCTACGATTTGGAACGGTTGAACACCCGTATCGCTATGGCACGGGCCAATGGAAGAGATCTCGTCGCTCTGAAGGCATCGATCTACCGGTTTCCAGACATCAAGAGGGTTCTTCAAGCCTTTGAGGCTCCGCTGCTTGGAGAGATCTTTGCTGCCCTGGACGACCTTCAGGATGTGGGACGCATCATTGAGGAGAGTATCCGGGATGACGCCCCGCCAACGATCAAAGAGGGTGGAATCATCAAAGACGGCTATAACAGCGAGTTGGATGGGCTCAGGCAAGTAATCCGCGAGGGGAAAACATGGATCGCCCGTTTGGAAAAGGAGGAAAGAGAACGCACCGGCATCAACTCGCTGAAGGTAAGGTTCAACCAGGTCTTCGGCTACTACATTGAAATTACAAAAACCCACCTAAACAGAGTACCGGATGACTACATTCGAAAGCAGACCCTTACCAATGCTGAGCGGTTCATTACGCCGCGACTGAAAGAGTATGAGTCTCGGGTTTTGGGCGCTGAGGAGAAGATCACTCGGCTCGAATACAAGCTATTTGACGAAATCCGAAGCACAGTATTCATGGAGAATCGGAGAATCCAGCAAACGGCGTCCAGCCTAGGAGACCTCGATGTTCTTGCAACCTTTGCCGAGGTGGCGGATCAGAATAGCTATAGACGGCCGAGTCTGAATGACGAAACAGCGGTTTCCATCCAGGGCGGGCGACATCCTGTGGTTGAACAGCTAAGGCCATCAGAGGTTTTCGTTCCCAACGACGTCTTATGCGATTGTGAAGAGAATCAGCTGCTCGTCATCACAGGGCCGAATATGGCCGGAAAATCAACATTTTTGCGACAGGTTGCGCTGATCGTCCTGATGGCTCAGATGGGCAGCTTCGTTCCTGCTGAATCTGCCGCGGTTGGCGTTGTGGATCGTATTTTCACCAGGGTCGGTGCCTCAGACAACATTGTTCGCGGACAGTCCACCTTTATGGTGGAGATGATGGAAGCAGCCCGTATTCTCAGCGAAGCGACTCCAAGAAGCCTCGTCATCTTGGACGAAATCGGAAGGGGTACAAGTACATTTGATGGGTTGAGTATCGCTTGGGCTGTTGCAGAATTCATCCATGATGAGCCAAATCTTGGAGCTAAGACACTGTTCGCAACCCATTATCACGAGCTCACCGAACTGGCCCTCACCAAAAAGCGAGTGAAGAACTTCAACTTTGCGGTGAGAGAGTGGAATGACGAAGTGATCTTCCTGAGGAGGATCGTGCCAGGAAGCGCCAGCCGGAGTTATGGAATTCAGGTTGCTCGGCTGGCTGGTCTTCCCCAAGAGGTTATCGAAAGGGCGAAAGAGATCCTGGGAAATCTGGAAAAAGGCGAGTTGACAAAGGGAGGGGTACCGAGGCTTGCCGTCAGACCAGGAGAGACCGCGGGCCCGGGTCAGCTCGATCTCTTTTCGGCAGAAGATGAATGGATCCGGACAGAATTGCGGCGGATCTCAATTGATACGATGAGCCCCATAGAGGCCATGAACAAGCTCTATGAATTGAAGAAGCGAGTCGACGAAGCTTCTTAGGTCTAGAGCTATGGATTTCTCGAGGGCAATAAACCGAATGGTTGACGAGCAGATCGTCTCCCGTGGTATTAAAGATCTCAGAGTCATCGAGGTCATGCGGGAGATTTCAAGACACCTCTTTGTGGAAGAAGCCCTCCGGAGTCAGGCCTACAATGACTACCCACTCCCTATCGGGCATGGGCAGACCATCTCTCAACCCTATATGGTTGCGCTCATGACAGAGGGGCTCGAGCTCAGGGGCCATGAAAGAGTATTGGAAATCGGAACAGGCTCAGGTTATCAGACAGCCATTCTGGCTAAACTGGCTGAAAAGATTTACAGTATTGAGAGAATCTCCGATCTCGCATCAACGGCGCGAAAGATCCTCGATGAGTTAAACTGTTTTAATGTGGAGATCAAGATTTTTGACGGGACCTATGGGTGGAAGGAGAAATCCCCATTTGATGCGATCATGGTCACGGCCGGAGCCCCCGAAATCCCGCAACCTCTCGTGGATCAACTGGCCGTCGGGGGCCGCATGGTGATTCCTGTGGGTGAAGCTGGCCTACAGGATCTCTTTCAGGTTGTTCGGAACAAGGAGGGCCTCATCAAAAAGAATCTTGGGGGATGTCGGTTTGTCAAACTGATCGGCAAGTACGGGTGGGAGGACAAGGATTGAGGAGATCCGTAGGACGCAGGCCTGTGATGGTCGAAGAGCGATTTTCCCCATGGAGTTCGTGATGGGTGACCCTCCGTTGAGAAGGATAAGAAGAGCACTTTCCCTGAAAAATCCGAAATCTCTCATAACGCGGAGTTTCGTGCCAGGGAGAGGATACTGTGACAAAAGTATTTCACGGGCGATGGCTTTCACGGTGGCAACATTGCTTGGGACGATGTTCCTGGCCATCGGCTGTGCGAGTTCACCGAGCAGACCGGTTGTCGGCAAACCAAGGCCGGCCGGTGTCTACCATACCGTAAAGAGACATCAGACATTGTGGCGGATTTCCAAAACCTATCAGGTCGATATGGCTGAGGTCGCAAGAGTCAACGGCATCAGAGATGTCAACAAGATCCAGGCAGGGCAAAAGATTCTCATTCCTGGAGCCAAAAAGGTACTCCATGTGGACATCTATATCGAAGACCTGGGGCCATCAGGGCAGAAACAGGCAAAAGTCGACCTTGTCAAGGTCAAGGGCAGATTCATGTGGCCCGTGGAGGGACCGATTATGAAAAAATTTGGTCTGAACCGGGCGAGAAAACACGCAGGCATTGACATCTCTGCCCCTCGGGGAACCTCCATTAAGGCTGCCGGATCTGGGAAGGTGATTTACAGTGGCAATGAGATCAAGGGGTATGGCAATATTATAATCATCAAACATGGACCCATCTTTACATCGGTCTATGCTCACAATAATGTGAACCTCGTCCTCGAGGGAGACTCTGTCATGAAGGGGCAAATCATCGCTCGGGTGGGAGAGACGGGAAGGGCCACGGGGTCTCATCTCCATTTTGAACTCCGAAACCATAACAAACCCTTTGATCCGCTCTTGGTTTTGCCATAGGGGGA
>JABAOH010129487.1_pt1 | contig 22619 bp, 16 predicted proteins | sample 7062181 | NCBI WGS metagenome assembly JABAOH01 (sample SAMN14538630, study PRJNA623070) | marine sediment metagenome | biome: marine biome [ENVO:00000428]; feature: marine pelagic biome [ENVO:01000023]; material: deep marine sediment [ENVO:00002113]; isolation source: pool of 5 deep marine... | reverse complement strand
GGCACCGAGATCATCACGATGACGGCACTCCGCCAGCCCATGGCCAGCGCCACCACCAGGCCCACGGCGAGAATCGCCAGAAGCAGATGGGCCTTGAGCGTGGTCACCTTCTCGCGCGCCGTTTCGCCGTAGTTGCGTGTGATCAGCGCCTCGATGTCGCGAGGTATGACGCGCCCCTGCAGGGTCTCTAGCTTCGTTTCCAACGCGTGGCCCAGCTGGGTCGCATCGGCGCCGGGTCGCTTCGATACCGCCAGCGTCACCATCGGCGCGAGCGGCGTGCCCGGCACGCCGTGGAACGTGTAGTTGCTGACCTGCTCGGGCCCATCGACCACGTCGGCCACATCCGCGACCTTGACCAAGCGGCCCCGGCGGACATCCAGCACCACGTTTTCCACATCCTGCGCGGAGGTGAGGAAGGGACCGGCCACGACCCGAACCACCTCGTCGGCCCGTGTGAATTCGCCGGCGGCGACGTTCACGTTGGCCTGACGCAGGCGCTCGGCGATCAGCGTCGGGTCGACCCCGAAGCCGGCCAGGCGATCGGGCATCAGCTCCACCCGGATCTCGCGCGGGTAACCGCCGATCGTCGTGACATCGCGCACCTCGGGCACCGTCTCGAGGGCCACTCGGATCTCATCAGCCACGGCTCTCAGCGCGGCGTGATCGTAATCGTCGCCGCCCACCAGAGTCACGGTGAAGAACGGGACATCATCGATGGTCACCGTCTTGACCAGCGGCATGCTGAAGCCCGGCGGCATGCGGTCCGCGTACTTCATCATCGTGCTGTAGAGACGGACGAGGCTCTCCTCCATGTCGCGCCCCACCTCGTAGCGGACCGTGATGAGTCCGTAGCCGAACTGGGCGTGACTGTAGACGTACTCGACACCCTCGATCCCCGAGAGCACGTTCTCCAGTGGGATGAGAATCCGGTTCTCGACTTCCTCCGGCGTGGCACCGGGCAGCGGCAGATGGATGTCGGCCAACGGGACGATGATCTGCGGTTCCTCCTCGCTGGGCATCGTCGCGACCGTGAACAGCCCCAAGCCCAGCGCCGCGGCCAGCATCAGCGGCGTCAGCCTGGAGGTGAGAAAGGCGTCGGCCAGCTTTCCGGCAAGCTCGCTCCTCATCGCGCCACCTCCGCACTGGCCGTCTGCTGATCCACGAACTTGGGCGCCCACTCGACCCGGCGCGCCACCGACACCGGCTGGCCATCGGCCAACCCGGGCGCCGGCGCACGAACGAGCAGGGCGCCGACGGGCGGCCCGGCCAACAGCTCGACCGCTCCCTCGAAACGCAGCCCCAGCCGCACCCAATGCAGTCGCAGCGTGTCATCCTCGACGACGAACACGCCGTTCAACTGGCCCCGCTTCCTGATGACGTCGGTCGGGACCCAGCGCGTGGTGCTGGTGGGCTCGTCGAACTCGACCCGCACGAAGGTGCCGGGTGGAATCTCGGGCGCAGCCTGCTCACCGGCCTCGAACCGCGCCTCGATGCGGAAGCGGCGGGTGGATGGTTCGACCGCCGGGACGACGCGCGTGACGCGGGCGGGGTAGCGGCGGCCGCTTTCGGGCCGCACGACGCTCACCGCATCGCCCACCGCGAGGCGCCCCGAAAACTCCGCCGGGAGGTCGGCCGTCACTTTGAGGCCGGCGGTCCCGGTGAGCTCCAGGATCGGAACCCCGGGCCCGGCCAGGTCGCCGGGATCGGCCATCCGGGCGGTGATGACGCCGCTGAAGGGCGCGCGCAGCGCGACGTATTCCCGCTGCGCCCGCGCATCGCGCAGCGCCGCCTCTGCCATCTCCAGTCGCGCCGCCGCGTCGTCCCGCTCCTGCTCGGTGGCGGCACCGTCGACGGCCAGAGCCGCGATCCTCTGGTGCGATCGCCGCGCCAGTTCCGCCGCCGCTTCGGCGGCGGCGATGCGGGCGTCGATCTCACCGGTGTCCAGTACGACCAGCGCATCGCCCCGGGCGACGCGCGACCCGATATCCACGTTGACCCGTCGAATGGTTCCGCTGATCCGCGTGGCCAGCGCCGCCTTTTCCGTCGCCAACACCGTGCCCGGCACACCGGTCACGCTTCGGGACGCGACCGCCGTGGATACGGCGACCTCGAGCGGCTCTTCAACCTCGGGCAACTCGCCTGGCTCTCCGCCGCAGCCCAAAGCGGCGAGGGTCGCCGCGACTGATAAACCCCTAATCCACTTCATCGCTCGTTCTCTGGTTGGTTTGCGATCGCGCGAATTCGAAGCGCGCGACCGCCATGTGGTAGTTGGCCAGGGCACCGATCGCACCCTGGCGCATCGCTGTGGCCCGCGCCTCGGCCTGCAGCAGGTCCGCCGCCGTCGCAAGCCCCTCGTCGAAGCGGCGACGCATGAGGTCCCGGCCCGAAGCTGCGGCCGCGGCCGCCGCCCCTGTCGCCTCAACCTGCAGGCGGGCGCTACGGACGGCCCGCTCCGCCTGGTCGATCTCGCGGCGTGCGTCTTGCAGCGCCTGCGCGTACTCTAGCCCGGCGATCCTCTGCTCCAGGCTGGCCAGCTGGACCTCCGCCGTGCGGCCGAAGCCCGAGAACAGCGTCCAGCGCAGCGCCACGCCCACCGTCCAGTCGTTCTCGTCGAAGGAAAAGGCGTCGGGACTGTGGGTCGTGTACTGGGCGAACGCGTCCAGCGCCGGCACCCAGTTGAGCACGGCCTGTCTCTTAGCCGCGTCTGCAGCGTCGGAGATCGCCGCCAGCGCCCGCAGGTCGGCCCGCGCCGCCGGGGTGAACTCGCGCTCCGCCAGTTGCCCAGGAGCCGCCAGCGTGTCCGTCGGCGCTGGCAGGGTATCCGGGCTCCAGCCCAGCTGCCGGCCCAGCGCCTGAAGCGCGTCGATCCGAATGCGCTCGGCCTCCGTTCGGTGGGCCCGGGCGGACGCCAGCTCGGCCTCGGCCTGCAGCAGGTCCGCCTCGGTCAGCAGCCCGCGATCGCGCCGCTTGCGAAAAGAGTCGAGTGTGGCTGCGGCGGCGTCTTCGGCTGTCTCGACCGCCCGGAGCTGAGCCTCCGCGCTCTGAGCCTGGTGGTACAGGGTGCGGGTGATCAGCACCGTGGCCTCGCGAGTGCGCTCCGCCGACCAGGTGGCCGCATCGGCCTGCCGCCGGACGGAGGCGCGCCCCGCCCAGCGGGTCGGATCGAGGACGCTCCAGCTGAGAGCGATGCTGCTGGACCAATCGTCGATCGCGTCCGGGTCGTTCAACGACTCGAGCGCGAAGTCCGGCTGGGCGAAGACCCCCTGGCGCAGCTTCGTTCCGAAGGTCACCACCGGATCGACCGAACTCATGTATCCCGCCTGGACCGTGACTTGAGGCCAGAGTGGCGATCCGGCCTTGACCGCCTGGCGGCCCGCGATGTCCCGGCGCGCCTCGGCGACGGCGAGTTCCGTGTTGCCCGAGAGCGCGGCGTCGATGGCCGCGGGCAGCGAGAGGGGGCGAGAGGCGAAGCCCGGATCGGCGGGTGGCGTCTGAGCGATGGCCGTGACGGGCAAGAGCGAGGCGATCAACGCGGCGAGCCCGGTGCTTCGTACGACGGCATGCTGGTTTGAACGGGTAAGGCCCATGAGAGAACTCACAGCTCGCAATGGTGGATACAATCGATCACCTGGGTCACCCGGGGATCGTCAATCCGGTAGTAGACGTTCACGCCGTCGCGGCGGCGGGCGAGGATGCCTTTGTCCCGCATCAAGTTCAGGTGCTGAGAGGCGGCGGCCTGCTCGATCCCCAACGTCTCGTAGATGGCGGTGACGTTCTGCTCGCCGGTTCGGTCGAGAAGCTCGATGATCCGCAGGCGCACGGGGTGCCCGATGCACTTGAGCATGGCGGCGGCAGCCTGGATCATGTCGGCGGTGAGGGTCTGGTTTTGTCGCGGCATAGGGCCGTTGGTACAGGCTTTCTGGGCTACGTCAGTAGTTCAATATATATAACTATAAGAATAATACAACCCCTGCCTTCCCCGCCGTCTCCCGCCCACCGCCGACCCTCTACCGACCTTGCTTGACCCGCCCGATTCACACGGCGAAGATTACCGTGCTCCGACGCGCATCGACCTGGAGGCGACCTGTGGACATCAAGCCGAATCGGCTGGTGTACCTGGGGTACGGCAAGTACTGGCGCTCCGATCAGATCGTCGGCCTGGTGCCGATCGACGACGATCGCGGCCCCGGCCGCCGCACCCACGTGCACGTGGCAACTCTCGATCAACCGATCACAGCCTCACGCTCCGAAGAGGCGATCCGCCGCGAGATGGCGGCTGCCGGCGAAGAAGAATTCAGCCTGGAAGAGTTACGGCTCTCTGTGACCGAGCTGCTGGAGGATCTGTCCGAGCTTTCCCCGGTGCTGAAGCGCATGCTGCTGCATGAGGGCAGCTTCGATGTGCGCCGGTGGGAGGACCGGCTGCGAGCGCTCACGGGTCCGCATGAGCCGAGGTCCGGGCAGGAGGATCTCTTCGCGTCGGCTGAATAGTCCGGAACTGCGCCGACCCCCCGGAGGTTTGTTTTGCGATGAGGACGCCCGCCGCCATCACCGTGCTCGCTCTGGTCGGCTCGATCTGCGCGCCGGCTGCGGCGCAGAGCTTCGACCACGCCGCCTTCGACACGGTGCTCGCGACCTACGTCGAGGCCAGCCGGGCGGACTACGCTGCCCTCCAGGCCGATCGGGCCTTGCTGGACCGTTACATCGCACAGCTGGCGGCGGTCAGCGCTGCTGAGTTCGAGCGCTGGTCCGAGCCGGAGCAGATCGCCTATCTGATCAACGCGTACAACGCTTACACGATCGAGACGGTACTCGATCATTACCCGATCAAAGGCAGCGGTTTCTTCAAGAAGTTGACAGCGCCGAAACGCTTCGCTTTCCCTTCCAACTCGATTCGGCACATCGATGGGGTCTTTGACGGGATTCGCCACACGGTGGCAGGTCGCCAGCTCACGCTGGACGGCATCGAGCACGAGACCCTGCGAGCGAACTACAATGAGCCGCGCATCCATTTCGCGTTGGTGTGTGCCGCCGTGAGCTGTCCGCCGCTGCGCACCGAGGCGTATACGGGCGATCGGCTGAATGAGCAGTTGGACGATCAAGGGCGGGCTTTTCTGAACGATCCGCGTCTGAACCGCTTCGAGCTCGAGACGCGTCAGGTCCACCTCTCGAAGATCTTCGATTGGTTCGGCGACGATTTCCGGGGCTTCGCCGGCGGCTCGGGGTATCCGGGTGGCGAGAAGATCGCCGGCGTTCTGGCGTTCGTCTCGCGGTACCTGAGCGATCGGGTTCAGCGCTTCCTCGCGGAGGGCGACTACGAAGTCCGCTTCCTTGACTACGACTGGACCCTCAACGACCAGGCGGTGGCCGCGGCGTCTCAGTGAAGCGAATCGAGCCGCGCGTCTTCACCGTTCTAGGCCTTGGCCTCGGCCTCGTCGCCCTCGTTCTCTCCGCCGTCCCCTCGGCGTCGGCGCAGACGGTCGTAGCCCAGCGAAGCGACCCTCAAACCTCACAGCGGACGACCGCCGGCTGGAACGACGCGCGTGCGCGTGAGCTGATCGAGGGAGCCATCGCGCGCCGGGCGACCTGGGCGGGCGATGCGGAGTTGACCGACTATCGCGCGCGCGCGGTCGGCCACATCTACTTCCTCTTCGACCTCGGCCGCGACAGCGAGCGCCACCTGGTAAAAGCCGATCAGCTCGCCCTCGACCTGTTCTGGCGCGCGCCGGCGCTGACCCGGCAGGTGATCGTTGGCCGTCGCGACGAGAAGACTCTGCCCACGAACATTCGCTACCATCTCGACCACCTCACGGTGGTGATGGACAACTTCGGCGACCGGATCAGTCTGGGCGAAGGTTCGGAGGTGCGGGAGGTTTTACACCCGGCGGCGCCGGGCGCGCTCGCCTTCTACGATTACCGGCTCTCCGACTCGCTGACGCTGCGATTACCCGAGCGTGAGCTGCGCGTCTACAAGGTCGAGATGCGGCCGCGCGATCCCGACGGTCCCGGCCTGGTGGGCACGCTCTATCTCGACCGGGAGTCGGCCGACATCGTGCAGATGGAGTTCACCTTCACAGCCGCGTCGTATCTCGATGAGACCCTCGACTACTTCAGTGTGCGCATCGAGAACGCCCTCTGGGCGAACCGCTACTGGCTGCCGCGCCGGCAGGGGATCGAACTGCGGCGCGGCATCGAGCCTCTGAACTTCCCGGCAGGCGGGATCATTCGCGCCGAGTTCAAGATCACCAATTACGAGTTCAACGTCGGAACGCCGCCAGGTTTCTTTCGAGGCCCGCCGGTCTATGCGCTGCCGAGGCCGCTGAGAGAGGGCTTTGCCTTCGAGGGTGGCCTCTACGACGCTCTCGACCCGAAGGTCGCGACGGCACCGCCGTCGTTGGAGTCGATTCGCGAGACGGCGGGGCGGATCATCGCCGAGTCGCATCTGGAACGGGCGCGGGGTTTGAGGCTCGCGGTTCCGGGCGCCTCATCAGTGCTGCGTTTGCGGCGCGCCGAGGGCCTTTATCTCGGTCCCGCGCTGAGCCGTGATTACCCGGGCGGAATCCGCACTGTGGTCTCCGCAGGTTACGCCCTGGGACGGGACCGCTGGCAGGTTGCGGGTCGCCTCACCGCGCCCCTGGCCGAGTCGATCGGGCTGGAGCTTGCCGGTTACGTCGAGCGGGCCGCGGAAGCGGCGGCGTGGGAGCCCAGCTCGGGGGTGGTCGCGACGCTGGCCACCTTGCTGGACGGCGAGGACTACCGTGAGACGTACTGGGCCAGCGGCGGCCGTTTCACTTTGCGCGCCCCGTGGGGCCCGCGGCGCGTCGGCCTGTCGATCGCCTGGGAAGAGTGGGAGGCGGCGGCGCTGGAGGCGGACGACGTCATCGACCGCGGCTACCGCCCGGTGCGGCGGCTGGATGACGGTCGGGTGGCCTGGCTGGCCCTCGAGCTGAAGCAGCCACCGACCGGTGCGCTCGAGCGGGTCGGCGGCCTGTCGTGGGAGGGGCGGATCGAGGGCGCGACGTCGGCGCTGGCCGGCGACTTCGACTACGTGCGGGTGGCGGCCCGCGGCGAGAGCTTGTGGCCGGATGCCGGCCTCGGTCTGGACCTTCGTCTCTTCGCAGGCGCCGGTCTCGTCGCAGGTGGTCGCGTACCGGCGCAGCGCCTCCTGCCCGGGGGTGGACGGGGAACGGTTCGCGGCTACCGCTTTCATCGGTTCGTCGGCGATGGCTACGGAGCCGGCGGCCTGGAGCTGCGCCGACCGGTCCTCTGGCCGTTCATCTCGGTGGCGGGCTTCGCCGACGTGGGTTGGGTCGGCCGGCTGGGATCGGGAGCGGCGGCGGGGCGCGCCATCGAGGTGTGGAACGCGGAGGGGCGGCCGGCAGGGTCGGCTCGAGGGCCCCTGATCGGCGTGGGGGCGGGCGTGGGGATGCTGTTCGACATCTTGCGCGTCGACCTGGCGCGGGGGCTGAGACAGGGGGGGATCTGGGAGCTGGTCGTGAGTGTGCGGCCCGAGTTCTGGGCCTGGCTGTGACAGTCAGCTCGCCTTCGCCTCGAACCAGCTGCCGCCGACACCCATATCCACCGCGATCGGTACGTCGAGCCGTAGCGCGCCCTCCATCTTGGATCGCACCAGCCCCTTCACTTCATCCAGCTCTGACGGATCGACCTCGAAGAGCAGCTCGTCGTGAACCTGCAGTATCATGCTGGCGTGGTCGCCGCCCTCGGCCAGGGCGCGGTGGATGTCGATCATCGCCAGCTTGATGAGGTCCGCCGCGGTCCCCTGGATCGGCGAGTTGGTCGCGACCCGCTCGCCGAAGCCGCGGATGTTCGGGTTCTTTGAGTTGAGCTCGGGGATGTAGCGGCGCCGGCCGAACAGCGTCTCGACGTAGCCCTGCTCCTTGGCCACCTCGACCTGGCGGTCGAGGTAGGCGCGGATGTTGGGAAAGCGCTTGAAGTAGTTGGCGATGAACTCGCGCGCTTGGCCCACTCCGATACCGAGTTGTCGACCGAGCGCCGCGGGCCCCTGACCGTAGATGGTCGCGAAGTTCACGGTCTTGGCCTGTCCCCGCATCGCCGGCGTGACCGCGGCCGCCTCCACCCCGAAGATCAGCGCCGCGGTCTCCCGGTGCACATCGCGTCCCTTGTTGAACGCCTCCACGAACGCGGGGTCGCCGGAAAGGTGGGCGAGGATGCGCAGCTCGATCTGCGAGTAATCGGCCGCGAGCAGTACCCGCCCCTCGGCCGGCACGAAGCCCCGGCGTATCTCGGCGCCCAGCGGGGTGCGGATCGGGATGTTTTGCAGGTTGGGATCCGAGCTGCTGAGCCTCCCCGTGGAGGCGACCGTTTGATTGAACGAGGTGTGAATTCGCTCGGTGTCCGGATTCACCAGCGCCGGCAGCGCGTCCACGTATGTCGACTTGAGCTTGGAAAGCTCGCGGTATTCGATGATGAGCCGCGGGATCTGATGCCCCTCGTTGGCGAGCTGCTCCAGGACTTCGGCGTCGGTGGACGGACCGGTCTTTGTCCGCTTCTTCACGGGTAAGGCCAACTGATCGAACAAGACCTCGCGAAGCTGAAGCGGCGAATTGATGTTCAGCTCGCGCCCGGCGAGCTTGAAGATCTCTTCCTGCACCAGCTCGAGCTCGGACTCCAGCCGGCGGCTCATCTCAGCGAAGAACCGGGTATCGATCGCGACCCCCACTCGCTCCATCTGCGCCAGCACGGGCATGAGCGGCATCTCGAGCTCGTCGAACAGCTTTCTCAGGCCGTAGTCGTCAAGCTGCCGCGACAGCCGCGCATCGATGCGAAGCACCAGATCGGCGCGCTCCCCGGCGAAGCGAGCCGCTTTGTCGACAGGTGTCTCGGCGTAGCGGAGCGCCGATCTTCCTTTGCCGCAGAGGTCCTCATAGGTCATGAGCCGTTGCCCGAACTCCTCGAGCGCCAACGTCTCGAGGTCGTGCTGCCGGCGGCCCGGGTCGAGACAGTACGAGGCGATCATCACGTCGCGTTGCATTCCTCGCAGCGGCAGCCCGCAGGAGCCGAGCATCAGCAGGGCGCGCTTCAAGTCGTGCCCCAGGATCTCGACCTTCTCGTCGCCGAGAAGCTGCGCCAGCGGCCGCAGCGCCGCCGTCTCGAGGCCGGGCAGGTTCCCGATGCTCTCACCGTTCGACTGGCCCAGCGCCAGCTCGCCGGAACGTTGCGGGGCCACGTGGGCGAATGGGAGATAGAAGGCGCGTCCGGGCTCGACGGCGATAGCCAGGCCGACGGGCTGGGCCGAGATCGGGCTGGAATCGTCGCCTCGCAGCTCCAGCGCCAGACGGCCACGCTGGCGTGCGTCTTCCGCGATTTTAGCCACGCGCTGCGGGTCGCTCACCACCTCGTAGTCGGCTTTTTCTTCGACGCTGACACGCGCCTCGGCCTCGGGCGTCACGTCGCGAACGAGCGTGTGGAACTCGAGCTCGAGAAAGAGGTCGCGCAACCGCTCGCGGTTCGGCTCGCCGAGCCTCAGCTCGTCGAGGTCGAGCGTGATGGGAAGGTCATCGCGGATGGTGACCAGCTCTTTGGAGAGTCGCGCCTCTTCCGCGTGCTGTTGGAGCGCCTCGCGGGGGCGCTTCTGCTCGATGTCGGTGGCGTGCGAGAGGATCTCTTCCAGCGAGCCGAAGCGCTCGATGAGCTGCACCGCCGTCTTCGGTCCGATGCCGCGAACGCCAGGGATGTTGTCGGACGAGTCGCCGACCAGCGCCAGGTAGTCGGTGACACGGTCGGGCGGCACGCCGAGCCGGTCGGCGGCGTTCGCCTGATCGACGTACTCGGCGGCCACGGCGGCCGCCCCGCCGCGCCCGGGGTTGAGCAGGGCGATACCGTCGTCGATGAGCTGGTAGAAGTCCTTGTCCCCCGACACGATGACCGCTTGCAGCCCCTGCCGGGTGGCCTGGCGCGAAAGGGTGCCGATGACATCGTCGGCCTCGAAGCTCTCCAGCTCGACGACGGCGATGTCGAACGCCTCGAGGATCTGGCGGATCCGCCGCATCGCCGTCGCGAAGTCCTCTTGCAGGGTCTCGTCCAGTTTCTCGCGCGTCGCTTTGTAGTCGGGGAAGATCTCGTGACGAAAGGTCTCCTCTCCGCCGGCATCGAAAACGAAGGCGAGGTAGTCGGGCTTCTCCTCGGCCAGGATCTTGCGAATGAACTGCGTGACGCCCCAGGGGGCCGATGTGTTCTCGCCGTGCGAGGTCCGGAGCGGACGGCTGATCATGGCGTAAAACGCCCTGTAGACGAGGGCGTGACCGTCTACCAGAACCACCCGCTTCTTCGCTTTCTCGGCCATGTGCTGGGAATATGAGCCTCCGCCTCGGCCGCGCCTAGTGGGGCGCAGAAAAAACTCGCCCGGACGGGTGAGGTCCGGGCGAGGGACGCGGTTTTCGCGCCTAAAAGAAGAAAGGGCTAGTTGACTCGCGTAACGTTGGCGGCCTGTAGCCCTTTCTCGGTCTGCTTCAGCTCGAACTCGACCTCCTGGCCCTCTGAGAGCGTCTTGAAACCCTCCATGTTGATCGCTGAAAAGTGGACGAACACGTCGCCTTGTCCATCCGGCTGCTCAATGAAACCGTAGCCCTTGGCGTCATTGAACCACTTGATACGCCCTGTGGCCATCGACAATTCCCTCCTGCAACGGGTTAAGACTTGAAGAAACGCGGCCACTATATCGCGGCGGCCCGCGACTGTCAACGCGTCGAAATCGCCTATGAGAGTTGTGAGGCTCTCCGGGCCTTTGCCCGGGTCGGAGCGGGATCGAAGCGAGGTACGAGGGGTCGGCAGCGAACCACTGTACGCGTGGGATCTCTGGGGCCTCTCGATCGAGCGCGGTCGCGTTGTGCCCCTACGCTGGACCAGGGCGGCGGGAGCGGTCGTCGAGCGGAGCTGGGGTTAGCGACCCCGCGGGCAGCGCGCAGCGCTGAACGCGGGGGAGGCCGGAGCGAGGTGACCGCTCCCGCCACCCACCTCGCCGATGCCGGAGAGCGGCGATCAACCGGCGGGCTGGATCTGAGACTGCTCGCCGTAGAGCTGACGGTAGATGCGGTACCAGGTCTGCACGCTCTTCACGTAGGTACGCGTCTCGGAGAGGGGGATCCGCTCGGCGAAAAGCTCGGGGTCGGCCTTGTAGGCGGGCCGCTCGCGCCAGCGCCGCGCCCGCGTGGGCCCGGCGTTGTAGGCCACGAGAGCGATCTGCAGCTCGCCGTAGCGGCGCTGCAGGTCGGCGAAATAGGCGGCGCCCAGGTGAACGTTGAACTCGGGGTGGAAGAGTAGCTCGTCAGAGTAGTCGCGAAACCCCAGGCGGTCGGCCCACCAGCGCCCGGTCTGCGGCATGATCTGCATCAGGCCGCGGGCGCCGGCGCGGGACACAACGTCGGCGGCGAACGCGGACTCCTGACGGGCCACGGCGGCGACGAGATACGGATCCAGCTCACGATCCTGGGCCTCGGCGACGATGATCTCCCGAAAAGCGAGGGGGTGGATGGCGCGGAGGACGTTGTAGCTCCAGACGCCTAGTCGCGAGTGAGCTTGCCAGCCCAGGTTTACCGCCTCCTGGCCGAAACCGCGCTCGGCGAGGGCGAGGGCGAGGCCCAGCGTCTCCTCGGGCCTCTTGGGCGTTGCGCTCGTGATCGATTCGAGAAGCGTGCGCGCTTCTTCATCAAGGCCGGCCATTCGAAGCAGATCGACCAGCATCAGCTTCTGGCGAGTTGCGGGCTCGATCTCTTTTGGCTCGGGCCCTCTGGTAAGATTCGACCAGGGGTCGATACCGACCCGCTCCGCGGCCAGCAGCCCGTAGTAGCCAAAGGGATTGCGAGCCTGCACTTGCCGGAACAGACGTTCGGCCTCCTCGGCCTGGCCGGGCTTGCCTTCGGCCAGCCGCGCCCGCGCGGACCAGTAGGTGGCCCGCAGGCCCTGATAGGTGCTCAGTCGGTGGCGTCTACGCAGGCGGTCGAAGTGCGCTCGGGCGCCGGCGTAGTCGCCGTCCATGAAAGCGAGGACGCCGAGGCGAAAATGGGCCCTGGGGGCAGCGCTCGAGCCGGTGTAGCGCTCGACGATCTCTTCGTAGATCGCGCGCGCCCGGGCGATGTTACCGGCGCCCTCGTACAGGTCGCCCAGCAACGACAGCGCCCGTAACGCTGAACCGCTGCCCGGGTAGCGGTCGGCGATCTCGCGCAAACGGGCCCGGCCTTCGCGGTGCCAGCCGCGGCGGTAGGTGACACGAGCCAGGAGGAGTTCGGCGCGCGGCTCGATCGAGGGTGGTGGCCGCGAAGCGAGCAGCGACTCGAGAACATCGATGGCGGCGGCGTAGCGGCCGGCACGATATAGTAAGTCGCCGATCTCCAGCTGCAGGTTCTGCCGTTCGCTGTCCGACACGGAGTGTTGCTGGAGGTATTCGGTGTAATGCTCTGCGGCCCTGCCGGGCTCTCTCGACCGTTCGAACGCGCGGGCCAGGGCGAGGTGGTCGGCGGCGTCGAGACCGGGCAGCCTCGACAGGAGGTCTGCCGCTTCAGCGGCGCCGCCGGGCCGGGCTCGGATCGCGGCCCGCAGCGTTCCCCGGGCGGCCGCGGTGTCGCTCTCACTCAGGAGGATTCGCGCCGCGTGCGCCCGGAACTCGGCCGAGTGGCGCCGCCCCTCCGGCGAGTCGGCGGCATCGAGCAAGAGGCGGAGCGCGCTTTGCGTATCGCCGGCGCGCTCATAGGCGACGACCTCGGCGAGCGTGCGTCGATGCGTCGGCCAGGCCTGGGCGCGCAAGACCAACTCGCGGACGACGGCGGTGTCGCCGACGGCCGCCCGGCTCTCCGCGGCCCTCATCAAGACCCACGGCTCCAGCTCGGGTATCGCTTGGGAGGCGCGGAGCAGGGCCGCCGCGGCACCCGCCCCGTCGCCGAGGGCGTCCAGCGCGCGCGCCATGCCGATCTCCGAGAGGGCTCGGGGGACGCGCTCGGTGGAGTAATCGAGGAACGTTCGGTAGTTGCGGAGCGCCTCCGCGTACTCTCCGGTCTCGAGCTGCGCGCGGGCCAGCAGTGCGCGGCCGTCGCCGGAGCCGACGGAGTCAAGCCATCTGGCCGACCTCAAGCGCCGCACCACGTCATACCAGGCGCGCCGCCCGGCGTCGGCCCGGGCGGCCAGCAGCACGGCCTCGGGGCTCTGGCGGCGCTCGCCGTCCAGCTCTCCGAGCAGACGGGCGGCGTACCAGGGCCGACCTTGCTCGAGCGCAGCCGTCGCGGCGGCCAGCGGATCATCGCGATCGGGCCCGCCCGGTGCCACGGCGGTCGGAGTGGCCGCGATCAAGATGGGGAAGACGATGATCTGCCAACGCCGCATCACATCTACTCGCTCGCTAACTGTTCAGGGGGGCGCGGCGCCGAACCTCGCGGTTTTAAGGATCGAGCCGACGGACCGTCGTCTGAAAAGCTCGTCGGGATTCGTCTGTAAGGCGGTACGAACCTGTTCCGCCCTGGTCGACGAACACCAGACGCAGCCCGCTCGCCAACGACTGCTTGTAGAGCCAGACCTGGCTCCGCTCGGCGCCTTGCCAGGCCTCGATGTGCCGCTGAACCTCGTCCGGCGACCCCAGAGTGACGTACACCGCACCCCGGTCCGTGAGCCAGCCCGCGGTTCCCCCCTCGCCAAAGCGGTCGTTCGCGTCGCCGATCCGGCGAAAGTACTCCTCGAGAAACTCGTTCTCGGGTGTCTCCGGCGCCGGATCCTTCCTATTCAAGAACGCACGCAACAGGCGTGCCCGTTCCGCCGGTTCCGCCTGGCGCAGGCTGTCGATCGCCGTAGGTGCGCCCGCGTAGCGAAGATAGCTTACGGCGTCGTCGTAAGTCGGCGCCAGCCAGCCCGGCGTCAGAGCGACGATTAGCGTGAAAGAATCGGCAGCTGTTGCGTCCGGCAGCTCGAGTTTCAGGCTGAGGGCGCCCGGGGGAAGCCCCCCGGGGTCGAGGCTCGCCGTCGCCGTTTGCAGGACGCCTTCCGTCGGTCGAATTGCCAAGGTATCGGTCCGGATGACCTCCCCCGCGGCGGCGACCTGGAGGCGGAGCGGCCCGGGCGACGCGTGGGAGCTTTCCAGGTGGATCTGGATCGGCTCGCCGCCGAACTCGACGGTGGCCCGCGGGCTGATGAGCAAGGCCGGCGGACGGTCGCGATCGCTCCGAGGACGCGCCCGGTAGACGACGAGAGGCGCCGTGAGCCAGCGCCCGCTGAAACGTGGCACGCGAAGCTCGCCGTTCATGGCGAGACCGGCCGTCGCGGCGATGTCACGAACCGACAGCCGCAGACGATATCGACCTGGCAGCAGCTTGACGAATCCCTGGAAGATGATGCTCTCGTCGCGCCTCGAAGTCTCGCGGAAACTGGCGACCCGTACCTCCTCGACTTCGTCGAGCTGCGCGGTCGGTGCGGTGCTGTCCCCGACCGTCAACTCGACGCGGTAGCGGGCGACGAAGCCGGTAGACTCGCGCCGGAACCGCAGAGCGCTGTTGGGGAACGAGAGCGCTAGGACGGCGAAGGAGCTGTCGCCGGGTCCGGGCAGGAAGACGAAGCGGCCGACGGCGGGGAAGCGATCGTCGCCGACGATGAAGCCGAGATCGCGGTACACGGCCAGCGCGTCGGGCGTCCGCGATCGGACGGTCCGCGACTCGGGCTGGCCGGGTTGGGCGTGCTGTCCGACGGGCCCGCAGCCCCAAGCGTTGAGTGCCGTCAGGGCGACGAACGGAGCTAAAAAAAGGCCACCGCTCGGGTGGCCTTTCTTGCGGAAGGTGGCGCGTTCCGTGCGGCTCACACCGTGCTCGTTTTCGCCTCGATCTCGTGGAGCGCGTCGATCATTTTCTGCGCGCTCTCCTCCATCTCGATCACCAGACGGTCGATCTGCGTGACGAAGTAGTTGTGCGCGATGTTGATCGGGATCGCGATCGTCAGGCCGGTCGCCGTCGTGATCAACGCGACTTTGATGCCGCCGGCCACTGTCGTGGCCTCGACCTCACCGGCGATCTCGATGGCTTGGAACGCCTGGATCATGCCGACCACCGTGCCCAGGAAGCCGGTGAGCGGCGCGACGTTCGCCAGGGTCGCCAGCCAGACCAGCCCCCGCTCGAGCCCCGCCAGCTCGATCAGGCCGGCGTTCTCGATCGCCTTCATCACACGCTCGGTGCCCTCCTCATGCCGACGCAGGCCGGCGGCGAGGATCGCCGCGGCGGGCGCCTTCGACTCCTGGCAGCGACGCATCGCCTCCTGGATGCGGTGCTCGGCCAGCAGCTGGTCCGTCTCGGCCAGAAGGCCGCGGTTACGACCCGCTTTGATCTGCAGGTCGATGAACTTCCAGATGATGACGACGGTACCCGCGACCGCAAAGAGCAGCAGCGGCCACATCATGAAGCCGCCGTCCTTGAAGGTCTGGACGAGGTTGAGCTTCTGGCCCTGGCCTAGGGCCTGGATCGCGAAGAGCGCGGACAGGGTGATACCGCTCAACTTGAACCTCCTGGGCTTACAGCGGCTTTCTTCGCGCCACCGTAGACGTTGATTCCATTAGGGGCTGGGGAATTGCGGAGGCTAACCTAGAGAGCCGCCCGCGGGATTGTCAAGGCTGGCGCCTGGCGCCCACGCGGCCCCTCAGACTTTATGGCAGGCGGCGGCCGAGCCGCCCTCGCGAGGCTCCAGAGGCGGGATCGTCTCACGACAGGTGGCATCCACCGCGGGGTGGGGGCAGCGCGGGTGGAACGGGCAGCCTGGGGGCGGATCGGCGGGGTTCGCCAGCTCACCGGAGAGGGCGATGCGTCGCCGCCGGCCGCCGGGCACTGGCACGGAGGAGAGCAGCGCCTGCGTGTAAGGGTGCAGGGGGTTCTCGAACAGCGACTCGGAGTCCGCCAGCTCGACGACCTTGCCGAGATACATCACGGCCACCCGATCGGCGATATGCCGAACCACCGACAAGTCGTGGGTGATGAACAGGTAGGTCAGGGCGAAGCGATCCTGCAGGTCAGCGAGCAGATTGAGAACCTGAGCCTGAACCGAGACATCGAGGGCCGAGACGGGCTCGTCGGCGACGATAAACTCCGGCTCGACGGCCAGAGCCCGGGCGATGCCGATACGCTGGCGCTGGCCACCCGAGAACTCGTGGGGGTATTTGTGAGCGTCGTCCGCGTGTAGCCCCACGGCGTCCAGCAACTCGACGAGCCGCCCTTCGGCCGCGGGTCCGCGGGCCAAACGATGCACGGCCAGCACCTCGCGCAGCATGGCGCCGACGGTCATCCGCGGATTGAGGGAGCTGAACGGGTCCTGGAAGATGATCTGCGCGCGGCGGCGAAACGGCTTGAGCGCGTCCCGATCCAGCTCGAGCACGGGAGATCCGTCGAAGAGCACTCGGCCGGCGGTGGGCGCCAGCAATCGAAGGAGCAGACGTGCCGTCGTGCTCTTGCCGCAACCCGACTCTCCCACGAGAGCCAGCGTCTCGCCGCGGCGGATCTGGAACGACACGCCGTCCACGGCTCGGACCTGGCCGACCGCTCGTCCAAACACCCCTTTGCGAATCGGAAAGTGCTTGACCAGATCCTCCACGACCAGCAGGGGTCCGTCGGCGTGAGCCGGCGCCGGGTCGCGGATCGCGGTGCCGTCGGGCTGCGCCGTCATCGTGCCTCTCGAATCGCGCCGGCTTCCCAGCCACCGCGCCGCCGCTCCGGTTCTTCCTCCAGCCAGCAACGCGCGCTATGCGGCCGATCGGTCAGCGGCGGCGCCTGTTCTCGGCAGCGATCCCAGGCGAAGGGGCAACGCGGATGAAAGCGGCAGCCGGCTGGCCAGCGCTTCGGGTTGGGCACGCCGCCTTTGATCACCGCGAGCCGTGGGAGCTTCTGCGTAACGCGCGGGATCGAGCGCAGCAGCCCCTCGGTGTAGGGGTGACGCGGGCGGCTGAATAGGGCCTCGGTCGCGCCGCTCTCGACGACCTGGCCCGCGTACATGACGATCACCCGGTCGGCGATCTCCGAGACCACTCCCAGGTCGTGGCTCACGAAGATCATCGCCATGCCGAGGCGCTTCTGAAGGTCGGCCAGCAGGTCGAGGATCTCGGCCTGAATCGTGACGTCGAGAGCGGTGGTCGGTTCATCGGCGATGAGCAGCGCGGGTTCGCAGGCGAGGGCCATGGCGATCATGGCTCGCTGGCGCATGCCGCCGGAGAACTCGTGCGGGTAGTCGTCCACGCGCCGCCCCGGGCTGGCGATCCCAACCAGTCGGAGCATCTCGATCGCCCGCTGGCGCGCCTCATCGGCCGTGGCGCGCCGGTGCACCCGAACCGTCTCGGCGATCTGGTCGCCGATCGTCCACACCGGGTTGAGGCTGGTCATCGGCTCCTGAAAGATCATCGAGATCTCGTTGCCGCGGATCTCACGCAGCTCGTCGGCCGAGAGCCGGGTCAGATCGCGGCCGCCGTAGATGATCCGCGAGTCCGGCTCGATGCGGCCCGGAGGATCGACCAGGCCCAGGAGCGAGAGGCACGCCACCGTCTTGCCGCACCCGGACTCGCCGACGATGCCGAGGGTCTCGCCTGTCTTGAGAGAGAAGCTCACCCCGTCGACGGCCCGCACCACGCCGTCGCTGACGTGGAAGGAGGTGCGCAGGTCCTGCACCTGCAGCAGAGGTCCACTCACTGCCGCATCCTCAGGCGCGGGTCGAAGGCGTCACGGAGCCCGTCGCCGATGAGGTTGAAGGCGACCACGGTCACCACAATGGCGAGGCCGGGGAACGTGGCCACCCACCAGGCCTGCACCAGATACTCGCGGCCGCCGTTGATCATGTTGCCCCAGGATGGCGTCGGCGGCGGTACGCTCAACCCCAGGAACGAGAGGCCGGCCTCGATGAGGATGATGTTGCCGAGGCCCAGGGTCGCGGCCACGATCACCGGTCCCAGCACGTTGGGGATGATGTGCCGGAAGATGATGCGCGGCGAGCCGAGGCCCAGGGCACGGGCCGCCTGGATGAAATCGCGCTCTCGCAGCGACAAAACTTCGCCGCGTACGATGCGCGCCGTCGATGGCCAGAGCGTCAGCCCCAGCACCAGGACGACCAGCATGATCGACGGCTCGAACACGGCGATCACCGTGATGAGCAGGACGAGTCGTGGGAACGAAATCAGCATGTCCACCAGCCGCATCAATACCGTGTCGACGGCTCCGCCGAAGAACCCGCTGATCGCGCCGACCAGAGTTCCAATCGTGATGGAGATGCCCACGGCGATGAAGCCGATCGAGAGGCTGATGCGGGCGCCGAAGAGCACCCGGCTGAACACGTCACGTCCGAACCGGTCGGTGCCCATCAGGTGCTCGAGTGACGGCGGCAGGTGCCGCGTCGCGCTGATGTCCTCGATGGCGCTGGGGTCGAAAGGGGCGAGATAGGCGCTGAGCAGTGTGGCCAAGTAGAGCGCGATCATGATGTACAGACCCAGCACCGCCACCCGGCTCTTCTTGAATTCGCGCCAGCCGATCACCCAGGCCGAGACGCTGCCCCGCCCGGCGTCCCGCGCCCGCAGCTCCTCCCCCAGACCGAGGCCCCAGACCACGGTGAGGCCAACGACCAGGGTGAAGAATGCGACCCACTGATCGACCGTCCCGTCGCTGAAGGTCGCGCGCACCCGGTCGAAAGCGAGGATGAAGACGGCCAGCAAGGCAAGCGCCAGCGCGAGCAGCGAGAGTCCGAGCTGGCGGCGGCCATGGAGCAGATGCGGGGCCCCCGGCAGCAGAACTGCGGCGGCGCGGGCTCCGCGTGGCGGCCCGGGGCCGCGCGCGGTCGGGGCCTGCCTACTCATAGCGGATCCGCGGATCGACGACGGCGTAAAGCACGTCCGCGACCAGGTTGGCGATCACGACCATGACCGCGAAGATGAAGCTGGTCGCCATGACCAGCGGGTAGTCGCGCTGGAAGATGGCGTCGACGATCGTGCGGCCCATGCCGGGCCAGGCGAAAACCACCTCGACGAGCACGGCGCCACTGAACAGAAACGGCAGGTAGAGACCCAGCAGCGTGATGATCGGCAGCAGCGCGTTCTTCAGCGCGTGCTTGAGGATGACCGTGCGCTCCGGAAGGCCCTTGGCGCGGGCCGTCCGGATGTAATCCTGCCGAATCACCTCGAGCATCGAGCTTCGCATGTAGCGGGCGACGCTGGCGGCCGACGAGACGCCGAGGGCGATGGAAGGGAGGACCAGATGTCGAAGGTGATCGGCCAGCTTGCCCCAACCGCTCAACATGTCATAGTTGACGCTGGTCATGCCGGAGGCCGGGAAGCGTAACGCTACAGGCCACCAGTCGATCTGGTGCACCTTGTAGGCGAGCAGGAGGATAAGCATCAATCCGAGCCAGAAGCTGGGCATCGAATAGATGAACAGTGCGCCCAGAGTGAGCGCGTTGTCGAGCAGCGAGTACTGGCGTACCGCCTGGACGATCCCGATCGCGATGCCGATGGCGAAGATCAGCAGGAGCGAGGTTCCGCTCAGCAGCAGCGTGTTGGGTATCCGCTCCGCGAGGATCGCCGCGATGGGACGGCTCTGACTCAGGCTGTAACCGAACTCGCCGGTCAGAAAGCTCTTCAGCCAGCGCACGTACTGAATATGGATCGGCTGGTCCAGCCCCCAGTTGCGACGCATCTGCTCGAGCACCTCCGGCGCCACGCTGGGATTGAGGTACATGGCGGTAGGGTCACCCGGAGCGGCGTGCAAGATCAGGAAGACCAGGGTGAGGATCCCGAGCAGCAGCGGGATGGCTTGCAGGAGGCGACGGGCGATGTACGCGGTCATCGACGACGATCGGCCGGATCGATCCGCCAGTCCTTTACACTGACAAGGTCACCGCGAATATCCATGCGCACGTCGCGTATCCGCTTACGAACTGCGTTGGCCCGCACATCGTAGTAAAGGAAAGTATACGGCTGGTCGCGCAGCATGATCTCCTGGTACTCTCGCCATAGTGGCAAGGCTTCCGCGCGATCCTCAATCAGCGTCAATTGATCCAGCAGCGAGTCCACCCGTGGGTTGCAATAGCCGGCCCACTGGAAGGCACCTTGCAGCTGCGAGCAGCCGAAGAGCGGGCGATCGTCAAGGTTGAATTGCGTCCCCCAACCCAGCACGAAGGCGTCGAATCGCCGCTCGGGGCTCGTGATGTCCCGGCCCAGGCTTTGCGCTTCTTGAACGCGGGTCCGCACCTCGACGCCCACCTTCGCCAAATCCGCCTGCACCAGCGCCAGGATGTCCTCGCGGGCCGGGTTGGGGTTCGTCTTGAGCTCGAAAGATGCTTTCACTCCGTCTCGCTCGCGGATCCCATCTCCGTCGCGATCGAGCCAGCCGGCGGCGTCCAGCAGAGCGCGAGCGCTGTCGGGGTCGTAGGGCAGCGGCTCGAGCTCGGTGTCAAACGCCCAGTGAAAGGGTGGTATCGGGCCTTTCGCCACCTGCCCCAGCCCGCGCTGCACGTTCTCGACGATCGACCGGCGGTCGATGGCGAGGGTCAGAGCCCGCCGCACGTCCGCGTCACGGAACAGAGGCTTCCGGCCGTTCCAGTTGATGAAAGCGTAATTGCGGTTGGGGTACGTGATCACCCGCGCCCCCGGGCGCGTCACGATCTCCGGGACCTGGCTGGGCGCGACGATCAGGTAGACATCGACTTCGCCGGCGAGAAACTCCGCGAGCCGCGTCGTCGACTCGGCGATGTGACGGTAGATGAGGCGGTCCAGGTACGGCCGGCCGCCCAACGCCGCCGGAAACTCCGTGTTCGCTTGGAATATCCAGCGATCTCCGACTCGATGCTCCACGAAACGGAACGGCCCGTTGCCCACCGGGCTCGTACTGCCGAACGGATGCTGTTTCAACTCCGCCGGCGGTACGCTGCCGAGCAGGTGCACGGGCATCGGGGGTATCAGACGCCACGGATCGAGGAACCCTGGGTGCCGCTTCAGGTGGAACGTGATCGTGAAGGAATCCTGCACGACGGCGCTGTCGTAAAGCGCGAGCCGGGAGGCCTGCGGATACGCGGTCTGCGGGTCCTTGGCCCGGTCGAAGGTGAACTTGACGTCGTACGCCGTTGTGGGAGCGCCATCGTGCCAACGCAAATCGTCCCGCAACCGAAACGTCAGCTGTAGCGCGTCGCCGCTAGAGGACGTGTCCCAGCTTTCCGCCAGGTACGGCCGGGGCTGGAGGTCTTCGTCGTAGCGGATCAGCGTCGTGAACAGCACGAACATCTGAAGCTCGTTGGAGATGTCGTCGATGCTTGCGAAATGGTTCAACGAGCTCGCTTCGGACAGCGAGGCCACCACGGCCATCCCGCCGAACCGCTGGTCCTCGGGGACATCGCCTTCCCGAAGCGCGCCGCCGTCCTCCCCGCAGCCCGACACGAGCAAGCCGGCGACCAAGCCAGCTATCAGTCGCGCTTCACGCATGAGCTTCATCGCTCCTCGCCGCTCAGAACCTCCGCCGGCCTTGTGGAATCCACCAATCCGCGATGTTTACGAGCGTCCCGCGCGCGTCCATCTCGACGCCCTGAATACGATCCGACACGGCGGCCAGCTCATCCAGCCACATGAGAAAAGTAAAGGGCTGAGCTTCCTGTAGTGCAATGGAGAACTCCGACCAGAGCCGGAGCGCCTCCGCGTCATCCAGCGTCGATGTCGCCTGTTCGATCAGACGGTCCACCCGCTCGTCCTTGAAGCCGCTCCGGTTGTAGCTGCCGGGCCGGTCGGCCTGGGAGGAATGGAAGAGGGCGGCGGGATCGACGCGGAAATTGTCCAGGACCCAGCTCTGCACCACGGCCTCGAAATCGCGGCCTCGATGGCGTGAGAGCAACGTTTGCCATTCCAGCGTCTTCACGGTGACATCCGCTCCGACGCGCGAGAGCTGCGATTGCACCACCTGCGCGATATCCATCCTCACCGGGTTCTCATGGTTGGTCATCAGGGTGAAGCGCAGAGGAGTGCCCGAAGCGTTTTCGCGCACGCCATCACCATCGGCGTCGCGCCACCCGGCCTGCTCGAGGGCTGCGGCGGCGCGCGCCGGATCGAAGGGTAGCGGCTCGATGGGTGTGTACATCGGATGCCACGGCGCGATGGTGCCGGTCGCCAGTCGCCCGTAGCCGAACAGCAGAGCGTCGATCAACTGCTGTCGATCGATGGCCATCGCCAGGGCGCGCCGCACGCGCGGATCGCTGAGAATCGGGTTGCGAACGTTCCAGCCGATGTAGTAGTACTCGCGGAACGGGAAGTGGAAAAGACGCAATCCTTCGGTGCGGCTCACCTGCTCGGCCTGATGCGGAAAAAGTGAAGCGTTGACATCGATCTGGCCGGTCAGCGTCTCCGACAGCAGCGTCGCCGGCTCGCCGACGAAGCGAAAGATCACCCGATCCAGGTAGGGAGGCCCGCCCAGCGACTCGGGGAAGTCCGGGTTGCGCTCCAGCGTGATGCTTTGGCCCGACTCCCAGCGTACGAAGCGGAAAGGCCCACTGCCGGTTGGCGCGCGGTTGAACTCGGCGCGCATCATCTCCGCAGGCGGCACGTCGGCGAGCAAATGCTTGGGCGCCGGTGCCCACCAGAAGCCGTCGAGCGGCCGCGCATGGGGTCGGCTGAAGCG
>JABAOH010095155.1_pt1 | contig 22637 bp, 10 predicted proteins | sample 7062181 | NCBI WGS metagenome assembly JABAOH01 (sample SAMN14538630, study PRJNA623070) | marine sediment metagenome | biome: marine biome [ENVO:00000428]; feature: marine pelagic biome [ENVO:01000023]; material: deep marine sediment [ENVO:00002113]; isolation source: pool of 5 deep marine... | reverse complement strand
GCATAGAAAAGCGCTTTTCCATTCATATGCCCTTTATTGGGGATAAAATACAGCGGGGTTCTCCCAAAGTCGAGGTCTATCATTACTTTAGTTGATGGTTGATCCTCAAGCGCCTTAACTTTGGCCTTCATATTGCCAGGATTTGAAGCAGCGGTAAAAAATACTCCCACCAGAACAAGAAAAGATAAAAATACAAGCCTTTTAATTTTCATTGTTCTTCCTCCTTTTTAGGGGATTCTCCGTCTTCTACTTTATATAAACTATTTTTAAATTTATTAGTTAAAAATTATAAGTTTTTACTCTTTTTTTTCTTTTGCTTTACAAAAAGCCGGGGAAATTTTGTTTTTTTTGTGTGTTTTGAATTTTTGGAAAATCGCCTTGCTTTATGGGATACAAAATGGTATAGTTACTTTTTGTTGACAAAGGTGTAAAATGATTGATGCCAATATGAACGTAAAATATGATGACAGGCCCGAATGTCAGTTTTTTTCTCTAAATGTTGACAGGGGGAATGATCAATAGTATATTACCTGTATGAAAAATACAACCGCTGCCTTCAACATTGAAAAAGTTAAAGCCTATCTCCTGGAGAAAGAAAAAATCCACCAACAAAAACAGCAGCAAGAATTTGACCAAACCGCAAAAAAACTAAAGGATTTATCCCATATATGGAGTAAATATAAGATTAAAAGAGTATATCTTTATGGGTCCGTCACTTGCGGAAAGGTTCACCGGGAATCGGATATCGACATTGCCCTGGAAGGTGATATTAATTACCAGCAGTTGTTGACGCTTTTTGGAGAAGTGGATAGGCACTTTTCCCGGGAGATTGATATTCGGAACCTGGAAGAACTGCCTTTCAAGGAAGCGGTAATAGAAAAAGGAGTGGTGGTCTATGAAAAGTAAATTGGTCATTTTAAAAAGTGAAATAATATTTGTTCAATTTATCGATGAATTGTTAAAGGATTGATGAAGAATACACACCTAAAAAAATTTCTCCCGCTGCTGTAAGCGCAATAAACCAAACATTGAAGATTTAGTGCTAGGCAATATGTAAAACATGTTGGTTTATTACCGCACTATAGGTGCCTTTTTTCTTCCAATTACGGGTTCCGGTTGTATTAAGCGATAGAAAAAAGGGAACAGGTATTTTTTATACCTGAAAAAGAGAAACGTAATTAAAGGGGTTATCAGGCATAAAAGCAGGAAGAAGGAAGCAGCAGTAGACAGTTTTATATTTAAATATTCTTCGGCAATGCGGCTGAAATCCATCCAGTGGCCGCCCCCTTTTGCCGCTCCATATTCCGCGCGATAAGAAGCGCTGGTTATCAAGCGGTGGGCAAAACGAATATCTATAAACAAAATAAAAAAACCCAGGAAGGCATATAACGGGCGTTCCGCATTAATGATAATGGAACTTCCACTCAGGGCACGGTAGAAAAAGATTGCAGCGAAAATGAGTTCCGTACCATGCCCCATAAACAGTATGATAATGGAATGGATAGAGGTAAAGGCAGAAACGGTATACAATGCCACAATGGTGACGAGAACAACAATGGTCAAATGATTTTTTCGATAAAGATAAAACAACCCGGCAAACAGTAGATAGACGATAATAACGATGAAAATACGTCTGTCTTGATGCATGGTTATCCCACCGCCGTAGNNGGGTAACCGAAGAGCCAGCCAAAAATAGCATGACCGATTTCATGAACCAGTGTAATCAAATAACGAAAAACAAATGAAAGAAAAGGAAAAGAAAGAATCACTGCCGTAATAAGTAATCCTATTCCCAGGGATTTCCATGCCTCTTTGTTCATTTGTTGGACACCGGTTGCGAATCTATTTTCGGGTTCATTTTGCATTTGGCCTTATTCTACAAAAATACCAGGAGAATGTAAATAATCTTGATGCTCCGGGTGAGTTAATATTGTATTAATTTTTATATTATAGTAAAATCTGTATATGAAAGAAAAAGAACAAAATGGTGAAGAACCGGAACCCAAAAAGTGTCCGTGGGAGAATTCAGTCATTTACAGTTGGGATAAAGAGACCGGTGAATGGAAGGTGCGCAATCCCTCCGGCTCCATTGGCTATAATTATTTATACCGTGGTGAGTGGGACTGGTTGGAGTGAATTCATGGGGTTGAAAAAACATTTACAAGAGGTTAAAATTAGTGTGAAATGGGCTTAAACATGATTGAAAAGCAGCTTATCCGTTGCACTGGTTTTAGCGAAACCGTCACCCGAGAGATCGCATTGAAAACAGGGGTGAAAGAGATTATCATGAAGCCGCTTATAAAAAGGGAAATTGCTGGTGTAATCTGGAAAGTTTTGGATAACCAACCAATAAAGAATAAAAGCGAAAAGGAGGAATAATCATGGAGCCAAATCAAACAGCTCGCATTCTTATTATAGATGATGAAGTCCAAATCAGGGAAATGCTGGGACAAATGTTGACTCGTGAAGGCTACCAGGTGGTGCATGCGTCCGATGGCAAAGAAGGAATGAAAGCTTGCCGGGAACAGTCTATTGATTTGATTATTACTGATATTATTATGCCTGAAAAAGATGGCATTGAAATGATCCTGGAACTGCGGCATGATTTTCCTGCGCTCAAGGTGATTGCTATTTCCGGCGGCGGCCGCCTGGGACCTGACGGTTATTTGGAAATGGCCAAGAAACTGGGAGCGCATCGTACATTTTTCAAACCCTTTAATCGCAAGGAAATCCTGGATGCTGTCCAGGAGTTGTTGACAAAAAGGGCTTAATCTATTACAATTTCACTTCTGCTAAATTGCCTGTAGACATAAGAGAAAAGTGAAGGAGTAAGAAAAATGGCACATATGCTTCTATTCGTTGTCGCACCTGTTTCAGCAGTTATTGCCCTCCTTTTTGCTTTTATTTTTTATAAAAAGGTTATGACGCTTTCCGAGGGCACGGAAAAGATGGTGGAGATTGCAGAAGCTGTTCGACAGGGTGCAAAAGCCTACATCAAGCAGCAGTATAAAATTGTTGCGATATTCTTTGTTGTTGCAGCTCTATTTTTAGCATTTTTAGCTTTTGTATTGAAGGTACAGTCGACCTGGACCCCCTTTGCCTTTCTTACGGGTGGATTCTTTTCCGGGTTGGCTGGTTTTATTGGCATGATAACTGCCACGCTGGCATCTGCCAGGACCACGAACCAGGCCAGGGAATCGCTGGGCAGGGCACTGAAAGTGGCCTTTCGCAGTGGTGCGGTGATGGGACTGGTGGTGGTAGGTCTGGCCCTGGTGGATATTTCCCTATGGTTTATTGTGCTGCATATCTGGTTGAAAAACAGCCTGGTGACCACGACGGTTACCATGCTGTCCTTTGGAATGGGTGCCTCGCTGCAGGCCCTTTTTGCCAGGGTAGGCGGTGGTATTTATACCAAAGCCGCAGACGTGGGCGCCGACCTGGTGGGGAAAGTAGAACAGAATATCCCGGAAGATGACCCGCGCAACCCCGCCACCATTGCTGACAATGTGGGCGATAACGTGGGCGACGTTGCCGGTATGGGCGCTGATCTTTATGAATCCTATGCCGGGTCTATCCTGGCTTCCGCTGCTTTAGGGGCCAGCGCCATCCTGTTGAAATATAAAGCGCTGCTTTCCCGGCCTGATTTGGAAAAAATGGCTTTCAACGCTGTTATCCTGCCCATGGTGATCGCAGGAGTTGGGATTCTTGCCTCCATCCTGGGTATATTCCTGGTAAGAACCAAAGAAGGTGCCTCCCAGAAACAACTGTTGGGTGCACTGGGAATAGGTGTCAACATCAGTTCCTTGTTGATTATTATTGGTTCCCTTGCCGCTGTTTATTTCTTATTGCCGGGCCACCTGGGGATATTTGGTTCCATTGTGGTGGGTCTGGTTGTGGGGCTGATTATCGGTAAAAGCGTGGAATATTACACGTCCGATAGCTTCAAACCCACCCGTGAAGTGGCAGACAAAGCCAAGACCGGTGAAGCCACAGTGATTATCGGTGGTATGGCATCTGGTATGATCTCCACGTCCATCCCTGTTATTGCGGTTGCAGTGGGAATTCTTGGGGCCTTTGCCTTTGCCGGTGGCTTTAAGGAAGGCAATATCATTATGGGATTGTATGGCATCGGGGTCGCAGCCGTAGGTATGCTTTCTACATTAGGGATTACATTAGCTACCGATGCTTATGGGCCCATTGCCGATAATGCCGGAGGTAACGCGGAAATGTCCGGTCTACCTAAAGAAGTAAGGAAACGCACCGATGCACTGGACTCCCTGGGAAATACCACTGCAGCTACCGGGAAGGGCTTTGCCATCGGATCAGCCGCATTAACCGCGTTGGCTCTACTGGCCGCCTATATTGAAGAAGTAAAAATGGGTATGCATCATGTGGGCCTTGACAGGTTACCTAAATTCCTGGTGGAAAAGATCAATGAAATAGGGGCCATTGATAAAATATCCATTGAAAGCTTTATGGAAATCTTCAAAATTAATCTCATGAATCCCAAGGTCATTGTGGGTGTTTTTCTCGGTGCCATGATGGCGTTTATGTTCTCTGGATTAACAATGAAAGCGGTTGGACGGGCCGCTTCCCGGATGGTGGATGAAGTGAGGCGGCAATTCCGGGAGATCAAAGGTATCTGGGATGGTACTGCCAAACCCGATTATCAATCCTGCGTGCAGATTTCTATCCAGGGTGCCCAGAAAGAAATGATCCTGCCCTCTTCATTAGCCATAGTGGTTCCCATTGCCACTGGTGTGGTGCTGGGTGTCTCCGGTGTGATGGGATTGTTGATAGGCGCACTGGGTTCCGGGTTTATCCTGGCTATTTTTATGGCCAATGCCGGCGGTACCTGGGATAATGCGAAAAAGTATATTGAACAGGGGAACCTGGGAGGTAAAGGTTCCCCCGCCCACAAAGCCGGTGTTGTCGGTGATACCGTTGGTGATCCGCTCAAAGATACCTCAGGTCCCTCTTTGAATATTTTAATTAAATTAATGAGTATGATCTCAATCGTTGTCGCCGGTTTAACTGTTGGTTTTTCGATACTGTAGTTACCTGGGTTTAGCCGAGCTCTTTTTGGTTTCAGGTGGGTGGATTACGGAGGAGGGGCATGAAATGGCGTGCCTCCTGCTGTGAAAAAGGTGAACTGCTTGAATTTTGATAGGATAGTGTATGATGGAAAGCATGGACATGAAGACAAAAATAGGAAGCATCGACTTGCCACTCACATTATTTAAGCGCGGAAAAGTCAGGGATGTGTTTGAAGTTGATAACCAGTTGTTAATTGTATCCACCGACCGGATATCAGCCTTTGACTATGTGCTGCCCTCGTTGATCCCGGATAAGGGAAAGGTCTTGAATCAACTTTCCGCCTTCTGGTTTCGGTATACCAAGGATTTTATCCCCAATCATGTGGTTTGTGATGAACCGGAAAAATTGGAGACCTTGAAGGCATTTGCCCCAATTATTGAGAAGCGAGCCATCCTCACCAGGAAATTGACGACGTATCCCATTGAAGCCATTGTCCGCGGTTACATCGTGGGCTCCGGGTGGAAAACCTATCAAAGAACCGGGGAAATCTGCGGTGTTCAGTTACCACCAGGTTTAAACTTTGCCGATAAATTCCCGGAACCTATTTTTACCCCTACCACCAAGGCAGACGATGGACATGATGAAAATCTCACCTTTGAGCAGATGGAGAATATCGTTGGCAAAACAGATTCGCAAAAGATCAGGGAGCTTTCCATCTCACTATTTAAAAAAGTCAGCCAGGACGCTTATGAAAAGGGAATCATCATTGCGGATACGAAATTTGAATATGGGAAGGATGAAAAGGGAAACATCATCCTCATCGATGAAATTTTTACCCCTGATTCCTCGCGGTTCTGGAAAGTTGAGGACTACTCTCCTGGAAAAGAGCCCCCTGCTTTTGATAAGCAGTATGTACGGAACTACCTGAGTCAGTCTTCCTGGGACAAAAACTCCCCACCCCCTGAATTACCCAACGACGTCATCGCCAGAACCAGGGAAAAGTACCTGGAAATCTATGAAATCTTGACTGGTAACCCTTTATAATTAGACACATGACCGTCGGATTGAATACACTGGACATCATCTTTATTGTTATCCTGACGGTCTCTATCTTATTCGGCATCTTAAAAGGTTTCATACGGGAATTGTTTTCCCTGGTTTTCTTTATTGTTGCTGTTGTGCTTTCCTTTTTATTCTATTCCGAGGTAGGGAACTTGTTTATGCCGCAGATAAAAAACAGGGATATCTCTAATTTCGTGGGATTTATCACTATCTTTGTCGTGGTTTTAATTATAGGGGCGGTGGTCACGTATTTCCTCAAGAAGATATTTACCATTGGACCGTTGAAAACCATTGATGTGATATTGGGTGGAGTGTTTGGGCTTTTAAGAGGGATATTGATTTCATCTATCATCCTGTTTGCGTTGGTAGCGTTTCCTGTCAACGACAATTTGATTATAAAATCCCAACTATCGCCCTATTTAATGAAAACCATTGATGTGTTTTTTAGTTTCCTTCCTGAGAAATATAAGGAAAAAGTTAAATTTATAAAGGTGGATAATAAAGACCAATGACAGACAAACGAACATTAGAGTTGGTAGAACAATTTGATGACCTGACTATAAAAAAAATGATGAAAATACTTGCCTACAAAGCCGCCAATACAAAATTGTATTTTAAAGAAATAATGGATGAATTTGAAAAAACGCTGCTGCAGGCATTATTGGAGAGATATGATTACAATAAACTAAAGATGTCTTTGGGTGTGCATATGCACAGGAATACCATTACCAAAAAGATGGACAAGTTAAAGATTAAAGATAAAGAAAAAAAGGTGAAATCGAAATAATCGGTATCCGTATCTGGCAGCAGAAAAGGCAGTAGGCAGTAGGCAGTATGCAGTAAGCTTGTTTGTGATTTTGGTCATGGTAATGTGGATTTTTTTTGTTTTGGTCATGAGGTTGACAAGAAAGAAATTATTGGTATAATTATAACTCCGAATCTGTGCTGGGAAGTCGTCTAACGGCAGGACATATGACTCTGGATCATAGAATTGGGGTTCGAATCCCTGCTTCCCAGCCATTTTTTTCCGGGTGGCGCTATCGTCTAGGGGTTAGGACGGGTGGTTCTCAGCCATCAAACCGGGGTTCGAATCCCCGTAGCGCTACCATCTTCTTTTTCCTTCCCCAACGTTTCCTCTTTAATCCAGTACTGTGTTCAAACGTTGAAATTTTTTATTATTAGATGGAGGTCTTCTGGCCCCGGTGCCCTATCAAAAAGCGCCTATTTAAATCCAACATGAAAACCCAATGTTTCTATTATATCCCCAAACCATTTTTTTTCATCCCGGGTTACCTGGTAACCGGAGAATTCAGCATTTAGAATCATGTGCAATTGAGCATCTATCGGGATTTCAATAAACATTTCCGAATTTACTCGAGGTTCCAGCATGGAATAGCCGGTTCTTTCTTTTACATTATTTATGACAATAATCTTGGACAGGCTATTTGAGTATTGCCAATAAATGCAATTTGAATAGGTCTCCTGTTGGCACATGTAAGATAAATTGTCAGATACTAAAAAAACGATTTCACAAATCTCCCTATCAACAAAATAAAGCTCTACTAAGAATAATATTAAATTGGGGGGGATTGTTTTATTTATCGATGATTCAAGAAATTGTTGATATAGGGATTGAAATATCGATTTCACACCAGGTCTTAACGCCTCCTGGTTCATGTTGATTACAAGAAGCATAGGGACTCCTCTATCTTTTTTCTTTTTTCAATATTAGCGTTTATGGGGCAGGAAGGACCGTGTTTCAACACCTCTAGGGTTGACTGCTGAAAGTTGAAACACGGTCCATACGCCATTGGTCATATTATGAAAAACAGGGTTATTCAAATTTCGGCTCGATTTTAACAGTAATATACTTCTTCATCCTTGCTTGCTGCCCTCTTTCTTTAAATATAAATACAAGCCGGTACTCCCCGAAAAAACCGGGACCCGGCAGCCAATAGTATTTCCTGTTTTTGATATCCAGGGTTGAACCGATGGGTAAAGGGTCGAGGCGATTTCCACTAATCATGTACCCGCCGATTAATCTCCTGGTGCCGGAAAGATCGATCACCAACCGTTCCAACTCCTTAATGGTAATATTAAAGATTCCTTTTTCAGCCCGTTTACCCCTTTCAGGGGGATTGTCCTTCCTGAACCCCCTGGTGATGCCAATGGGCTCCATGTCGTCTACCGGGATATCCACCAGTTGGGACACATGAAAATACCGCTGTGGATACGGATGAAGAAGGGTTTTATGATGATTCGCTGCCTGTGGTGCTGCCCTCTCATCCCCGGTATTGTCAATGGTGAAATACCGGCTGCCGATGCCGTCGGTTCTCCCTTCATTATCTGTGGCGGTCCAGTATATGGTATGCACACCATCCGCATATCCCGTGGTGTCAAAATAAAAATAACCCACGGCACCGTCACTGTTGGCTAAATCCGGGAAGAGTTCCGCAATATCCTTCCGGTAATTATTGTAATGGGGACGCCCCACAGGGACGCTGTCTACATAGACGTTGATGGTAGAGCCGTCCGTGGGGATGTGTTTGGGCTGAGGTGTTAATGCCCATCCCCAATTGATGTATGAGCTTCCCGAGGCAGTACCCCCCTGTGCCGGGGCATCGATGGCCCCGAAGGGTTTGACTGCATTGGCATTATCACATATAATGGTTTTGCTTCCTAATGTGGTTTGATATCCTTCCTTGTCTGTGGCAATGGCATGGATTCTATAGGTCCCATTACCGCCATTGGGCAGGAAATTGGTCAGCATCATATATCCCCAGCCAGCTTTGTAATTATTGGGGTAGTCGGGATAGGCTTGCTCCACATCGGGACGCGCCCCTTCAACCTGTACGGCATCACCGATATACGTCAGGCTGCCAGTCTCGCCGCGCCATATTTGTACTTTCTCTACCTCGACGTCATCCAATACCCAGCCTGTAACCGGCACACTGCTTCTCACCGTGCTGTTGTGTTCCGGTGTATCGAAACTACCGAAAGGCGGCGACGAAGTTCCCGGGCTGTATACATTCAAGTTGACGTCAATGGTCTGGGGAGTGGTGGGGTCATAGTCATCGCTAACGGTTATTGTCCCGGTGTATTGACCGGGGTGTTTTTGACAAGCAAGCACCCTTGCAGTTACAGTTGCGGGGGTTGCTCCATAAAAGGGAGTACAAACCAGCCAATCCATATTATCCGTGATGTTCCATTCAAAGCTTGAAGTTCCGCTCATATTCACGGCAAACGTCTGGGGTTCGGGATTATGGCCCTGGATCATCCCGAAATTTAATTGTGTCCGGTTAACCACAGCTCCTTCTCCCATTGGTCCCATGACGCGACTGGTGGTAGAGGAAATCACCAAGCCGACGGATACACTGACCACCAGTAAACATAATAATAAACCTTTCAATTTGCTCATCTTTTTACTCCTTATAATTTTTTATTTTTGGAAAGTATACCAGAAAATAGATGCAAGGGCTATAACAAATGTTTCAAAATATATAACAAATGATTCAACGTATCATTGCCCTAACTTCCAGGTAACATTTTTCTGTATTTACGTGAGATTTGCTGTTAAATAAGGGTTTGGGCAGGCGGAAAGAAGGAGTAAATATTTTTCACCGGATTTTTTCATTTTTTTTGTTGACATTTTTTATGAATTATTGCATACTTTTATCTTAAGAACATAAGGTAATGAATGGGGCAATGGAAAGACACAGACGGTTGACAATAAAAAACAACAATATAATAACCTTTAACAACATTACACATTTAGGAGGTGTGAGATGACTGATAAAGTACAAATCATGGGCAGCCCGTTAGGGATGTATTCGCTGCTCAGGGAGCCTTACATCATTTCGATATTGAGAGATGACGGCTCATTGGATGAAGAGAAACTAACCCAATTGGTTGCGCGCATTGCTAAAATGGGTGCCAATGCGCTGCGGGATTTTTTCTGGATTGATACGGAAGAGGCGTACCAAAAAATTTCACCATTCTGGCCTGATGGGGGGTCCTACAGGTTTAACGACAGGTATTTCCAGCACCAACGGGTGATCGCAGAGACCTGCAATCAATGTAATATGCGGTATTATCTCAGTATATTCGATCACTGCGGAGTAAAGATATCGAAAAAAGCAGAAGTGGGTAGATTTAACCCGTGGCGTTCCTTTAGCAATTTCTTTTATGGAAAGGATGCCAAAGAGCTGCGCCATCAATTTATCGACCGGCTGCTGGCTGCTTTTGCCGGCCGTGATGTCGGCATCGAGCTTTGTAATGAACCGGATAAAGGGCATGGTGATTTCCTGGCGGATACGTTTATTTATATATTCAAAAAAGGCTTTGACCCGCAGAAGATCATCCTGGGCATCGATTACCATTTGAAAGAGAAAGACAGGGATTATGGTAATGATTACCGGGATATGCGGAAAAAGGTAGCCGCCGAACTCGGAGGTAATTGGGAACAAGACCTTAAATCAGTATGTATTTCCCCGGTACATAATGCGTCAGAAGAGCAAATCAATGATTTATGGGGGCCTAATGTAGGACCTGGGGGTACACGGAGAATCTTATATTCGATGGATGGCGTAAGAAAATTTAAAATGAACGATGAGACAAAGGACCATAGGCCCGATAAGGCTTACATGCATTTTATCGCCAAAAAGGTCCTGAAAACAAAAACAGAGGCCCGGGAAAAAGACAAGGTCCATTTTGAGGTTGTGTTCGGGAAAGATAAAAATGAGCCGCTGGATTCGATTGCGGGTGTTTCCGAGGCATACAAGGAAATCTGGGGGCATTACCCGGGGAATTATGGGAAAGACACGTGTGGACCATCCCCGTACAGGACTTATGTTACCCATGGGTATCGTGGGCTCCTGGGGCGTGAGCCGGATGCAGGCGGAATGCAGGGTTACGTGGATTTCTTGAAAGGCGGCGGCGATATCCTGGAGTTTTGCCGGAGACTGGCTTCCAGTGATGAGTTCAAGAATAATCGCGCAAATCTTCCGCCGCAGGATTTAGCTTCCGGGCTTTACAAGGGAATCCTGGGACGCGAAGCCGATATGGGCGGTTTGAAGCATACCATTGGCGAGATTCACCACGGCCGCATCGCTGAGCGCGCAGAGGCGATGCTTGAAAGCGACGAGTTTGACAGCAAGTTCCTCTGAGCACCTCATTGTCCATAAGCTCGACACGTACAACATGCGCGCGTGTAAACGCGCCGTGCTGTCGTATATATTATTGTATTTCCTTACTGCAATATCGTGATTCCTTACTTTTAGAGGTCTCCTGTGGACGAATGTTTAACGCCTGACGGCGAGGGAGGGAAGAGAAGGGAGGAGGGGTAACATTTTTGTATATCTTTTTGAAATCGCTAGTTATAGGGAAGTGCGAATTGGTAGAAAGGTTACATATTTGCGGATTTACACACCCTTTTTAGTGTGATATATATTGCTATCTAGTTAAAATACGAAATTCCAATTGATTTTTTATACGCCTTGATAATTTTCTATAAAATCCGGAAGGCGGAAGCCTGCTGTAATTGACGACGCACCACGGATTTACATCGGTAACCTGTATATTGGACGTCGCAGTACATAATCCCCAAAAAGAAAAGAGAAATTAAGGATATAAATATCCTCATTTTGCCTTGAAGGAACGAGGAAAAAAATGAGTCAGTTAAATAAGGAGAATATCGAAGACATCCTGGCGTTAACCCCTATGCAGGAGGGGATGCTGTTTCATTATTTAAAGAATCCTGAAAGCGATTACTATTTTGAGCAATTATGCCTGGGGATATCCGGGCACCTGGATATTAACACATTTGAAAAAGCCTGGAACCTGGTTATTCAAACCAATGAGATGCTGCGTACCGTATTTCGCTGGGAAAAAATAGAAAATCCAATCCAGGTTATTTTAAAAGAGCACCGACTTCAACCGGGGTATTATGACTTTTCAGACCGGGAAGACAGCGAAAAGGAAATCTATCTCCGGGAAATAAAGGTTAAAGATAGAAGCAGGACATTCGATTTAAAGGAAGTTCCTTTCCAGGTGATTTTATGTAAAAAGGAAGAAGAGAAATATGAGATGATTATCAGTAATCATCATATTTTATATGATGGCTGGAGTAATGGCATCATTTTGAGAGAATTTTTTAAAGCCTATCACGCTTGTTCCCGGGGGAGAAAATTAGTGAAACCGGTTAAGACCAAATTTAAAGACTTTATCGTATGGAATCAAGCCAGGGAGCATGAAAAGGAGGAGAAATTCTGGAGGGGTTATTTAGGGGGAGTTGATAGTCAAACCGTGTTTTCAATAAAGCAAAGAAGAAAAGGTAACGATATAACCGCAGCCGCTGCCAAGGATTATCCGGTCAAAATCACCTTTGCAGCGGATATGAAAAATGAATTGGAGGATTTTATTAAAGAGCATAGAATAACATTGGCATCTTTATTCTTCACTGCCTGGGGAATTTTATTGCAGAAATACAACAACAAAAACGATGTAATTTTTGGCAGCACCGTATCGGTGCGGCCAGCTGAAGTCCAAGGAATCGAAGAGATGGTGGGGTTGTGTATCAATACATTACCCCTGCGTATTCAAACGGGTGCCAATGAAAAAGTGGAGGATTTACTGCAGCGAATTGATCGAGTTCTGCAAAAGAGGGAAGCATTTAAGGCTGTTTCCCTGGTTGATATAAAAAAATACTGCGGCCTGGAGCACAACGAAGAACTCTTTGATTCCATTGTCGTCATAGAAAATTATCCGCTGGACAGTCGTCTTTTGATGGAAACCGGTAATATATCTATTGATTCCTATTCTATGATTGAGAGGACTCACTATGATTTAACGGTTACCATATCGATTGTTCCGGTAATAGAGGTGGCTTTTATTTACAATGAAGAGTTGTTCGAGGAAGAAATGATGGTCAGGTTGTCCCGTCATTTCCTGGGGATTGTAGAAGATATTGTGCTGAATCTCGGCAGCGAAATACCGGGAATAGAAATCATCTCTGAAACCGAGAAAAACGAAGTATTATATGAGTTTAATAATACGGATGCGGGTTATCCGGTGGATAAAATCGCGCAGCAGTTATTCGAGAAACAAGCCGCAAGGGTACCGCTCAATACTGCTGTAACAGAGATGACCCCGGGGGCAGGGGGGTTATCCAACCGATCCTTGAACTACAGGGAATTAAATGAAAAGTCGAACCGGTTGGCGCGCGTTTTAAGACAAAAGGGGGTTATGCCCGGTATTATTGTAGGAATTATGGTGGAACGATCGATTGAAATGGTGGCCGGTATAATGGCAATTTTAAAAGCCGGAGGTGCTTATTTACCAATAGCCCCTGAATATCCGCTGGAAAGAATAACATATATGCTGGCTGAAAGTGGAGCGAAATGGCTGCTCACCCATAGAGGTTTTGAAGAGAAATTCCCAGGGGAAACAGGATGTGAGATTATTACCCTGGATCAACCAGGTATATTCAAAGGAGATGGGTTTGATTTAGAGTGGTTGAATTCCCCCGGTGATCCCGTATACGTAATATACACATCCGGTTCTACCGGGAAGCCCAAAGGAACGATGATCGAACACCGGTCGCTGGTCAACCGGTTGAACTGGATGCAAAAGGCATACCCTTTAGAAGAGAAAGATGTTATTCTGCAAAAAACACCATTTATATTTGATGTGTCAGTGTGGGAACTCTTCTGGTGGTCGTTCCTGGGTGCTTCGCTTTGTATGTTAGGACAGGGGGAAGAAAAAAGCCCCGCCTCCATTATAGAAGCAGTGGAAGCAAATAAAGTAACCGTAATGCATTTTGTCCCTTCCATGTTGAATGCTTTCCTGGAGTTTCTTGAAAGTTTGCCGCCGCATCATGTGAACAAATTGACCGGATTACGCCTGGTATTTGCCAGTGGTGAAGCCCTGGCAGTGAATCATGTTGAACGATTTAATCAATTATTGAATAGAGTCATTAACACCAGGCTTATTAACTTGTATGGTCCCACTGAAGCCACTGTGGACGTGTCATATTTTAATTGTCCCACCGCTGGAATCCCGGGGAATATACCCATAGGTAAACCCATTGATAATATTAAGCTTTATATCGTTGACAGGGATTTGAATTTACAACCGGTGGGAATACCGGGAGAATTATGCATCAGTGGAGTTGGCCTGGCCAGGGGATACATCAATAAACCGGAATTAACCGCAGAAAAATTTATTGAGCTTTCGGAACAGGCAAGCTGGAGGTTATATAAGACCGGTGATCTGGTGCGGTGGTTGAAGGATGGGAACATTCAATTTTTAGGTCGAATGGACCACCAGGTAAAGATACGGGGATTTCGTATTGAACTGGGTGAAATAGAGAACCGTTTATTGAGTCATGAAGCTGTTAAAGAGGCTGTGGTTATTGCTGTGGTCTCAGGGGGAGGTGAGAACTACCTGCGTGCTTATATTGTGGCTGCAGGGGATGTCTCTACTGACCGGAAGCTTGACAGCGCGGAACTAAGAACATATTTATCGGGAACCTTACCCGATTATATGGTCCCTTCCTATTTTGTTCTTATTGAAAAAATACCCCTGACCCCTACGGGTAAGATAGACAGGAAAGCACTTCTTGAGTTTGACGTGAAATTTGAACATGAATATGCTGCACCTGGAAATGAACGGGAAGAATTACTGGTGAAAATATGGTCCGAGGTGCTGGCAGTGGAAGAATCCCGGATCGGCATCGATGATAATTTCTTTGCATTGGGTGGGCATTCATTAAGTGCGGTACGATTGGTTAGCAGGATACATAAGGCGTTTAATATAGAAATAGCAGTCACGGGAATATTTAAAGTCCCCACCATCCGGGAAATGTCCAGGCACCTGGATAGGGCTCCCACCAGCACTTATCAGGCAATAGAACCTTCGGAAGAAAAGGAATATTATTGTCTGTCATCGGCCCAGAGGCGCCAGTTTGTTCTGCAGCAAATGGATAAAGGCAGTACTGCCTACAATATGTGCGAGGTTATGGTTATAGAAGGAAAAGTAGAAGCGGATAAATTTAAAGGGATCATGGAAAAGCTGATAGACAGACATTACAGCCTCAGGACATCGTTTCATATGATAGGAGATGAACCGGTACAGAAGGTCCATGATGAAGTTGAATTTGAGATTAAGAATTTTTTAGCCACAGATGGGAGAAAACAGGAGACAAAGGAGATTCTCCAGGATAAGAAATTGCCAACTGCCAACTGCCAACTGCCAACTGATTTCGTTCGTCCCTTTGATTTATCCAAAGCGCCGCTGCTGCGCGTTGGCTTCGTCAAAGCGGGTAAATCAAAACATTTGCTGCTCTTCGACATGCATCATATTATTTCCGATGGTGTATCTATAGAGCTTTTATTAAGGGAATTTACCGCCCTTTATGCAGGGGAGGAATTACCTCTTTTAGAACTTCAATATAAAGATTATGCCCGGTGGCAGCAAAAGAATAAAGGAAGGGAATCGTTAATTAAGCAGCAGGAGTACTGGAAAGAGGAATTTTCCGGGGAAATACCGGTATTGGAATTGCCCACTGATTTTGTCAGGCCCGGGATTCAGAGTTTTGAAGGCAAACGCCTGGGCTTTGAAATAGCCGATGAGGAAACCCGGCGGTTAAAAGCGCTGGCATTGGAAGAGGGAACCACGTTGTTTGTGGTCTTGCTTTCCCTGGTTTATGTATTTTTATATAAGATAACCCGGCAGGAGGCAGTGGTGTTAGGAACGGTGGTTGCCGGACGCCGGCGTGCTGACCTGGAATCAATCATGGGGATGTTTGTCAATACGATGGCATTGGCTGCTTATCCCACCGGGACCAAATCCTTTAGCGGTCTTCTCGAAGAAGTGAATGGAAACGTATTGGCAGCCCTTGAGAACCAGGATTATCCCTTTGAAGAATTGCTGGATCAGCTGGGTCTTAAAAGGGACCCCGGGCGTCATCCGTTGTTTGATGTGGCATTTGCTCTCCAGGACCTGGATTCTTCTGAGATCCGGTTACCCGGGCTGAAGCTTTACCATTATGAGTATGAGACCTATACGTCGAAATTTGATTTACTCATCCAGGCTGTGGAGAGTGCAGGAAGAATCAAATTTATGGTAGAATACCGTACCCGTTTATTTAAAGAAGCCACCATTTATCGGTTTGTTAATTATTTCACAAGAATCGTTACCGCGGTGACAGCCAACCCGGGGGTTCAATTATCGGGGATAGAAGTCATCTCGGAGTTGGAACGGGCGAAAATATTGTACGATTTCAACAATACTGTTTCGGCTTATCCCCGGGATGAAATGATTCATCGATTATTCCAGGAAGAGGCGGAAAAACGCCCCGATAAAGTGGCTGTTGTGTTTGGAGACCAGGCACTTTCTTATGGAGAACTGGGCCGACGGTCCAACCGGTTGGGGGAATATTTGCAAGCCAAAGGTGTAGTCCCTGAAGCTTCAGTAGGAATTATGTCTGAGGTTTCCGTGGAGATGATTGTAGGTGTGCTGGGCATTCTCAAAGCAGGCGGCGCCTATTTGCCGATAAACCCCGATTACCCGCAAAAAAGGATCGATTATATATTGAAGGACAGTAGTGCTAAGGTTTTGTTGAGTGAGGTGAGTGAGGTGAGTAAGGTGAGTAAGGGAACTGAAGTGGTTACTCCCCCTACTCACCCGACTCACCTATGTTACATAGTCTACACTTCCGGTTCTACCGGCAGGCCCAAAGGTGTAATGGTGGAACACCGGAATGTCATTCGCCTGGTAAAGAACACCAACTATATTGCTTTCAATGAAGATGACCGCATATTGCAAACCGGCGCCTTGGAATTCGATGCCTCCACATTTGAAATATGGGGTGCATTATTAAATGGTCTGACCTTGTTTCTTATGGGCAGGGAAGATATCCTGACAACCGGGATGTTAAAAAAAGGCATCTCAGACTATGATATCACTACCATGTGGATGACATCTCCCTTGTTTAACCAGGTGGTAGGGAATGATCCCGGGATTTTCAGCGGTCTTCGAAATTTACTGGTAGGAGGAGATGTGTTGTCTCCGTCCCATATCAACCAGGTAAAGGGACGATTCCCTGGTTTAGCCATCATAAATGGTTACGGCCCCACTGAAAACACCACGTTTTCCACCACGTTTTCCATTGAAGAGGAATACAGCGAAAGGATTCCCATAGGGAAACCCATTGCCAATTCCAGTGCTTATATTGTGGACAGCATCGGTAAACCTCAGCCCATTGGTATTGTGGGGGAACTATGTGTTGGCGGTGATGGTGTATCCAGGGGATACTTGAATAACCCGGAATTAACCGCGGAGAAGTTTCTTTCTATTTCCTATAAGTCCTATAGGTCCTATAGGACCTATATTTCTAAAAAAATCTACAAAACCGGGGATTTGGCGCGTTGGTTGCCGGACGGGAACATCGAATTCCTGGGTCGCATGGACCAGCAGGTTAAGATCCGGGGATTTCGTGTTGAACCGCAGGAGATCGAAAGTTATCTATTGAAGCATGAAGGCATCAGCGACACGGTGGTGCTGGTTAAAGAGGGGGAAGACAGTGAAACCTATTTATGTGCATATTTCGTTTCCGGCAGTGAATTGAGCCCGGCATTGCTTCGGGGATTTTTATCCATAAGTTTACCCGGTTATATGATCCCTTCTTATTTTGTGCAATTGCAGGAAATACCCTTAACCCCCAACGGTAAAATAGACCGGAAAGCTTTGCCGGAACCTGTTATCGAAGCTGGTGTTGATCATGCAGCCCCAACCAATGAAATCGAGGCACGGTTGGTGGATATCTGGCATGAGGTGTTAGATACCTTCCCCTTCGCCATTGGCATCGATTATAATTTTTTTGAATTGGGGGGGCATTCGATAAAAGCCACCCTGTTGGCAGCAAAGATTCATAAAGCCTTTAATGTTAATGTATTACTTTTGGATATATTCACTTCCCCCACCATCCGGGGGTTGGCAGCCCTTATTAAAAAAGGCGCAGAAGATAAGTATATTTCAATCCCGCTGGTGGAAGCAAAAGACTATTATCCTTTATCCTCCGCGCAGAAACGAATATATGTTCTTCAGCAGATGGATGACCGGGGAATTGGCTACAACATCCCGTCGGTATGGATGTTGGCAGGCACCCTGGATACGGAGAAGTTGACAGATGTGTTTAAACGGTTAATCCAGAGGCATGAAAGTTTCAGAACCTCGTTTGGTGAGGTCAATGAAGGGCCGGTGCAGAGGGTCCATGATCACGTGAAATTTGAGATCGAATATTTTGATTTAGCCGCTAAGACACTTAACAGTGCGGTTAAAAGTGCGAAGGACAGCGAAGAGGAAAAAAACATCATTCTTGGCTTTGTTCGGCCTTTTGATTTATCAACAGCGCCCTTGCTGCGGGTAGGATTAATCGAAATCAGTAACCTGGAGCATCTCTTGATGGTGGACATGCATCATATTATATCGGACGGCACCTCTGTGGAACTATTGACCCGTGAATTTACGGCACTTTACAAAGGAAGTGAAAGTAAACAGGATTTACCGGTGATAAAACTCCGGTATAAAGATTACTCGGGATGGCATCCGCGGGATAAAGGGAGGGAATCGTTAAAAAAGCAGCGGGAGTACTGGTTAAAGGAGTTTGCCGGGGAGATACCCCTGTTAAACCTGCCCGCTGATTATCCAAGGCCTGGGATCCAGAGTTTTGAGGGACGCACCAGGGGGTTTTCCCTCAGCACTGCATCTACGGAAGCATTACGAAAGATTGGAGTGGAAGAAGGTGCCACATTGTTTATGGTATTATTGGCGGTAACTAATATATTTTTATCCAGGATGAGCGGCCAGGAAGATATTGTTATTGGCTCACCTATAGCAGGGCGTCGTCATGGGGAGCTGGAACCCATCATTGGTATGTTTGTCAACACGCTGGCGCTGCGGAATTTTCCTAAAGGAAACAAAACCGTGAAGGAGTTTTTAGCTGACCTCAAAAAACATGCCCTGTGGGCCTATGAAAACCAGGATTATCAATACGAAGACCTGGTGGAGGAAGTCAATGTTAACCGGGATGCCAGCCGGAACCCGCTGTTTGATACGGCTTTTTCATTACAACGTATAGATATTGGCCGGTGGCAGCTCCCGGGTTTGAGGATAGAAACCTACCCATTTGACAACGGTATCTCTAAATTTGACCTTACCTTTTTTAGCATCGAGTCAGAGCAAGACGTGTCATTCTTATTGGAATATTGTACCAAACTCTTTAAAGAGAACACGATTGATCGATTCATTAGCTATTATAAGAATGTTGTATCCGCTATTACTGCGGACCCGGGGAAGAAAATATCAGAAATCGAGGTCCTGTCGCCGGAAGAAAAGAAACAGGTCGTATATGAATTCAACGATACGGATGCAGGGTATTCGCGAGAGAAAACCCTGCAGGAACGTTTTGAAAAACAGGTGCAAAAGACACCGGATAATATAGCTGTAGTAGGCAGTAGGCAGTTGGCAGTTGGCAAGAAGAGAATGACTGTTGACTTCGTTCAATTAACTTACAAGGAATTAAATGCCAGGGCCAACAGACTGGCAGTGTTATTGAGGCAAAAAGGAATAAATAACCATATTAATCACTTTGCGGCTGTATTGATGGATCGCACGGTAGATATAGTGGTCGCCGTGATAGGGATTTTAAAAGCTGGCGGCGCCTATGTGCCGTTGGAGCCTTTTCTTCCTGGTACCCGCATATCCCACATCTTGACGTCGTTAAATGTGGGATATGTATTAACCCATTCGCGGCAACTTCGAAAGTTCGGTGAAATACTTTCGGAATTGCCTGACTTAAAGACCATTGTTTGCCTGGACGAAACCATTACCGGGGACATAAATAAAGAAGATAATCCTCCGCTGTTGTCCGGGGCAGGAGATATCGCTTATGTTATTTTTACCTCCGGTTCTACGGGTACGCCCAAGGGTGTGGTGGTCAGGCATAGGCCTGTCATCAACCTGATCGAATGGGTAAATAAGGGCTTCGATGTAGGCAGTTGGGATAAGCAGTTGTTTGTCACCTCATTGGGTTTTGACCTGTCTGTATACGATATTTTTGGAATTTTAGCTGCGGGTGCCTCTATTCGGGTGGTACCTGCTGATGATATTAAGAACCCGACGCGGTTATTGGAAATCATATTTAGGGAAGGGATTACTTTTTGGGATTCCGCGCCGGCTGCGCTGCAGCAGTTGGTGGCTTTTTTCCCGGAAGCCCGCGGCAAAAAAAATACAAGTAGTTTAAGGTTGGTGTTTTTAAGTGGTGATTGGGTGCCCCTCACATTGCCCGATGCATTGAAAGAGACCTTTGCCGGGGTAGAAGTGATTGCATTGGGAGGAGCCACCGAAGCCACGGTCTGGTCCAATTATTTCCCGGTGGGGGACATTTCACCTCATTGGGTTAGTATTCCCTATGGAAAACCCATTCAAAACGCTGCTTACTACATACTGGACCGGTATGGAAATGTATGTCCCATTGGTGTACCCGGGGATTTGTACATTGGTGGAGAATGCCTGGCCTCGGGGTACATCAACGACTTGGAATTAACCGCCGGTAAATTTGTTGATAATCCCTTTACCCCCGGGACCCTGATGTATAAAACCGGTGACCTGACCCGGTGGTTCGCAGACGGGAACATGGAATTCCTGGGAAGAAACGACAACCAGGTCAAGATAAGGGGTTACCGGATCGAATTGGGAGAAATCGAGAGCCAGTTGTTAAATTACCACGCTGTAAAGGAAACCGTGGTGGCAGCATTGGGAACTGCCGGGGCTGACGGTACAAAAGCCGATGACCGGCGGCTGGTGGCCTATGTGGTGCCTGACCCCCTTTATGCCTACCCGGTACTCCAATTGCTGAGAATGGAACGAAATGGGGTGCTTAGCCATCGACAGCAGTATGAATTGCCCAACGGCATGACACTCTTTTACCTGAACCGAAATGAAACAGATTTTATGTACGGTGAAATCTTCGAAGAACAGGCTTATTTGAAACATGGCATTACATTGGAAGATGGGGCATGTGTATTTGATATTGGTGCCAATATCGGTCTATTTTCACTTTTTGTGCACCAGGAATGCCAGGATGCTGAGATTTATGCGTTTGAGCCCATCCCGCCGGTTTGTGAATTGCTGGAACTCAATACATCGATTTATGGAGTTAATGCAAAGATTTTCCCGTGCGGTCTTGGTGGGGAAGAAGGGGAAGTGGATTTTACTTATTACCCTCATTTGTCTATTCTTTCCGGCCGTTTTGCCAAACTCGAGGAAGAGAAAGAAGCGGTAAAAACCTACATCTTTAACCGGGAATTCCAGGATCACAACCGTGGGAGCCTGTCGGAAGCCCAGGTCAATGAGCTGCTGGAAGACCGGTTATCCGGCACAACATGCACACGACCCCTGAAAACCATCTCGCAAATCATCCGGGAAAATGAAATCGAGAAGATAGATTTGCTAAAAATCAACGTGGAAAAGAGTGAAGGAGATGTGCTTAAGGGAATTGAAGAGAGCCATTGGCCCCGGATTCGGCAGTTGGCCGTGGAAGTCCATGATGTAGGCGGGAAACTGGAAGAGATCGCTGCTCTACTGGAAAGTCACCGGTATGACGTAACCGTGGAACAAGAGGAGGTACTGGGGGATACGAAGTTTTACCATGTTTTTGCCGTATTGGAAGAGAAAGCAAGGAACCGGGAAAGTAAAGAAAAGACAATGAGCATGGTAATGAACGCGGAGCAACTGACCGCGAATATGAAGAAATTTTTGCAAGAGAAGTTACCCGAATACATGGTGCCGCAGGCGTTTGTCTTGTTGGACCGTTTACCCTTAACCCCCAATGGTAAAGTGGACCGGAAGGCGCTGCCGGAACCGGTCATTGAAGCCGGTGCGGAATATTCTGCACCTACTGATGAATTTGAAACCCGGTTGGCGGATATTTGGGCAGATGTGCTGGGGAAACAAACGCCCATTGGCATCGCTGATAACTTTTTCGATCTGGGTGGTCATTCCTTAAATGCCACCACCCTGGTATCCAGGATCCACAAAGCCTTCAATGTGAAGATCGCATTGGCAGAAATATTTCGTTTGCCTGACATCCGGGCACAGGCCGGGTACATCAGGGCGGCAGCAGAAGATCGCTATGTTTCTATAAAAAAAATCGAAAAAAAGGAATATTATTGTCTGTCTTCGGCCCAGAAGCGGTTGTACCTGCTGTACCGGATGGACCCCGGGACTAGCGGTTATAATATGCCAGCTGTCATGACCCTTGAAGGAGAGATTAAGCAGCAGGATTTGGAAAGGGTTTTCCAGCAATTGATTGCCCGGCATGAGAGCCTGAGAACGTCGTTTCATATGGTGGAGGATGAACCGGTGCAGAGGGTCCATGATGAAGTAGAATTTGAGATTGAGCAACACACCCCGGCCCTGACGGGCCACCCCTCTCAAGAGGGGATTTCTTTAGTTTACAGGAATCCCCTCCCTGGAGT
>JABAOH010001119.1_pt3 | contig 22656 bp, 25 predicted proteins | sample 7062181 | NCBI WGS metagenome assembly JABAOH01 (sample SAMN14538630, study PRJNA623070) | marine sediment metagenome | biome: marine biome [ENVO:00000428]; feature: marine pelagic biome [ENVO:01000023]; material: deep marine sediment [ENVO:00002113]; isolation source: pool of 5 deep marine... | reverse complement strand
CCGGTGGCAATGCGATCTTCGTGCCTCCGCCGCTGAGGACCGTATCCGAGTTCGGGCGTCACAGAGACCTTCCTTCTGAACAGAGGAAGAAGCGGTTGGGAGGGGAGCAATACAAACTGGCCTCACGAGTGGCGCTCGTCACTCCCAAGGTGGTCTGGGATGCCATTCTGACAGGAGATCCCTATCCGGTGAGAGCGGGACTGCTGTGCGGCACCAATCCTGTTGTAACAAGGGCGAATGCCACAGAGGTATATGAGGCGCTGAAGAAGCTGGACTTCCTCGCCGTCATCGATTTCTTCCTCACCCCTACGGCCGAACTGGCCGACGTCTTTCTGCCCGCTGCCACCTGGCTTGAGCAAAACTACGTTGGGGACTTCTGGAAGAGACATGGTTATGTGGTGGCGAGACAGAAGGTGGTGGAGATAGGAGAGTGTTGGCAGGATCACAAGATCTTTCAAGAGTTGGGCAAGAGGATGGGGCAGCAGGCAGACTGGTGGGACACGGTGGAGGATGCTCTTGACTACGTGCTGGAACCATCGGGGTTGACCTGGCAGGAATTCAAGGAGATGGGATATCTCAAGGGTGACATGAAGTATCGTAAATACGAGGAGAAGGGGTTTTCTACCCCCACTGGGAAAGTGGAGCTCTACTCTACGCTCCTGGAGAAATGGGGATATGATCCGCTACCCTGCTACAGAGAGATTCCCGAGAGCCCGGTTTCCCGGCCCGATCTCGCGGACCGCTATCCTTACATCCTCAACGCAGGCTTACGGACCCCTGTCTTCTTCCATTCGGAGCACCGTATGATTCCATGGCTGAGAGAGATCAGACCCGATCCTATCGTGGAGGTCCACCCTGAGACGGCAAGAAGACATGGGATTGAGGAGGGGCAGTGGGTTTACATAGAGAATACAAGGGGACGGATGAAGCAGCGGGCCAGATTGAACAAGGGTATTGATCCCAGGGTCGTTGTGGCTGAGCACGGGTGGTGGTTTCCGGAGGTGAAGGATCCAGGTCATGGCTGGGACATCGCCAATGTGAACCTGCTTACCGATAACGATCCAGCAGGTCTTGATCCTGCCATGGGTTCTACGAACCTGAGGGTGCTGTTATGCACGATATCGCCCTGTGGAGACCAATAGGAGAGGATAGAATGAACCGGGTCTCGTTGATCGTCTCTCAAAGGGACTGCATGGGTTGCCATGCGTGCGAGGTTGCATGCAAGCAGGAACACGAGCTCGACGTGGGGCCTAGGCTGATAAGGATAATCGAGAGGTCTCCCGTCTTTGTCCCTATCTATTGCCATCATTGCTCAAGGCCTCCATGTAGGGACTCATGCCCGGTAGAAGCCATCTCAAGGGATGAGAGAGGCATTGTACACGTTGATGAAGAGCTATGCATCGGCTGCAAGGCATGCATTGAGGCATGCCCGTTTGGGGCCATGCAGTTCGAAGAGCAGAGGGAAGTGGCTGTGAAGTGCGACCTCTGCTACCGAAGGCTGAAAAGCGGTCAAGAACCAGCGTGTAGCATGGCCTGTCCCACTCGATGTATATCTTGGGGTGACATGAAGGCGATTTCTCAGGAGATGGATCACAGGTTGTTGCAGAAGCAAGATCAGTCTGCATGAGGCAGGGGGTGAACTGGAGCAACTGCTGGAGGTCGGCAGAGAAACACTACATATTGTGTGGGCGAGTCTGGGTTGCTGCTGATGACTCAGAATCCGTTGGCGATGATACTCCGTGTGGGTTCGAATGGCACCCAGCCTACTTGGCACAATACGTAGGCGAATAATCCTGCGAGGGACCCACATGTCGTGGTTGCGGTGCTTCCGGGTAGGAAGAACCGCTTTCTTTTTCTTCGAAAGCTACTGCGGGCTCTTGAGGCACGGGGCAGTGTACAGATTCTTGGGCGCTTGCACTGTTTAGCAAAGACACCGAGACAGCAATGCTGCAAGACCGCTTCTACCTCGGGGAGGTTCAGTACAAGGGAGCGTGGTTTGAAGGACACTGCGAGCCGATAGTAAGTGAGGGCCTTCTCAACCGCGCTCGGGAGGTACGTAGGAGGCGGCGGAGCGGCATCGGCATGAAGGCTCGCAAGGGCAGCCGCGAGTATCCCTTGTCCGGGCTGGCGCGGTGCGCCCGAGGCGGGTGGCCGATGCGTGGGCGCTTCTCCTCGGGGAAGCGGTACTACCGAGACCGGCGCGAGGGGTCCGATCGTGGCGATGTAGCCTCGGGCAGAGTTCGCCCCGCTCTTCGACTTGGCGGCACAAATCTGGCGGGGGACACTTTTCGCACTGAGGAATATGACGCCAGAACGCGACACGACTCCCGTCGCTCCCGCTAAGTATGGAGAGAGGCTGCCATGGCAGCCCCTCTCTTCTTCTTTCGCGCATGTGCGCCACCGTTGACTTTGAGAGTGAGCGTGTTCAGTCTGAGGGTGCGGTCAACGCAGAGGCAGACATGCGGCATTGTCAGGCGGTATTCTGCGGACGGCGAAGACGCAGTCGGTGTTCTTTTCCGGCAAGCACGCGCGCCGACGGGACTGCTCCACTAGAGTCACGGGCCTTTGCTTCTGACACCGGTCAGTTCTTACAGGACGACTTGTGCTTTGGAATGCCGTTTGAGCTTGCGTCGCCTTGACCTGCGGTTTTCCCCCTCCTGAGCTCATTGTGCTTGAACTACCGTACGTGTCCAGTTCTAGGGATTCACCACACAGATTGTGTTTTCACTGATAGGGGAATTGGCTCTGCTTCACTCCGAGTTGCTAACCAGCGCAAGTGCCCAGCTGTAGATGTCCTCAACGAGCCATGTGGTGTAGTCGTAATCATAGGCACTGGGAACATGCAAACTGCAGCTACCTTGGGGATTCTCAAGTGAGTCATCAAGACAAACATTGAGCGTGCCAGGATTAGAGTTTGGAAGGCAAACCCTACAGGCAACCGAGTTGCCTGCGGGATTAACAGTTTGCAGGGTGTTGTGGAGGTTCCAGTAGTGGAGTCCAGCATGCGACGAAGCATCGTTGTTGTTCCAAACCAGATAGACAGGTGTGTCAACCTCGCCTCGCTGCACAGAATGATAGGGCTCGTCCCAGCCAAAAGTGAAACCAATCCGGGACGCCAAGACTTCCATGCACGTGGTTCTGTAGGGATCAGGACACCAGGGGGCGTCATGAGGGTCTGGCTCAGGACAACAACAAGGATAGTTGGAGTGATCGGTGCCAAAGACGTTGCTTCCATCTAGACAGGCATCTCCTATTGCGCCGAGGTCTACTGCCATGGAATCCATTATTATCCCTGCCACATTGTCTTGATCCTTACCTATATAGAAGGAGCCCGCGGCCCCAGCAGAACCACCGTAGGTAATGGTTCTGCCGGTGTTGAAGTTGTGCTGAACATAATCCACTGCGTCCATGGCTGCCAAGTAGCCATAGCGGCAAAAACCATCAACGTCGTCACATTCACCTCTTCCGTGATAGAGATCGTGGGAACAGTAACTGACAGCCAGGATTCTGAACTCGCCATTTTCCCTGAATCTCTTGGTGACTCCGTTGGCAAACTCTTGACTCACGCTTGTCCGGAAAAGCCAGCCATAGTTGAGTGTCTCATTAAGGAGTCCCACTGCATTCTGATGAGGAAAATAGACGCGATTGTTGTTGACGTCGTAATACCAGAATCCCACTCCACCACCTAAGAACTTAGCAAACAAGTGTTTGGGAGTCGTGTCATCAGGGCTACTATCCAAGACGATGAATTGATGATTGCCCTGGGCACCGCAAGGATAACGAGAGTTCTCATAGATTCGATAGTAGTAGCCAGGCACAAGAGTTATGCCTGAAATCGATTTGCTGTCGGTCCAGCCTTCTTCAACCAAGGTGATTTCTCCAGGCGGCGATTCCGGCCTGCAGGCCAAGCGGAATGACTCTTCCATTTCTTGGTCGGCAACGACTGGATCTATAGGGTACGAATAGATCGATGTGATGTAGACACCCTCGACCAAAGGCGGGCCGTATAGGGGGTTGACGAGCCATTCACGGTACTCCAGGAGCAACTCAGCGCTGGGGTAGTTCTCGCCTTCAACACCAATCCTGTGCAGGGCTAACTGAATCCAGATCTCAATCTCTGGATTGGCGGATTCGATCCAATCGACCCATCTTGCCACTTCGGCTCTCCACTCAGGCCCCGGCGGATAGTGCATTTGAGAGAGAATCGGACCATAGGCTCCTGTATCTGGATTGTTGGGATTGTTGTATTCATCGGCAGCCTGGATAAGCCAGGCGTCACCATAAGGGGCCAACAACTCAACTACAGCACCTGGGTTGTCCCAACCAAAGCCTCTTTCTAGGGCCTCCAGATGAAGCTGTTCGGTGCTGTAGCTGATCATCAGTTTCTTGCCGGCGCTATCGGCGATCTCACGGGCTTCCTGCGTTGCCCACGGCAGATTGTACTTCTCCTCATCCGGCACACCGCCAAGACGCTCCGGGTCATAAGCTAGATAGTCATATGCCAGCCCATCACGAACCGAGTTTGACGTTCTTGTCCTGAGACACTCATGATGATTACAGACCTGGGCCTTATCCCAACCTTCAAGTTGGGGAAAATACTCCAAGGCATCAGTATAGGTTGTCGCAGCTGCCAGGCCCGCATAGCCATCTTGGGCAAGGCTCAGCAATTCTGGACCAGTGGAATCATCGAAATCTGGCCAGGTTATCAAGACGGATCCCAAACGACTTAACGAGCAATCTGTCCAAGGGCCAGAATGCCCGGATTTTAGTACGAGTGGCAGGTAGACGCTGTGGTCTGCACCTTGGTTGTTGAAATCGACTCTCGCCCCATAAGAAATCGCTTCGTCACCCGACACAAGAGCGAGAGTCAAGAACAGAAGAAGAAGACTACTGACGACGTTTTTTCTCTTGGATTCTCTTCCACTAGCAAGCTTCATCTCTGGCACATTGTCCTCGTCACTGCCCGCAGGCGATTTCAATTGCGCTCTGAAGTCTGGCTAACGATTGGCGATAGTACTCATTATCTTGCGGGTCTGTCGAGCAGATGAAGCCCGGAGAGGGCGATGGAGGACACGGCATGCAAGGCTGTGATGGCATGACCCAAACGCCATCAACGCCGGCGCTTATGAGCGCCTCTCGGAATTCCAGTATGTATTCTGCAGGTTGGGGAGGCAGGCATTCGTCTTGAATCGGATCTACTACGCCAATACCCAGCTGCGTCCAGACTTCGGTGCTGGGGTTAGCCGCCTTTATCCAGGAAACCCACTGGGTCACCCAGTTTCTGAGATCGTCCATGGAATAGGGATTGCCATTATCATCGTAGCCCCGATCGACCCAGGGCTGGTATTTGCCGAGCTGCACGATCCAGATGTCCACATGAGGAGCCACTTGAGCGATGAGAGTCGCTAGCAGCTCATTACTTGGCTGGCTCTCACCCTCGGGTGTGGACAAGTACTCATAGTCTCGAACCGCTGGTGCGTAGATCAGGCATTTTCCGGCCTCTTCCGCCAGAGCCTCGGCCTGAGGCACCCAATAGACCGGATCCAAGGCCTCTTCACCAGCCTGATGAGGGCTCTCCGGCCCGTAGGCAAAACACTCATACATACTCTCCATGCCAAATGAGGTTGCCGCCCAGTGTATGGTCGTCAGCGTATCATAAGTTCCTCTCATGAACGAACGCGTCCAACCAGGAAGTCTGCCAAACCATTCGTCCTTGACTTCTTCTGAGGGCGCGCCCGTACCGGTCATCCCTCTGACTCCTAACTGGTCATTGGCATGAATCAAGACGTCTGCAGGGGTAATCCAGTCAGCTGAATCACCGTGTATGAGCATGGTGCCGAAGCTGCTCTCATCGCACCCTGTCCATCCTGTGGAGCCCGAGTGTAATACCAGAGGTAGATAGCAAAAATCCGTGGGGGTGAAGGTGGGCACCGCCAAGGCTCGGTAGGCGTCTGAGGGACTGGTGGACAGCGGCCAGACCGTTAGTATGAGGACGGCGATCGCACAAACCATCAGGAAGGGCATGAATGGCCACTTCATATTCAATCCGCCTCTATTCCTGGGCATGGCAATATTACTATACCGTACTAAATCCTATTATGCCATCTTATATCATATTGGGCGCGATTCCGACAAGTGACTCAATAGGATGATCGCTGCTAGCAAGCCGGCAAAACGCAACGGCCATCCCGCGCGAGGGATAGTCAGCGCTTCGGGTTTGCTGACCGGCAAATTCTGTCTTGACCTGTACATCAGGTTAGGGAGCTCCGACCTGGGCGTATCAAGTGGCTCTGAATAGTGGCTTCGCTCGGTTTGTCCGGTTGCTGCGGCTCATAAGGCCGTGCGGCGCAACGAAGCGCTCGGAGTCTACGCGAGTAACGAGGAGTCGGCCCTATTTCTAGGAGCCATCACCTTCCGTCGTTCTAGCCAGGAAGATTACCGAATGCTCCAAGACGGTCGGTGTCTTGATCTGATGGAGGGGACGCAGAAGGCTTTGTCCGGCATTGGGTACCCGCCACTTACCAGTGTGGCAGGCGTCCCCAGGGCGCGATGAAGTCTATAGAAGCCGCTAGAACTCTCTGAAGGTATCATAATAGAGGAGCTTGGCTTCTGTCTATAGTCCATTGGTACTATTACCTCGCGCGCCACCACAGGGCAGGTCTGTGACCGCCACCGGGCGAACAGTGAGCCGGTGAATCGTCCACACCCGATCAAGTCATGAAGAGCTACGAGCCTTCGGTCCCATGTAGGCAACCATGGCCACATGGCGGCCTGCCGCTACGATTCGGCGCTATGTCAGCGGCGCAGGCTCCTTGGGCGACCTGAACCGGATCTTAACCATTCGCATCGGGCAGGGACCTTGACAGCAGCTCGGGTATGGTGTATAATGGGAGTGCGCGGCAGGGAAGGGGGTACGGACGCGCGAAAACGCCTGCGATTAGAGGCACTAGGGATATAGGTATTGAGTTTTATCTCGTGACGTATCCATATCGGCGGCGTTGAACTGAGGGCTGTTGATTGGTCACTTGGCCCTCAGGGAGCCAATAGTGAAACCGGCCGAGTCTAGGCCGGTTTTTGCTTTAGTTATCAAAAGAAACCGGTCTCGGTAGTAGTAGCAGGACCGAGACCGGGCACTTAGGGCGGTCGACACCCCTCGTGCATTTCTATTATAAAGGAAGTGCTTGCGGGGCGCAAGTGCCTGCCCTGATGTGTTTGGAAAGGAGGTGACGAGGAGAGGCTGATTACCCAAGTAGGAAGGCGAAGTCTATTCGTGGCGGTGGATGACGTTCCCCGAACGAAATCCGGTCGCCGAACCTCGGTGGAGATTGGGAGGAGATGATCGTGAGAAATAGAGCAAAGATTAGCATTCTCGTTGTGTTGGCTTTGCTCGTCGTGAGCGTGGCGGCCGCGGCGCAGCCCGTGACCGGCAACGATGCATGCAGGCCGTGTGGGGAGCCGTGTGACCCCCCGTGCCCCCCGCCGTGTGACCCGTGCCCCCCGCCACCGTGCGCTGAGGGGTGCACGCCGGGCTTCTGGAAGCAGGAGCAACACTTCTATGCCTGGCCGACCGCACTGTGCGTGGCGGATGACGGAGATTGGAAGTTCCCCATGCCAGACTGGAAATGCGACACGTGGCTGGATCTCGGATTTGAGCCCTGGAACTTCTTGGTCCAAGGTGTGTACGCGATTCCAGAGTGCCTGCTTACTGACGGCGATCTGGACTTGAACGGCGACGGGGAACCCGATTCACTGCTCGACGCGCTGAACTACGAGGGTGGCCAGGGCGTCGACGGGAAGGTGCGCAACCTGCTGCGGGCGGCAGTGGCCAGCCTGCTAAACGGTGCTACCATGGGGCACCAGCCTCCGTACGCCAACATTCGCAAAGTGAACAACGCGCTTGCCCTGGCTTGCGACACCGGTAACACGTGTCTGCTGGAGTACTGGTACGGGGACTTTGACGACAAGAACAACCAGTACTGCGTGTTCAGTCCCGACGCTGTATGCGTGCCGCCGTGCGGGCCACCGTGTGAGCCGCCGTGTGGCCCGACGTGTAGGCCGCCGTGCCCGCCGCCACCGTGCGGCGAGGGATGCACCCCCGGCTTCTGGAAGCAGGAGCAGCACTTCTACGCCTGGGAGGGGTCGGGGTATTCGCCGGACACCTTGCTCGGGGATGTATTCGAGCTTGATTGTCTCGAGGGCCGATTTGGCTCCGATACGCTGCTCGAAGCGCTGGGTTACAAGGGTGGCAAGGGTTTCAGGGGGAAGGCGCGGATACTGCTGCGTGCAGCGGTGGCGAGCTTGCTCAACGGCGCGACCATGGACCATCGGCCTCCATCGGAGACCGTTGGGTTGGTGAACGACGCGATTGCCCTGGCTTGCGATACCGGCAATAAGTGCCTGCTGAAATACTGGTACAGGGAGTTTGACGCGAGAAACAACCAGTACTGCGTATTCAGCCCTGACGGATGCGCGCCGTGCGACGCGCCGTGTGAGCCACCACCGTGCGGTTAGGCATTAGCCGGCGCGCGCGAGTGAAGCCGCCGCCGTGCGGTGAGGGATCCACGCCGGGCTTGTGAAACAGGGCAGGTTGTCGGGAAGAGCGGCGTTTGTGCACGCGCCAGTATGGGACATTCGTGGGCGGCGAGCTGCGCAGGCTTGGGAATGTGCGGTTGAGGCTATAGCCGACACTGGTTTGGCAAGACTGCCTGCTCCTCTCTAGATCGCGGAGGGGAGCCGGGGCGGAGCCATACTGACAGATCTGTGCTGTCGGCGTGGGAGCTCGGTTAATGAGCATAAGTTGACATCTTGAGCAAGGAGGTTTGATTCTGACGTCAATCNNGGGGCGGAGCCATACTGACAGATCTGTGCTGTCGGCGTGCGTGCTCGGTTAATTGGCATAGGTTGACATCTTGATCGGTTACACATAGTGAGCAAGGGGGTTTGATTCTGAGCGCAATCTGAAACAGGCTCATCTAGAAAGACGAAGAGGTTCCTAGAATCGCACGGCGCGGTGCTTGCCCATCTGGTCTCGCATTTAGGGGGGAGTGGGATAGGCGGAGAGCACCGACCGTTCGGTTTGACGTGAGGGACTGTGTTGGTTGCTCTAGCTGCGACGACGATGAGATCCCGGAGGCGATGAACTGAGGACTGCGGGGTGGTCACTTGGTCCTCAGGGAGCCAGTAGTGAAACCGGCCAGGGATGCTTGGCCGGTTTTCCCGTCTTGGTACGGGCTCACGGCCACGGTGCACATCGCCCGTGGTGCCGAGAAGTCTTCGTATCCGTGGCGCAGCTCGGAGCGAAGGCGGAAGAGGGCCTGAAGAACCTTTTGTGCTCCTAACAAGGGAAGCGTAGGACCAAGGGGAGGAGTCGGTACGCGCCCTGCGAGATGATCGTTGATTTCGCAGGCGACTTGGCCTCTCTGATTCCCCATCGCAGGATCGCAACAGGCTAGGGAGAATCGTCCCCCTTGTGGACAGCGTTGGGCACAAGGAGTGAAGGCGGTGACCTAGGCACTGGCACAGGTTGAGCCGCAAGATCGAGTTCGGTTCGATCTGCAGAGACTGGGTCGTCCCGGACGTTGTCTGCCCAGCATAGACGGTAGGGGAAGTGCCGCCAATAGGCCGTGAACCCTTCGTCGGCGGCGGTAAGACGGGCGCGTGTGGAAGGATGACATTGCTGCAGCAATCGGGGTATCTGAGATAGGGAGACTAGCCCAAACAGTCCTAGCCGCGCTTCAGATGGATTGAGATACTGTTATGTGCAAACCCCGTAGAGTACTTGTCGTTGCTTGGGACGGAGCGACCATGGACCTGTTGGGTCCTTGGTGCAAAGACGCTAAGCTGTCGACCCTTGAGAGGATCATGGCTGAAGGGACTCACGGAGAACTGACATCGACATACCCTCCCCTCACCGGTCCAGCCTGGAGCTCCTTCGTGACTGGGAAATCTCCTGGCAACCACGGAGTCTTTGAGTTCTTCCGGCGCAAGGAGGGTACCTATAGTCAGATTCTCAATGACCCCTCGTCCGCTGACGGCAGAACGCTGTGGGGCTTGCTCAGTGATTCTGGCAGAACAGTGGGGATCATGAATGTACCGCTGACCTATCCACCTGAAGCGGTAAATGGGTTTCTCATTAGCGGGCTGCTCACACCTCGTGACTGTGATGACTGGGCATACCCTCAGTCACTGATCAAAGAGTTGAGGGAGAATGTCGGGGAATACCTCATCCACCATGATGAGAAATACACCAAGAGCAACGTGGAGAAGCTTCTCGCAGAACAACATGCGATCCGGGCCAGCAGGACCGAAGCTGCGCTGTACCTGATGAAGGTCAAGGAGTGGGATCTGTTCATGGTTCACTACTACGGGCCGGATCGCATGACTCACGAGTTTTGGCACCTCATCGATCCCTCGCACCCGCAGCATGATCCTGAAGAATACGAGAAGTACGGCAACGTAGTGTTGGATTTCTTTGAGAAGCTGGACGCCGACCTGGGCAGGCTGGCGTCTCAGCTGGACGAAGATGACGTATTGATCTTGATGTCCGATCATGGCATGGGGAGAGTAACCAAGTTCATCAACGTGAATTCCTGGTTGTTGGCTGAGGGCTTCATGAGCTTCAAAAAGGATGTCATATCGAGGTCCAGGTATGCCCTATTCCGTTCCGGCCTGAACTACTACTCCCTGGGGAAGCTAGTGCTGCGATCGGGCTGGGGCAAGCAAGCCGTACGTATGGGGCGAGGGAGACGTCAGGAATTCCAGGAGAGGGTCTTCTGCTCCTTTCGGGATGTAGACTGGCCGAGAACCGCAGCCTATTCAATGGGGAACTATGGACAGATCTACGTCAACCTCAAAGGCCGCGAACCTCACGGTTGTGTCAACCCGAGTGCAGAGCACGAAGAGGTTCTAGATAGACTGACCGACAAACTATATGGCCTCGTTGACCCGGAGAGCGGCGAAAGGGTGACAGAGAGAGTATTCCGCAAGGAAGAGGTGTACCGTGGTAAGTACGTTGAAAGGGCTGCTGATCTGATGTTCCTAACCAGGGGTATGGAATACAAAGCCCTGGGCTTATCCGATTTCAATTCCCCGCGGATTCTTGAACCGGTCTTCGGGTGCACAGGAAATCACAGAATGAGGGGTATGGCGGCTCTCCGAGGAAAGGGGGTCATAAGGGAAGGCGCGGTGATAGACGGCGCGGCGATTCAGGACCTTGCCCCAACGATACTGTACATACTTGGGGTGCCAATACCAGGGGAAATGGACGGAGTGGTCTTGAATGAGGTTTTCACCCCTGGCTACCTGGAGAGGCGGCAGGCGACCTATTCGGACCCGGCGGGTCGCACTGCAATCCCTGAGGGTAGAGGGTACTCCCCAGAAGAGGAAGAAGAGCTTGTCGAGATGTTGAGGGGCTTGGGGTATGCGTGAGGCGCGCGTCGGCACCGGAAGGGGGGACCTGATGGAGAATGGAGACAGGGTATTGATCGTCATGCCTGCCTTCAATGAGGAACCGAGGATAGGCCGCGTGATCGAGGATGTGCGGCGGGCCGCCCCCTTTGCCGATCTCTTGGTGGTAAACGATGGGTCCTCGGATGGGACAGAAAGGACAGCTAGGCGTGCGGGAGCCAGGGTAGTATCGTTGCCTTTCAATCTCGGATATGGTAGCGCTCTACAAACGGGGTTCAAATACGCGTTGCGGGAGAGGTATGACTATGTCGTTCAAGTGGACGCCGATGGCCAACATGAACCCAGTAGCGTAGCTGACCTGGTGGCTGAGGTCCGAAAGGGGGAGGCCGATCTGATTCTGGGGTCACGGTTCATCGGCCCGTGCACCTTCAAGCCCGCATTTGCGAGAAAGCTTGGCATCTTGTTCTTCAGAACTGTTGTCTCGCTCATCTTGAGGCGGAGGATTTCCGATCCTACGTCTGGTTTTCAAGCTCTCAACAAGAGAGTGCTAAGACTTTACGCTACTGACGCCTACCCATTTGACTTTCCAGACGCGGACGTCCTTATCATGTTGCACCGCGCTGGCTTCAAGATAAGGGAGATCCCGGTAGTCATGTATTCCCCCACCAACATATCTATGCATAGTGGTCTAAGACCGCTCTACTATGTCTTCAAGATGATTCTGTCCATTACGGTAACCCTCATGCGGAAGGAAAAGCTCGTACGGGGTGCGTAGCCGATGGAAATTAAACCTAGGTTGCTGGGCTTGGTCATCAGCGGCGTGTTGATGGTCGTGATAGTCGAACTGGTGAGGCGCCGCAAGCTTCGCGAAGAGTACTCGATACTGTGGTTGTCTCTCAGCGCGGCGATGTTTGTCCTGGCTCTGTTGCCTGACTTGCTGAATACCGTCACCGGCCTGATAGGGGCGGTGATACCCACCTCGACACTGTTCTTCTTCGGCTTGATCTTTCTGATCTTCATCAACATACAGTTCTCGGTGCAGATCTCCTCTCTGAGCAGCCGGGTGAAGGATTTGACTCAGCATGTGGCGCTGCTTCAGTGTATGCTTGAGGACATTGAGACCCAGCGCCCTCTGCAACCCGAGAAAGAGTTAGAGGACGGTCGGCCGTTACGGACCGAGCAACTCGAGAGCCTACTTGTGCGGATGCGGGCTTTGGAGCAGGATCGCACAGAGGTGGGCCAGCGACAGGGAACGCCACGATGATCAACGGTCTGACGATCGATCTGGAAGATTGGTACCAAGGCCTCACCAGCACCGGGCGGCGCCCTGAGAAGTGGCCGTCGTTCGAGAGCCGCGTTGTGGAGAATACCAGCCGCTTGCTGGAGATCTTTGCGGAGCATAAGGCTAGGGGCACATTCTTCGTCCTTGGCGCGGTGGCCGATGGTTTTCCGGAGCTCATCGCACAGATACAGGAGGCTGGCCACGAGATCGGAGCCCACGGCTATTATCATCGCGGAATCTCTCAACTGACTCGCGAGGAGTTCGCGACGGAGATCGATCGTACGGTTACGGCCCTCAAGCGAATCATCGATGAGCCCGTCATCGGGTTCCGCGCGCCGTATGCCTCGATCAACGGGGAGTGTCTCTGGGCGTTGGACGTGCTCAAGGAGCGAGGCTTTCAGTATGACAGCAGCATCTTCCCTACGAAGAACATGTTGTATGGCTTGTATGGTGCGCCACGCTTCCCCTATTGTCCCGTAACGGGCGACTCATTCATGGAGTTTCCATTCTCGACCGTCAGCATCATGGGGGTGAAGATACCCATTGCTGGTGGATTCTATCTGCGGACGCTGCCGTACTGGTTCATCAGGTGGGGAGTGAAGCGGATCCATTCCGAAGGGCATCCGGTGATCATGTACGTGCATCCTTGGGAATTGGACTTGGATCAGCCGAGGACAAGAGTCACGCCCCGAGAGCGAATCACCCACTATCATGGACGAGGGAGCTTGGAGCGCAAGCTGCATCGTTTGCTTCAAGAGTTCCAGTTTGCACCACTGAAGGACTTGCTGGGCATAGTGAAGAAAGGTTGTGATTGAATAGCTTGTGCGGGGGCAAGCTGCATAATGAGCGCAAGCAGGTTACGGGTCGAAGAACTCCGGGACGGCGAGGAGCCGGCCTGGGATGAATACGTGGAACATTCCCATGCCGCCTCTCCCTATCACCTGACCAGTTGGAAGCGGGTGATGGATAGGGCGTACGGGTACCGTTCCCATTACCTTATGGCCAAGGCGGGCGGCCAAATCGAGGGCGTTCTGCCACTGTTTGAACTCAAGAGCAGAATCCTGGGCCATTCGCTCACTACTCCGCCTGGCGGGCTCTGTGCTGACAACGAAGAGGCAGCCGTGACTTTGATCGAGCGAGCCAAGGAACTCACGGACAGCGTAAACGCCAAGCACCTTGCTCTCAGAGACTCTCAGAAGCAGTGGAATGGGGGCCTGGTGTCAGTCTCTGAGCATTGCACCATGATCCGGGATCTGCCGAGTCAGATCGATGTGCTATGGAAGAGCCTGGACAACAGGCTGCGGCGTCACATCAGGCTTGCCCGCGAAGGTGATCTGCAAGTCAGCATGGGTGGAGGCGAATACCTTGCTGACTTCTACGCTGTCTACAGCGCTTTCGTCAGGGATATCGGTACACCTACTTTCGGCGGAGCATTCCTGCGCAATGTCGTAGAAGAGTTTGGCGATAGATTCTTGATCTCCTGTGTTCGATGGCAGGGGAAGTTGATAGGGGCGTATAGTGCATTTCTGATCAGAGATAGCATCGTTGGAGCCTGGGGAGGCGCTCTGCACGATTATCTGGACCGCCGTCCCAACCACATAATCTACTGGCAGTACATGGAATATGGATGCGAACACGGGTATAGCCGCATTGACCTGGGCAGAAGCCCGGTTGGCTCAGGGCATTTTCAGTTCAAGAAGGGGTGGGGGGCTCAGCCTCGGCCCTTGTATCAGCAGTATTACTTGAATGGTGTCTCTCAACCGCCAGCTATAGGTGGCAGTTTGAAAGAGGATGCCAAGTATCGCCTCTTCGTCAACCTTTGGAGGCGAATGCCTCTGTTGCTGACAGAGGCCCTGGGCCCTCAGCTACGCAAGAGGGTACCGTTCGGCTGATAAGAGAGGGAAGAGATGATTGGCAATGGAAGGCCCATCGCCAGCGTCGTTGCCCTGTCCTACAACGATAGGCAAAACCTTGAAGGTTGTCTGTGTTCTCTGATCGATCAAGATCTGCCGGCGGAAGAGTACGAGATCATCTGTATTGGGAGCCCAGGTATCGTGTATCGTAGATCTGATCAACCTCCCGGCAGTCTGCTGCCAGGAGAAACGGGTGCTTTGGTGAAGTGAGAGCCATGCTCTACAGATACCGAGCTGCACACGCAGAGCCGCTTGTCAGGACGCCTTCCTTCATCTGGTGGGATGGGTGAAGCAGCAAGAGAGGGTGGAGTTGACGGACCGAGCCCTGGTGGACCGGGAGCAATGGGGTTTGAACCAGGTGATGGTGGCACAGGAGCACATCCTCTGCACCTCGTCATTCCTGCTTCGTCGGAGTACGAAGTTGAAGGCATATGGTCGATTTGTAGAGCAGTACACACTTGAAGTAAGCCAGGATGAGTGCTGGGAGGTTTGCGTCGTTGCTACCCTCTTATGACTCCTCGGTGCGGGCTTTTGGCTGGCCAAGCACTTTCCGGGCCTTGCGCCACAGGAACTATCGCCTATTCTGGTCAGGGCAGACCATTTCCCAGGTTGGTGCGTGGATGCAGATAGTAGCCCAGGGCTGGCTGGTTTACCGCCTTACCGACTCCCCCCTGATGCTCGGGTTGGTGAACGTTGTCGCCTTGTTGCCTGTGGTGCCATTGTCCCTGTTGGCAGGTGTCATCAGTGACCGTGTTCCACGACGGAACGTGATATTTGTCACCGAAATCGTGCTTATGCTGCAAGCCCTCATGATGGCTGCCCTCATCTGGCTCAACATGATCCAGATATGGCACATCGTGGTTCTGAGCTTTGTCTTGGGAGCGGCCGCCGCTGTGGAACAACCGGCCCGGCTTGCCTTCGTTGCAGACGTGGTTGGCAAGGAGGACTTGACCAACGCGGTGGCCTTGAACTCTTCTATGTACAATAGTGCGCGCATCGTCGGGCCAGCCATCGCTGGTCTGCTGCTGGCGTGGATAGGGGAAGCCGGCTGCTTCTTCGTGAACGGCGTGACTTACCTGGCGGTCATCTTTGCCCTGATCGCGGTGCAACTGCCGCCTCAGACTGTGCGGAAAGAGCGTCTGCGGGTGACGGACAGCCTCAGAGGTGGGCTGAGATACGTGTGGGATAGTCGGACGATTCGGGCACTGATGGGCATCGTCGCCGTGTCGAGCTTCTTTACTCTGCCTTACATCGCTCTGATGCCCGTGTTCGCCAGAGATATACTTGAGGCGGGGCCGCAAGGATTGGGATTCTTGATGACGGCAGTGGGAATAGGGGCCATAACCGGCGCTCTAGGGGTGGCCAACATCCAGCCGGGACGCCGGGGGAAGTGGTTGACTTGGGGCAACATCATGGGACCAGTATTCCTACTACTATTCTGCCTGTCTGGGTCTTTCGGTGTGAGTCTGGCCCTGGTCGCCCTGGTGGGTGCCAGTAACGCGGTACGACAGACGCTGGCGAATAGCTTGATCCAGCTCACCTCGGCAGATGAGTATCGTGGGCGAGTGATGAGCGTATTCAATCTCGTGTTCAACGGCATGTCGCGCGTGGGAGCGCTGGGAGTGGGCGCGATGGCCGAGGTCACCAGTGCACCCTGGGCCCTCGCCTCAGGCGCATTGGTCGCCCTTATCTGGGGCCTAGTCGTGATCTGGAGCATGCCCTATGTGAACAGGTTGCCGTGAAGGATTTGCCCATGGCTGTGGCGGAGATCAGTTCTGTTGGAAGAGACACGTATTGCTCGCCGCGTTCCTTTGGTGCAGGCCACGTTGAGGAACCCGAGATGCAGAGTGAAGTGGGCGCTGTCCCCGGATTGCTGGTGTGTTGCGACTCGCCTCCACTCGCTGCGGCTGCAGCGGAGAGGGAGCCCGCGTCGCTATCTCGCCACATCAGCGCTGGCAGCGCAAGACGTCATGCTGTCAGGACCGAAGACCATATGAGGGAGCTCCTGGGTCGTAGTTGCGGTCTCTGGCTGTCGGAGGGTAGTGCAAACGTTTCTAAGGTTGAGTCAGGCAAAGCCCAAAGAATCTTCATGCCGAGAGACTGTCGCGTCTTGATGACATTGAGATGTCAACCTTGGGCGTTTGAAGCAACAGAGGGGATCGTGTAATGGATGTATCTGAGTTAGCGCCGGACGACATTGAGCGTTGGGATGAATACGTGTTCAACGCTGGGGATGGACATCCATTTCAGCTCAGTGGCTGGCGCGTTGTGATGCAAGAGTGTTACGGATATCCTTCTTGGTATTTGATCGCCAGGGAGGGTATCCAGACTGTGGGCGTGCTGCCGCTGTTCAAGGTCGCTAGCAAGCTCGTCGGCACATCAATCACGTCGCTGCCAAGAGGGTTCTGCGCAGAGAAACCGGCGGCAGCGAGGGCACTCCTCGAAAGAGCAAAAGACATCACACGTTCGGCGGACGCCGCCTGTCTGGTCATTCGAGGGTCCGGACGTCCCTGGGGCGACGAACTATGTTGGCGCGATGATTGTACCGTTGCTGTCCGCGAACTGCCTGGTGATTCCCAGGCGCTGCATAAGCAGTTGAAGCAGCGCATACGCCAGCACATCAGAAAGGCCGAGGCCTTTGGAGTCCAAACGGAGTCAGGCACGGAATGCGTTGACGACTTCTATCACACATTCTGCGATCTAATGCACGAAAAGGGTGTCCCGGCGTTCAGCCGTGCATTCCTAGATGCGGTGGTGAAGGAGCTACGTCACCACATTGTCATAACCACGGCGCGCCTGGACGGCCAGGTGATAGGCGCAATCTTTCACTTCAGGCTGCGGGACACGCTGTTCGCCTTGTGGGGGGGCGCGCCTTCGCGCTACCGAGAATTCCGGCCTAGCCACGCGCTGTGGTGGGAAAGCATGAGATATGCGGCCGACAATGGTTGTCGATACCTGGACATGGGACGCAGCCTTCGTGGTTCGGGACTGGAGGTTTTCAAGGAGCGGTGGGGAGGCACAACTCGGCCAATTCATCGGCTCTATCTCTCCTTTGGTGGCGGGATTGTGTACGACCCGTTGGAGGAAACCGGCGGCAACCTCAGATACCGGGTATTCACACGGGCTTGGAGCCGACTGCCTCGTCCGGTCGTTCGCTTTCTCGGTCCGAGGTTGCGCCGCCACATGCCTTTTGGATGACAGGGTGCTCTGGCTTGGGGTATCCGCCTGGAGCGACATCTGCAGAGTCATTGCGTAGCCAGTATTCTGCTAGGAGCAACAGAATGGTTGACGGTGAGAGGCCTGTAGCCAGCGTCGTTGTCTTGGCCTACAACGATCGGAAGTACCTGGAAGGTTGCCTGGGTTCTCTGCTCGATCAAGACATGCCGAGGGAGGATTATGAGATCATCTACGCTGACAACGCCTCGACAGACGGGTCTGCGGACTTTGTGACCGAGCGCTTCCCGGACGTCAAGGTGATGCGCTTGGACAAGAACTATGGGTTTGCTGAGGGGAACAATCGCGCCGCTGCGGCTGCCGAGGGCAGATACATTGCCTTCCAGAACGCTGACACAATCGCGCACCGACGCTGGCTCCCGGAGTTGATCAAAGCCATCGAGAGCGACCCCGAGGTCAAGGCCTGTCATCCGGCTGGCTTGCCGCTGAACTTCGGCGGCTATCACGAGCGGGAAGGTCCGCTTGAGATCGGTGTCATGTCCGACCTTACGCGATTTGGGTACATAGACTTCACAGAGACAAGGCTCAACGGTCGCACAGTCCCTACCTTGCATGCTGCCGGTGGCTCAGTGTTGATCGATAGCGAGATCTTCGACGAGTTGCGGTACTACTTCGATCCAACCTATTTCATCTACAACGAAGACACAGATCTGGGGTTACGGATCAACAACCTGGGCTATACCATTCTTTTTGTGCCCTCGGCTGCTATGTATCACGAGCGCGCGCCATCGCGACGGACAGTGCTCAACAGAAAGAGTCTGCGCATGGCCTTCTTGGTGACTCGGAATCGGTTCATCACTTTCTATAAGAATATGCATGGCCTGGAGTTCGTGCTAGCCCTGCCCCTGATCTGTTTGGGGTCCATCGTGAAACTCCGGACTCTACCGTTGCGTCCTGTCAAGAGGACGGCGTACGCGGTAGGCCTAGTACCGTACACACTGTTCTCGCTGTGTATGGCGATCATCCGTTTTCCCAAGCACGCCGAGGAAAGGCGCTACATCCTCGGCCGCAGTCGACGTGGGCGATTCTGGCTACTCAAGGAACTCTGGCAGCGAAGACCGCCGCCCTGGACACCCTTGTACGGGAGTTAGCAAGGTGGAGTATCCATCAGATATAGCAGCGTTGCGAGCGACCGCTGAGTCCGGGCCTGGACCCGGGATGCTTCACGCGTCCCTTCCACGCCTGGCGCGGGTTTGGGCCATGCGGGTCGGCGGCCTGTGCCAAGTCGTTGGCGTAGTCAGGGGATTGATGGTGATTCGGCTCCTGCAGTGTGCCCGCCGGGTGCCATGAACGGCCTACTAGGAGAGATTGGAGAGACAGAGTGCCGGTGAGGAAACGGCTATTGCGTCACGTCCCACCCACCGCTGTCCCGGTCACGGGTAATGACCTATGGCGTGGCCTGAGTGCTCTGATGGCGCCGCAGCACGCTCCGGATCGGTTCCGATCCGCCATTGTGGAGCGCACTGGTAGTCCCCATTGCTATCTGGTCTCTTCAGGAAGGGCGGCGCTCACCCTTATCCTCTTGGGGCTGAAGCGCCTTTCCGGCCGCACGAGGGTTGTAGTTCCAGCCTACGCCTGCCCGACGGTGGTACAGTCTGTTCTCAAGGCTGGTCTCGAACCGGTGATGTGCGACGTATCACCTCAGACGCTAGACTTGGACCGCGCGGCCTTGGAGCGGCTGATCAACCGCGATGTGCTAGCCATTGTCCCCACCCACTTGTACGGATGGGCTCAAGATGTGAGGGATCTGATCGGCATTGGTCAGGAAAACGGCTTCTACGTGGTTGAAGACGCCGCCCAGGCGTTCGGAGCGGCGCTGTGCGGCCGACTCGTCGGAAGCTGGGGAGATGCGGGCTTCTATAGCCTTGGGAGGGGCAAGTGCGTTCCGGTCGGCCATGGCGGAGTGATCGTATCCCAGGAACGATGTGCGCCTGCTATCTCCGAAGCCATACAAGACGCGGCCATAGAACCAGTGAGGTGGGATATTGCTTCTCTAATCCTGTTCGCGAGTTATGGCTTGGTGACGAATCCGGTCGCATGGTGGTTCGCTGTACGAACTCCTCTCAATCCAGCGCAAGAAGGGATGGACATCAACACACTGGAGCCCATTAGTTTGGGCGTACTGTCGGCTGTCCAGGCTGGAATCGGCGCCTCCATTCTTGCGCGGCTGGGTGAGATAGAGAATGATCGTCGGGAGAATGCGCGGAGGCTGCTGACTCTACTGGGCGAATTCGACTTTGTGACTCTCCCAGAGATAGCGCCAGACGCTGAGCCAAGGTTTCTCCGCCTGCCCTTTGTGGTGAAAGGAGAGGAGCTTACCAACCGGCTCTTTGATATGCTCTCTGGAGAGGGAATAGGCGTTAGTCGGTCATACTTGCGCACCCTGCCAGATCTGTTCTCAGGTGTGGTGCCCTGCAACGGCCAGGAATTTCCGGGAGCCTCGTCCCTGGCCAGTTGCCTTCTGACGCTGCCCACCCACGCCTATCTCCAGGAAGAGGACATCGCGCGCATCGCCGGCACGTTTCATGCTGTGAACTTTCAGAGAGGATAGATAGGGTGCCCGTACCACCGCCTGACCAAGAGATGTTGGCCCGCATGCCCATGCCTCGCGACGAGTACGAGAAGCTGCGGCCCCGTGGCAGGCTGACTCTCCTTAAACAGAAACTGCTCAACATGGTCGCCCGCATTACCGTTCACGGAGGGTTGAGAATCTGGCTTTACCGCCAGATGGGCGTGAACATCGGCAAGGATTGCGTGGTGGAGATGTATGCCAACCTGGATGATCAATTCCCTGAGCTAATGTTCTTCGAAGATCACAGTGGGCCGTCCCGACACGTGATTATCATGTGCCACGATGATGTTGCCGCCAAGACAGATCCCAGCGTCTCGACAGGACGCGGATTCAAGAAGCAATACGGGTACGTGGCGCCGGTGCGACTCAAGAGCTACTCGGGCATCGGCACAGGCGCCATCCTGCTGCCTGGTGTCACGGTTCACGAAAGGGCGTATGTGGGCGCCGGCGCCGTCGTGACGAAAGATGTATTGCCCTATACGGTGGTGGGCGGCGTTCCCGCCAGGGTCATCAAACGCTTGAAGCCCGACGAGGCTTAGCTTGGGCCATGGGTCTTGTGGTTGGCGCTACTCAGCTGACTTGCGGCGCGTTGCGATTCTGCATGAAGGCATCCGATTGAGGAGGTGGGGAATGAAACGGACTCGGAAGTCGTTGGGGCTCGTGCTACTGGTGTTGGTGGCTATGGGTCTCGCCGTGCCTAGGCTGGGAGGTGTAGTGCACGGGCAAGGGGGTGAACCGAGCTGTACGGATAGCGATGGCGGCCTGAACTACGAGGTTGCAGGGTATGTAGAGGGTATCGGTCCCAGCGGCTGGCCTTACGCCAAGTACGACTTCTGTGAGACCGGGGACCGTGAAGGTGAGGTAAGAGAGTTCTTTTGCAACGGGACGACGCCCTGGCCCCAATTCTACCTATGTCCATACGGCTGCGCAGACGGGGCTTGTATTCCCGCTACGTGCACCGATGCTGATGACGATGGTTATGCCGTTGAGGGCGGCGGTTGTGGGCCGGTTGACTGCGACGACACCGATCCCGCAGTGAATCCGGACGCTGCCGAGGTCTGTGACAACGGCATCGATGACGACTGCGACGGCTTGATCGACGCTGATGACCCCGATTGCGTTGTCTGCACCGACGCGGACGGTGACAGTTACGCGATTGAGGGTGGAGGTTGTGGGTCGATTGACTGCGACGACACCGATCCCGCAATTAATCCTGGCGCCGCTGAGGTCTGTGACAATGGTGTCGATGACGACTGCGACGGCTTGATCGACGCTGATGACCCCGATTGTGCCACCTGCACCGACGCCGATGGTGACGGTTATGCCATTGAAGGGGAAGTCTGCGGACCGATTGACTGCGACGACGCCAATCCCGCAGTTAATCCTGGCGCCGCCGAGGTCTGTGACAATGGCATCGACGATGACTGCGATGGCTTCGTCGACGCTGATGACTCTGATTGCGGTGCCTGCACCGATAGCGATGGCGGCCTGAACTACGAGGTTGCGGGACGTGTCGATGGTGTAGGTGCCAATGGATGGCCTGTCACCAGGTATGACGTGTGCGAGTCAGGAGAGTACGAAGGTTCTGTCAGAGAATACTATTGTAACGGGACGACGCCGTGGCCCACGTTCTACGAATGTCCATACGGCTGCGCAGATGGGGCTTGCGTGCCATGGTCCAGTGCGTGCACCGATGCTGATGGGGATGGCTATGCGGTTGAGGGAGGAGTCTGTGGACTGGTAGACTGCGACGACGCCAATCCGAACGTGAATCCCGACGCCGGTGAGATCTGCGACAACGGGATCGATGACAATTGCGACGGATGGACCGACGCTGAAGACCTTGCATGCCTTGTCTGCACCGATGCAGATGGTGACGGGTATGCAATCGAGGGAGGGGCTTGCGGGCTGGTTGACTGCGACGATGCCAATCCTCAGGTGAATCCTAGCGCCATTGAGATCTGTGACAATGGCATCGATGACAACTGCAATGGCTCAACCGATGCTGAAGACGCCATTTGCTCTGGCCCTCCGAACATGATCGTTGTCGGGTGGGATGGAGTACAGCGAGACCACTTCTGGGAATGCTACAACAAGGAACTACCGGAATGTCCTGACGGACTACCCAATGTCGAGGCGCTCTCCGGTGGAGTGATCTTTGACAACGTGATCACCAATGGAGGTACAGCCACCAAGCCGGGCTGGGCGCAGATCCTCTCGGGCTATGATGCAGAGGTCACAGGCGTCTA
>JABAOH010001429.1_pt7 | contig 22673 bp, 25 predicted proteins | sample 7062181 | NCBI WGS metagenome assembly JABAOH01 (sample SAMN14538630, study PRJNA623070) | marine sediment metagenome | biome: marine biome [ENVO:00000428]; feature: marine pelagic biome [ENVO:01000023]; material: deep marine sediment [ENVO:00002113]; isolation source: pool of 5 deep marine... | reverse complement strand
AAGGTTCGCTTCACTGCAAAGAACGTTAGGGCGCTACTTCATTCCCTTCACTCACCCTTTGGGCTCAGACATTGGATTTGCGGTCGTTTCCCTTGACTCAGAATGGTGACCGAAAAAATCTTAATGCGTGCTCAGAACTCCGGTCTCCTTTTTTCAGAGATCTTGAATTTTTTCCTTGACAACTAAACATATGTATAGTATCCTTGGGGAAAAGGGAGGAAAAACAATGGATCTAACTCCTCGGCAGAGAGAGATTCTGGATTTCGTAAAGGAGTTCACCCTGGAGAGCGGTTACCCTCCCTCCGTGAGGGAGATCGGCCGCCATTTCGACATCTATCCCAGGGCAGCCTTCGATCATCTCAAAGCCCTGGAAAGGAAGGGATACCTGAGGCGGAGACAAACCAAATCCCGTGGCATCGAGATCCTGGATTTCACCGAGAGGAGACCTGGGGTCTCCACCCGCGAGGTTCCCGTCTTGGGAAGGGTGACGGCCGGTAAACCTACCCTGGCCGTGGAAAATATCGAGGAAGTCGTTCCCTTAGCACGGGATTGGGCAGAGGGGAAAGAGGTCTTCTTGTTGCGGGCGAAGGGGGAGAGCATGTCTCCCTATATTCTCCCGGGAGATTACGTTTTGATTCGCTGCCAACCCTCCGCCGATAACGGCGATGTGGTCGTCGCCCTGATCGATGACGAGGCAACGGTGAAACGATTCTTTCTCAAGGGGGACGAGGTCCTCCTCAAACCAGACAACGATGCATGGGAGGCGATTACGGTGAGGGAGGGGGATAGGGGTTTTCAAATCCTGGGTAAGGTCATCGGGATCTTCAGGAGGGTATGAGGCAGGGTGAAAGGGGAAAGGGAAGAGTCGTGCAGTCTGCCCGGGCGGTTTGGCGGGATCAACGTTTTCGATCTCCTGGGCTTGGGAGAATGGAATCATTCCCGTACGCCCTTCCCGAAGACCCTCTTCTGGGGGGAAGGAACAGTGGTTTTGTCTTCCTATCTGGCCGGCCTTGTGGCGGCATCTGGTATGAAGCCGATCTTTGTGGACGGGGCAAACGGCTTTGACCCCTATATCGTCTCCCGTTTTGCGAGGAGACATTCCCTGGCTCCCGCTCATCTCCTCAAGGAGATCGTCGTTGCCAGGGCCTTTACCTGCTATCAACTCTTCACCTTAGTTCGAGAACGGTTGGAAGCGATGATACACTCCCATCAAAATCCACTGGCCATCCTGCTTGGTCCCATCACTACGCTGCTCGATGAGGATGTTCCCGAGCAGGAGGTGAATCTCCTTTTCCGGGGAATGCTCGAGAAACTCGATGAGTTCAACCCGAGGGGACTTCCCTTTCTTTTGATGCAACCCCCTGTCCCTTCCAGAAGCCGGAGGGGACACCTCTTGAGACGACTCTCCCGTTGGTCGGACATGGTCGTGAGGACGATGAGTGAGGGAGGGAGATTGAAGCTGGTTTTGGAGATGCCTTTGAGAACGGGGGGAAGGGGGAAGCTTCTGAGATCTCAGCGACTTCCGCTGAGGAGCTTGGGCAAGAGGGGGCATATCGGTGGGTAGAACGGTTCTCCCCTATAGCCAGGTTTTGGACCGGGAATACACTGAGTGGAAGAAGTTTCGCCGAGGATTGAGAAAGGAGGATCAGAAGGCGTTCGATCGTCTCTTTGACCTGGCGCGTCTCCACGTGCAGGCGGGGGTCTACGCCTCCCGTCCCTGGCCCCTGGAGGCGATACTGATTTCCATTCTTTTAGAGCACCATAAGGCATTGGAGGAGCTCAGGGCAAAGTGCAAGAGGATGGAGGAGGAGGCGGCGGGCAAGACAGCCTTTCCATCAGAGAAAGGCGAATAGGGAATCCCCTTTGTATCAAGTGGAGCGACTTTTTCAGAGATCTCATAAGGTATAAACCGTAACCGAGGTGGAGATCAAACTCTCCGTGGGAACATGGAAACCGAGGGTTGGCTTTTCGATGTCTATCCGTGGCAGTCGACCATGGTGCTGTGGATCTATGGTGATGACGGTGGGATGCTCCGGTTAGAGGACCCCTATCGATATCACATTTATGCCCGAGGCCGGAAAGAAGACCTAGAGGAGCTTTTGAGCCTGCTAAGGAAGCGACGGCTCCTTCTCGGATTCGGATGGGTTCGGAAGCAGGACTTCTGGAGTGGGCAGGAGATGGATGTACTGGATCTGGAGATGGGATCCTCCGACCATGTGCCCGGACTCTTCAGGCTGCTGGCGGGTTTCGAGGATCGGATTACCTTCTATAACTGCGATATCCCACTAGCCCAATCTTATCTCTATGAGAAAGGCCTCTTTCCCACGGGACGCTGCTGGGTGGAGCATGAAGATGGCCGGGTCCTGAGGATAGAACCCCGATGTTCCTCCTGGGAGATCGAGTACACCATCCCTCCCTTTCGGACCATGGAGATCCGCATAGAGGGAAATCCCCTGCTCCCCTTCGGGCGGGGGAATACTCTGGTAGTGGAGTGTGAGGGGTACCGGTTGGAGATCGATCCCCAGTTGCCCTCCGATGTGCCGCTCCAGATCAACGCCCTTCTGGAGAGGTTTGACCCGGATGTGGTCCTCACCGAACACGGTGATTCCCACATCGTCCCCTCTTTGGTCAGGATGAGTCGGAGGGAGAAGATCCCCCTGATCCTGGACCGGGAGTCAGGTCTCGTCCACCGAATTCCCGACCTGAAGGGGCGCTCTTATTTTTCCTACGGCCGTATCCTTTACCATAGCCCGGCCTACCCCCTCTTTGGGAGATGGCATATCGATCGAGCAAACTCCTTTCTCTTCGGGGAATCGGGGTTTGAGGGGATCGTCGATTTGGCCAGACTTTCCAAGGTCCCCGTCCAACGAGCGGCGAGAACCTCCCCCGGAACGATTATCACCTCGATGCAGTTGGATCGTGCCTTTGGCGAAGGGATTCTCATTCCATGGCGAAAGGGCGAACCCGAGAAATTCAAGACGGCATGGGATCTCTTAGTTGCGGATAAAGGTGGGTTGGTATTTCAACCTCCCCAGGGGATCCATAAGGATATCGCGGAGATCGATTTCGCCTCCATGTATCCCACCATTATGGCCGTTCACAACATCTCCCCGGAGACCGTCCTCTGCGCCTGTTGTTCCAATAGCAGGGTCCCCGAGGCGGGATACAACATCTGCGAGAAGAGGGAGGGACTGATCCCAAGAACCCTTAAGCCTATTCTTCGACGACGCCGGATGCTGAAGGAAATGAGCAAGAAGATGGGAGGGCAGAAGGGTGAAAACTATCGCCGACGCCATATTGCGCTGAAGTGGATACTCGTCACGTCATTTGGTTACTTAGGGTATCGTAATGCCCGCTTCGGGAGGATCGAGGCCCACGAAGCGGTAACCGCCTTCGGCAGAGAGAAATTGCTTCAAGCTAAGGAGATCGGGGAGAGGAGGGGCTTCCGACTCATTCACGCCATTACGGATTCCCTATGGATCAGCAAGGATAGCCTCACCGAAGGGGAAGTCCTGGTCCTCTGCGAGGAGATTACCCGAGAGGCGGGAATTCCCATGAACTTGGAGGGGATCTACCGATGGATGGTCTTTCTGCCCTCCAGGGTCAAGCCGGAGCTTTCCGTGGCCAATCGATACTTCGGCCTGTTCGAGGATGGGGAGATGAAGGCGAGGGGGTTGGCCTTTCGGAGAAGCGATATGCCAGCGATGGTTAGAGAGGCTCAGCTCAGCATGCTTGAGGTATTGTCACGGGCAAAGGATGTGGATGAGTATCGGTCGAAGATCCCCGAAGTCTTCGAGGTCCTCCTCGATTTCGTGCTAAAATTGAGAAACGGCGAGATGGAACCTTCAGGGTTGGTGATTTCCAAGACCCTCTCCCAAGACCCCTCGGATTACACGGTAGACAACCTCACCGCCCTAGCAACCCAGCAATTGGAAGATGTTGGGGTTCGGATTCATCCAGGGGAGAGAGTCCCCTATGTCATCAGGGATGCGAGATCCAAGGTGAAAGAAGATCGGGTAAGGGCGGCCCCCCTTATCGGGCCCGAGGATGGATATGATGAGGAGAAATACACGGAGCTCCTTCTGAAGGCGGCCGAGGAGGTGCTTATCCCTGTCGGGTATGATATGAGCCTTTTGCGTAGATTGGTCGATTTCTCCCAGAAACACGAAAAAGAGGGGTCGTTGGGTTCGATCTGCAAAAACATCCCGTGATGAAAAATCGCATACGTGTTCCCTATCCAATGAGGGCTTCGAGGGAGCCATTGCATTCATCTTGGATTTGCTGAACCCTTTGAGCTATCAGGACGTTCTCATGGCGGTCAAGAAGTGTTGGATTTAGCTCATCGAGGATATCCGCCGCAGGCTGCAGAAAAAAAGAAAGAGTGATAGGGATAGATCGTTGATGGTTTATTGATGGACCGTTACGACGCCTGGGGGTACATCGAGCTTGAAGATATCTGACTCGATGGGACCGTTCATGCTGACACTCTGAAATTCGAAGGACATCAATTCCCTTCCCATTCGTTGATGGAGTTCAATTCGGAATGGCCACCATTGTCCGCCGATGTTTTTGTAATCGGAGTAACTGGTAATGAGGTAGGGTTGTTCTCCCGGCCCGAGAAGGGTTTCCCTTTTGATGAAAAGCGATCGGGCATCGACCTCGGTCTTCTTCACCAACCTCCCCTCCTTCAGGTGATTCAGCACGATTACACCCTGTTGACCCTGAGAAAGAGAGAGCTCCTCGGAGTTATCGATTCCCACCTGGAGGATCTCCTTCATTAAACTGAGAGGCGTCAGGCCAAGTTTCCGTTTTTTCGTGCCCTCACCGAGATCGGTCTTGAAAACCTTATTCTGTTCCGGTATATAAACCTGGATGAGCTCCTCTTGCATCAGAAGATCGAAAAGGGGAGTGCCGGGTGTTTGGAATCCCTTAAGCCTCANNAGCCTCAATTGGCTCGGCCTCTTGAAGAATAAAAGTGCCGTACATGTGCCCGGGGGTGCCCCCTCTTTCGATACAATGGTTAAACGGCCTTCAACGGTCCGGATCGATCTGATCCTTTCATTTATGATGCGTTTGATCCGTTCCGGAGACCGCTCCCCTTTTACCTCGGGGGGAGAGAGGGGTATTATGGAAGGACCCTTACAGGAAAACAATAGAGCCCATGATAAGAATATCAAGAGTGCCCGCAGGGTGGAAAGCTTTAAGGAGATCATTTCATCCTCTGGATCCATGCCCTTAGGTCTTATGTAAAACAAAATCAAGGAATTGTCTACCCCTTTTTGAAGTAAGTCCTCCTTTGCGGGTGAGGAAACCGTATTGGGATCAGCCTTGGGTTTTGAAGAAGGGCGGGGATACTATTGAAGATGGACTTAAGGGGAATCGTTATGATACTCCGCTTTGAGCCTTTCGAGACATGACAAAAAGGATGATGGGCCGGGTTGATCTGCACCTCCATACTACCGCATCTGATGGCGTACTTTCCCCTTCCAGGATTGTGCGATATGCGAAGGAAAAAGGGCTGAAAGCCATCGCCATCACCGATCATGATACCATTGACGGAAATACAGAAGCCTTGGATGAAGGGGCCAGATTGAGCCTCGAGGTTATCCCGGGGGTTGAAATCAGCGCGCAATTCGAATTGGGAAGTATGCATATTTTGGGGTTCTTCATCGATATAGGGAATAGAGGTCTAAATGAGAGGTTGTCATTGCTCCAGGAAACGAGGGCCAAACGAAATCCAAAGATGGTGCAGAAGCTCAGGGAGTTGGGCGTGGAGATTAGCTATGATGAAGTTTTTCAGGCCTCTGGGGGAGGACAGGTCGGAAGGCCCCATTTCGCGCAAGTGTTGTTGAAAAAGGGATACGTAAATACCATGCAAGAGGCCTTTGATCGGTATCTCGGAAAGGGGGCCCCTGCTTACGTTCATAAGTTTCGTTTCGACCCCCGGGAGGCCATGAAATTGATACGGGAAGCGCGCGGGATTCCCGTATTGGCCCACCCATTCACCTTACATTTGGAATCCGCGCACCAGTTGAATGGCTTGCTTGCTGAAATGGTCCAATTGGGGCTGATGGGGATTGAAATCTCTTATCCCGAACATACCAAGGATCAGATTTCCCTCTATAAGGGGCTTGCCGAAAAACATGGCCTCCTGGTCACCGGGGGTTCCGATTATCACGGCATCGAGACCGGTAAGGTGGACATCGGAATAGGCTCGAGGGATATGAGGCTCTCCTACTCCATGGTTGAGGCGATGAAGGAAGCCCTCGATTTAAATTCCTAGTCGTTTCACTCCTTTTCCCTTGACACCATAATTTCGAGTATGGTAAAAAATTCAAGCAGTTGTGAATCTTTGATCCAAAGGATTGGCAGATAAGAATGGAGAAAGGGGGCAGGGAAACGACGCGAAGCACTTCTCTCTTTGACCTTCTCCGCTCGGTTCGATTGAGCATATTCCTCCTTATCCTCTTGGCGTTGACGTCCATTGTAGGAACCCTCATCAAACAGAACGCACCCCCCTTGGAGTACCTACAACAATTTGGGACCGGGCTTTATGGATTTCTCAATTTCCTGGGCTTNNCGATTTCCCCGTATTTGGAGGGAGATCACGCGTCGCCAAAGCGAAATGGGCAAGATCCAGAGTACCACGCTCCCCTATTCAAAAAAGTTGAAACGGTCCTTATCACACGACGAGGTGGCGGAAAAGATATCCTCCATTACGAGAGAGATTTTCGGCAAACCCCTCCTCTCCGAAACGCCTGAAGCCATTGCCATCTTTGCCGAACGGGGAAGGATGTCGAGGTTAGGGGTTTCCATAACCCACCTCAGCATCCTGATCATTCTCTTGGGCGCTCTCATTGGTTCGCTGCTTGGGTTCAAAGGCTTCGTAAACATCCTGGAAGGGGAGACCGTTGATCGGGTCTTCACGCGACAACGCCACGACGCAACGCCTAGGCCCTTGGGATTTAAGGTGAGATGCGATGATTTCAGGATCACCTATTACGATATGGACGCCCAAGAAAGGCTTGTCAAGGAATACGTCAGCACTTTAACCTTTTTGGAGGATGGGAGAGAAGTCATGAAAAAAGAGGTACGGGTGAACCATCCTCTCACCTTCAATGGGTTGAGGTTTTATCAAGCCAGCTATGGGGATATTCCGGAGATCACCGTAACGGTTGAGGACAAGAGTCAGGGCGGACATTTCTCCCTCGTTGCCCATGAAGGGGAAAGCGTGGGGATTCCCGAGTCAAAGGCTTTCTTCCGGATTTTGAAGTTTCAACCGCAAATCCATAACTTCGGGCAGGGCATAGCCATGGCCTTCTTCCAGCCCATGGCCCAACCCCAGAGGTTCTGGCTATTGAAGGCAAGGCCAAAGCTCGTCGGTGGTTATGAATTTACCTTGAAGGATGTGATTCAAAGGGAATATACGGGGTTGCAGGTAACGAAGGACCCCGGTGTGTGGATCGTCTGGTTAGGGTGTACGTTCCTGGTTTGGGGCTTGATAGTCGCCTTTTTCTTCTCTCATCAGCGGATATGGGTTCTTATCCCGAGGAGAAAGGCCACCATTATGGTCTCGGGAACGACCAACAAGAACCGCATGGCATTCGAAAGGAGATTTCAGAAGACCGTTGCCGCATTGGAGCGTGAGGTATGAAGGGGTAATATGGGGTCCAGAAAAAAGATAAAGGCCATTGTCCTCTACGGATATGGCATCAATTGTGAGACTGAGATGGCTCATGGTTGCAAGTTGGCAGGGGCCGACGTAGTCGACATAATCCATCTGAATGAGATTCTGCGAGGAGAGGTCACGCTGGACCAATATCACCTTCTCAACTTACCGGGGGGTTTTTTGGATGGCGATGATTTGGGTGCTGCAAAAGCGGCGGCGAACCGCCTCAGATATGCGAGGGCGGGGACAGGGGGAGAAAGATTTCAAGATCACCTTCTTCGCTTCATAAGGGAAGGGAGGCTCATCTTCGGCAGTTGTAACGGCTTTCAGCTGATGGTCAAGCTTGGGTTGATACCGGGCTTTGATGGCAGTTATGATACCCAGTACGTTACGTTAACCTTTAACGACTCCGGTAGGTTCGAGGATAGATGGGTTTACCTGAAGATCAATGAGAAATCACCCTGCATCTTCACGAGAGGGATCAAGGGGGTTTACCTCCCGGTAAGACACGGGGAGGGAAAGTTCATCCCCGGCGGGGAAGAGGTAAGAAAAAAATTAAAACAGCGGAATCTCATTGTTGCCCAATATAGTGATCCTTCCTTTACCCAAGATGTGATGGATTACCCATTAAACCCAAACGGAGCGATAGATGCCGTCGCAGGCATCTGCGATGAGAGTGGCAGGCTTTTTGGCATGATGCCTCATCCGGAAGCCTACCTCCATTTCACCAACCATCCCAGATGGACCAGGGATGATCTACCTGAGGAGGGAATGGGTTTGGCCTTCTTTAGAAATGCAGTGGAGTATATTCGGGAGGAGTTACTCTGAGGGCCATGAGGAACCTTTGATGTAATACGGGAGGAAGGGAGATGAATAAGGCTGAGCTCGTGTTAAAGGTTGCCGCGAGGGCAAATCTGACCCAGAAGGTGGCGAAGGTCATCGTGGATACAATCTTCGGAGGGATGAAGGATTCCCTCATAAAAGGAGAGAGGATTGAGATACGAGGGTTCGGCAGCTTCGTGGTGAAGAATTACGCGGCGTACAAGGGAAGAAATCCCAAAACGGGAGCACTGGTGGATGTAGGCGGAAAGAGGCTTCCCTTTTTTAAGGTGGGGAAGGAGCTTCGGGAGAAGGTGAATTCCTGATCCCCTCCATCTCCCTTGTGATAGCGACATGAGACGATTACAGCTCTTCCCAATATCGATTGTAAAGGGCCTTAAATTTCTCTAATGCGNNGTTGCCAGGCCATCCAAATCATATCCCCCTTCTAACGCAATAACGATCTTACCACCACACGTCCTTTGAGCGATCTCCATGGTGATATTGGTCAGACGGGCATACCCCTTCTCCGTCATTCCCATCCCTCCCAGGGGATCACGAGAGTAAGTATCAAACCCCGCGGAAACCAAAATGAGCTGGGGCTTATACGATAGCGCAATCGGTTTCAAGACGTGGAGGAAGACATTTCCATATTCAGCATCACCGCATCCAGCGGGCATCGGGACGTTTACGGTAAATCCCTCTCCTTTTCCCTTCCCCACTTCCTCAGGAGCCCCAGTACCTGGGTAAAAGAAGCCATAACGATGGGTTGAGAAATACAATACCTTAGGGTCTTCATAAAATGTGTTTTGTGTTCCATTTCCGTGGTGAACATCCCAATCGATGATAAGGACTTTTTCGAGTCCGTGGGTCTGAACGGCATATTTTGCCCCTACAGCGATATTGTTAAATATACAGAACCCCATGGCGCGATTCCTTTCAGCGTGATGACCTGGAGGCCTGACGAGGGCGAAAGCATTATCCAATTTTCCCTGCAGGACTGCTTCGATAGCCTCCAATACCCCTCCCACTGCTAAACAAGCGGCTTCATATGATTTGGGGGAGGTCACCGTATCGGGGTCCAACCTTCGAGCTGGTTGCCCCGCTGTCGAGGCGATCATATCAATATAAGAGGGAAGATGGACCATCTCGAGTTCTTCTCGAGTGGGAAACCGCGGCGGAATCTCCGTGAAGAGGTCCCTCATATCGCTCTGTTGAAGCATGCTATAGATTGACCTGAGTCTATTCGGGTTTTCCGGGTGATAGTCATCGGTAATATGCTGGATATACCTTTCATCCCTGACGATTCCTGTCCTATTCATTGAACCCCTCCTTCACAGAAGGTCCCGGCTCACGGCAAGGCTACCCCCTTTAGATCGCTTTGTCAAGGAAAAGGGGGATGGGAGAGGTTTACCTCTGTTGATACAGCTTGACTTTTCGGGAACAGATTGCTTAGAATGCACTAAAGTGAATGTAAGGCGATTGGAGAAATTGCTCAAGGACGTCAAGAGGGGGAGGATAGAAATCCGTGACGCCTTGGTCACGCTGAGAGACCTTCCCTTCGAGGATATTGGTCATGCCACCATCGATCATCACCGTGCTCTTCGGAGGGGGTTTCCAGAGGTAATCTTCGGCGAGGGCAAATCGAGCCAACAAATCATATCCATCATTCAGCAAATGAAACAACAGGGAGATAATGTCCTCGTAACGAGGGTCCGCGAAAGAAAGGGATTGACGATAAAGAAGGCATTTCCGGAGGCAAACTATTACCCGGTCCCCGGGATCATCACCCTGGTGAATCATGAGGTCGAGCTGGTAGGGAAAGGCCTCATCCTGGTGATCAGTGCTGGAACCTCTGACGCTCCTGTGGCCGAAGAGGCAGCTATTACCGTGGAGATGATGGGCAATCAAGTCCAACGTCTCTACGACGTGGGGGTTTCCGGGATTCATCGGTTGTTTAGCAAGGCTCAGTTGATCCAATCGGCCAACGTGATCATCGTCGTCGCGGGAATGGAAGGGGCCCTTCCAAGCGTTGTTGGAGGCTTAGTGAGTAGACCCGTCATCGCCGTTCCCACCGGCGTGGGCTATGGGACCAGTTTTGGAGGGGTTACAGCCTTACTTGCCATGCTCAACTCCTGTGCTCCAGGGGTTTCCGTAGTCAACATCGATAACGGGTTCGGGGCTGGATACGTGGCCAGCCTCATCAACAGGGATCGGGAAGGGCCAATCTAGGATTTGAAAGTGATAGGTCGCAGGGTCTTTTCAAGTCTATTCCTCTATAGATAGCATGATCGATTCCCCTTCTGTACATTGGCTCATCTCATATTTCCAGCCCATCAAACCGTTGCTGTTTGCCCTCTTAGGCCTGGATGAATGGATTACCCTCGTTTTGGTTGCCCTCATGGCCTTTTTTATCTACAGGAATGTGAGGAATCACGACTCGATAACACAGGAGATGGATACCCTCTTTCGGAGGTATCTCCTCTTTCGAAACGATAAACAGGTAGCACTCAAAATGCATGAGCAGGATGAGAAGGTCCGCAATGAAATCCTCAGATCTATTTCCAAGAGTTGGAAGCATTTCAGGAAAATTCATGGGGAACTGGTAGGCACATTACTTGGAAATATTCGGAAAACGCGCTTGGCCTATTATGTTATTCTCGGGATTTTGTGTATCAATACCCTCAGGGTATTCCTCACGGATTGGGTCAAGGCGGGGACATTTCCGGCTCCCGTTGGGGTGGCCATTAAAGAGGCTCCAGGTTATCTTCTGCTTGCCTTAGGTTTTATCCTTATTTGGATCCAGACCGGGCGAAAAAGGAGAGGCACGGGGAGACCTTTCGAAATCGAACTGGAAACAATCTTTCCCGATATCGGGGTTCAGAACCGAAGCCTTTACGATGAATTCGAGCCCATCGATGAAGGGGAAAGGGCGAAGAAAATTGATTCCGGGAAGGCAGGCACGCCGGAGGGAAAAGGTGAGTGAGGAGGAGAGAAGATGGGTAGGAGGATTAAAGTTACGGTTGGCGAAGTGGAGATATATGGTGAACTCAATGAGACGGTGACGGCCGATCTCATCTGGAAGGGTCTTCCCATTGAATCACGCATCAACACGTGGGGAGACGAAATTTATTTCTCCATTCCAATCCAGGCGCAATTAGAAGATTCGGCCCGAGAGGTTGTGGAGCTAGGAGATATGGGGTATTGGCCTCCCGGTAACGCATTCTGCGTTTTCTTCGGTCCAACGCCAAACAGTCGCGGGAATGAAATCAGACCGGCCTCTCCGGTGAACGTCTTCGGAAAGGTGATAGGGGATCCCAAAGTGCTGAAGACGGTGAGAACTGGGACATCCGTCCGCGTGGAAGAAGGAGACTGATGTCCGAGAGTACCTTCACTACTTGAGGGCAAGGCGGTTCGGCATGAGGATGTGCTATCTCGATTGCTTTTCAGGCATCAGCGGGAACATGGTCCTTGGGGCCTTGATCGATATCGGTTTGCCGAAATCCATCATCCTCGAGGAGGTGGCGAAGTTGGGGGTCGAACCGTTCGACATAGAGGTAAAACGGAATGCAAGGATGCGGATTTATGGAACCCATGTGAAGGTGAAGGTCAGGGAGGGTGACGGCCCCCAGCGTTCCTACGGAGAAATAAAACGGATGATCGAAGAGAGCCCATTGGATCAGCTGGTAAAGGAAAGAAGCCTTGACATATTCCATCGACTGGCCTCAGCGGAGGCAAAAATTCACGACGAAAAAATCCATCGGGTTCACTTTCACGAAATTGGTGCCCTTGACTCCATCGTAGATGTGGTGGGAGCTGCTGTGGGGGTAAATTACCTGGGGATTAAGCAGGTGTTTTCATCCAGAATTCCAGTGGGATCTGGGTTCGTTCGGGGACAACATGGACGACTGCCGGTTCCAGCGCCGGCCACCCTTGAGATATTAAAGGGGGTTCCCATTTACTCTTCCTCCGTGAATGAGGAGCTGGTTACGCCTACAGGAGCAGCCATTCTAACCTCCTTGGCTACCGGCTTCGGTGACATTCCCGAGATGAGGATCGAAAGTCTGGGGTATGGGGTGGGCGATAAGGTATTCGAGGAAATCCCGAACATGTTGAGGATTATCTTGGGGGAGGGTGAAGGGCCATGGGAAGGGGATCGGGTCTGGGTAGTGGAGACGGATATCGACGATATGTCTCCCGAAATTTATGGCTATCTCATGGAAAAGCTTCCTGAAGCGGGAGCTCTGGATATGACCTTCACTCCCATCCAGATGAAGAAGAACCGCCCTGGCACCGCTATCAAGATCCTCTGCCACGAACCGGAGGTTAATATGATTGTCGATACCCTGTTCAGAGAATCGACCTCCATCGGGGCCCGTCTCTATCCCGTCCATAGGGCCAAACTGAGTCGAAGAATAGAAGAGGTGGAGACCAAATATGGCACGGTGAGGGTCAAGGTTTCCACTGATCATAGGGGGCAGATAATTAATATAATGCCCGAGTTTGAGGATTGCAGGAAAATCGCGGAGAGCATGGGGATTCCCCTCAAGGAGGTCTATCGAGAAATCCAATCAGTGGTGAGGGTTACACGGGACAGATAATAGTCAGCGAGCCTTCCCTTCCCGCCTCCTCCGGTCCATGAGAATCACCCTTCCAAGAATTTTCCTCACTCCCACATCCTTAATTGAGGAAAGGGTTTCCCGAATCTCATCCGGGATACCCCCCCTCGGGGGTGGGGTGGTATGTGAAGGGCGGCAAGCGTTCAGGGTGCCATTGCAGGGAGGATCGACCTCTCCCAACTTGAAACGGATCTCCTCGACGATATGGGTGCCCAGTCTCTCATTGAGTGCTTCACAGATTCCCTTGCCCATGTAGTGAAGTTGGTGCACCCAAGGAGAACTGGAAACCTTTACGAAGAGGATTTTATTCTTCATGAAGTCGGGTTGAGCGTGTCGGGACACGGCTTCTCCCACCACACTGTTCCAAACATTCCAGATCTCATGCTCCTTCAATTTCCTGTCCAACGACATCTTCTTCAGGGTCTTCTCCAGTATCGCCCCGACCCTTTGTGGATTTCTCCTGGCCTTCGCTTTCATTCCTCCCGTCCTTGCACTTTGGCGGTGTCAACCCTCGGAAAGAGAGCCCTTGGCCTTTTTAAGATGGAGCCAGCCTTATATTGGCCCCAGAGTTTGGCCTGACTAAAATCCTGCTCCGGAAGCTGAGCTCCCGGGTCGATCTGACGCCATATCTCAACGCTCGTTCTGGGCATAACCGGGTAGATCAGGATAGCAATAACCCTTAGGGATTCCAGGGCGTCATATAATACGGTAGCCAACCTCGTTCGCCGTTTCTTTTCCTTGGCGAGGGACCACGGTGCCGTCTGGTCGAGATATTGGTTGACCTTGGCAATCAATCCCCAGGTAGAGATGAGGGCTTTTTTGAAAGCCATCTCCTCCATACAGACCTCCACCTCCTGAACAACGGAGGAGACACTTTCCCTAAGGGCCTCATCGATAGGTTCTACAGGACCCGGCGATTGCACCTTTCCATCGAAGTATTTGATTACCATGGCCACGTTTCGGTTAAGGAGGTTTCCCAAGTCATTGGCGAGGTCTGAGTTTATTCTCTGGACAAGCGCATCTTCGCTGAAGTTCGAATCGAGGCCAAAGGTCATCTCTCTCAAGAGGAAATAGCGAAAGGTATCTAAACCGTATTTCTCTTTAACCTCTAAAGGCCTGATGATGTTTCCCAGGCTTTTCGACATCTTGCTTTCCTTGATATTCCAATACCCATGGACGTTGAGCCTTTTGTAAGGGGGAATGTCCGCAGCCCGGAGCATGGTTGGCCAATAGATCCCGTGAGGGATGAGAATGTCCTTTGCTATGAGATGTTCGGCCACTGGCCAGAATTTTTGGAAGTCACTCCCCGATGGGTAACCCAAGGCCGAGATATAGTTGATGAGGGCATCGAACCAGACATAGGTCACGTAGTTGGAGTCGAAGGGAAGGGAAATTCCCCAGGAAAGCCTATTCTTAGGACGCGAGATACAGAGATCCTCCAATGGTTCCCGGAGGAAGGAAAGGACCTTATTTCGATAGATCTCAGGCCGAATGAAATCCTCATGTTCCTCAATGTGCTGGATCAGCCACTTCTGATATTTGCTCATCTTAAAAAAATAATTTTTCTCCTTAATGAATTGGGGCTCCTTCTGGTGATCAGGGCATTTTCCATCCACCAGTTCTCCCTGGGTATAGAAGCGTTCGCAACCGAAGCAGTAATATCCACCGTATTCCCCGAAATAGATGTCCCCTTTATCATAAACTTTCCTCAGGATCAGTTGAACTACTTTCTGGTGTTTTTCAGCGGTGGTGCGAATGAAGGAGTCGTTGGAGATGTCCAACTGGGGCCAGAGATCTTTGAACAAGCCGCTGATTTCGTCCGCAAACGCCTTGGGAGTTTTACCCGCTGCTTCCGCGGCCTGGAGCACTTTGTTACCGTGCTCGTCCGTTCCCGTCAGGAAAAAGGTCTCAAAACCCGCCTGTCGATGGAACCGGCTCAGGACATCGGCCACGATGGTAGTGTATGCATGCCCGATGTGAGGAACATCATTCACATAGTAGATTGGCGTGGTAATGTAAAATCTCTTTGCCATCTCCCGGTCCTTTTCCCTTAAAGGTCGGATACATCGAGGGTCATTTCGGCTCCATCGTCCAATTGGAGGGTCACCGTCTGAGCGAGGATGTTCTGCCGGATGACCTTTCCCTGTCCGAATTTTGTCTTGATCCGCTTTCCGAGCTTGGGAAGGTTTTTCCCGAGTTGGGAATAAATTTCATGTTCAAAAGCCAGGCAGCACATGAGCCGACCACATACCCCTGAAATTTTTTCGGGATTGAGTGCGAGGTTCTGTTCCTTGGCCATGCGCACAGATACGAGGTCAAAGGTGTTGAGAAAACGGCAACAACAGAGCTCGCGGCCACAGCTCCCCGTTCCTCCGATCATTTTGGCTTCATCTCTGACGCCAACCTGTCTCATCTCAATTCTGGTGTGGTATTTTGAGGCCAAGTCTTTTACCAGTTCCCTGAAATCAACCCTCTTTTCGGAGGTGAAATAGAAGATGGCCTTGCTCCGATCGAACAAAAATTCGACGCGGACCAGTTTCATGAGCAGCCCCCTCGCCCTTATCCTTTCCAGGCAGAAATCGAAGGCCTCCCTCTGCATCTGAACATTCTTTTCCTCCTGTTTCAAGTCCTCATCGGTTGCCTTCCGAAGGACTGGTTCGGGGTTTTTCAGGAGGGACCGCTCCTCCTTTTCCCTCGGCTCAACGGCCACCTTTCCCAGAAATCGACCCTTTTCCGTCTCCACTAAAACCCTATCGCCCAATTTGAATTCCTTATCTAGGGCGTCAAACTCATAAATTTTGGCGTCATAAAGCTTGACGCCGACAACTCTGACCATCTTCTCAACTCCTTGTATCGCAATGGAGGTCTCTGGTTCTGACCAAATCCAGGAGCATGGCCTCCAGAGTTAGTTGTCGATTTGCATTTCTATCCAGGTTCCATAAGGTCCCCTGAATGACCTCCATTCGGCGAATCAGAGATGGAATATCCGTCCCTGGAGCTGCCTCATGGATCTCGAGGGAAAGGTCTATGTTAATCAACTGTGCCCTACTCCCCCTCTCCTTATATGATAAAAGGTCTCTATACCACGTATGGATCATGGTTAGAAGCATGGGGAGATTATCGCTGCTGTTGGTCATTTCCTCGGCCAAACCCAATATTTGTTCAGGCCCATAAGAGGGAAGGTCGATGATCTTTTCGATGATCTCCCTTCTGGTCCGATGGACAAAATCCAGATCCATCTGCAAGGCTTTGCCCAAACTTCCATCGGCAAGGGAGGCTAGCATGTGAGCCTCCTCTCTTTTCAGCCCCAATCTTGACCGAAGGACCCCCGCGATTCGTTCAGGGTGTAACGGATTAAAGGTAATCCTCTGGCAGCGAGAGGTAATGGTGGGAAGAATGAAATCTCCATTGGCAGCAAGGAGGATCAGCACAGTGTGAAGAGGGGGTTCCTCCAAGATTCTTAGCAGAGCGTTAGCCGCCTCCTGTCTCATTCGATCCGCGCTCGTGAGAATACAGACCCTCCTCTTCCCCTCATACGGTCTGTGGCTCAACTCTCTCTGCAGGTCCCTGACCTGGTCGATGCGAATCCATTGGCCGTGAGGTTCCACCAAAAGGACGTCGGGATGATGAAGGTGATTTACCTTCAGACAGGATCGGCATTCATCACAGGGTTCTTCTTCACCACGAAGGCAATTGAGGGCCTTGGCCAGGTTTAGGGCGACCACTTTCTTCCCAATCCCATCCTTTCCCAAAAAAAGGTAAGCGTGAGCGAGCCGTCCATTCCTCATGGCATTCCGAAGATGTTCTATCTGCCTATCATGTCCGATAATTTCCTTGAAAGACATCCTGCCCACCTAAGAGTCATTCCAGAAGGGGGTTAACGAGTTGGCGGATTTCCCGCTCAACGGTATGCTCATCCCTTGATCCATCCACGACCTTAATCCGGCCGGGCTCAGCCTTGGCGATTGCGAGATAACCATCCCTCACCTTCTGATGGAAATCCCCTCGTTGGCCTTCAAATCTGCCCTCTTTCCACAATAAATCCCCAGCCCCCATTCTCCCCCTGGCCCTCTCTAACCCGACTTCAACAGGGCAGTCCAGTAAAATCGTCAGATCGGGTTTCAACCCCTTGGTAACCGTTTGATTGAGCCTTTCGATCAAATCAAGGGCCATTCCTCGTGCAAAGCCTTGGTAGGCCACTGTCGCGTCGTGAAACCGATCACAGATGAGGATCATTTGATTCTTGAGGGCGGGTTCTATCACCTCCATAACATGCTGTGCCCGATTGGCCAGGATGAGGTATAATTCGCTGAGAGGGGTCAGGTTTTCGTTGTTCGCATCCATAAGAATATCCCTGATTTTATCCCCAATTCTGGAACCGCCGGGCTCCCGGGTGATGCTGCATCGATATCCCCTTCGGTGCAAATAACCCCTCAGTCGCTGAATTTGTGTCGTTTTGCCGCTTCCCTCTATGCCCTCGAAGGTGATGAATAACCTCACGTTGACCTTCCAATCCTTAACGGATGGGACTCAATTTAACGCAAAAAAAAAACATAACTACTTAAATTTTTAAGTGAAAGTATAGGATATACCTTCCTTCATTGTCAAGGAGACGAACCCTCTTCTATAACGGAGGGGGGATTTCTCCTTGAGGAAATCCATTTCTGTGATAAGATGAAGTCCCAAAGCCTATTGGCTTTTACAAACCTGGAACAACGAGAGAAGTGGGATATGACGACCACTCAATGGGGGGAAGTCAGGGTTACGATTCCGAAAGAGGCCCAGGAGGCCCTGGCTAATTTCCTTATGGAAAGAGGTTCCAGCGGGATTGTTATTGAAGAGCCCCAGGGGGAGGAGGGGTCCGAAATAATTAAGGCCTATTTCCCCTCTCCTCTTATGATTGAAAAGCAATCCATTTCCCGCTATTTGGAGGCTATAAGGGAATTCTTCCCGGAGATTTGCCCATCTGGCGTTGAGATTCGCTTTGTCGATGATAGAGATTGGATGATGCGCTGGAGGGCTTTCTTCAAGGCTTCCCAAGCAGGAAGGCGGATCGTGGTCAAACCTCCTTGGATAAGGCTAAGGTCACGGGGGATGATTGTCATCGATATCGAGCCGGGAATGGCCTTTGGAACGGGGACTCATCCGACCACGCGGCTTTGCCTTCGAGCACTGGAGAAAGCCTTTACCGGCGGATATGACCTCCCACGAAGAGGTAGGAGAGCATCCCGTTCGGTATTGGATGTGGGGATGGGATCGGGTATTCTCGGTATTGCGGCGGCCAAATTGGGGGCCCGGAAGGTCTTGGGCATAGATGTTGAACAGAGGGCCGTTGCTAATGCGAGGGGAAATATTCGTATTAATACATTGAGTGGGAAGGTTCGAATAAGAAAGGCCACCATCTCTCAGGTAAGGGGGCATTTCGACCTGGTTGTCACAAATATCGATGCGAAGACTATCGAGGAGATGAGGTTTTCCCTGATGGACCGCGTTGAGGCTGGAGGTATCCTCATCCTCTCCGGAATCTTAGGTAGGGAGGTAGGCCTTTTGAGAAAACTGTTCGCCGATGGGTCTTTCACCTTGATGGAGGTTACCCGGGAAAAAGGATGGGCCTGTCTCGTCTTCATAAGGGCATGAGGGTGATCAGTGTCGCGTTTCTATGTGGAAGACCCCCATTGGGTGGGAAATAAAATAGAGATTTCGGGGGCGGAGGTGAGGCATATCCAAAAGGTCCTTCGGTTAAAGAAGGGGGATGAAATTGTCCTCTTCGATGGGAAGGGAATGGAGTATTGGGGAGCCATTGAGAGCCAAAAGCTCAATCGGATCACGGTGACAATTGAGAAGACGAACACTCCCCGGAGGGAATCCCCCATCGAGGTCATTTTGGGTCAAGGCCTTTTGAAGGGGGATAAGATGGATTATGTGTTGCAAAAAACAACTGAGATGGGTGTCTCGGCAATTTTTCCATTCCTTTCATCGAGGACCGTTCCGAATGTGGGCGGGGAGAGGTTAGAAAGGAGATGGAATCGTTGGAAGAGGATCGCAGTTGAATCGGCCAAACAGTGCGGGCGGACCGTGCCCCCCAAGGTTGAAGCTGTCCGTGATCTTACGTCAATCCTGGAATGGCCCGTTGGTGATCTCGTAAAGTTGATTCTTTGGGAGAAGGAGGAGATGTCCTTGAGAGAGAGTATTGCGGGAATCGATAAGAAATCGAGAAGATTCCTCTTTCTCGTTGGACCCGAGGGAGGTTTCTGCGAAAGGGAGGTCTCCGCAGCAAAAGGGAATGGATTCATCCCCGTGGGGCTGGGACCTCGAATCCTGAGGTCAGAGACGGTAGGAGTGGCCATGCTCAGCATCCTGCAATATGAATTTGGGGATTGGCGACCTCCTCACCAACGTGCTAAAAGGGAGGATTCGCCGGAGGTTTTGCGGGGGGTCAAAGGGGGTGGCCGATATAAGGGAAAGGCTCGAGATCACGGTGATACGGAATGATTTCGTAACCCGCCCTTTGCCCCTTGAAGGGTTTGACCAATGCCAAGGTATTCATTGTAGGGTTTACATTGGCTGGCATGCTTGCATTTTCTCCTGCAGACTTCGACGTTGACCTTGGGATTTCCCTTTCGCTTTTCGCAAATGATATAGCTCATAGTGGACCTTCCCCAATATCTGGTAAGTTATTTCTTTTTTATCACTAAATATGGCTATTGTCAAGAGGTAAAATGGATTTTTTTCCGTGAAAATGCTTAAATTTGAAGGAGTTAAAATAATAAAGCTCCATTATTTCCCCCTTTTTTTTGTATACATCCGGAATAAAATGATTTTTTAAATTTCTTCCTTCTAAGGGACGTGAACGACTGTGGCGATTTCCCTTGATGGGGAAAAGGTCTGAAAGGGAATGTATTGCAATACCGAGGAGGATGGGATGGGTATCATTTCGCACGAGGTATGGGATCTCTACAAGGGTAAGGTGATTTGTCTCTCTAAAGAGAGGCTGACATTGCCCAATGGAGAGACGACCGAACTAGAAGTTATTCGTCACCCTGGGGCAGCTGCCATCGTCCCTCTGCTGGCCGACCATAGGGTGGTAATGATCAAGCAATATCGGCATGCCGTCGGGCAATTTCTGTGGGAGGTTCCCGCGGGCACGATAAATCCGGGAGAAAGCCCCATTGAATGTGCCAAGAGGGAGCTTCCTGAGGAGGTGGGTTATCGCGCCCATGCATTTCAGGAATTGGGTGAGATCTTTCCCGTTCCGGGCTATTCAGACGAGCATATTCACATCTTCTTGGCTACGGGCCTCGTCCCAGGCCGCCAAAATCTCGATGCTGATGAAGTATTGGATGTAAAACCCATTCCATTGGAAGAAACACTGGGGATGATCAAAAGGGGCGAGATCCGAGATGCCAAAACCATCATCGCCCTTTTCTTCATGACGCTGAAGGTACCTGGCCTTTCCACTGAGTGAGAACCCACGTCATTCTTCCTGTTCACCCTCCAAGGGTTTACCTTTTTCGTCGGGGGATAACTTTCAAGCACATGGGAGCCGCCTGCGAGGTTTCCATAACCGATTCAACCACAGCGGTTACCTCGGTGTTGATTCCATCCATGAAATAAAATTCAAAATGTTTCCCTGAAAAATCAAGCCTTTCGGGCTCCGTGTTTATTGACTTTGTCATACCTCTTTAGAGAGTGACCATTTGGTTTCATCGAAACGGACCGCTTACTCCTTTCATCGGAGAGGATTCGGAACCCAGTTTGTTGGGATAGAGCTCCCTTTGAGTTGGGGGGGTTAGATTCATCTCCCCTTGCAAGGGTGGGAGACAAGGAGGAGGGCGATGAAGGTGAAGGATATCATGGTGGAAGATTTAGCCACGCACAGATTGAACGACGAACTCAGTTTGGCTGACGATATCATGCAGTTGGGGAGGATTGGGCACTTGCCCGTCGTCGAGGAAGGCCGACTGGTGGGAATCATCAACCAAAGGGATCTTTTTAAGGCTTCCCTTGCCTCTGCAATGGGCTATGGCGAAAAGGCAAAGAGAGAATTCATGAAGACAGCAGTGGTGAAAGAGGTGATGGTAAACGAGGTAATCACCATCTCCCCTGAGTCGAGTATTGAGGAGGCGGGAAAGGTGATGTTGGCGAAGGGGATCGGATGCCTCCCAGTAGTTGAAGAGGGTAACTTGATTGGCCTCATCATGGAGACCGATATTCTCAGGCCTACGGGGAGTGGACAAGCGGATAAACTACCACTCCTTGAGGGAGGGTATGGAAAGGAAGGATTTATCTCAGCGGTCCCCGGGTGCATGCATTCAGAGGGACAGGGTGCGCTGATCGCCGTATGGCCCTCATTCAATGATGAAAGTCAGGGTCTTCAAGATGTGATCCCCGGAGACGATCTCTACCTTCCAATCGCCCTTGCGATCTGGCAGGATAATCTTTGAACTCCAGGTCCTCCATTGGGGCGGCGAGATGGAAAGTCCCACCTTTGCTATTTCCTTCTTCTCGTAGTACCAGACATGGTAGATCGTTCCCTCCGAGGGGATCTCGGTAAGGTGAGTAAAGCAGAAAAGATTGCCAATGGTGGATGGGTAGGCTTCCCTGATTCCCGAGGGAGTCCGGTCTTCAACTTTTTCACAGATCACTGCTTTTTTGATCGCAGGCAGGTTGGGTTTTGCCTCGGTAGCCGGATTTTCGCCGCGGCCAAGAGAAGGTTGGAGAAAGGCGAGGGTGAAAATCGCGAACGGTGCCAATGCCATAACTTTTCTTCTTATCATTTCGGGTCTCCTTTCGTCGAAGGTCTCTTCCCCTTATTTATAACCACGGATTTGGACATGTCAAATCGATAACGAGGAACTTGACTTTGCGGCGGAATGTGCCTATAAGTGGGGGGAGGGGATTGATGGTATTTCCTTGGATTCGTTCCGTGGTTGGGGGTTGGAGGTTCATAGAGATTAGTCTCGTCCTATGGATTCTCTTTGTTGCGTCCTGCGTGAAGGAAATTGGGAACGCGGAGACTGAATATTTTTATGGGAATCATAGCGGTGACGCCGTGGTTCTTGGCAGGATTGCAGTAGTGGAGGATGGCATCGAAAAATCCTGGGAGAGTCCCCGAATAGACCCCTCAGCCAAAACTTTATTTCGAATATTCATCAGGGGAAGCCGTTCCCCATTGAGAGTTTCGCACTATCTCAGGGGAGAGGGGTATTTTTACTTGAGGTTACCCGCTGACGAGTATACCCTATGGAAATGGGTCTATGGTTTTCCCGGGGGGCAGGCAAATACGATTGAGCCTTTATGCGTCTATTTCGATGTCTTACCCAGGAAAACCATCTACATCGGGACCCTTTACATATACCTCCCTTCGGTTAGCTCGAGGCCACGGGGCTCCTTAGACGGGGACCGGGTCAAACCCAGGTATGATATCGTCGATGAGTATGGGATGGCCATGGCGTTTTCGAGAAATCACTATCCCCATTTCCCACACTCCGTGGAGAGGCATTTGATGAGCTTCTCCCGTCCATTCACCCAGCCTACCCGTTGAGGCGATTCGTCTCGGGGTCTTG
>JABAOH010008813.1_pt1 | contig 22674 bp, 21 predicted proteins | sample 7062181 | NCBI WGS metagenome assembly JABAOH01 (sample SAMN14538630, study PRJNA623070) | marine sediment metagenome | biome: marine biome [ENVO:00000428]; feature: marine pelagic biome [ENVO:01000023]; material: deep marine sediment [ENVO:00002113]; isolation source: pool of 5 deep marine... | reverse complement strand
TGGAATCGATGTTCTTCTATCTGTAATTTACGGTGGATCTAGAAAAAGTGCAAAAGTCTTGAATTTATTGTTAATTTTAAAACTCAAATTTATCACTAAAAATATTTTTTAAAATAAAATTTCGGACAACATCAATATCTGAGTCCAAATAAATTGCACCAATAACAGCCTCAAGTGCATTTGCTAGATTTGTTGGATTTCTATTTCCATTTTGTTTTATTTCACCTTTTCCCAAAAATAAAAAATTTCCAATATCAATTTGTTTTGCTTTTTTTGCTAAAAGTTTGTTATTGACAAGAGATGATCTTCTTCTAGTAAGTTCCCCCTCAGAAAAATATTTATTGGTTTTGTATAACTGTTCAACAACTACAAAACTTAAGATACTATCACCTAATAATTCCAGTCTTTCATTGAATTCAATTGGTTCTGAGGCTTCATAGGCATATGTTTTATGAGTTAAGGCATGTATTAGTAATTCTTTATTTTTGAATTTATAGTTAATCAACTTTTCAAATGGTTTTATTGTTTTCGTGTCCATTTTAAAAACCTGTACCGTCAAATAATTGATGAAATATTTGATATGTAAATAACTTTTTTGTCCATAAATTCCCAGCTTATTTATTATCTAACCATGATTTATTAAAATATCTATAGTTCTTTAAAAAATAATATAATCAATAATATTATTTACTATTTCAGAATCATCAAAAACAGTAGTTAAATCATCCTTATTTTTAAAAGGTCTATTAGCAAGAATTCGTATAGCTCTTTTATCTCCAATTCCAGGTATTGCACAAATTGTTTCTTTTGATGCTTTGTTTATATTGATTGGAAAAGGAACAGCAGTTATTGATCTAAATCCATAATCAACAACCTTAACATTAATAAATTTATTTAGAGGAAGAATTCCAGGTAATCCTATTAGCAAAGGATAACTACCAACCTGCCGTCCAAAAGTCAATTTTCCATTGTATTTCTCGGTATAAACATCTTTAAGTAAACAACCAACTGGAAGAAGTCTTTTAAGCAGTGGACGCTCAATATTTTCTTTAACTTGTCTTTTAAAGTTCTTAAAAAATCTTTTATTTTTATATACTATTTTACTACCAGTTTCATACATTCTTGTTCCAGGTATAGGAATAATTTGCCTTAGATTAATTCTTCTTAAAAGCAAGTTTTGATTTAATATATCTTTTAAGAATTTATAGTTTAAAATATAGGTTTTTTTTGTTTCCCCAATAAGACCAAAAACAAAATTAAGGCCTGGTAAAAGCTCAGGCATACCATTAATTCCTATTTTTGATCCGATTTCATTTAAAATAACTATTGCATCTATTACCTCTTTACTGGAAGCTTTAAGATTATTTTTTTTAATAACAACCGGATCAACACTCTCGACACCAAATGCTGCAACATCACCTGGAGTATGATATTTTATTATGGTTTTAGCAATTTGTCTGCTTTCTTTTGGATATCGAGCAATAACTCCGGGATTTGCATTATCAATATGAAATGTTTTTAAATCTGGAGCAATAGTTCTAATTCCTTTAAATAGGTTTTCAATTGCAACAGTATTTGGCTTTGGAAATTCATCTTTTCCAGCATCTTTTCCCATATATGAAAAAATACAGGGTTGATTACCAAGACGAATATGTCTTATTCCATAATTATACAAGGCTTTAACTTCATCAACAATGTCATTAATTGGTCTAAAATCAGGTAAACCTTTTAATGATTCACTACAAAAAGAACACCCGCCAACAATACTTCTTGCACATCCTCTATAGGTTTCAATTTCAGTTATTAAATAATCAGGAAAATTAGGATGTTTAGAAACAATTTTTGATCCTTTTATTGCAAAATCTCTAATTTCTTTTGCATTCTTTCGACATTTAGATGTATCAACATTTTCAACTTTAAAATTATTTTTTATCAAATCAGATATTACAATCTCAGCGTCACCTTTAATTACTAAATCAAAAATTTCCTCAACAAATCTAGTTTTTCTCCCCCCTGTAATTCCAAAACCATACTTTGCAGCAGGACCGCATAAAATTTTCAGAGGTGTCGATAATTTATTTACAATTTCTGCAATCTCATTAGGACTAACGGGATATCCAGATATATATCTGCCTGGCACAGCCATTCCTGCAATTATAATAATTATATCAGATTTTGAAAAAATGTCAAAAAAATTTTTATTATTTCGAAATTGTTCAATTGTTATATAAGATATTTTAGCAAATTTATCAAAATCTAAGATTGCTCCAGTTATATATCTTGGATAAGGACTAATGTATGGTGGTACACCCAAGCAGGTTGGTTCGTCAATATATCCATCAAGAATTGATATCCTTTGCATTTTTTATATTAATTATAACTTTAATGTTCTATTTTTATTTTATCAAAATAATGGGAATCTATTTAAATCGTTAAAAGATAAGGAAAATTAGAGTTGGTTTATGGGAGAGTAGGACCCTGGATTTGTGATCATATGGAGGAAATTAAAGAAGGTATTAATATTTCTAAAACATATAATAATAGAGTTACAACAGGTATAGATAAACTTGATAATCTTCTATCTGGTGGACTGCCAGAAAATAGTATAACACTTGTATCTGGAACACCTGGTTCCGGTAAAACAATTTTGTGTTATCAATATATATGGGAAGGAATAAACAATAACGAAAAATGCCTCTTCATAACTTCAGATGAACGCGTTTCTTATATCATTGAACAGGCAGCTCAATTAGGTTTTGATTTTAAACCTTTTATTGAGCAAGGACTTATGAAATTTCTTTATTTGGACATTGATAAAACTGGAATTTATAAAGAAGTTGAAGAGGAAATCAAATCAGGTTCCTACTCAAGAGTAGTACTTGATTCTCTAACACCTATTTCTGAAGTCCCAGTTTGGATTTCTGGAGTCCATGAATTATTTCCACAAGAAGGTGCAAAAGATACTACTAAATATCCATCTGGTTCAATACCGGCAACTCGTATGCATATACGTCGAATTATGACTCTGCTTTCAAAGGATAACTGTACAGCACTAATTACATCAGAAATTCCTGAGGGATCTCGTAGTCTTTCTCGTGATACAGTTTCTGAGTTTTTAGTAGATGGAATAATTCTATTGGACATTGATACAACAATGGGTAGAAGAAAACTTATAATTCGAAAAATGAGATCTACAAATCATACTTTAAAACCGCATGATATTACAATTACTGAAGGTGGTATAAAGTTCTTATAAAATATTTTCTTTTTAATTTCTAAAATATTTTAAATTGAATTTTCTTTAAATGCTAAATTTTTATTCATAAAAAGCCTTTTAAATAATTAATATATTAACATCGTTAACAATGGAGGTGGAACTGAGATGAGGGATGATCCAATTGCTTCTGTTCTTGATGACTTACTTAGACTTGATGATATTCTAGCATGTATGGTTGCTAGACAAAACATGATAAGTGTAATGCCAAGCGCTGGAACTGAAAGTTTTAAATCTGATGTTCATCAGATATGGGATATACTACACCGTGCCATGGATGATGTTTTTACAGTAATTCGCGAATATTCTCAAACAGGACTGGGTGAGATGGAGTTCAGGATGCAAGCTTATGAAGCATTGTTTTACATTTTTCCAGATACAGAGAACGCCTTGGTAGCAATTATCCCTGCACTTGCTAATAAGGGTTTAATCGAAGTTGAGATGGAGAATGCAAGACGAGAAATATTAAAGATAATGAAAGAAATTGAAGAGGGAAATATTGTAACTACTCATTAAAATTAAAAAATTATAAGGAGCAAATATGACTGAGTCGATGTTTGAAGCAGCTGTTGGGATGTCACGTAAATGGGATGCACGTGAAGCTGGAAGAGAAGTTGCACGATCAACAATAGAAAAGTTAAAAATGCCTCCAAAATTTTTCTTATTGTTTTCTACGATTCATTATGAAAAAAATGGTGGATTTGAGGAATTTCTAAATGGAGTATGGGATGTATTACCAGAAGGAACACCCTTAGTTGGAGGAACAATTGCTGGATTTATGAATAATTACGGTTGTTATACAAGGGGAACAACAGCTTTAGCAGTATCATATCCAAATATGGATGTTACAATTGGAGTTGGAATGAATACAAGAAAAAATCCAAAAAAAGCAGCTAAGGATTTATCTCAGATAATTCTCAAAGATAAAGAAAAATCAAAATATCAACATCCTTTTTTATTCTGTATTTTACCGGGAGGCACAGTTCCTAATTTATTTGGGTATGGTAGAAAAAAAGTAATTAAATCTGGCATGGTTAGTAAAATTGCATTGAGTTTATTAGATCAATCTATTAAACTTGTACAAACGGGTCCTGGACGAGAAGAAGAAGTATTTGATGTTTTAGGTGAGTATTTAAAGGAATGGAACATTTTGGGTGGCAGCTCAATGGATGACCTGATACAGTCCAGAAGCTTTCAATTTTTAGGAAATACTGTACATACTACAGATATTGTAGGGCTAGGCATAAAAAGCGATCTGAATTATGAAATAATAACAAAGTATGGTTTAAAGAGAACTGGAATAAAAATGCATATAACAAAAAAGGGATTAAGAGATTGTGTTATAAGGGAAATTGATGGAAAACCAGCAACCAAAGAATTTCTTAAAAGGATCAATTGGCCCGAAGATTTTTTGGATGATAGACTGTATACAAAAACGTTTTATTATCCATTGGGGTATGAACATAAAGGTGTATTAAGACCACAGATAATTGGTGCATTTTTGGGAGATAATATTGCATGTGGATATAGCATTAAAACTGATGATATTGAAATTTTATCTGCTTCAGGAACATCACTTATAAATGCAATGAACGAATGTGCCAAAGAAATTCAGATTTATAACCCTAAAATGGTTGTAGGTGTGGCATGTGCAACACAATTAGAAACACTTGGAAGTGAAGTTTATCAGGCACATGATAAGTTCAAAGATTTTTTTTATGATGTTCCATATGTTGTAGGATTTTATGCTGGTGAAGAGAGTTATAGCCCAAAGACTCCCGCAAAACAGCTATATGATAGTTTTAATTTATCATGTTTTTATTAGCTGTTATCATGTTAAATTTAAAATCATTGAAATAAACTCTTCTCTTTCTCTTTTTTTTACCTTTTTATTGGAAAATATGGTATAAACAATTTCTTTTAATTTTAGTAGTTCACTCATATTTTCTCCCATAGTTGTATTTATGTAATGCTTGCTCATCCATCTTTGTTGATATTCATATAAATTTTCTTTTTCCCAATTATTTTTTTCTAAACATAAACAAGTTGTTTCTCCGGCTGCTATACCTGAAATCATCGAGGGACATATTCCTTCCCCTGTAATTGGATCGACCATTCCAGCTGCATCTCCTACAAGAATAAGTCCATCAGTAACAATTTCATTAACATCTCTTGGTCCTGTTGTTGGGATACCTCCACCCCTTTTTTCAATTATACAATAATTATTCCCTAATAGATTGTCTATTCTTGGATATTTATTAATAAAAAAATTTAATGCCTTTTTGGCACTGGCTTTTGACGTTACTCCAACCCCAACATTTGCTTTTTTATTTTTCGGAAATATCCATGCATAACCCATTGGAAATTCCTCACCAAAAGCTATATGGAACTTATTTGCTTCAGAAAGATTGGGGCATTCTAATAATAGTTCATAACATTTGCAAAATTCATTTTCTTTCCACTTAGTTCTAATTCCAGCCCATCTACCAACACTGCATTCAAAGCCATCCGCTCCAATAACTATTTTAGTTTCAATATCTGCTATTCCAATATCTGATTTTGTGTTAATTAACCATTTTTTTCCTTTTTTTTTCATTCCAATAGCTTTGGTAGCTGTTAATAGTTTTGCTCCAGCGGTCTCTGCTTCTAATGCAAGATATTTATCAAAAATAGTCCTATTTACAGTATATCCCTTCCATTGTTCTGTTTCTAATTCATATATCTCATCATAAAAATAGATTTTCGTCCCATCTATTATTTGCTCTATAAATGAATCATCCTTCTTTATTCCAGTATCTCGAAATAAGAATTTGTTAATCCCTTCAGCACATCTGACAGGATAACCGATATTTTTATTTCGTTCAATTATGACAACATCTGCATTTTTTTCTGCTGCTGTTTTTGCAGCCATTGATCCAGCTGGACCTGCACCAACAATCAAAACATCACATTTCATTTATAAGCCCTAACAGTTTTGATTTCAATTCTTCATAATTCATATTTTCAGAGGCTTCAATCTCTTCTGTAGTAAGTAATTCAGATACAATTCCAAAAAATTGAAGATATTTTTCTTTTCCTTTTTTAGTAAATAAATATCCTATAACATCCTGTAATTTCTTTGAAATTTCAAAATGTTTATTTAATACATTTTTAACCTCGTTTAGATAATGATCATTATCGATGTTCTTTTTTGTATGAATACTAAATGCAAATTTTCCTGCAATATTACCACAAATAATTGAAGGAATTATTCCCTCAATAAATGGTTTCAGATTCTGATTTGCAGCATCACCGGTAAGAATAACATTTCCATATATCCATTTATCAGTTAAGTCATTCCAAACTGCTGCTTTTGACTTATCAATAATAATATCTGCATTTTTTGTTTGTTTTTTTACATGGGGGATTTCTAAAAATTCGTCAAAATATTTTTCTAATTCTTTTTTAGGGTATATTCCACCAACACCAATATTTGCAATATGTTTTGATTTAGGAAATATATATGCATATCCACAAGGTGTAAATTCTCCTGTAAATATCTGCTCAAGATGAGGTTTATATAAATCCAGATTTTTCATCTCCATTGAATAAACATCAGCAATATCTCCACTTTTTGGATGATAAAGATCAAGTAATTTTAATACAGTAGATTCACATCCATCAGCAGCAATTACAACTTTGGGGAGAATTTCAAAGAGTTTTTCTTTTTTCTTCACTATAGCTTTTCTGACAATATCATCATTATCAAATTCAAGTTCAATTAATTCAGTATCTGTAAAGAGTTCTGCACCATTTTTTACAGCAAGATTAGATAAATATTTATCAAATCTTTTTCTATCAACACTATAACCTTTGAAGTGATTACCAGTTTTTTCTATAGATATATCATCAACCCAAAAAAATAAGCCCTCAAATTTCCAAATTAATTGCTCCTGTGGTATTCTAAATGGTAAATATTGAAATAGATACTCTCCAATTCCTTCAGCGCATTGAACCGGTAATCCAATTTCTTCTTTTTTATCAATAAACACAGTTTTTGCGCCATTTAAACAAGCAGAACGGGCAGCACTACTGCCTGCAGGTCCTGCACCTACAACTAAAACATCACATTCGATAGTTGTCATTTAAATTATAGCTATTATTATTTTTAATAAAAATGTTATCAAAATTATTAACATGTCACTAATTTAAGCCTTGATTGTGATCTACTATACATCCTGACAACTAAATATGCACCATCAAAAAGTAGTAATGCAAGAAAGAAATACCAAGGAAATACCCCTAGTAAAACTATATATAACACTGAAAGCTTTGTTAACCACCTTTGATCAAAAAACGAGATAAAACCCTTTTGGAAAAACCTTTTTTCATTAAAATATTCTTTATTGTAATCAATAACATCATTACCCACCTCATCAAGTATTACTGCTGCAATAAGCATAAGTAGGGGTAGAACCAGTAGATGAATTCCAACAAAAATAATAATAACTGAAATAATGACAAAACCAAAGATATGGGCCCTATTGTCTATTTTTCCTTTTAAAAAAACTCCGATAATTACTGAGAGTAGAATCGTTGCTGATACCTGATTAATTATCATGGTATATGCCCAGAGTAAACCAATAATAGGGGCTAATACTAACGCAATTTTCTTGTTAAATGTTTTTTCATCAAAGGCATCGTCAATATATTTTAGCCCAGCTCCGAGAAGAGGATATGAGATTAGAAAGTAATAAATCGGTAACAACTACATTCACCTATAGAATTTTTATTGATTCTCCTCCAGTAGTTTTCTCTCAATACACCACAACCTTTAAGTATGTTTTTCGCAGATGAATCTGCAATTACATATGTATGTGAAATAAATATTATTTAAGCAGCTTGAACAATATTTTCAGGAATTTTATCAAATGATAATAATTTGATATTCTGTTTTGATATACTATACCAGCGAACAGCTAAATATGCATAATCAAAAGACATCATTGAAAAGAAGAAAACATAAGGAATAACACCTGCAATTGAAAGAATAAGAATCGCTATTTTTAAGGTCCATCTCTGATCAAAAAAGGCAAAAATTAATCTGTGATATAATTTTAAGGTATCCATACTATTTTTCTTTTTATCAACAAAATCATTTCCAAATTCATCTATCAAAGCAGCTAAGGCTAAAAAGACCAATGGTATAATCATTAATTGAATACCTGCAAAAAAGACAATTGCAACTATCACAATCAATCCTATAAAGTGGGCTATATTATCGATTTTTCCTTTTAAAACAACACCAAATATAACTGCTAGAAGTATTGTTGCAGCAACAGGATTTATTAACATTGTAAAAGCCCATAATAAACCTAGAAAAGGAGCAAAACATAAGGCAATTTTTTTATTAAATGTTTTTTCATCATAGGCAGAATCAATATATTTTATTCCAGCTCCAAGTATTCCAAAGTATATTAAAAATAGGTAAATCATCTAATTCATCCTCCAATATATACTAAGGTTTACGTTACTTTTATGTGGGTAAATTATTTTTGAACGCTGGAATGATTCCATCATTTTTTTTTCATCCATTATTTTTACCCCAAATAAAATATTTAAAAAGGAAACTTAAAACCCATTTACTGAAAAATCCTACAAAATTCTAAAATCGTAATAATTTTTTTACTTTTGTAGGAAAACGTCTTTTTTTATAAAAATGATTTATTTTAAAAAAACACTAAAAATAAAGCTTGTTTGTTATAATATCCTCTATTTTTTAATAATATAATTTATCAAAAGAATTAATAATAACATATTTTTAATTTATAAATAGTTTTATTTTTGATTATAAATGGTAATCAATTAATTTTATATATCAAAGAGTGTCGATATAGTGTCTCCAAACTCAAAATTTGCAGAAGGAGGTGAATTGAAAAACTCCAAACACTATATCGACCCCCATATTATATTATCAAGCCGTGGGTGTAATAAATATCTTTTTCGCACCTGAATATGTAACTAAATATGCAAATAATACATACTTTATATTAAATAAGTAATTTTTACTATTTTTAATTGATTATATATTAACAGATGTTATCTTTTAAGATATAATGTAATGGATATAATAATTGAATTTTTTAAATCTTGTATGGTAAAAGTTTTGGAAACCAATCAAATCTTCCAATGATTATGTTACTAAAACCAAAAATCCTCTTTGGGAGAATCCTTGGTCTATCCCAATAGTTTCTATACCAACGATTTAAAAAACCATTGATAATAAATGCTTTAATTCTACATTTGATGAAATTATTGTGATGAATTTTATTAAATCTCCCCTTTTCTATAAATACTCCCCAAAATTGAATATTTTCTATAAGATTGTAACAAATATTATTTCTATTACTCCCTGTATTTCTCTTCTTATATTCAGAATATAGCTCAATTCCTTCAGTGCAATTCTTGATAATATTATGATTAATGCAATTATTGCTAGAATGTTCTAAATGAATACCATTTGTCCAATATTTTCCTTCGATTGTATTTTTATAAATTTCATTATTATTAGAATTTACAATGAGAAATGTATTTTTTATAATATTGTTATTGATTATTTTATTATGATCTGATTTTTCAATTATTAAAATATTGTTATTAGTAAAGGTGTTATTTTCTATTATTGTATTTGATACTTCATATAATAAAATACCGCGTATATTATTAGTTATAATATTATTTTTTATTGTTGTTTTATCTGCTTTTATTGTAATTGCACAACAATCCCACCATTCTATAAATACATTTTTAATGGTATAACCAGAAATTGTAACATTATCTGCAAGAACTAAAAAACCTCTTTTATTACCTATTTCATCAATTATTGTTGTTTCTTTATCTTCACCAAATAATTTAATAGATTTATTTACAATAATATCTTCAGAGTAGGTTCCATTAAAAACAAATACAGTATCACCATCATATGAGTTATTAATTGCGTTCTGAATATATTGATAGGGATACTCAAATGTTCCATCCCAAGGGCCTTCTGTATTATCATTATCAACATAGATTATTTCATTATTAGAAAATAAATTATTTGTATTTTTTAGTTTAACATTATTTATTTTTTTTATTGATAAAATATTTGCTGAAGAAAAATTTGCTAAAAGAAATAAAAAAATTATAATTAAAGCAATATATCTTTTTTTCATTTATGTTCTTTCCTCCCTATTATATTCAAGATTTTTTTTTTCCTTGTAAATATAATTATTAATCACTAATCCATTTAAAAAATCATTGGTTGATAATACCTTAATTAGAATATTTTTAGATATTTTATTAAAAAGCGGAAAATTTAATAAAAAATATTTTAAAATATTTATTTTTGATTTTTCCGTATTTGATTTTACCTTTGGAATGGTTTCATAGGCATTAACAAGGCCATGTCCATATTTATAAGGATCTTTATCTCCAACTGATTGCGCATTTGAAAATAAAGCTTTTTCACATTTATCTGGCTCATTTTTTCTATTTTTATAACCTTTTATTGTTGCTCTTGCTCCATACCAAAGAGCTGCAACACCCGATATATATGCTGTTGCAGCTGATGTACCACTAAAATATCCGTATTTTTTCCCTAAAATATCTGAATCAGTTGTTGTAATTATGTCTATTCCAGGTGCAACAATGTCAACTTCTCTTTTATTTTTATTATAATTTGAACCCCAATTTCCAGGATATCTACATAAAATTCCACTTTCATTTATTGCACCAACCGCAATAACTGAGTTATAACCTGCTGGAAAATCAATTCTATTTGAACATCCTGAATTTCCAACAGCAGCAATAAATAATATACCCATATTTCCAAATCTTAGGGTGTCAAATAAGCTTTGTTCAATAAAACTATAATCTTTATTACCAAAACACATGCATATAATTGAAGGATAATTCGGAAAATGTGCAACAATTGAATAAATAATAGCTTTAATAATTATCCAGGTTGTAGTTACCTTAAATTTATCAAATATTTTAAGAACTTCTATATGAGGGGAATTACCTGCAATTCCTGCTATTCCTATACTGTTATTTATTCGTGCCAAAGCAATACCTGTTATATTTGTTCCATGACCTGTACCCGTATCATCATCTGCGGTTCCATCATTTTCAATAAAATCCCATTGATATACATTTGCTGATTTGAGGTCTTCATGATCAGCGTCTATTCCGGTATCTAGTATTGTTAACCATGCATACTTCATCTTACTTGGAAGATCCCAGGCTTTATCACAATTTATTTTTTTATGTCCCCATGATTCATTCCAATATGGATCATTTGGTACATAATTTAGAAAACGTAAATGATTTATTTCAGCACACTCAATATAATTTTTTCTTTCAATTTTTTCTATGAATCCAATTGCATCTATTCTATTTATTTTTAATAATGCTGCATGTAATTGGGGAATTCTGTCCTCGATATCATACCATATTCCTTCAACATTGATTTTTTCTAGCTCATTTACATTTATAAAATCTTTAAAAACTACAATAATTTCATTTGAACTATAATTAGTAATTTTCGGATCATATATAGTTTCATTTGAATAGTCTCTTTTATAAATACTATTATAATAATAACTTTGTTTTTGTTTATTTTTTCTAAGATATTTTCTAAACTCATTAAAATCAAAATTATTTTTTTTAGATATATTCTTAGAATTATTTTCATTAGAATCTATTAAATTATAACTAATAATTGCTGGTGAAATTGAAATTAAAACCAAAAAAATAACAACCAAAAATAAGAATATCTTTCTTATAATATTATCACCTCCTATTATCGATAATATGAATAAAAATACATTCAAATTTCACCAAAAGAAGGTTGAAATTGAGTGGCAGATCCAATATGTTTTAAAAATGGAAATAATCTAAAAATTCTCTGTAAAAAATTTAATTGCAATTGGTTAATAAATCGAGCATTTTTAAATCCTGCAATTATTTTTAAGGTTCCCCCTGGTGCAACATACGAAAAGATTCTTCGGGATTTTAATTTCTGGTTGGTGTGTTCACTTCCTTTAAATTTCACCTGACAGCAACGAAAAAATAAACCATCTAAATATTTTAGTTTCCAGGTTGTATTAACACTAAAAGATTCTATTTCTCGATATCCTGATCCACCAGGAATATCTTTATCTGTAACATTTCTACAACTAACCTTAATTTTTTCATAAGATCTACAGTTATTTAATTCTCCTTCTATTGTAACATCCTCATACCAGGGATAAACTGATAAAAAAGAATAAAAAGAATCAACAGCATCAGCTAAAGCTACTCTTAATGGATTGTTTGGATCAATTGGTAATTCTTTTATTTCTGCAAATAACTTTCCAAGTGTAGCTGAAATTGTGGAAATGGTTGAAAATATACTAGAAACAAGAACAAATGTCACAATAATTTTTCCTTTTGCAACTGCTGTAATTGTTCCAATAATTTCCGTTAGAAGTAAAAATAATTCTCCTGCAGTTAATGCAATCAAAGAAGCAACATCAAAAAATTCTCTTGAAAAGTTACAAAAAGCTCTACAGGCAGATATAAAAAAATTTATTAAAACTCCTATCCATCCAATTCGTTCACTACTTAAAAAGGTCGGTAATACAAATTTTAAATATGTTTCAGAAAATATAGGAACTTTCACTGTTATATCTGGAAAATTAAAAACTTCATAGCTTTCTATCCATTCTTCATTTGGTAAGGTTGCTTTTAAATGATTTTCTGATGGAATATAATATTTTCCAGTTTTCTCCCAATATTTTCCAAAATTAACTCCAATATTGTTGCCTTGTTTTGGGTCTTCTGAACCTGATGCATCATATATACCAGTTTCCAAATCTACTGTTTTTCCAGATAAAAACCTTTCATTTTCATAATCTATTGGTTGAACTATATTTATTGTTTTATTTTTTCCAGGCCATAATCTAAGTGGCAAAATTTCAGGCCAATTCCAAGATGCAATTTCCCATTGTTCATTATGAACTTTCAAAATGGTTTTTGGATAACCAATATAGTAATTATTCCCTACATTTTCGATAATATAAACTATTTTATAAAATGCAATATCTTCCTTTTCATCATAATATAAAAATGTTACATCGCTTAAAGTGACTTTTAAATCCCAATTTCTAAGTTTTGATTTATCAGATTCAATTTTAAAATCATTGATATTTTGAAGTTCTTGTCTAATACTGTTTATTCCTGGAGTAATTGTAACTAGTATCATTATTACGACAGCACTAATCCCAAAAATTTTCTTCTTATTCATATTATATCTCCAATTTTCCATTTAATCATTTAAATTAAAACATAATTTATTTTCAATAATTTATATTAAATGTAACAAATAATAACATTCTCTAAGAAGATTTCATATCAAATTGAAAATATTATAAAAGTTTTAAAAATAAAAATAATTTTGTTCATATTATATTATTTTATAATCTTATTGTTACAAATTGTAAGATATCGTTATAAAATAGTTAATATTTTTTGAAGCATTTCTTATATTTTAAAAAAATATTTTCAATTTTTTTCTCAAAATTCTAAAATACATGTGTTTAATTTACATATGTAAAAAATTAGGGGAATTTATGGTAAATATTGACTTAAAAGATAGTCAGATTCTCTATGAATTAGACTTAAACTGCCGGCAGTCAAAAGCCCAGATTGGTAAAAAAGTTGGACTCAGAAGAGATGTCGTAAATTATCGTATTAAAAGAATGGAAGATGAAGGAATTATCACTGGTTATTGGACTGCTATTGATACATATATGTTAGGATATCAGGTTTTTAGAATATATATAAATTTTAAATTAATAAGTCCAAAAATAAGAGATGAAATTATTTCTTACTTTGTAAAAGATAAAGATACTTGGGCTGTAATATCTTTTAAAGGCGAAATAGATTTTGATGTTATTTTTTGGGTCAAGAATGTAAACCGCTTTTATAGCAACTGGAATAAAACACTTGAAAAATTTGGAAAATATTTCTCACGTCATATTATAACACCATTATATCAAGTAATTGCATTTAAAAATTCATATTTACTTCAAGATAAAAATGTAAAAAAGGATATTATTCATTATAAATTAAATTATAGTGGGAAAATAGTAGATATTGATAAATTAGATTATCAACTATTAAATGAATTAGTCACAAATGCAAGGATACCTCTTGTTAAACTTTCTGAAAAATTAGGTTGCTCATCACAGGCTGTATTATACAGAATTAACAATTTAATGAAGAATGAAGTAATAAAAGCTTTTAGAGTAGAAATAGATTTATCAAAATTACAATTACAAAAATTTGCACTTGGGATATACCTTGCTGATTATTCAAAGAAAAAATCCATTTTAGATTATTTTATGAACAAACAATACATGGAATATATAGATATAGGTGTTGGATGGGCAGATATACAAATAGAAGTTATTGTTGAAAATATTGAAAAATTAATGAAAATAGGTAATGATATAGATAAAAAATTTCCTGGTACAATAAGAAAAAAAGGTTTTTTTGTTTTCAAAGAAATTCATAAAAGTCGTTGGTTACCAGAGATGGAATTCAAATAAAATAAGATAGTTTATGGAAAAACAATATTTGAAATATAGAAAAATATTATTCAAACTTGACCTAAAATAAAAAAATTGATAATAAGGTAGAATAAAAAGAATAGTGGATAAAGTAATAATAAAAAATTAAGCCAAGGAAGTTATTAATCTTGTCTCTAGTTCTTTATTAATTACGTTGTTATATCTTATAGGTAGACTCAAATATAAATTGTCTTCTTTAAAAACAATACCTATTTTTTCAAATGTATGTAACATAGCTGCTAATTGATAATCAGGTATATTGGAAAATATTTCACTTAATTTCTGAATAGAAATAACATCTGTACAAGATAGAAAAACCTCCCGTTCTAATTCATCTAACATATAAACAAGGATATTTCCACTGTTTCTCTTATCATAAATCTTTAGAAAATCTCCGCCGTCAACATAGTAAAAAACTAGTTGATCGACTATTGTTTGTCTTTGATTTGCCTCAAGTATATTTTTTTCACGTATTTTTCTCCATTCTTCTGTCAGTTGCCCCCATTGATTTTCATTCTGAAGTTGTTTTTTATTAAAGGTATAAAAAAAACTTATTCCTTTTTCTAGTACATCTCTAGGAAACATGACCTGATCTGTATTTACAAAATCTAAATGGTCGATTCCATATTGTTCAGGATATTGAAAGATATGACTTTTCACTCCAATTTCAAGAGGTGCAATCTTTGGAGGGTCAAGGTATTGTTTAAAAAGTCGGATGTTTTTCTCGGTTTCTTCAAAATCAATTATTTCTTCGTTGGGATAACCGACAATAATGTTATATTTATTTGTTATTCCATTTTCTTTACAATACTTTAAAGCTGCAACATTGTCAATTACACGTGCACCTTTATTCATCTTTTTAAGATAATTTGAACTAAAACTCTCAATACCTGTTTGTATCGTTGTAAAACCCGCTTCTTTTAATAATTTGTAGTCATTACTTTTTAACCTTCCAGCACGTGCTTCAGCAATAAATGTAAAATCTTTTCCAATTTTCTTTATTCCTTCAAAAAGATGTTGATAATCTTTCAATGGTAGAGTGTTTCCAATTATTTGAAACGTCAACATTTTGTATTTATTAGATAAACAATTTATTTCTTCTATTATTTTTTCGACTTTTTTCTCCCTGTAATTGTTGTATTGCAGACTAAGGTTGCAAAATGTACATTTATTCCACCAGCATCCACGTGAAATCTCGATAGGTAAGCGCCCATAAACATGATAATATTGCTGAACCTCTGTTGAGCTCATGCTAAGATCTTGATAAAATGAATCAAAATCTGGGAGGGGTAATTCATTTAAATCTATACAAAAGTTTGGTTTTTCATAATTTGTTTCTCCACTTATTGCTAGTTGATAAAGTGATTCTTCTCCATCCCCTGAAACAATATAGTCAATAAAATCAAACACTTCTAACACTTTTTTTCCAATATCGCCTGCTATTCTGCTTCCACCCAACACTATTTTTTTATCCGGGAATTTCTCCTTGATTTTTTTTGCGATAGCAAGTGATGGAAGAAATTGTCCATAATTTAAGGTAAATCCAATAATATCAAAAAAATTCCAATTTAAATTTGAAAGAGTCCGGTTATAGAACTCTTCTGTTTTTTGGGCAAAAATCTCATAGTGAAAATCATTATTTCCATTGATTTTTTTGTTAAAATAATTTTTTATTTGGTCTTCAGAATTCATCCAGTGATTTGGAAAAACATATTTTGAAAACAATATTTGAGCAAAATAAGGACTACTAGGATTATTTAATAAAAAGTTGTAATATTTTAATCCATAAACGTCTGCAGCTTTTAGATATAAATGCTTAGATATTACTTTAACATCTCTCACCTTGCAATATTTTTCAAGTATGGCTAGCTGTATCGAGGGTATTGCAACCTCTGCAAAAGGCATAGAAATTAGTAAAATATTTTTTGAATTACTTGTCATCTATTGGCATCCCATCATTTTTCAATACAAAAAATCCTTATATATTTAACTATTAATTATGATAAAGGATATTTAGTTATGACTAAAATTGACCTTAAGGATAGGAAGATTCTCTATGAATTAGATATAGATTGTAGGCAATCTAATTCCCAGATTGGAAAAAAAGTCGGATTAAAAAGAGATGTTGTTGCTTACAGGATAAATCAGATGCAAGAGGAAGAAATCATCAAATATTTTTGGACAGTTATAGATACATTTAAGTTAGGGTATAATGTTTTTAGAGTATATTTAAATTTTCAAGATATTTCTATGGATGAAAAGATACAACTTGTTCAAGATTTTGTTGATTATAAAAATTCTTGGGCCGTTTCTTCGATAGCGGGACCGATTGATTTTAGCGCGGTCATATGGGTCAAAAATATCTATGAATTTAATAATTTTCTAGATAAAATACTTGACAAATTTGGTAAATATATCTCTAATAAAATTATATCTGTTTATGTTCAAGCTGATGAATATGAAAAATCATACTTATTGCATGACGAAATCAAAAAAAGCGATAGAGTAAAATTTACAATAAACTGCAGTGAAGAAAAAGTAGATATCGATGAAATTGATTATAAGATTATAGATGCTTTATCGTTAAATGCTCGTATTCCACTTATTGATTTGGCATCTAAACTTAATACTTCCTCACAAACAATAAATTATAGGTTGCAGAAATTAATTAAATCTAGTGTAATCAAAGGTTTCCGTGTTGGAATTGATATATCAAAATTTAATCTTCAATACTTCGATGTTAGAATAATTCTGACAGATCATGCTTATAGAAGGAAAATAATCGAATATTTACAAAATAAACCATTCTTTAAGTGTGTTAATACTGCTTTTGGATATACCGATCTAGAACTAGAATTTATTTTGAAAAATATAGATAAACTCATTGAAATAATGGATGAATTAAATGAGAAATTCCCGCATATCATTAGAAATTATCATTACTTAAAAATTAGAGAACGTTATAAGGAGCGTTGGCTTCCAAAAATGTATTGATATATATTTTTATAATAACTTATTATTGCTTATAAAAATTAAAAAAAAGATATGCGATCTTTGATTATAATATAAAATATTATAACGAAGAAGGATTTACACCAAAAGGATTTACACCTTCGTAGATCGCATATACTTCAGCCATATACATTATCATATTTTTTCTCACCAACCTTCATTTTGTCATATGTTGACATGATATAATTTCTCACTAATGATATTTAAAGCTAACGTGTGAATTTGTCATTTTGAAAAATTATATTTTCCATCTATTCAATTAAAAAATTACAGGAAGTATAAATTTAGTAATTTACTAAAATCAACTTTTTAAAAAATGATAAAACTACAATTTTTTATTTTTGTTTTTCCTTATTTTTCAATGAAAATAGTTGAAAAAATATTGCAATAATAACAAGAATTATTGTAATAAATCCAAAAATCAAATTATTAGAAGTAAAAAATATTGTAAGTAAAAGGGCAGCGCTTCCTAAACTAGCAACTCCTATTGGAAATGTTTTTTCATTTAATTTTTCATTTAAATTTCTGCAGGATCGACATTTTACTGTTAATTGATTATTTTCATCCATAAAATTATATGAATCTAGATCTGAAAGGGTAATAGTTATTCCACAATTATTGCATTTCATTTTTTCATCCTTTCTTCTATGATAATTTCATTGTATTGTAATATAAGAACTTAATTTAAATATTCTGAAATATAAATTCCAAAGCTGCATTTCATTTTTTTAATTCAAGTATTATTTCTGCTGCCCACCGCGCAGCATTACCTGATACAGATGTGCATTTATCGACGTGAGCACCAGCCTTTTCAAATTCTTGATAATCCTTTTGATTCAAAAGATCAAAGGTTCTTCCAAAAAGTTTTTTATGTATATCTTGACAAACAGGTGAACCGTATTCTTTTACAAAATTATCATAAAATTTTTTTGCATATTGAAATACTCTTCTTTTTTGCTCTCCTTCAGAAAAATCTTTATAGGTTCTACCAACAATAGAGCTAATTGCAAGAAGCCCACCTGCAAGAGCACCACATGTTCCTTTAGTGCTAAGTGCTGACCCTCCAGCTAGAGCATCTGCTGCTTTTATTGTTTCAGGATCAGTTATTTCAAATATTTCATGAAGAGCTGCAAGAACGCATTGAGGACAACTTCCGCGTTCAGCTTCGTATTTATATGCTAGTTTGTATGCTTTATCTAGTATTTCCTCTTTTGAATCCATAGGTATTCCATTGAACTATTTTTATTAACCATACATTTGTGTTGGAATTGGCGGCAATTGAGGAGCTGTAGGCTTTGATTGCTCCAAAAATATACGAATTTGTTCTTCTATTTTTTTAGCTTCCTTATAAAGTGGTTTTGGATCAATTTTTATTATAGGTAGCATTACATCAAGTTTTTGAAGTAGATTACCTGCAGCCCTTGAATCTGGAAATGCGGAATGCGCCTCAGATAAAAGACATATAACGTCACGTTTCTTTAAAACACCTTCATAAAGAAGAACACCTGTTACACCAGTAATCATACCTTCTTTTGTTTCTTCGATTTTATACCCTTTTAGAAATTTTTTCATCCTAGTATTGCTTCCAACACCATAGACCTTTAATTTTTTACTTTTATCACCTACTGAATGTGTACCTTCTAGTGCGACAACATTTTTACAGCCTTTAACTTCAGCCCAAGCAAGGATTTTGTCTGCAAGTGGTTTTATTATATTGTATGGTGGCATGAACTCAGAAATTATTACTGCAATTTGTTCACATGTTCCATCTGGTCCACATTTCTTTTTTCCAGCATAAATTCTAACAGGTGGAGAAGGTCTTGATTTATGAATTACTGTTGCTGGCATAAATTCATTTGAAACAATTGCACCAATTTCAGTTAGATTCAATGAATCAATTATAAAATGACCCGCAATTGATGATATAAGTCCCACTGTTGGAAATGCTACAACAAGGAGGGAATTTGATAAATCTTCATCTTTGTATTCAATTATTTCTATATCGTCCATAAATACTCCTAAGCCTGAATTAATTTTTTCTACTTAAAAATAGTGGTAGAAATAACTATCTCAAGTTTTATTTATATATCTCTTCTTTTAAAGAAGAAAAACGCCAATATTAATGCAACTATTATCCATATAAAATGTACGAGCAACATGAAACCCATTGACATAAACTCTGGTGGATTTGTTGAAATTCCCTGGAAAGTATCTATGCTAAAAGCTTGCATAACTGCAATTTGATGTAAATCGACTGGACTTAATACGACAGTTCCCCATAACCAATCAGGAAGAGTTTCTGTTCCCGCAAGTAGACCTTCCATTGTTCCACCTTGGGATAGATATATCCCAAAGAAGATTGAACCAACTATCATACCCCAAAAGAAAAGAAATATTCCTCCACCAATAGAAGTAACTCGTTTCTTACAAAATGATGAAATAAAAATCGATCCACTTAGAAATACCAAACCTAGAACAATACTGAGAAATATAAACATAAGGTAGCCAGCACCAGATTCTGTGCCTGATGTAACAGCTATTATTATTCCTCCAATTCCATACCCAAGTAAAATTGAAAAGACTAAAACAGAAGCAAGACCAAAGAATTTACCTATAAGAACCTCTAATCTACTGATAGGATATGATAAAACAACAGATAGAGAACCACTTTCGGCTTCTCCAGAAATCGTTGAAAAACCTAAAATTATTGCAATTATCGGAATGAGAAATGAATTAATTGTTAGAAGACCAACAACAGTTTGTTCCATACCTCCTAGAAAAGATTCTTCCCCTGTTTGTCCACCAGCAAGAAATGAAAATACAATTATTATTATTATAAATATTATAGATAAAAGCATAATCCAACGGTTTCTAACATTGTCTAAAAATTCTTTTTTTGTAACGGTATAAACTGATTCAAAATTAAAATTGTGGGAAGTCATTATTTATCACCTTCAATTAATCTGACAAAGGCTTCTTCTAGGGAGGGTTCAAATGTTTTAATATCCTTTATTTCAAATTTAGCTTCTTCTAAAGCTTTAATAACTTTTATACGAACAGATGAATCACATGTAATAAATAAAATATCACCTTTTGCAGAATATTGTTCAACACCTTCAAAGGTAGCAATAATATTTGGTACCTCACCATTTAATCCAGATATTTCAATTTCAAGACGTGGTTTAATTTTAAGATATTTACTGAGATTAGGAACAGTATCTTCTGCTATAAGTCTACCTTTATTAATGATTGCAACTCGGGTGCAGAGATTTTGGACTTCTGAAAGGATATGCGAAGAAAACATTATAGTTGCTCCTCTCTCATTTAACATCCTAATCTTATCTCTTACGATTTTAACCCATCGTGCATCAAGTCCTGCCATTGGTTCATCAAGAACATATATAGAAGGACTACCAATCATTGTCTGAGCAATTCCAAGTAACTGGCGCATTCCCCTTGAAAAGGTTCCAACTTTCTTGTTCATTGCATCTTCAAGTCCAACCTCTTTTATTAGAGGTTTTACTATTGATTTATCTTGACCTTTCATTTCACAGAAAAAGTTTAAGGTTTGTACAGGTGTTAAATTTTCATAAAAGGATATGATTTCAGGAAGATATCCAATTTTAGTTCTTGATTCTTTACTATTTTTTATTATGTCATATCCATTTATTTTTATTTTACCAGTATTCATATGAATTAAACCAAGCATTGCCTTAATTGTTGTTGTTTTTCCTGCTCCATTTGGTCCTAAAAAACCAAAGATTTCTCCATTTTTTACTTTAAAAGAGACATTATTTACAGCTGTTACATCTTTGAAAATCTTGGTGAGATTATCAATTTGAATACTGTATGAATCAGTTGTTTTTTCAATCTCAGTGATATCTGCTGGAAAAGAAAATTTGCCTTTAGTATCACATTTTGGACATGTCACTAAAATTACATCTCCAGGATTACCCTGTATTTCAATTTGATTTTTACATTTAGGACACACAATTGTCTTTGTAATCATTTATCTTACACAACCTTATATTATTAATTTTATTATAACAGATTTTGTAAATATGGTATAATTAAAGCTTACCTATAATACATTTGGTTTTTATAAGTAAAAAATTTTTATGTTTTGATATAAACCATAATTTTAGTAGAGGACATAAACACTAGGACATCTATAGAAACATAAAATTTGAATAACAGATTAAAAAGTTCTGTGCAAATGTCCAAGGACTTACATCCTTCACTATTTAACCATTATTTTTAAATATTAATCTATATACACCTTAGTGTTGATCTAAATGAGGGAGATTAAGGTTTCTACTAGAAAGAGAAATGAAATGATAGATATCACAGGAGATGTTCAAAAAGTTGTTACAGATGAAAATATTCAAAATGGAATTGCAGTTGTATATGTTCCTCATACAACTGCGGGTGTAACAATTAATGAAGGTGCAGATCCAAGTGTTCAGAGAGATATTATTGAAACATTGAAGAAAATAATACCTGAGACAGGAAATTACTATCATATGGAGGGAAATAGCGATGCTCATATCAAAGCAAGTATTATTGGCTCATCTGTTACAGTAATTATAGAAGATAATAGACTTATTTTAGGTACATGGCAACATATTTTCTTTTTTGAAGGTGATGGACCTAGGAGTAGAAGGGTTTATATTGAAACCATTTCAAAATAATATCAAGACTTTTGCACTTTTTCTAGATCCACCGTAAATTACAGATAGAAGAACATCGATTCCA